>JAABUZ0100008893.1_pt1 | contig 11664 bp, 20 predicted proteins | sample 5562091 | NCBI WGS metagenome assembly JAABUZ01 (sample SAMN12813069, study PRJNA571459) | rock metagenome | isolation source: Antarctica rocks | place: Antarctica: Victoria Land, Linnaeus Terrace sud | collected 2015-12-21
TAAATGGGGCGTGACCCACTAGTGCCCCCCGTGGAGCGACCTGGAGACCCCGATACAGATACACGGGTGTTCAAGCATAAAAACTTACTCATCTGGTCGGAGGCACACCGGGGCGAGCTTATATGGGCCGCTCTCACGTTGGTCAGGGCTGGGCTGGCACGCGGGCAGGCCCCCGATAAGGCCCTTGGCTCTTTTGAGGCGTGGTCTAGGGTTATGGGCACCATCCTTGACGGCGTTGGCGTGCCGGGCTTTCTAGGCAATCTCACGGCCTTTTATGAGAAAGCGAATGAGGACCGGGCACCGTGGGAGCAGGTCGTTACGGCATGGCACGCAGCGTTCAGCACGAGGGTTCAGACCAGCGGTGAGGTCTATAAGGGAGTTGTACAAAATACAGATGACATTAACCTACCGCTAACCGGCAACACGGAGCGGGCGTTACAAACATCGTTTGGCGCGCAACTTAAAACACAGCAGGATAGGGTTATTGCCGGTTTCCGTATCAGACAAGTGGGTAAGCGCGACGGTGCCCTCACATGGCGGTTAGAGCCGTACAATCCCACAAAGGCTGAACCTACTGAACCTACTGAACCTCTCTCTACCCAGTCTGAAAAGACCCCCAATGTATCTCCCCTCTACGCCCTGCCGGACAGCACGGCTGAAACAGGTTCAGGAGGTTCAGGAGGTTCAGTCCCCCGCCGTGCCTTGACCATGGCAGCCATGCTAACCGAACAGTAATCTAACTGCCCGCTAGCCGCCTTAGTAACGCGTCTGAGGCGCTAGCGGGTCAGAGAGCAGTAACCCCAACACCCAACGCAAATAACGCCCCAACGGTCACTAGGAGATAACCCGATGCCGCGTTGATTATTGTGCAGCGCCCCCATAAAGCCGTGACCCCATGAGGCTGCGGCCCTGTGCGGCACAAAGTAGCCGATAATTTCCCGCTAATACATCAGGAGGTTTGCATGTCCGTCATCGCGTACATCGGCAACAAAGGCATTTTTGAGGGTACCCCGGAGGCGTGGAACGCTATGTGTAAACGGTCCAGTGGCCGTAGGGAGTACAACGCCATTCGGCATGTCCAGATGATAGCTCGTCGCCGTGATGTCATGTGGCTGTGGCTGGCCTACTCGGAGTTGGGAGCCGGGCACGGCGTACAGGCGCGTATAGCCCGTGAGCTAGGGGTGAGCAGGCCAACGGTTTCGAAAGACCTCAAAGCGATGCTACAGCTCGTTCCAGCGTGGTAGCTCTACCAACTCTCGCTACCGTATGGGCCAGCGCTCCACGGGTGTCAACTCATAACCTAACGTTGGAATATCGGGGTTTACGGCGTGGTTAACCTCCTCCTGTGTGCTCAGGTTGTGGCGCGCTCCATCGTTGAGCACCCACACCAGCACGCAGGACCGAAACTGCCCCCCCACGGCAAAAACCTGTTTCGTTTGGGGCAGGGCGTTTAGGCGTTTAATGGCTGGGCCGACGTTACCTCTGTTTAGCGTCATTGTGTCATGTGCCTCCTTAACCGCAATGTACTGCCATAGGAGGCCAGCGCCTATAGCCTATACGGATGCTGGGCCACGTCCCGCGATGCCCTAATGGCTGTCTGTGGCGTGGCTTCATTGGGCGGGCAACTGTTGGGGGATAGGTGATATTTGCAAAAATGCATCAAATAAAGTGGGGTGGCACGTTTTTTGCCACACTAGCAGTCACAGCCTACACATCGGGGACAGCCTTTGTCCCCTGCATCGGCCAGGGACCGGAATACGGAGACTATGCTATGGGTACGACTGCTATCTGTCAAAAGTGCCGTCGAGCGGCGACAACCACAGTTACCGTCGCGTTCACACCTGGGGGCGTAGAGACACTGCACCTGTGCGACGACCATACCTTGGAGTACTACGCGATTATGGTGGGGTGGTTTGGTCAAGGGGTGAGGATGATACCCGATTATCTCAAGACAACCGCTTGGGATGCAGCTGCACGTGTGAAAGAGGACGGTAGAACTAGCGCGGGATGGACTGGCTAGGCTAGGACGGGCCGTCTGGTTGTCCTGGCTGCGTCAGCGCCCGATAGCGCGTTCTCACCGCGTGCTGTAACCCGTCGTCCGCGTGCAACCCAGGCCGCGCCATCGTCGTGGCGAGGATGGCGACACTGGCTGCATCGGGCACGTCCTGTATGAGCACGCCGATGTCCGAGACCACCTCCCACAAGCCCTCCAGGCCATTTCCTACCGCGCCCATCTGCCTATCTCCTACCGTCCCCTTATGCATTCGCCGTCTGTCTGTAGTATACGCTCACTGTCATGTCAGTAATTAGTCTACTGATAAGTCAATCTGCCGCCCCACGGCTCAGTAGCCCTCATTGGTCTTGGGGTCGTTTCTCATTGCGGCTGTGGTAAACCATTTGATGGGGCTATGCCCTTAGGGGCCGTGCAGAAATAACCACTCCAACTTTTCGCCTCGTTCACGCCTACAGTGGACGGGGAGTTGACTACTTTATTTCTGCGCGGGCCCTTAGGACACCGCCAGCATGGACCCGTGGCCCAACTCCCGGCGTGTGTCGGCGCTCAAGTCGGCACGCTGAGACAGCTTGTCCGCTAGGCGCTGGGCTTGCTCCCGGTTGTCAAACAGAGCAGGGAGCGGCTCACCTTCCTCTGGCACAATGGCGTATAGGTTTCTGGGCTGTGCCTCCACGCGGAAACGCATTATCTAGCTCCATATATAGGGGCAACTACTCTAACGCCTCCAGCGTAGCCACATCCTATCTTCCGTTACGCCGTTATCCACAATTTCACGCCCCCGATGCTCTAAACGGCTGTCGCGGGTGTGACTTCAATGGCGTTGTAGGGGTACTACAACGGAAAGTCCTTCGTGTTACGGTCGTTAGCCGTCGTGTCGTCAGACAGGTCGCTGGTCTGCTCTAAATGAGCTTCCAGCATATCACCTTCAATCTCCGCTCTCTCCCGCTCTACGTGATGTGCATCCCACCGAGTTTCGTCAATAAGCGGGTCTACAGGGGGAGACGTGATGCTATCTGGATACATCACAAGCCTCGTCAAACCCTGTAAATCCTCCGCAAGTAACTTAAGGGCTCCTTTGAATGCCAACCCTGTTGAACCTTCGAAGTGGGTTGCTCCGAACAGATGCCGAAACTCGGCGAAATGCTTGTCTAAGTCACGCACCACAGCACGCTCAGGCGAACTCAGACCGGAGTTACGCACGTTGACCGTAAACAAGGTTCCCGGTGAGCGTAATAGTCTACCCTGCTCACGCGCCAACTCCAGTATTTCTTTGAGTAGTTCATCATTGGTTACTCCTACAGGCTGAGGCTGAGGCTCTGTTAGTTGTTTCGCTTGTTGTTCTAGTGGGTCTAGCCGTTCCTGTAGCCGGGGCCACCACATGTCAAACGCTTCATCCAGAGCGTCAGGAGCAAGCTTGCCGCCTTCTATCGCATTGTTGAAGGTGTTGAGAAGCCGCTTAACATCCTGCTTATCGTAGGAGGTTGCTTGGAAAAGAACCAAGGGAGTATTAGGTCTTATCTCAGCCTTATCAAGGCCCAAGAGGAAGGGAGCCACGCGCGATTTTTTAACCGATTTAGATAGCGCGCCAGTTTCAAAATTAATCCACGGCGCACTTACATTTTGTCGGTTGACACAGATAATGCCGAACGAATAAGTATCTAACACCTCCGCAAGTTCGCCACCCCAACGCGTACCTTTGTCAATATCCTCAGACGAAAGGAACGGCACCAACTGCTGAATAACCTTTGGTAGCCACCACTCTAGTACTTGCGCCGTCTGATGACTGATAGACCCGGAAAAACTCAAAAACACGTTCACGGTTGCCCCTTCCCCTAACAACATTATAACTACCAATCATACCCAACTAGCCGCACTGAAGCGGCATGGTGCGCTGTAGTGACGTAGGCTGGTTAATAGCATCAGGCCAACGCGGCGTTAAATTGTTTTCTAGTGCCGACGTGAGTTTTCAATCGTCCTTAGCGTTAGGCCGTAGTATGAGTTCGTCGCCTGTTCGGCCCCCCACTTAGTCTGTATCCTTTTGTCCTCTAGGTAAACGCCCATCCCGTTGCACCAGGCCGTCCACACTTCGGGATAAATGTAGCCCTGTCGATAGTACAAATACTCCTCACCACATAAATTGAAGTATTCAGTAAGGAGCTTTACTTGGTCATCCGATAAGTCTCCCTGCCCGCCGTGTCCCAGTATTTTGGTAAGTTCCGCCGACATAGCATCGTATCGCTCGTTAAAATCTCTAAATAGCTCTCTGAAGACTTGCAGTTCTTCTAGTTGCTGCTTTTGCACGAAGAAGAAGAACGAAAACAAAGCGCCGAATATCGGAATGAATAAGCTCGCATTGTCCCTTGCTTGACGGTCACTGGCGAATAGCAGCGTTATTAACACAAAGGCAACGATTATGATGGGCACGTACCACGTAAAAATGAAACGCTTAACGACTATGTTAACCATGGTCAGCTATCACCACCTGTCTAATTTGTACGGTCTGGTCACACCTAGTCATTTCGTGCGTCATAGGTGTCTACTGCTCAAATCATTCCTATGCTGGTCTAGCGCCGCTCTACTTGGCCTTGAAGCATCATCAGCGGGTACACGAAGCGTCTTCCCAACTAACTCTCCATAGACAGTACCGGCTAAACTTGGAGCTACAACTACGCTCATCGACTGGGTGTCAACCGCGAGGAGCTTGAGGTCAAACAGCGTGTGGATATCGGCTCGTAACAGGAGGCCGTTGGATACGTGGTTGGTGTCTGGACCGTTATAGCCGACGATGTGCGCCGCCTCCAACGCTTGCACCGCATCACAACCGGTAATAGCGCATCGGTAACCGTAGGCCTTTAGGTTGCGCTGGCCCTGTGTGCCTATCATCCTACCACAACGGCGATAGCGAGACCGGCAACCCTGTTAGGATTGCCGGTCTCTCTATTTGTGGGCTAGTCGGCTGCGTTTCGTAGCTCCGCGTACCGCCCCCGGTGCGGCGTAGCGTAGGCCACCCGTGGCGCGCTCCACCATTGCCGGGGAGCGCGGATTTACAAAACCATTTAGACATTGCCGTATGCGGGCATGTCTAGTATTCTGTAAGTACCAACCAAGGAGTAGACAGCCCATGCAAGGAGACCAAGTGTTAACACTTAATACGGCAGCGGAGCGGCTAGGCGTAAATACACGCACGCTAAGGCGGCAGGCGGAAAAGGGCAAGCTAGCCGCAACGAAAACCGGGCGCGACTGGCTAACCACAGTCGCGGACGTGGAGGCATACGAACGGGAGCACCTGGGGCGGCACGGGTGGAATGAGCGGCGGCAGGCTGGGGAGGCATAGAGCTATGGCTGTGTATCATCGTAAGCGCACACTAAAGAGCGGTAAGATTACGGAGTTTTGGCAGGCCATTGTAGACCTGGGGGCTGACCCTAGCGGGGTGCTTGATGCCACGGGTAAGCCCAAACGGCGGCAACGCGCGGAAACGTTCTCCACAGAGAGAGAGGCGAAAAAACGAGAGCGCGCGTGGTTGGCGGAGATTGATAGGGGCCTTGTAATCGACCATAGCCCTAAAACCGTGGCGGATGTGCTGACCCACTGGCTAGATACTCACGGCTCAAATCTCAAACCTAAAAGCCTCTACGAGTATAGGCGTATCGTCACACAGCACATTATCCCTGACCTTGGCAGTATCCAGGTACAGAAACTCACACGCGCCCGTGTGGAGCAATTTTACAACGATAAACGGGCGGCTGGCTGTGGAGGCCGCACCCTTGAGCTATGCCACGAGCGGCTATCACAGGCGCTAGACCACGCGGTAGACCTAGATTTAGTGCCCCGTAACGTGGCAGACCGGGCACGCTGCCCCAGAGCAGTCAAGAAAGAGAAAACCGTGTGGGAGGTGCCACAGGCTCAACGTTTCATGACGGCGGCACAGGCAAGCCCTTACGGCCCCATATGGGCGATGCTCACTCAATCAGGGATGCGCCGGGGCGAAGTTATGGCGCTGCGCTGGCAAGATGTTGATTTCACACGGGGGTTGGTGTCTGTGCGCCGTACAGTAGGTATGGTGGGTAGCAAGCTCGTTGAAGGAGAGCCGAAAACCAAAAGCTCCCGGCGTGAGGTCCCCATCCCTATCGCAGTTATGGCCGCGCTACGGACCCATAAGATGCTTTACAATGAGCGACGGCTTAGTAGTCCTGAGGGCTGGCATGATAACGGGTTAGTGTTTTCTTCCGAGCGGGGTACGCTCATTAACCCCTCTAATCTCCGACGTGATTTCCTGCGTTGGAAAGAGGCGGCAGGCGTGCCGCAGCTAGGTATTCACGACTTACGACATACCTACGTAACGCTGGCCGTGGAGAATGGAGCCGATTTACTAGACGTGAGTAAGCACGTAGGGCACGCGCGCCCTAGTATCACTATGGACATTTACGCCCATCTCCGGCACCAGGACCACAGCCGAGTAGCCGACCGGGTAGGCGACCTCTTTACCGCTGTGGAGCAGTGATGTTGTACACAGTGTTGTACGTTACTGTGGGCGTAAAATAGCAGTTACGATTATTAGGCAGAAGAACCAAAAGAGGGAGGTTAATTAACCCCCCTCTTTTGGTTTATTGTGGAGCTGGACGGATTCGAACCGACGACCTCCTGCTTGCAAAGCAGGCGCTCTCCCAACTAAGCTACAGCCCCGTACCCGCACTATATCAAATATCAACCGTCACGCGTTGGGGTCAGCCGCTACGCGCCGGACGCCGGTTATTCCCAATCCCACACGAGGAGGCGAAAGTCGACGCCGGCGTCGATGAGGTGGGCGTAGGCGCGGGCGAAGTGGTAGGCGCGGCGGCGCTCCGTGAACGTTTTGCGCGTCAACAACTCGCGCGTCAGGTACGTGACGCGCTCGATCTCAGGTGGACGGTCGCGCTCGATCGCGGCGGCTACTTCTATCAGATCGTCGGCTGCGATGTCCGCCCACCCTGCCGCGGCCAGAAAGCGCTTCTCGTCGGAGCCAAACTCGTGCGGCTTATACTCGTACAGACGGTGCTTGTTGATCATAGCTGTAGTGTACCGTGCATGTGAGGGACATAGCGTATCGCGCAAGGTGAAGCCGGTTAGGCGTAGAATGACAGTATGCGATTGAATAAAATACTGGCCGACGCCGGCGTGGCCTCACGCCGTGGGGCCGAGGCGCTCCTGGCGGCTGGGCGTGTCGCCGTCAATGGCGCCGTCGTGATCGAACCTGGCGCACAGGCCGACCCCGCGCGCGACACTATCACGGTCGACGGGCGCCCGTTGCCGGCCGCCTCTACGCGCCCCGCCTATATTATGCTCAACAAGCCGACCGGCACGGTGACGACGGCTAGCGACCCGCAAGGCCGCCCGACCGCGCTCGCGTTGGTCGACCGGCCTGAGCGCCTTTTCTACGTGGGACGGCTTGACCGCGATACCGAGGGTCTCCTGTTGCTGACCAACGACGGCGAGTGGGCCAATCGGGTCGCGCATCCCAGCGGGGGCGTAGCGAAGGAGTATGAGGCGCTGGTCGATGGCGTGCCGGACGAGGCGGCGCTGCAACGCATGGAGGAGGGCGTCGAACTCCCTGACGGCCATATCGCCCACGGACGCGCCACGATGATCGAGGTACTGGACGGGCAGGCGCGTGTTTCGTTAACCTTACACGAGGGACATAAACGACAAGCGCGCCTCATGTTTGGAGCGCTGGGTTACCCGGTACGCCGTCTGGTGCGCGTGCGTGAGGGCGGGCTGGACCTGGGCGATCTACCGGCGGGGACGTGGCGCGAACTCACCGCGGCCGAGGTCGCGGCGGTGACCCGGCCGCAACGCCCGAAGCCGCGTCACATGTCGCCAGGGGCGCGACCGGTGGAACGGGTAGATGCGATAGGAGGACGTGAGAGCGGTGATGGACGTGGGCGCGGACCATATGGAGGATACCGAGGAGAGCGTGAGCGGGACCGCGAACAACCCCGCGACGGGCGCGGCGATGGCGCGGGAACGGCACAACCCCGTGAGCAGGCCCACGAGCGGCGTGACGACGATCGCGGTCGACGGCCCGGCGGCCTCGGGCAAGTCGACGATCGCCCGCGCCGTGGCCCAGCGCCTGAACCTGCTTTACCTCGACACGGGCGCGATGTACCGCGCGGTGACGTGGCTGGCCCTCCGCGAGGGAATCGACCCCGCCGATGAGGCGGCGGTCAGCGCACTGGCCGCGAGGGTGACGTTCGACTTCCCCGATCGGGGCGCGGCCACGCATGTAAATCCGCCCATCATCGTCGACGGCGTCGACGCCACGGATGGCGTGCGCGACCCCGCCGTCGACGCTGTCGTTTCGGTCGTCGCGGCCTATCGCGGTGTGCGCGCGGCGCTGGTGCGTGAGCAGCAGAAGATCGCCCGCGCGCGCGGCGTCGTCATGGTCGGCCGCGACATTGGGACCGTGGTGTTGCCCGACGCGCCGCTCAAGGTCTACCTCGTCGCCGACGCGGCGGCGCGCGCACGCCGCCGCTACGACGAGCGCGTAGCCCTCGGCGAACGGGCCGACTACGACGAGATCTATGGAGCTATGGTACGGCGTGACCACCTCGATTCGGCGCGTGCGCACTCGCCGCTGCGCCCTGCCCCCGACGCTATCGAGGTCGATACCACCGGCCTGACAATCCCTGAGGTCGTGGATAGGGTCCTGGCGTTGGCGCGCCGGTACGGGACGGGAGGCTAGCGATGGTCCTGTACCGATTCCTCTATCCGATCGTCAACTGGCTGTCGCGCGCTGCGGCGCGCGTGACCGTGACGGGCGTCGAGCATATGCCGCGCGCGGGCGGCGTGCTGCTTGTGTCCAACCATTTGTCCAACTACGACCCGCTGATGGTGGCCATGATCTTCAAGCGCATCCTGCACTTCATGGGCAAGGCCGAGCTTTATCGCAACCCTGTCCTGCGTTGGGTCTGCCTGCAATTGCAGACCTTCCCGGTCCGGCGTGGCGAGGTCGACCGCGCGGCGCTGCGCTACGCCGAGGAGTTGCTGCGCGGTGGACGTGTCGTGGCAGTCTTCCCCGAGGGGCATCGCTCACGTACCGGGAATATGCAGGCGGCTCAGGGCGGCATCGCCTTACTCGCGCGGCGGACCGGTGCGCCCATCCTGCCGGTCGCGATCACCGGGACGCAGTACCTGTGGCCACCCGCGTTGCTGCGCTGGCGTCCCTGGCGACGGCCGGAGGTGACCATCACGATCGGTGAGCCGTTCACCCTGCCGCGCGCGGCGGGCCGCGCCGGCAACGCCGCCCAAACGGACCTCATTATGGCGCGTGTGGCCGCGTTGTTGCCGCCCGACTACCACGGCGTCTATGCTGCCGCGTTCGCGCCCCCGGAGGAGGACGCGGACAGGGTCGTGGTGGAAGCCGAGGAGCAGGTCGGGCCGTGATCGAAGCGACGGGGCTCGGCCGGCGCTTTGGCCCGTTCGTCGCCGTCGAGGACGTTTCGCTGCGCGTGCCCGACGGCAAGATCCTAGCCCTGCTTGAAGCGGCGACGTGGCGGCGTGAGGAGGTGATGGCGCGCCAATGAACAGGATCGACCGTATGTTGGCGATCATGCTGCATTTGCAGGCACGCCGCTACACGCGTGGCGAGGACCTGGCGGAGCGGTTCGAAGTCAGCGTGCGCACGGTCTACCGCGACGTGCAGGCTCTGGGCGAGGCGGGCGTGCCGGTGGTGGCGACGCCCGGCTACGGCTACACGCTGATGCCTGGCTATTTCCTGCCGCCGCTGATGCTCACGCCCGACGAGGCTGGCGCGATCCTGCTCGGCGCCGCCTTCGTGGCCGAGCAGGTCGACGCGCCGTATCGGCAAGCGGTGGAGTCGGCGCGTCAGAAGATCGAGAAGCTGCTGCCGGAGGCGACGCGCGACGAGGTTGAGTTTCTGCGAGACACGCTGCGTTTCGTCGCGCGAGCCGCGCCGCCCGACTCTGCGATTGAGGCGCGGCTGTCCACGCTGCGGCGGGCCATCCAGCGGCGCCATGTGCTGCGGCTTACCTACCAGGCGCGCCATGGGGAGCCGAGCGCGCGCGACGTGGAGCCGCATGGCCTCGTCGGCGTCGGCGGGCGTTGGATCATGGCCGCCTATTGCCGCGAACGTCAGGCTATGCGCCACTTCCGCCTCGACCGCATTGACGACATAGTCCCAACGGGCGAACGCTTCACGCGGCGCGCGGAGTATACGGTGCGCCGCGTGAAGCCGATGGAACCTGGACGCGAGGAGGTGCGCGTGTTGTTCGCGCCCGACGTCGCGCGCTGGGTCCGCGAGGATCGCCCGATGGGCTTCGTCGCCGAGGAGGAGCAGGCCGAAGGCGTCGTGATGACCTTCCGGCCGCGCGAGCCACGCGACCTGCTGCCCTGGCTGCTCTCGTGGGGTGCCGCCGCGCGCGTGCTCTCCCCCGACGCGCTGCGGCGCCAACTTGCCGCCGAGGCGCGGGCGATGGCTGACTTGTATTGCAACGAGCCACCGGCTTCTCGGAATGGATAGGAGGCGCACCGGCGCTACGCCTCGTCGTGAGGGAGAAGGCGAAATGGCTGGCCGTTCGGACCATGGACGACGCGGAAGTGTCGTTGGTCGAGCGTCAAAACATCCTGGCATCCGTAGCGCTCGGCGAGTACCACGAGTGATGCGTCGGCCAGACCCAAGCGCAGGTCGGCGTATTGTGTGACGATAACTTTCGCCGCGGCAACATCTGTTGAACTGAAGGATACAAGCTCGTAGGCGCCGCGAATCACGTCATCCATGACCACGAGTTCGGCGGTCTGTCCGGCGATCTCACTGATAAGATAGTCGAGTTCGGCCAACACAAAAGGAGAGAGAATGCGCCGTTGCGGACACGCCAATAGACGCTCTACGGCGGCGTGATGTTGGTCGCTCCGGTCATAGTTGGCGAGCAATCCGCTCGTGTCGAGCAGGATCATCGCGTCCCGAAGCCGCGCAACAAATCGTCGACGCGCTCAGAGAGATGTGAGTCCCCGCTATCGAAAATGCCGGTGTGTGGCGCCGGCGGCAGGTGTTGTGTAAGGGCCAGGCGGACACCTTCACGGATAAGGTCGGCTTCACTACGACCCGTTTCCTCCGCCGTGCGCTCTAACTCGGCTTTCAAGTCGTCCGGGAGGTATATGGTTGTCTTATACATGCCATATACTATACCACATGCTCCCCGGTAATGATTCGCGGGGGCGTCGATCGCATTGACCGACGACCCCGCGGGCTATCGTGTGTTGTGACAGGTAGCGGGTTATTCTTGCCGTAGTTGCAGCATGTAGAGCGTGCCGCCGGTTGGCTCCTTGATGGAGAAGACGCGCCCGAAGGGCATATCATGGGGCGGGTCGACGATCGTGACGCCCTTGCCCACTAGTTCCTGATGTGTCGCGTCGGCGTCGTCCACGTACCACCACAACTCGACCGGGGCGCCCTGATCCTCCTGGCCAAGGGCGAAAGCTGCTCCTCCATGCGTGGATGGCTTAAACTGGACAAAGCCGGGCATCTCCGTTTCGACCTCGAAGCCGAGCGTATCCTTGTAGAAATCGCGCGCCGCCGCTACGTCCGGCACATGCGTCATCACGAACTGGAGTCCCTGCAACATCTTGTCCACTCCTCCTGCTATTGGGGCGTCGC
>JAABUZ0100008895.1_pt1 | contig 11662 bp, 8 predicted proteins | sample 5562091 | NCBI WGS metagenome assembly JAABUZ01 (sample SAMN12813069, study PRJNA571459) | rock metagenome | isolation source: Antarctica rocks | place: Antarctica: Victoria Land, Linnaeus Terrace sud | collected 2015-12-21
ACGTGCTCGGGCGCGGTTTGCCCCGCCGCCGCTTCTTTCGGAGAATGGCCCTGCTGGATTTGCCGCTAGCCGGGATCGTCTACGCCCTGGGCACGGTTCCGGGAAGCTTGCCCTTCGTATTGCTCCTGCTGGCCGTGGTGTGCGCCGCGGTCACCATGAGCCCGCGTGGCGCCCTCCTCTACACCGGCGTGGTCATCGTTCTCGTCGCGGTGGTCAACCCGACCCTGCACTATTGGTCTCCGCTGACGGGAGACCTTCAGGAGATGGGCTCCGAGCTGATCGTGTTGGGCCTGGTGGGAGGCGGTACCGCCGTCCTGGCCCGCCGCCTGGCGCTCGAGCACCGTGCGGCGGAGGCGGGACGCGGCGAGGTCACCCGTCTGGCGGACCTGGATCGTCAGCGCGCCGCCTTCATCGCGACGGTCTCGCACGATGTGCAGACACCGCTCACGGCTCTACGCGCGGGCTTGGGCTTCGTGGAGATGGGCGCGGGCGCGGCGCTCTCACCCGACGTACGGGAGTTGCTGGCGGCCTCCCGCCGGAACGTCGACCGCTTGCGGCTCCAAATCGACAATCTGCTTGCCGCCAGCCGGCTGGACGCGGGGGCGATCCGGCCCGAACGCGTGGCGCTCGACCTGCGGACCCTCGCTTTGGAAGCGTTGGCCATGGTACGGCCCCTTTTCGTAGAGAAGGGGCAGGTCGCGGAGGCGGACCTACCCACGGCGCTCCCTATCATGGGCGACCCGCGCTTGCTGGAGGAGGCGCTGATCAACCTGCTGTCCAACGCCCATCGCCATACCCCGTCAGGCGCGCGCGTCGCGATCTCGGGTCGTATCACCGGCGACGAGGTCCACCTGATCGTGTCAGACAACGGCCCCGGCATTCCTGCTGCGGAAAGGGAGACCATCTTCGAGCGCTTCCACCATGGGGTGGGAGGCGGGACGGGGCTGGGGCTAGCGATCGTGCGGGCCGTCATCGAACTGCACGGGGGCCACGTGTGGGTGGAAATCCCACGGGGCGGCGGGGCGGCCTTCCATGTCACGCTTCCGTGGGCAGCGCCACATACACGCGGCGTCGGCGACCAAAGGGACACTTAATCCGGTGGCAAGAGGCGCTTGCGGCGCGCACGGGGGCCGAGGCGGCGCGCGTGTTCCTTGACACCCCCACAATCCCTGCGACAATGATCCTGGTAGGAGGACGCGCGTCCTCCGCAGGCGGGGCGGCGGGGGGCGCGGCGCGGACGCACGGCGTTGCACGAGAAGTGGTCGGCGGGTTGAGCGCGGTGCACGGGCGCGCGGCCCGCGCGGGCGCCCGTGCGGCGTGCGTCTAGCGCCGCGGGAGCACGGAGGGCCGGTCTCACCATCATGGGGCGCGCCCCCCCAGGCCGGCCCATCCGGCGCCATCCACCCGACTACCTTACCATATACTGTACTGGAGTTGGAGAGTGTTAAGGGCGAGTACTTTTGAGGACGCGTCAGTGAGTAGCCAAAGAGAAATAGACCCGAGTACGCCCCTGCGCTGGCGATCGCCAGGCGACTTGACCCCGGAGGAGCGAGCCCGGTTTGATGAGCGAGAGCGGCAGATTCGCGAGACTCTGCGGCATCAACCAATCGCCGAGATACGGCTGAAGATCTATGCGCCCGAAGAGGGACGCGATGCGGAGGTTTATTGGGAAGTACGTCACCCCTCGGAGATGCTTGCCTCCTCGCAGGTACGCCCCCCCCTCGGAGATTGAGCCCTATCGCTTTACGCGGGATCAACTACGCGAGATTTTCGTGCGTGCGCTCGATGGTGCGCGCCAACAACTGGGACAGGAGAATTCGAGTCCTACGCACACCTTCAGGGTTTGCGTGTTCTGTGGCCGGCGAGAAGAAGATGGCGCCCGTATAGTTGTGCAGGGAGGAGGGATGTTTGCTCCATGGCTCTGCGCGGAGTTCCTTGCGATCATCGCCGTGTCTGCGGATACCGCAGGCACACGGACGCCATAATCCTCGCGTCGATGCGCACGTCGTTAGAGGACAACTAGCCCTTTTCCCCGCTAAGGACAGCGCCCCCGATTGAGGGGGCCGTTCTCCCTCCAGGAGGGGGAGTTACTTAGCGGGTTTTCCTAATATGCAAGTGACTTTACGCCTCGACAGCGAGCGTGAACGGATAGACCGGCCCCGCCCCGGCCTGGCGCAGCAGTTGGGTGACGACGGTGAGCGTCCAGCCGCTGTCGGTGCGGTCATCGACGAGCAGGATGGGCTTCCCGCCTAGCCCCGGCAGCTCTGAGGCGAGTTCGCCCGACAACTGATAGGCGCCGTAGACGGCGCGCAGCCGCTGCGCGCTGTTGGAGCGGCTCCCGCTTGACGCGCCGGTGTGCCGCACGCTGCCGAGGTAGGGCAGCCGCCCGATCTTGGCGAGGCGCGCGGCGATGCTGTGCACGAGTTGTGGGCGCGTGTGCGAGTCGATGGAGACGACCGCGACGGGCCGCTCACCCCAGTCCCACGCCGCGAGCACTTTGACGGCGGCCTGGAACAGGTCGTCGGGCGCGTCGCCATCGGGCGCGTCGGGCGCGAATAGCGCGCGCACTTGTGAGCCGTAGCCCAGGTCGGTGAAGCGGGCGATGGCGCGGCCTGGCGTCGCCAACTCACCGGCGGGGATACGCCCCGCGAGGGGCACGCCGAGTGTGGACATCGCGGACGGCCATTGTCGCCGTGGCTCGATGGTGACGCCGGGCCGGCCGAGCCGCTCCCGCGCGGCGCCTACGGTCGCGGCGCCGACGCCGGTCGGGATGGACGCGCCGCCGCAGTTGTCGCAGCGGCCGCACGGCTCGGCGTAGGGGTCGTCCAACTGTTCGCGCAGGAATTGCATGCGGCACCCGTCGGTGGCGATGTAGTCGCGCATGGCCTGTTGCTCGGCTTGACGCACCGCCGCGACTTTCGCATAGCGCTCGGCGTCGTAGCGCCACGGTTGACCCGTCGCCTCCCAGCCGCTTTTGACGCGGCGCACTGCCCCGTCCACGTCGAGCACCTTGAGCATGGCCTCCAGCCGCGAACGCGATAGTTCGACCCGCGGCTCCAGCGCCATCGTGCTCAGCGGCTTACCCGCGGTCACCAGCGCGTCGAGCGCGTCGCGTACCTGCTCTTCGCGCGGGAAGCCGACGGAGGCGAAGTAGTCCCACACTGCCTGGTCCTCGCGGCCGGGCAACAGGATCACCTCGGCTCGCTCCACACCGCGCCCGGCGCGCCCGATCTGCTGGTAGTAGGCGATGGGCGAGGACGGCGCGCCGAGGTGGATCACGAACCCGAGGTCGGGCTTGTCGAAGCCCATGCCGAGCGCGCTCGTGGCCACGAGCGCTTTGACGCGGTTGTGGATCAGATCGTCTTCGGCGGTGAGCCGCTCCGTCTGCTCGGTCTGCCCCGAGTAGGCGGCGACGGCGTAGCCCTGCTCACGCAGATAGTCGGCGACCTCCTGCGATGCCGCGACGGTGAGCGTGTAGATGATGCCGGACCCCGGCAGGTCGCGCAGGTGGTCGGCGAGCCAGGCCAGGCGCTCGGCCTGGCCTGGCAACGTGAGCACGGACAGGCGCAGCGACGCGCGGTCGAGGGCGCCGCGCAGCACGAGCACGTCCTCATCTTCCTGCCCCAGCCCGAGCACCTCGGCCACGTCTTCGACGACGCGGCTGTTGGCCGTGGCCGTGGTGGCGAGCACCGGGATGGGCGCGGGCAATTCGGCGAGCAGGGTGCGCAGCCGGCGGAAATCGGGACGGAAGTCGTGCCCCCAGTCCGAGATGCAGTGCGCTTCGTCCACGACGAGCAGGCCGCAGGTGGCGGCGAGCCGCGGCAGGACCTGGTCGCGGAACTCGGGGTTATTCAGCCGCTCGGGGGACAGCAGCAATACGTCGAGCTCGCCGCGGTTGACTCGCGCGTATGTGTCGCGCCACTCCTCCATATTGGTCGAGTTGATCGTGGCGGCGTGAATCCCGGCGCGCTTGGCGGCGGCGATCTGGTTGCGCATCAGCGCCAGCAGCGGCGAGATGATCACGGTTGGGCCGGCCCCCGCGGCGCGCAGCAGCGCCGTCGCCACGAAGTAGACGGCCGATTTACCCCAGCCGGTGCGCTGGACCACGAGGGCGCGGCGGCGGTCGGCGACGAGCGCCTCGATGGCGGTCCACTGGTCGTCGCGCAGTCGCGTCCCGTCCCCTGCCAGCGCCCGCAGGTACTTTTCCGCCCTTTCGCGCAGTGCGGCCCGGTCGATATATGGGGCGGTCATCTACACTCTCCCTGTTCCGTTACGTCATCGTTATTCTGGCTGTCGCTCCCGATTATACACATTTTTACATGCGCGCTTACATCTACATCTACATCGTCAACATGATCCACCTGTCGTGACGTGGATGTGTTGGCGCGGTTCTTGCCAATCTTGCAAAGTAAGTGTGGACTAAATAATGTCTTAGAATATATGAATGCGCAAACATCCACGCGTTGGCGCCCTTGTTTTATATAACGTAGGATAGACTGTGAAAAAGCTGCTACAACCGAAAATACTCATCCCCGTGATCCTGAGCGTGGCCTTGATCGTCGCGCTGCTCGCCTTCGCCGACGTGGGCAAGGTCATTGCCCTGATGAAGGGATTTCAGAAAATCTATCTGCTGTGGTTCCTGTTGCTCATGGTTGCTTATGAGGTCATTCGGGGCGTGCAGTGGCATTTCTTGCTGAAATCCATCGACATCCATGTGCCGGTGCCTACGCAGATTTTCTCCTTCGCCGCCGGCGAGATGACCAAGAGTATGCCTATTGGTAACTATTTCCAGAACTACCTGCTCCAGCAATCCAAGGGCGCCGACTTCGGGTTGACCTCGGCCGCGACCACGATCATCATTATCCTGGAGGTCACCGTGTCGCTGATCGGCGTCGTGATCCTGGGGTTGGGGCAGTGGACCGGCATCGTGCGCCTGGTGATTATCATCGGCACGGCCCTCTTCATCATCGCCGCCTGGGCCTACCATAGGTTTCATCAGCACTCGCGCACCCCGAAATGGATCAAGGAACACAAAGCTATGCGCAAGGCCCTGGAGGAGTTCAAGCAGTTTCAGCAGGGCGCCTCTCGGTTGTTCCATCCTCGTGTGCTCCTCATCGCGGCCCTCCTGAGCGCCGGCTACTTGATCACCGCAGGGGCGGCGCTCTACCTGGTGGTGCGCGGCCTGAACATCGGCGGCGCCTCGCTCCCTGAGACCCTGTCTGTCTATTTCTTTAGCCTGGCCTTCTCGTTGATCATACCCATCCCGGTCGACATCGGCGTGCTGGAGTTCAGCGGGGTCGGCGCTTTCCTGGCCGTCGGTATCCAGGGCGGCAAAACCCCGGCGGTAGGCGTCATGCTGATCAACCGCGTGCTCAGTATCGGCTCCTCTATCGCCATCGCCCTCATCGTGATGGTCATCTTCCACGGTGAGTTTCGCGCCGCTCTGCGCGGACGGTCGGGAAACTCCGAGCAACAACCGGGGACGCCAGAGGCGCCCCCGGAGGCCGTCGGCCAGGCCTGAGGCGGACGGCGTGCGGCGACTCGCTCATCGATCACCATCGCTTTCCGAGGACCCGAGGAGAAGAAATGTACACGCTCGGCATCAACGCCGTCTATCATGACTCGGCTGCTTGTCTCATGTGCGACGGTCGCGTGCTCGCCGCGGCGGAGGAGGAAAGATTTACGCACGTCAAGCACGGGAAGCGTCCCATTCCTTTCTCGACCTACGCGCTGCCGTACCACGCTATTGACTACTGCTTGAGCGCGGCGGGCATCCGCCTCGTCGATGTCGACCACGTCGCCTACGCCTACGATCCCTTTTTGTTGCTAGGCGCGCATCGCGGCGATGCGACGATCACGCTGCCCCTGGAGCCGAGCGCCCACCCGACGCCTGAGGAGTGGGAGGCGGCGTGGGACCCGCTCTTTCTGTCGTCAATCGTCAACGCCCCGCGTCACCTGGCCGGCGGGGCGCCTCACCACCTACAGGCGCGCTTCCGTGGCGCGCGGCCGGATGGTCCCTATCGCTGGCATTTCGTGGAGCACCACATCGCCCACGCCGCCAGCGCCTTCTACGCCTCGCCGTTCGCCCACGCCGCCGTGCTGACGCTCGACGGCCGCGGTGAGCGGGCCACCACGACCTACAACCTTGGCAGCGGCACGCGCTTGGAACGTCTGGGGCAGGTCGATATGCCACACTCGTTGGGCTTGCTCTACGAGCAGGTCACCGCCTACCTCGGTTTTTTACCGTCCTCCGACGAATACAAGGTAATGGCGCTGGCCTCGTTCGGCGGCCCGCGCTATCGTGACGAGTTCCGCGACATCGTGCGCGTCGGGCCGGACGGCCGCTACACGGTCGAGCCAACGCGCCTGGAGGAACGCTTCGGACCGGCGCGGCGCGGAGGCGAACCGTTGGAACCGCGCCACTACGACGTGGCGCAGGGGCTTCAAACCGTACTCGAAGAGGCGGCGCTGGAGATCGCGCGCTGGCTGCGCGAGGCCAGCGGCGCCGAAGACCTGTGCGTGGCGGGAGGTGTCGCCCTCAACTGCGTCATGAATGCGCGGCTACGCGACCACGGTCCGTTCACGCGTATATGGGTGCAGCCGGCGGCCGGTGACGCGGGCGCCGCGCTCGGCGCCGCGCTGTGGGTCGACACCCAAGAACGCGGTGACGGTCAGCGAACAGATGGTCAGCGAACCTACCGCATGGACCACGCTTTCCTTGGCCCCGCCTACGACGACACGGAGATCGAGGCGTTCCTGCGCTGGGCCAAGCTGCCGTACCGCCGCCTGACCGATGTCGCGGATGACACGGCCGCGCTGCTCGCGCAAGACAAAGTGATTGGCTGGTTCCAGGGCCGCATGGAGTTCGGCCCACGCGCGCTCGGCGCGCGGTCTATCCTGGCCTCGCCGCTGCACGCGTCGATGCAAGCGCGGCTCAACGAGATCAAAGACCGCGAAGATTTCCGGCCGGTCGCGCCGGTCGTGCTCGAAGAGGCAGCGGCGGAGTGGTTCACGGACGCTGACGTCTCCCCGTTTATGCTCTTTGTGTACGATGTGCGGCCCGACAAAGCCGCGCGTATCCCTGCCGTGCGTCATGTGGACGGCACGGCGCGTATCCAGACGGTGAATCGGGAGCAGCACCCACTCTACTACGACCTCATCAGGCGCTTCCAGGCGCGCACCGGCGTTCCCGTGCTCGTCAACACGTCGTTCAACACGCGCGGCGAACCTATCGTATGCACGCCGCGCGATGCCGTGGAATGTTTTTGGACCTCGCCGCTCGACGCTCTGGTCATCGGGTCATTTTTGCTCGAAAAGCCCACGCGTGACGCCTGATGGTTCGGGTCTCCGTCGTGACGCCGACCAACCGGCGCCCCGATCTGCTGGATCGTTGCCTCACCGCGCTGTTGGCGCAAGACATCGACCCGTGCGATTACGAGGTGATCGTCGTCGACGACACGGCCTGCGACGCGACGAGACAACAGGTCGAGCGCTGGGCGCGCCGGGGGGTGACCTGTGGGCACACCATCCGCTACCTGCCCGTCACGGGAGGGTGTGGACCGGCGGCGGCGCGCAATCGGGGCTGGCGGGCCGCGCGGGCTCCCATTATCGCCTTCACCGACGATGACTGTGTGCCCGCGCCGGGATGGCTACGCGCGGGCTTGACCGCGTGCGCGCCCGACGTCACCGGCGCCATGGGCCGCACTGTCGTGCCGGTCCCCCACCGGCCTACGGACTACGAGCGTGACGCGGCGCGCCTCATCGCGGCCGAGTTCGTCACCGCTAACTGCTTCTACCGGCGCGACGCCCTCGCCTCCGTCGGCGGCTTCGACGAGCGATTCACGGCGGCCTGGCGTGAGGACAGCGATCTCTTCTTCACGCTGATGGAGCGCGGCGCGCAGCTCGCGCAGGCTCCCGACGCGGTCGTCGTTCACCCTATACGCCCGGCACGTTGGGGCGTCAGCCTGGCGCAACAGCGCAAGAGCATGTTCAACGCGCTGCTCTACAAAAAGCACCCCGCGCTCTATCGCCACCGTGTCCAGGCGGCGCCTCCGTGGGGCTACTACGCCGCCGTCGCCGCGCTCCTCATGGCTGCTATCAGCTACGCGCGGCGCCACCGTGTCCGCGCGCTCCTTGCCGGATGCGTCTGGGTTATAGTGACGGCGCGCTTTTGCGCCAGGCGGCTGCGCGGGACCTCCCATGCCCCCCGCCACGTCGTCGAGATGGTCGTGACCTCCGCGCTCATTCCACCGTTGTCCATCTACTGGCGGCTACGCGGCGCGCTCGCATTCCGCGTCTTATTCATTTAGGGCGCGGACCGCTTGGTATGGGCTAAGACGCGGTCCATGTGGTACAGCTCATGCTAAAGCATTGTGGCGTGATATATTTGCCGTGCTCACGGGCCGGTATATACGCTGACGTGCGATGGACTAATGTAGCAACAAAAAGAGGAGACTAGTATGCCATTCGACCAATATCATGAGCCAGCCAATGAGTTGTCTGAGGAGGTGCGCACGTTCGCGCGCATGATCATGTCCATGATCGAGGAGGCCGACGCCATTGACTGGTACGAGCAGCGTATGTCGGTGGAGAAGAACGCGCAGGCCAAGGCGATCATGGCCAACGCGCAGGAAGAGGAGTTCAAGCACTTCGGGATGGACCTGGAGTTCGTGCTGCGCCAGAAGCCCAAGTGGCGCGCGACACTACAGAGTATCTTGTTCAAAGACGGCGACATCGTCCAACTTGGCAAGCAAGGCGAGCAGTCCGGCGAGAAGACCAAAGAGGGACTCTCCTGATGGCCTTCGACCAGTGAGCGGGCGTGAGCGCCGCGCCGGCCTGAGTACGGACATTGCATGAATCAACTCTACATCTCCGTGGCCGCTATCGGCGGCTTAATCCTGCTACTGGGGCTGGTCTCCAATCTGGTCAAGGCCCGCCTATGGGTCTCCGAGCCCCTGGTCGCCCTCGTCGTAGGGGCGGCGCTGGGACCGCACGGGTTTGGCCTGCTCGATAGCATCCTCTCCGTGTTCGTGGCTGGCGTGGCCTTCAATATGGTGGCGCATAGCGACCGCGCGGAACAGCAAGAGCATGTGCAAGATGTGGCCGAGTCAGGGGCGCCGGCGCTGATCGGCGGACTGTCAGGGCTACTAGCCGGCGCGGGGACGGCAGGGGTACAGGCGGCGTTCATCATAACCCTGCCCGCGCTGTTGCTAAATGGCCTGATCCTGTTGCTTGCCCTACGCACCCACCGGCCCGACATCGCCGCCGCGCTAGCCTCGTCCGAGGCCCTGCGTTGACCCTCACACACTGGCTCTTCGGCATCGACTGGTTGCGCACCTTCGTGCCCACGCAGCCATTCCTGGAGACCGTCGTGCGCGGGACAATCATTTACCTCGCGTTGGTCCTACTGCTACGCTTCGCCCTCAGCCGTGAGAAGGGCCAACTCGGCGCCACCGACCTGCTCGTGCTGGTGCTGCTCGGCGACGCCTCGCAGAACGCCATGGCCGGCAGCTACTCCTCAATCGGCGACGGCCTGTTGCTGATCGCCACGCTCGTCTTCTGGAGCTACGCGCTCAACTGGCTGAGCTTCCATGTGCGCTGGATCGAGCGGATCCTTACGCCGCGCCGGCTGACGTTGGTGCGCGACGGGCGCATGCTGCGCCACAACATGCGCAAGGAGTTGATCACCGACGAGGAGCTAATGAGTCAGATTCGTTTGCAGGGCGTGGATGACTTGTCCGGGGTGCGCGAGGCCAGCATGGAAGCGGACGGGCGCATCAGCGTGATCACGCGCGACGACACGTCTGATGCGCGCGGCGCTCCTGAGAAGGACGCGCCGTGACCGCCGACGCGACAGGGGGATGGTGATGTGGTGGAGTTGGGTCGCGCGGGCCGTGGGCGTCATCCTGGCGCTGGCGGTGGGCGAGGACATTTTTTACACTGTGCTCTTTCCCGGCAGCGGGCGCGGCGCGTTGAGCATTCCACTGGGCCGTGGCGTGTGGCGCCTCTTCCGGTTTGTCGCGCGGATGGCCCCGCGCCGGCGTGACCGCCTGCTCGCCTACAGCGGCCCGGTCCTGGTGACCGTGAACGTGGCGGTCTGGGTCCTGCTTCTGGCCGCCGGGTTCGCCTTTATCGACTGGCCGGCGCTGGGCTCCGCCATCGGGGCGTCGAGCGGGCCGACCCCGACGGGCTTCGCGACGGCGCTCTACTACAGCGCCTACGCGCTCACCACGCTAGGCACAGGCGACATTGTGGCCAAGACGGACCTCTACCGGCTCCTGATGGTACTGGAAGCCGCGCTTGGCTTTTCCACCATCACCCTGATCCTCACCTACTTCCTCTCTGTGTACAGCGCGCTCACACGCCGCGATACGTTCGCGTTGAGCCTACAGTATCGCGCGGCCGGGACGGGGGACGCCGCCGAGTTGTTGGCGCGGCTGGGGCCGGGCGGCGACTTCGGCGGGGCCACGCAGACCGTCGGTGACGTGGCGATGTCTGTGTTGAGTGTCATGACGTCCCACCGCGCCTACCCGATCTTGCGCTACTTCCACTTCCGTCATACCTACGACGCCCTGCCACGCCTGCTGCTGGTCGCCCTGGATCTGGCGGCGCTGATCGAGAGCGCCCTGGACGCCGACCAGTACCGGACGCTCGTCGACTCCGCGGCGGTCGCCGAGTTGAGGGATGGGGGGCTGTATGTGCTGAATGAGTTGGCGACGACGTTCCTGCCGGCCGGCCAGCCGCGCCATCCGTCGATGCCCGAACAGGCCTGGCGGGCGCGCTATGATCGCGCCGTGACGCGCCTGCAAGCGGCCGGGATCGCGACGACGCCGGACCATGAGGCGGGCGTGCGCCGCTATGTCGCGCTGCGCCGGGCGTGGGACCCGCGCATCGCGGCGCTGGCGGCGTACTTGGTCTACGACTGGGACGCCATCGCGCCCGCTGATCGCGATGCGGGTGGTCAAGGCGACCGCGCGGGGCATGGCGCCGCGTCGTCATGATCCCTCCCCGTCGGTCACCGCGGCCGCCCCGCGCCGGGCCGCCGGGCATCCTCGGTCGAGACCAGCGCGGCGACGTCGGGTTGAAAGGTATGCGCGCGCTCTCAAAGGTGTGTCAGAGGTCGAGGCCGTAGGCGCCAACGAGCGCTTGGCGCACATTGAGCCTCGATCGGCGCGTGGATGGTCGGCCGCACCTGTAACGGCGCAAGCCACCCTCATCCACACCGCCACGGTTCTCTATGACCACGCCGTGCGAGGGCTGCGCCGTTAGCTTGAACGCTGTCCGTGCTAATGGATGACCGTCCGACGATGTCAGGTCGTCTCTCCCATAGGCCTGTCGCTAGGATCTTTTAGCGACAGACCCACGCATTGCCTCACGGTAGATCTTACTTTCAGGGAGATGTTGCCTCACGAATAATGTAACCCGAAGCGATCGTGCCACCGGCACAGTGGAGGGGAGAAAAGAGTGAGGTCCCGCATGAGTTTCCAGGCCAAGCGCGAGCTCTTAGGGCAGGTCACCCCGCGTTACCACGAGGCGAGGGGCGCACAGAAGCGCCACATCCTCGATGAATTTGTCGCCGCGACGGGCTACGCGCGCACATACGCCATCCGTGTCCTCGGGCAACCAGCCGTCCCCGCCGCCGGCCCCATCACGCGGCCACGGG
>JAABUZ0100008897.1_pt1 | contig 11661 bp, 9 predicted proteins | sample 5562091 | NCBI WGS metagenome assembly JAABUZ01 (sample SAMN12813069, study PRJNA571459) | rock metagenome | isolation source: Antarctica rocks | place: Antarctica: Victoria Land, Linnaeus Terrace sud | collected 2015-12-21
GAGCCTTCAAGCCCCCGTCAACACTCGACAAAGCACCACTTCGAACCGAAATCGAGCCCGATAGATCCACGGGAACCAAGAAAGACGCCAAGGTCAGCAGAAGTTCAACAAGTTCTTAGATCGCTACGCAAAGACGTTCCGCCCGTGGCCGTGCCGTAGTAATTAGTTGTAATGAATGCTGCAGTTCCAGAAGGGTTAGCCAGGTCGAGTGCGAGGTGGAAAAAGAAGTAGAACAGATCCATTTTCCCTTGATAGAAGCGCTTTCCTAACGGGGCACTTGCGATGACTCTAAAGACTTCTTTGTGGCCTTTTTCTCCCAAGTATGGGGGGTTGGCAATAACCACGTCGAAGCCTCCCTTGGCTCGAAATACTTCCGAGAAGTCGATGCCAAAATCAAAAGTTACCTCAAATCCCAAGCTTTGTTTGGAGGATGCAAAGCAGTCATGAAGCTTTTGCTCAATATCCAGTTTCAATCGCGACTTGCGATCGTGATCCGTTTCCTCAAAGAACTGCGCCTTCAACTTCTCTATTTCGTGGAGACCCTTGGATTTGAAGGGGAAACCTATAAGCGAATTTCCGCTGACAATCTTGAAGTCGAGATTTGGCAGCGGCTTGATCTGCTTGGCCTCTTCCTCGTCAACAACAAGCGAAAGCCAAAGACGCAGTTTCGCGATTTCCACAGCGCCAGCGTCAACATCAACACCGTAAAGACAGTTTTGAATTGCGTGGCGCTTGAAGTGATAGGGAGTGCGCTCGTGGACGGAATTGAAATAAGGGGTGAGCGTGCAGCGGCTTCGGACAATCTCAGTCATCATTCCAACGGCAAATGCACCTGAGCCAACAGCGGGATCACACATGGTGATCTCTGCAAGTTTCTCGTCGAGCAGCCTTGCATTTTTCTCAATTGTCTTTGGCGGCGATGGGTAGTTCATGCCGACAATTCCAGATTGCTTGGCGGCTTCGTAAAAAGAGAATTGTTCTCCCAAATGAATGAAGGTCTCAATGTCGGACCGAAGGACCACAGTACCTTTGCCCGTGCCGTTCAATGCTGTGTCGAGATAGCTAACCAGACTCTCCTGACACATATAGTGCACGATCTCACGTGGAGTGTAGTAAGCGCCCAGACCCTTACGGCGGTTCTCCTCGATCACATTCTCGAAAACCTTTCCGAGCATTTCCGGGTCAATGGCAACCTCTTTCTCTAGGGGTTCAGCCTCGTTGACTGTGAAGTTGTAGCGGTCGAACACGTCGAGGACACCAGTTCCAGCAACTCCCTCGTCAACATAATCGGTATTGGTGAACAGCCTGTCTGGCAGGTGAATATCTGTCTTGCCCCAGTTGTAGTCTCCCAATGGTTCAAACAGGCCCCCATTCAGAAACGGAATCCGACACCTAAATCGTTCACACCAGGCTTCATGACCTCGGTCCGTCGCGAGTGTGTCGTAGAAGAGGGGTTCGAGTATGTCGTTGAAGAAATTACGTGGCTTGCTTAGTCCGTCTGTGGCCATCCTACGGAGAAAGTCATGTGGTCCGGTTCCCCAACGTTTCTCGCGTGCAACACCCAGCCAGCCTTTCTTCTGAAGAAAATAGAGGAAGACAATCTGGCCCATCAGTTTTTTAGCGAAGTCCACCGTTTTGACGCCCTTACTGGCGAATTCGGTGTGAATGGCTTTGTCCTTGGCAACGAGCACTTCTAGCGCTGAGTTGATCTGGCCGAACAACTCCGCGTATTTGGTAAAAAATTCTTTGGTGACTGCTTCGACACTAAACGCTTCTTCGATGGTGGCGAGTAGCGGGTCAACCTCAGTATCTCCAAGCAGGTTCAGAAAACGTGTTTGCGCCGTGTGGCAGCTTTCTCCCGCCCCGACAATGTAAGAGAAGCGCCGAGCTGGTGTCAGCTTTGTTTCAATGCCGATCTTTCCAGAGTCCTTCGTGATGGTGGTGTATTCCATCTTCAGGTAGGAGAACCGCCATGTGTTTTCGGATGGCGACACGAACGCAACAAGTGCGGCATCTTTCTCGTCCCGCGCCTTAAGGTGGTCTGCAACAAAGTTTCGGATGGAGGTGCGTGCCCGCTCCAGCTTGGCCTCAGTGGTCAGGTAAACCACGAGCACATCAAGGGTTTCCTCGTTGGGAGATGTATAAGTTCCCAACCTTTCATAGCGCTCAACATGGGCTTTAAAGGCATCTTTGACGTAGGCTGCTTTCCATTGCTGAGCCTTTGATTCGTCAAGACGATTCAGTACGTTGAGAACAAAGTTGTGAAAGCGAGGCTTGTCGAAAGCGTGGGTAAATGTTTCAGCAATGAATTGCCGGGCCTGCGTCCTGTTCATTTGATCTCCAACAGGTACGAGGAGAGAATCACTTCTCTTGGGCTAAGTGAATGATGAGTGAGCTGTGCACGGGTTGCCTGAAACAGCAAAGCGGGAATGTCTCTCCGAAGGATGCCCAAGACTTTCAGCGGCTCCAGCTCTGTTTTTAGCGCTTCAGCCACTTTCTTGGTCGTTGGTTTAGGCAGCGCCCCGTCACTGAGAAGTTGGATGGCTTGCTGTATGAACACTTCATCATCATCCGTAAAACCCTGATAGCGTCGAATATCCTTGGCTTTTAGCCGTTTGAGAATATATGCGTCGTTAGCGGCCCCTTTGTGCTTCGCAATCGCGTCATCTACCTCGACACTCGTGGCAGCAGCGAAGGCAGCCTTATTCTTTCCAAGGAGAGTGTAGAAAGCGGGCGGAATAGCTTGCCGCTTCTCCTCTTTGTCTTTTGGCTTTAGTACCTTCACCGCGGTCAGAAAGTCCAACTCGACTGAATCGGCAGTAGTGTCCGGTGCAAAGTAAAACTTATCAAGCCGCCCATGTCGAAAGTAGGTGAACAGGGACGGTGAACTCATAACGGCCCCCAATGTGTCGGATATCAGCGAACGTGTCGACCGGGCCTTTTTGGGCAGACGTTTGATTCTGGTGAAGAGGTCGGGCTGCTTGTCGCGCACGTCTCTGATCTCCACAAGATATTCCAGGTCGCTTTCCTCGTCGTTGTCTTCACCCGTAATAAGCTTCTTGGAAGTCAACCTCGCAAAGAGATCGTGCGACTTAATCTCCTCGCCTTCTGTCAGCAGACGGGCATCGGCACCCAACATTTCAATGAATGCGTGAATTTTAGCTTCAGCGGCCTCTTGTAGCTTGATGAGGTCGTTGCTCTCCTCCGTAGGGAAAAAGTTATATGTATGGATCGAATCAAATTTGGTATCAACCCGGTTGACCCGGCCAACACGTTGAATGAGTCGAGTGGGGTTCCATGGAATGTCGTAATTGATGACAATGTTGGACCGGTGAAGGTTCACCCCTTCAGAGAGGACTTCGGTGCTGACTAAGATCCTGTAATCATCTCGTGGCTGGTATGCATTTGCGTCGAAGTTGCTGATGACAGCTCTGTGTGCCGACTCGTCCGATTGGCCAGAAAAGCAAATTACTTTCGGTTCCACCTCATTAGCGATCTGACCGGTGAGGTATTTTGCCGTCTCTTGGGACTCTGTGAAGATGATGAGCTTGTTCTTTTTCAACATTGGCTGAGTAGTGAGGATCTCTCGGAACGACTCCCATTTGGGATCGCGGTGAACGGTTCTCCACAGCTTCTGAATGTACTTAAGCGTCTTGCAGTCTGCCTCAAGATCGCGAATGAAATCAGGTGAAAAGTCTGTCGCTGCCAGTCGCTCTGCCTTGTCTTCGGCAAGGAGAGCTTCAATCGCCTCTTGGCTGTCATCCTCCAACAGCTCAAAGATCTTGTTAATGTGCTTTTTACTAATGTAGACCGTGCCCTTATAAAACTCGATTATGACCCGGTCATACGAGTTGATAAATCTATCGAGGGTCAATCGAAAGGCTTGGAAGCTGCTTTCCAGCCTCTTGACCATCAAGATCTTCATGAACTTGGCGAGATTTCGTTGACCCTGCAGCTCGCCTTCCTTGCCCTTGCCCTCGTAATACGTTAATGGCCTATACCGAGCGTATTTGAAGTCACTAGCAAGGAGACGTATGGTTTCGTTGAAAACCTCATTTTCCGCTGCATTGAACTTGTAGAAGAGCGGTTTCGGATCGTCAACAACAGGAAATTTCATGCCCTGCAGTCTCATGTCTTCCCCGTAATACTTCTCAATTTCGGATCGCGTTCGGCGAATCATGAGGTACTTCAAGACCCTTTCACGCGTTAGCCTTGCGTTGGATCGGACGTTTTCAAAATAAAGTTCGCGGTCATTCTGGCGGTCCAGGCCATCAAGCTGCTTTTCGAGGGCGGAGAAGAAGGCTTCTAGATTCCGGAGATTGGGAATGGTGCTGTTTTTCCCGTTCTGAAAAAGCTTTACCTGGCTGAGAATGTCACGTGGTCGATTATTTAGGGGGGTCGCGGATACGAGGATGACACGTTTACCGCGACAGATCTGGGCAAGGTTTTCGTAGGTGGCGTTTGACTCATTACGGAATCGATGGGACTCGTCTGCCTAACTTGAAAGTCGCTGAACACATTCGGCCAGGAACCGCGCTTCTCTCGATCCAATAGCTGAGGAGGCGCAATAACCAGACAGCGTCCGTCGAGCTGCTGTGCGAGTAAGGCCGACATGTACGTTTTGCCGAGGCCAACAACATCGGAGATAAACACGCCGCCATATTCATCAAGGACTTTGCGTGCGCTAAGAACGGCTTCCTCTTGGTATTTCAGCTTCTTGAACCCGATGGGGACATACATTCCTTCAAGGTCAGACGGCCGATTCAACTCGTTGCGAAAATACTCGTACAGGAACTTCAGGTACAGCTCGTACGGTGTAAAGCTGGCGTACGGCGATTTGTTGACAATCGTGTCCTCATAGGGTTTTGAAACATCGACCGCCATGGCCCACAGTTCGTTGAACTTCGCAATCGCGAAATCGTAATCTGCACGGCTTTTCAGCTCGACGTTGAACTCAAGATTGTCCACGAGTCCTGACTGAGAAAGATTGCTTGATCCGGTGATCACGCGACCTTTATCCCGATCTCCGTCAACGAAGGTCATCACATAAACCTTTGCATGGAGGTTCTCGCCCGGATGGGCTTTGATTGTCAGCTTCCCAGAACGAATCCAGTCTACGAATTTCTGAACGCCAGTTTCTACATCTTGGCTGTCTGGGGACTTTTCGAGTTCGAGAAGCACCCCATCGGAGACCTGTTCCTTCGCCGATGCGTGGGACCAGAGATGGAGTCGACCCATTTCTTTAGCTTCTTCAAGCAACTGATACGCAGCTTGGTCCGTTTTCAAGCCGACAAGAATGCGAACCTTCTCGACACGTTCCAGGGCTGGGTAAAGTTTATAGAACCCGCTGATGAAGAAGTACCCGACCAAACAGTCGAAGTACCGAGTGTCTTTGCTAAGTAAAACGCCGAAGCGGTCACGTAAACTGCTGCCTGCCTCGTTCGTGAGGAAGGTTAGGTCGGACGAGATTTGAGCCGGACCTACCGTTTTCTCCGCCACATTCGCTCCTGGCTCCGAATTGGATTTGCGGCTAGCATGTTCAGGTCAGCCATGGAGAAGACGTCCCCGGTACTTGCTGGACGACGTGAAATCATAAAGATCGAGTGTAACGCGCCATAGCTCAGGGCTCCTGAACCCATCGGCGTCAAGGATTCGACGAGTAACCTGCCTGCCTTCTATCTTTACAAAGGCGCAGATAACGCAACCGCACGGAGCATAAAACGATGATTGGACGAGTTGGGAGACCGCCTCAACAGCAACTTCAGGGACTGCTTGACACATTAAAACTGAAGCTACAAGAGGCAGAACAGAGGAGTCCGCGAGACGAGGAGGATATTGCGGCGTTACGGCGAAGCATTAGCAGCACTGAGGAAAAGCTTGCGTCCGCGAGTCGTTGAAGGAACGAGAAGCCGAGTTCATTGAAGATTACGGTGTCATCGAGCCCGAGCCTTCGGCAGTTCATCCCACCGCGTTGTCCATCTTGGCGAGCGATGCTCTGCCCTGAGCCTCCATACCGCATCCTTCGGACCGGCACCGAGGATGCGGACGGTATCGCGCCCGAGGGTGGCGTTGAGCTTATCCATCGCCTTCCAGGCCCGTTGCCTCTTCTCGCGGTCCAGCTCGCCCCAGAGGGCCGGTTGCCGGATGGTTTCGGGCATCAGCTCCGTAATCATCACGCCGCATTTTGAATAGCGGAATCCGTCGCGCCAGAGCCGCTCGCCCAGGCGTACGGCTAAAGCCACCACTTCCCCGGTGTCGTTGGTTGTCTCTGAGAACCGCGCCGAGGCTCCATTCGAGTAAAACGGGTCGTTGTTGAAGGTGTTCGTGTGCATGAAAACAAAGATATTTTCGGCAGCCACCTTGTAGCGGCGCATCTTCTCCGCTGCTCGCGTCGCGTAGCTCGCGATTGCCTCATGCATCTCTTGCCAGGACGTAACCGGAGCCCCAAAGCTGCGCGTTACGGCAATTCCCTTCCTGGTCGGCTCCATCAGCTCCAGCGGCAGGCAGGAGATCCCGCGCAGCTCGTAGACCGTGCGGCCCCCCGTCACCGTCATCAGCGCCCGCGCATTGTCTGGGTTAAGTGCGGCGAGGTCGGCGGCCGTCTGGACTCCAATCCTGGCGAGCTTCGCCGCCGACGCCGATCCAATCCCCCAGACTTCATCGACGGGCACCGTTGAAAGCAACTCAGCCCGCACTCGACTGGAACGTAGATCGCAAACGCCGCGATACTGCGGACGCTTCTTCGCAATGAAGTTCGCAACCTTGGCGAGTGTCTTTGTGGGGGCGATGCCGACACAGGTAGGAATACCGACCCAGCGGTGGACGCGTTCGCGCAGCTCGCGCGCCAGGGGCTCCACTTCCCTTTCGCTAAATTCGCACAGGTTCAGGAAGCTTTCATCAATCGAGTAGTTTTCGATAATTGGCACCATCGAGAGCAGGACTGCCGAGACTTTCGCAGACAGGCTTCCGTAAAGTGCGTAGTTCGAACTGAAGACCGTAATTTTCTCCCGCTTGATGAGGTCGCGAAGTTTGAACTCGGGATCTCCCATTTTTATCCCGAGGGCCTTTGCTTCGTGGTTATGTGGAATAGCATTGCGCACGTTGCTGCGTGTCTTGACCACAGGATTGTCCACAATCTATCGAGCTGAGCGCGAGAGCTTCGACATAGTAGGGTTTCCTGGATATTTCCACCTTCTGCATCGGAAGTTTCCAACTTCACTGTCCCAGCCCCGAAGCGACATTGTTCCAGCGAACCCCATCCTGTATGTACTGCCCGCAACTGATACGGGGCACTTCGCGTGGGACCGCAAGATCCTCCTCATACCATCGGGGCTCCGGCATCTCCGGGCAGCTCTTTTGCGTCATTCTGCCCTCTATGAAGGGGTTGACGTCTGAATGAGCCCGTTCTGAAGGTACTCATCCGTCTGGGTTCGTTCTTGCCGAATTTCGCCGACCAGTCGGGTAAGCTCCCCTAGGGTGTCGGAGTGGTTCTGCTGCAAATACCTTCCAACGGCGCGGTTTCCAAGCAGGTTCTCGATTGACCTGCATACAACAGTCAGCGATAGGACATCCACCCCGTACGTCTTTCGCACAGCAGCCAAATCGCTGATGAGGACCTCCGTCGCTTCTTCTAGAAGGGCACTCGCGTGAGGTTGATCGCTACGCGGCGCTCGCTTTGGAGACGTTGTAAGCAACTCCGGTTTCGTCACTCCAAGGATAGCGGCTGCAAAAGGGGATGTGAAATTCGAGGCCGAAATCATGAGTTCCGCCGCTTCGATCTGACGCAAAGGCTTCATTTTTCTTAGGGATCCCGTCCAAAAGATTTCTTCGTCTCCGAATTGCTTCGACATCTATGCTTAACCCGATTGCGATGCGTTCTTCGGTGACCCCATTTGCGATCGCCTTAAGGATCATGAAGTGCTCAGCGATGGGAGAGAGGGCATTCACCCTCTTGTTGTACGTATAAGCCTCATCGTCCAGAGCGACGATGCATCGCACCGATTTATGTTGCAGCTCCTTGAGGATGTGGAGGCGAAGATTGCCGTTCACGACCAGGTATCCTGTTTCCCCTTGGGGGAAGACGGCGAGAGGCTCTATGAGTCCAATGTGCTCAAGCGACGCTTTTATTTGCTTGTACTTGCGACAACCGAGCACACTAGAGGTGATTTCTTTAAGCGCGGTGAGCTGCTCTATGGGAATCTCCAACACCTCCTGGTGGAAGCCGATCTTCACCTTCTTCGCATTACTCATTGCGCTTTGATCCTCTCCAGAAGCTTCTCTGAAACAAGAGTCAAGCCCTCAGCACGCAAGAGAGTTTGAAAGTTCTCATCCGCAAAGAGCTGTGTACATGCAGCCGACGCGAGAGCGAGTCGTTCTCGTACAATCCCTGCGCGTTTGATCAAGGCACGCTGTGACTGAGTGTGCTCCCGGTATTCCTTCGCCGCTGCTTGACTCGTTAGAGGTGCGCTAGATTTCTTGATTTGGCTGCCCGATCTTTGCATCGCGAGACGCTTCTTGATCAGCAGACGAGCCGCTCGCAGCTTTGGGCCCCTAAGATCCCCGCTCTCGTACGCGTCAGTCAGAGCTCTCTGGACGTCTCCAGACGTGCCAGTAGCGATCTGAGTGGCAACGGTGATAGGGATTTTGCCGCTATCGACCATCCCAATTAGCTTCGATTCGCCGTTCTTCAGGAGGACAATGATCGTCCCGATGTACTGCCGGCTGTGCCCTAGCTTGGCCGCAATCTCATCCAGACCATATCCCCTGTCTAGGAGACTCTTCGTTTCTTTCAACAAGCCGAGGTCTGAAGGAGCTCTCCTCGCTATGTTTTCCACCAGACTCATGAGGAACTGATCTTCGTGAGAAGCCTCGATTATTAGGGCCGGTATTTCGAACTGCCCAAGCGAGAGGAGGGCTTCGATTCGGCCTTGTCCGCACACCAGATCGTAGCGAGTTCCGTCTTCCTCAAGTTCACGTCGGGAGACTATGATCGGGTTCTTCAGGCCCAATGTGGATACGCTCGCGACGATCTGCTCAAAAGTCACTTTGCTCCGAACCCTTGGATTTACGACTCTGATCTCAGCAACCGAAACACTTGGCACCTTGCCTACTATCATGCCGCTGCTCCCAGAGCACGTCTTCGCCCTAAACTCATGAAGAACTCCAGATCGTCGAATCGATAGACGTCAAGTGAGAACGCATTCTGCTGTTTCAGTGCAAGCTTCTTCGAGAGGCGGTCAAGATTCGGTAGCAAGTAGTAGTCGAGAATATCCGCATTTCCGGGCTTCAGGCGAGCCGCTATGGTCACGTCTGGACGCAGCGAGGCGTCCAGCCTGATCAACCAACGTAGTCCGCCGGTGATCGTTTCCCGACAGCGAGCAAGCACTAGTGACGTGGTGAAATCGCCGTTGATCAGCAAGAGGTCATCAGCCGCTTCCTCGACAGTAGCTCCATCATGACGGAGTCGCGACACAATCGCGTTCGACTGCTGCTCATGGTGCTCACGAAGTCTCTGATTAACTTCGATGTAGCTGAAATCGCGTGCCGGCGTATAACCGATCAGGCTGTAAGCGCGGTGAAGGCTCCTAAAACGGCTTCGAAAGGCTCCACTCGAAGGCGTCTCCTCGTCTTCGTCGATCACCACACCAGAAAGCGTGCCCACGCGGTCCAATAAACCCCGAAGCTGCTGAAGCATGTCCTCATCAGCGAGGCGGTAGTGCCGGGCCTCAATGATCTCTTGAGCTTGAACAAAAAGATCAAATGGAACAATGGCTTCGAAGGCCTGATCGCGGCGAATCCACATTTCTGCCGGATTCGCCACCCTTTTCTTCTTAAGTTTGAACGAATTTCGATTGTAGACATTTGCCCCAATGTACTTTGGATTTGTGAGCAGTTGGTGGACGGTGCCTCGTGACCAGGGTCGCCCCAGATCGGACGCGACACCTCGTTCATTCAACAACTCTGCGATCTCCTTTTCAGATCGCCGATCTACAGTAAAGCTTTCGTACACGTCTCTGACCACAGAGACTTCGTCCTCAGGTCCCGGTACCAGAACGACCCTGTCCGTCTGCAGGCTTTTCTGCTCGCCCAAATCGAGTAGGCCTTTAGGCTTATTCTCGCGGTCCACGAGTTGACGTCGAAGTCCAAAGCCAGCGTGACCCCCTTGCCTGTAACCCAATTCGATCAGCCTGCATTGTCCAGCAAAGACTTTGACGGAAAGCTCACGGCTGTACTCGCCTGCCATCGATCGTTTCAGCGTCTTCAGAAGTGAGGAGGAAAGACTGCCGTCATTCTCAAATTGTTCTGCACAGTAGTGAACGTAGACCCCCGCTCGCTTACAGACATATTCGTAATAGCCGCTTTCGTCTGCGTCTTGGAACCTGCCCCAACGGCTTACGTCGTACACCAGAATCTTCTCGAAGTCCGCTTGCCCAGACTCGACTGTTCGGAGGAGATCTCGAAGGGCGGTCCGCCCAGTTAACGTCAACCCGCTTTTTCCAAAATCAACGAACCGCTGAACGATGGTGAGGCCTTGTGAGTTCGCGTACTTTGCTATCGCATCTGCCTGGTTCTCCGTTGAGTACTGCTGATGCTCGGTCGACATGCGAACGTACATTGCAGCCCGACGAACTCGCGAAATTAAGGATGCAGTCATTAGCGGGACCTTTCAAATTTGGTACTTCTGTCGGGCAGCAGCGGGATCCGAGGTGAGCGAATCTGCGAACTTCGAAGCAAGGAAGGAGGCGAGGAGGCGACATTCGCATGAGAGCGTTTCCGTTACCGATCGTTTGAAGAGCAAGGCCCGTGGTGATGTCGGAGATTAGCTGGCCGGCCACTCTATAGTGTGGATTGAGCCGTGAGCCTACTCCCACCATAGAGTGGATGGCAAGCGACATCTGCGTTGCTCTAGGCGAACGGATTCGCGAACTGCGTAAGAAGCGCGGTTGGCGGCAGATCGACCTTGCTGAAGAGACCGGGATCCACGAGAACTACGTCTCAGACTTGAGAGATGGGAAGGAAAGAGGTTTGTCTCCGAACATTACAGACGTTGGGCCAGGCTTTTGGAATAACGGCCGCAGAACTGCTGCAGGGGATCGGTTAACGCGCGAATCGAGCGCGTCGGGGGGAGAGCGCGCCCGATGGAAGATAGGTACCTTGACTCTCTGATACCAATTCGGCCAAAGTTGGCGGCCGGGGAATGCCTTACATCATGGCTCTTCAGGATTACAGAGGGACTGTCCTGCTCGATTGAGGAGCTGCTGAATGCACTAGGGGGGAGGAAGAACAGTCGTGTTGTCCGCTCCTCAGATTTTGAACTTGGGGTTTTGGATAAGCTTCTCGTCCGATTGGCGAAGGCGACTGGTTCTGCTGTTGAGGAGCTCCGCGGAAGTACTTGTCTTCAAATCGCCGAGTACACGAGCACCTCCAGCAACAGGGGCTATGCTCTCCCGGCGAGCTCTTGGGTTCTCCTACCCGCCAAGCTTTACTCTGTAGCGGCGTTGCCACATCACCTTACAGAGAAACATGTGCTTGGCGGATTGCAGTATTGTCCCGACTGCCTGAGAGTACAGGGAGTCACTCTCCCATTAGCGTGGCGGCTCGCATTCGTAACGGTCTGCCCTATACACAAGCGATTGCTAGCTTGTTGTTGCCCTCATTGCG
>JAABUZ0100008898.1_pt1 | contig 11661 bp, 15 predicted proteins | sample 5562091 | NCBI WGS metagenome assembly JAABUZ01 (sample SAMN12813069, study PRJNA571459) | rock metagenome | isolation source: Antarctica rocks | place: Antarctica: Victoria Land, Linnaeus Terrace sud | collected 2015-12-21
GAATCGCAGTTAGAGATGAAAACAGAGAACCGTAGAACCTGCGCAAGTCGTCAAGGGACACCACCCCGGAGAGCCTGTAGAGCATAGTCTCCCCTTTCCCTGCCGGTTAGTCAAGTATATTGTTGCCCTAATAAGATGTGTTAAGAGCCGCAGGTCCCACGAAAGACGCAGCTGATTGCCTAAATCTAGAGTTGCGAAACCTTTCGCTGTTGACGCAAAGGTCTCGCAAATACCAAAGAGGGCGAGACCAACCACAGCGAGCGTAAGACTTCCGTGGCGTTGCAAGATGACACGATCGACAATCCGCTGTAAGAAGAGGGGGCTGAGAAGGGCAAAGCCTTCAGTAAGCGCGGCGTATGCTGCAGCTTTGCCAAACAGTAGCCTAAGCTCTTTAGTATTTCCAAGAAGCTCACGGATTGTAACCGGGCGTGAAATATCCACAGGCGTGAACGCTTCGGTCGGCCAAAGCTCCAGAGCTACACCGGTAAATCTTTCATTCAGCTCGTTAAAAGGAACCCACCGTTTTCCGTGGGCAGGATCGTGGATAAGCACGGAGCTACCCTTAACGGAGCGCACAACAACAAAGTGGGAACAGTCCAAGTGTAAGATACAGGGAAGGCGCAAATCTCCAATATCGTGTGGTTCGATCCTCAATGCACGGCTCGCAAGATGAAGCCGGTGAGCGACACTAATCAAATTAGCGATGGACATGCCGCGAGAAGAAGCTCGATAATCCCGCCGTAGAGCTGTCAGGTCGGTCTTGTGGCCGTAATAGTTGACGACCATAGCAATACATGCGAGGCCGCACTCTGCTTCTTCAGCTTGGCGGATTACTGGTAGAAACAGCTTCACCTCGACCAGACCCGGACTGCCAGTCCAATTGCAACACTTGTGGCGAGTATTACGAACGTAACCACGACAAAGAAGTTGTGGCTTGCCGCCGTCGTAACGAGCGGTTGCCCAGGCGCCTCTCTAGACCTGTATCTTAAAGCTTCCTGACGGAATAAGGGTGTGTTCTGCTCGTCGGGCGATATCATCAGAATCAACTCCGGTCTCGCAGCGACGCGAACTTTGGTGACTGCGCACCATTGTAACCAACATGTCCAACATTAAGAGTCTAAAGTAACTTTCCGCGTTCATGGGGTAAAGCATGCGAAAACAATCGCGACTCCGACGAACACCTAGCGGCGGCGGTCGCGTCGATCAGTTTATTTTTTACGTTGTCGCGCAGGTTAGTTACGGTGTTGCCATAGGTGTCCTTGATCTCGCCGACGAAATCGATGAGAATGTGCTCTGCTCCGCCTTTCTTGGCGAGTGCAAGTTCACGGCCGGAAATCTTGATCATGATGGGCAGGAAGTACTCGGCGCCGTTAAGTTGGAAGTAGTTTACCTCTACCGCAAGGGTAAGCTCCGTGATGGGATCGTTCAGCATGAGCGCGTCCTCAAGCTGGCGCTCGCGATCCACGTTGGTGAAATGCGCGAACTCCTTGTCGGCGAAGTAACCCTGGCGATATTCAAGCTTTGCGTCGACGCGATTGACGCTGACCTTAATGTGGCGAAATTTGCCGTCGGTGGGTCCCTTGCCAGCACAAATACCATACGTGAGTTGGTCCCAAATCAAGAGCGTTCCAACAAGTCAAGCTAAACGGTCGTTTGTGGAGGACTAATAATGGGCCAAGATGCATTCATGGCTTATAGACAATTCTCCGGACTTTGGAAGCTATTCAAAGACAGACCGGAATCAGTGAAGGCAGAGCCATATCCCGACTTCTCTTCCGCAGGGATACGACAATTGAGCTGTTTAACACAATGAGTCAAAGACTCGAAGAAAGAAACACGATCCGAGCAGAGACCGAAGCGAATGCGGAACGCAAGTGGGCTCGAAATGCAGAGAAGCGGAAACGCTGACGAGTTATAGCCTTCCGTGCTCTCCGGAGGAGCGAGAAGGCATCCTCAAATTGCCCCCGGTGACAGCGTTGTTGGCTTTACCCCAACCCAGGAGCGAAAGTTGCAAATTAGCCAAGGTCTCAGCCTCTAGGGATCACCAACCAAGGGGGGACGAAATGAGTTCACGATTCGGGAGTGATGGCTACACCAATAGCCAAAGGAAGCGGATGACGGGAGTTCTTCGAACAACCATCGAACGCGATAAGGAAGCCATAGAAGCGATGCAACAGCGGTTGGAAGAGCTGGGTGCCTCCCGCATGACTGAGGAGGAGCTTGACGCGAAGGCCGCGGAAGCGCCATCGGAAGCGTCAGCATTGCCCCAACCTAAAGAGCGCTGGCACAACGGCAAGTTTGTAGTCCCTGAACAGACGGTCGTTTGTGAGGAATCGTGAAATGTGGATGTGTCTATGGCGATAATGCATATGTCGTTCAAAGCGTCGAGCCGTTCTCCCAAGGCCGTCAAATTATGGGAAAGGGTAATTTATGAAAGAACTTGAAGAAGATGGTCGGGTAGTGATGGTTGGGGCAAGCTTCGATGAGATTGCGGCCGAAGCTGCAATTGCCGTTAAGCGGGAGATCGACAAGCAGGTTGAAGAGGTGACCCCCGTTATTACCCAAGCCCTCAACGAGGGGACTGCGGCACTCAACCAGGCTGTTGCGGCAATAAGGCGGTATCGGGTTGCGCTGTTTGTTCTGATCTTTTTGTGTTCCGTCGAAGCCGGTTGCCTCGCAATGCTCTTGATTCGCCGCTAAGGTTATTACTGAATGACGAAGCTCGTTCAACGCTCGATGCTGTGTCGCTGCGGGAATGCGAAGATCCTCGCGCATGGTCTCTGCGCTACCTGCTACACGCTCAAGCGGCAGGACGCCGAGTATTTCGGTGGGCTGCGCGAGACGGTATTGGAGCGCGATGGTTACCGGTGCCGGGTGTGCGATGGATCGGGCCGCGATAAGCGGTCGATCATCGTGCATCATCGGGCGCCGGGGAAGTCGGTCTTGCACCTGATGATCTCGCTTTGTCCTGGCTGTCACGCTAAGGTTCACCGAACCATAGCTGTTTTGTCTGCGATGCCGCCGCTGCTGCTGGAGCTGTGGCGAGAGCAGCATCCGCAAGGTCAGGAACAAACTATGCTGGACTTCTCAGTAAAGAAGCCGGTTGCTACGGGTGGCTGGTTGTTTGAAGAGGGCAGGGAAGGGAGGCGATGAATCGGGTTCTCGTCAATGTCGCTGCAAGTGCAATCAGGCGACGGACCATACATAGTGACCCCTACCGCAGCACGCTGTAAGCCCGCTGCTCCGGCCAGAGCTTGCCTTTGTTCTGCCGCTTCCATTCGAAACTCTGGGCACAGAGGCGATTTGGACAGACCAGCTTTCGAGCGTCGAGCGGGTCGAGCCGGAAGGTACGCGCGTCGACCTGGGTCCAGCAATGTGGACAGCGCCATGCATTGCCGAGCCGGTTACCACGACTGGATTTCATCATGGTTCCTCCTCCCCGAGATGGCGTTCGATCTTCTCCCAGACGATGCGGACGAACTCGACACAGTCGCGCACCTGCTCGCGCATGGGAACGGTGTTGGCGCTCCTATAGCGCTGCTGCCGCAATCGAAACCTGGAGCTGCAGGCGCACCCGCCGCAGGCCGGCATCGTGAGCGTCACACTTGACGCCGAACCCACGCAGCCACAGACGGCGCAACGAGGCTTGTTCCAGGCGCAGTTCCCCGAACCGGATAAGCTGGAGCTGCTGCTAGCACGTCTTCGTTCCATCGTTGGAGAAGACAACGTCGGCTCGCCACAACTGCTGAACAGCCATGGCGCAGACACCTTCACCATGGCTCCGTTCCAGCCCAGTCTCCACGCCGGCTCGGAAAAAGAGCCACTCCCCTCCCGCTTGGCCGTTCGTGCGTTCCGGCCACCGCAGCCGGTACACGTGACCTGCTGGAGCGATCAGCCCCGCTCTATGTTCTGGCAGGGCTCCCGCTTCGTGATCGCTTCTTGTGCCGGTCCGTGGCACTCCAGCGGCTCGTGGTGGGACGGGCAGGTATGGGATACCGATCTTTGGGACGTGGTGACAGTCGAGCCGTTACAAGCCTTGCGGCTGCGGCAGGACCACGCCTCCGAGGCTTGGTTCGTGGTGGGGCTCTATGACTGAGCGCTACGTCGAGCTGCACGCGCGTTCGGCCTTCAGTTTTCTCGAAGGTGCTTCCCTGCCCGAAGCCATGACCCAGCAGGCGGCCAACCTGGAGTTACCCGGCCTCGCCATCCTCGACCGCGACGGCTTGTATGGTTCACCACGCCTGTACACGACGGCGAAGAAGCTAGGGTTACGCAACTCCACAGCATGAACGTCTTCCGCGCCGGTGACCTGAAGCTGCTCCGGCACGGCGTGAAAGCCCGCATCGCCGGCCAGGTCATCGCCCGCCAGCGGCCCGGCACCGCTCACGGCTTCATCTTTCTCTCCATCGAAGACGAGACCGGCATCGCCAACGCCATCATCGACCCCGATCTCTATGAGGCCAACCGCAACCTCGTTACCTATGCCAGGTTCCTGCTGATCGAAGGTGCGCTCCAGAACATCGACCAGGTCATTCATATCCGCGCCAGGCACCTTGAGGAACTGGACGTGACCGCCGCTCCCATGGTGTCCCATGACTTCCATTAGGGTGCGCCCATGAGCGAGCCGATGACCTCTCCCGGCGATAAGCAGCCGCCCAGGGAGTGGTGGCTCGAGAATGCCTGTCGCATCGCAGCCTTGAGCAGCTTGAGCAGCACTTCCCGGTTCTGGGTCGGTGTCGCCGGACGCACTTCGATGGAATGCGGTTCGGCTCGTTCCAGCACCAGCGTGAGCCGGACAGAACGCAAGGCATACGCGCGGTCCATCGGCACAGGCGACCTTCTGGCCGCTGCGGGCCAGCATGAGAGCGGCTTCGGCGTTCGGTGCGGCCCCGATTCCGGCTGGAAATCCAGCAGCTCTAAATTCGCGGTATAGCCGCTCGGCGTAGCTCTCGGCCGAGCCGAAGAGCGTACCGGTCCCGGAGCTGTCGAGCAGCAGCACCACCCCAGGCCGGTGGGCTTCCGCGTATTTGTTCAGAGGTGAAGCGATGGCTTCGACGTGTGGAGAAAAGCGCTCCGCGATCTCCACCGCCAGCGCATAAGCAGCCTTCTCTTCCTCGATCTGGCGTGAGCGGAAGAAAACCGTGGAGCCTGCCTCGGCCTGCACCTTGCTCATGCCATGTTCGACACCAGAGGTCCTGGCTTTCCCGCAGCGCGAGACAACCTTCTCCTGCGGCGGAACGCCCTCCAGCATCACGCAAGAGTGGGAACGCAGCGTGGGAGAACTGCGCTGCCATGCGGCGATGGTAAACTCCGGGATGTAGATCGCCGCGAACGACACGTTATCTTCCTGCCGCCCGCATCCATGCCGGTGCCGCATCCCAGTTTGTAGCCCGTCCCGGGGCCTTCCTGCCATACGCCGGTCCGGTCCGCTGGCGCGCGACCTCCGCGATGCGCGAGACATTTGTGAGAACGCCCTGGATCTTCGGCGGTTCTGCGATGGAGCATCCGAGGACACACGCCGCGCTCGATCGGGCGCATGGCTGCTGTGTCAATAGAAGCAGGATGGCATCGCTCTCCTGCGCCGCACGCCGGTAACGGAACCACGTCGCGGACGGAATCCGGAGCGCCTCTTGTGGAGCGACCGAAGCGAGGTCGAGCACCACCACGCGGAAACCGCCCGATTGCAGGACCTGGTCCGTTGCCCGCAGCGCCCGGTCCAGCCGGTCCCATGGCTTCTGCTCGCGTGGCCTTGCCGTTACCGCTGGTGAGGTCGAAGCTGCGCGTACCCGTGCCGCTTCCCCGCGTGGGGAGCGACCTGCCCACTCGCAGACATCTTTGATGTACATAACTGTTTCAATCCACGCTCCCCGCGTGGGGAGCGACATCGATGCAGATGCACAGGTGGCTGAGGCTCTTGCGTTTCAATCCACGCTCCCCGCGTGGGGAGCGACACCTGGCGCAAGGCAGTCATGCTCTCATCAGCGGTTTCAATCCACGCTCCCCGCGTGGGGAGCGACCAAACTGCACCAGAGATCAAAGCTGCGATGCTCACGTTTCAATCCACGCTCCCCGCGTGGGGAGCGACCATCGTCCCCCGAGATAAGCCCGATGAAGCTGGTGTTTCAATCCACGCTCCCCGCGTGGGGAGCGACGCGACGGAGGCGAAGGCGGAGGTGGTGCCGATCTGGTTTCAATCCACGCTCCCCGCGTGGGGAGCGACAGGTCTCCGTCCGCCAACTTCTCGGCAGCCGCCATGTTTCAATCCACGCTCCCCGCGTGGGGAGCGACGGTAGTCGGCGAAGCTCTTATCCGCGTAGCGCTCCGGTTTCAATCCACGCTCCCCGCGTGGGGAGCGACTTCCTCAAATTTCGTCATAGGCCGGCTCCCTGGGAGTTTCAATCCACGCTCCCCGCGTGGGGAGCGACCGGATCGGCAAGTACGGCCTCTGCGGACCGGTGCTGTTTCAATCCACGCTCCCCGCGTGGGGAGCGACGCGGCTGAAAGAGTGCTCATGGTGCTTCTCCGAGTGTTTCAATCCACGCTCCCCGCGTGGGGAGCGACATGAGGGAGATGGTGACGTCTTCCGTGGTGGCCGTGTTTCAATCCACGCTCCCCGCGTGGGGAGCGACGTTGTTCCCCTGAGGATCATCGGGACGATGGTAGTTTCAATCCACGCTCCCCGCGTGGGGAGCGACTGCACCTAGTCTAACGTGTTGCATGTCTTTGGTTTACGACTACGAATTTGCGGACACAAGAGCGGAGACTACTCTCCAAGCCCTTCTTCCAATCGTTCACTCTCGAACGCTCTACAAGCATTGCGCTTGAGCGCTGCGCGAAGGTCTTAGGCTTTCTGTGTGTGCTTAGGGTTCGCGCAGTGTCCTGACATGCTTCTTTACAAAATAAGAGGACCTTGCGGATCGTACGACGGTTTTGCGCCAATATGCTCCACGCGCCGTCTCCATTCTGTGCCCAAGAAGTAGAAGCGAAGGCTATCTGTCTCTGGGACTGCTTCGGCAAGCAGGCTTGCGCGAAAGGCTACCCATTGCGCTGCATCGACCAGACATTCGAAAACGGAATTCTGCACCCTTTGCCCGCGGTCTTCACACAGTCGAGCGACCCTGCGCAGGCGTTTCTGGCCGGCCTTGTCACGGGTACTCACATCGTAGCTGACGAGCACGAGCATACAGAGGCAGTTTACCGCCAAAGAAAGGAAGGGTAGCCATCGAGGCCGCCGCGAATGCACCGTGCGAGCAGTAGCGCTTGCACATACGGTACAAGGCCGAGGGGAATACGTTCCTGCAGAAACGAATGTTCTATTTCGTCCTGCTTCCTAGTTTGCCACGCCGCGACGACCAGTTTTCGGGTGTGGTCCTGCAGCGAAACGCCGCCGCCGTCCAATTGAAGAAAGTCTGACGGCTGCACCTGGCGGCGATTGATAAGTGTGAGCGCGACGCGATCGGCTAACGCGGCACGCATCTCCTCCATCATGTCGAGCGCAAGGCTGGGACGGCCGGGTCGATCTGTATGCAGAAATCCTACAGCCGGGTCTAGGCCAACACTTTCCAGCGCGGATTCAATATCATGCCGAAGCAGAGCGTAGAGAAAGGACAGCAGCGCATTGACGCGATCAAGCGGTGGACGTCGGGATCTGCCCAGGAACGCAAAACTCTCACGGTCGCCGACAATGAGTTCGTTGAACACACTGAAGTAAACCTGACCGGCCACACCTTCGTGCCCACGAGCTTCGTCGACGGACGCAGCACGACTGGCATCCAAGCCGATCCATGAAAGCCTGTCCGCGGCGGCCCGTAACTTAGCCTCCCGCTCTGGATCGTTAATCTCGCGCGCGCCGCGCAGGAGCACCACGCGGCTGTTTGCCACCTTGGCCGTGACGATGGTGCGCACCAAGGACAGTGCCTGTTCGGCTCCGTCGGCTATGCGGTACTGCTGCCGGCGCAGCAGCACGTTGCCGGAGACCGGCCCTTGCACGCGCGCTAGAAATCGGCCTTGCTCCGTAAGAAAGGAGATGCCGACGCCCTTTTCGCAACATAGTGCCAACACGGGCGGCGAGCATGAGACCTGGCCCCAGCAGACGAGACCTTCCAGCGTATGCACCGGGATGCGCAGCTTTTGCTCGCTACCGATCTTTACTGACACGGTTTCACCATCGCGATGCAGGTAGGCACCCTGGGTCATGACGTGCAAGGTGTTGAGCAGCTTGCGCATGGCGGATCAGTCCACCGGATCCTGTTGCAGAAGGAGCAGTTGCGCCGCCTGCCAGCGCAAAGCCACCTGTACGCGGGCGGTGCCGTGCGGAAGGCACGTGTCGATCAGCGAGCAGCGGTCGCAGTGTTTCGCTGGCAGCGCGGGCGGCGTCTCATGCGCGGCGTACAGCCTGTGCATGGTTGCCGCCAGCTGTTCGGTCCGGCCGCGCAGTGCAGCGGTGAAATCTACGTCGATGCGGCGGCGTGGCTCGCCGTAAAAGATTGCACCCGCCGGTACGGAGACGCTCAGCATCTCTTCCAAGCAAAGCGCCTGCGCGCAGAGCTGCACCAGGTCGCAGTCGGTTGGCTTGCGCTTGCCGCGCTTGTACTCCACAGGAAATGGCTCCGGCCTGAACTCCACGATGTCGGCGCGGCCGGTAAGGCGAAGCCGCAGGCTGTGCAGCAGCAGGCCACGCACCGTGCGCAGGTTCGCGCGCCGCGACTGACCGGGCAGGTCTGCACGCTCGTGCAGCAGACGGCCTTCAGCGGTGAGCCGATTCTCGGCCCAAGCTTGTTCCAAATGGATCAGCGCCCACTGCCGCGGGCAGAATGCTAGGTGCTGTAGGCCACTCAGCGGCAGTGCGTCGTCGACTTCCATGGCGCATACCAACCCTTCTCCAGTGGAGCGGTCCCGCTAGATCCACTCCTCGAGAGTGATTCCTTCGGGCAGCGTGCCATCGATTTCGATCAGGTAGTCCTCACGAGAGCGGGGTGGCCGATTATCCGCCGAAAGCTCTGTCCGCAGCTTGACGGATATTTTGGAAAAGAGCTGATCGGCACGGGCGTTGCCGGTACCCCGCTCGTGTTTGAAGGCAATGCAGCGCACCGGCGACATGAGTCCGCGCGCGGCGGAGCGATCCGTTTCGAACATGTTATTGAGCGCCGCTTTGAACAGGGCGAGATCCTCTTCGGTGAAGCCCGTCTGCTGTGCGAGGGAGGCGTTCAAAAAGCCATAGCCGCGATAGAGGCCATAGGGGATGTTGAACTTGCGGCCGATGGTGCGTTCTTTCTCGAGGTCCTTATCGTTGGTGACGGCGCAGCGGGTGATCGCGAACTCCGCGGTGACAACAGGGTCGAGGCTGCGCGAGAAGGTGAGTTGGATGGGGCCGCGAACCTGGCCGGCATTGACCTCCGTGGTCATGACTGCGCCAAAGGTACGGATGTCGAAGAAGTTCTTGCACATCCATTCGGTAATTTTTTTAGTCTCGGCTTCAATCTTCGGTAGCTTTTTGGATTCGGGCTTGATGCCTACGCCCAAGTAAGAAAGGTTGTGTTGCTGGTTTAGCACGGATTTCTCTTTGACATAGATTTTGAACCCGTCAGCCTCATTCTTCAGGTCCGCCACATAGTTGCGGACCTTGCGCTTCAGGCAGACGTCGGTGACCAGGCCTTGGCCGGTTTCAGGGTCAATACGTGGCAGGTTCCCTGCGTCCGGATCACCGTTGGGGTTGCCGTCCGTCACGTCAAACAGGTATACGAAATCGTAGCGGTGCTGAATTGGATTACTCATTAGTGTCTACAGTCTCCTCGGGTAAATTGGCCTCGGCGGCGGGACGGTACTGACGCTCCTGAAAGTAGCCGATAAAGAAGCGGCCCTGCTGTTCCAGCGAGAGTTGCCGTGGAAAGGCAAAGGATTCCCCCATCAACTCGCCGAAGGCGTTGGTATAAAAGCCCCTGCTGCCCTGCTTGAGTTTTGCAAGATGATGTGTGTTGACGCGGAAGAGGCGCGGAAAGATCAGCGCCGGTGTGGCGCTTGCCGCGGCGAAGAATTTGTCCTTGATAGTGCTGTTCAGCTCCTTGCCCAAAGCGGCGAGCTGCGCCTTTTCAAGCAGGGCGAACAGACGACCGCAGCGGTAGGCCACATCGGTTTGTCGGGTATCCAGTTCCATGGGAACCTCCTGGGATGCGCCGCGCAGGCGCGAGTTGCGGGTGAGGCAGGCCTTGATGGCGCTGACCCGTTCATAGCCGACGTAGCTGTCGCTGCGGATGCGGCGGACCATCGTGGCAAGAAGCGATTGCGGGTAGGCCACGCCGGTAAGCACTGCGCGGGCAAGCTCACCGACGAGCTGGGGCGACACGCCCTTGGTGTCGAACTTTGTTTTGCCACTGGACTGGTATCGGCCGGTGGCGTTGGCGAGCATGCGGATAGAGAGTGGACGCTCGTCGTTGCTTTTCAGCGCGAGATCTCGCAAGTGCTCGCCCAGGCGGCGCTCCAGTTCCGGCGCCTCTGCCTCGATCCATAGCCGTACGGACAGCCGAGACGCGTTGGGTGACAGGCCCAAGATGTAGAACTTCGTCGGGACGTCGTCGGGTTCGATCGGGGTGTTACGCGTGCCGTCACGCAGTTGCGTTAGGAAAAGTCGGGCCTCGCTCACGCGAGTATCATCTTCTTTCGGCGCAGCGTTCTCGGCCACAGACCCAGGCATGGCGCCACATAGTATCGCGAAGCAGTCTTCCAGCGTGGCCTGCGCGTGGTCTGCCCAGAAGACGACCGTCGCGTCACCAAGCCCGATGCGCCGTTCTCGCAACGACAGCAGGTGGTTGAGCGCGTTGGCGTACTTGAAGACAGTGATTGTGCTGACGGGGGCGTTGAAACTTTGATCCTTGCCGTAGGAAGAGTACGCCTCTTTGTCCATCGAGATAAAGGGAACACCTCGCGGAGGAGAGTTAAACACACCCTTGATCTCTGGTTTGTGAAGACGAGCGATTTCCAAGAGTTGGCCAGTAATGAGACATTGGCCGGTGACCGTGACTGACGACCTCTTGCTTTTTGGCTTCTCTGCATCCCAATTCACTGGCAGAGGGAAAAGTTGGTGGAGGTAGGCTTGCTCTCCAGCGATTTTAAATACGCCGCAATCTCGACTTATACCTTCAAGTTGCTGTACATGTTCTCTAATAAGAGCGGGACTCCACGCTCTTAGAAACGTGCAAAGCGCGTCATAACGCTCATCAGAAAACTGGGTTTGGTATCGAAGATGTCTACGTCTGAAAGCCTCAAAGAGCTTTGGAGCGCGTGCTTGCTTTTTGGAATCGAGATCGCTCGTCCAACCTAATAAGTAATTCGTACGGTCCCAGAGAAAACAGGGGTTCTCACCGCTGCCTGAAGCTTTCGTATTTCCAGGCAGAGCTAATACTGAGGGTCGCCACTTACCGTTATCCTCCACCTGCATGCTCGAGAAGCCGTTCAGTGCTCCATTCGAGTCAAGTACAACGCAGAAGCTGACCTTCTGAGAAGAAAAGCCGGGCGGCAAAAGTTTGACCTCGCCCGATGCCTCCATCCTGTCGTAATGCTCAACCAGGCGTTGCAGGATCATGCCGTTGCCTCGGTCAGGCTTGGAACGGCGATGACGCCGTCGCGCATGTGGGCGCGGAAAAAGCGGGCCGGTGGATCCTTTTT
>JAABUZ0100008902.1_pt1 | contig 11654 bp, 2 predicted proteins | sample 5562091 | NCBI WGS metagenome assembly JAABUZ01 (sample SAMN12813069, study PRJNA571459) | rock metagenome | isolation source: Antarctica rocks | place: Antarctica: Victoria Land, Linnaeus Terrace sud | collected 2015-12-21
CATCTATTAACTCGATACTAGTGTTGCTTAAATCTAGTTTATATAAGCTTTGTTAAGTACGCAATTGCGTATATTTAATATATTATTGCAAAGTAGGTCTAGCGCTTCGAGACATACTTTATAGTTATATCTCTCTTTAGAATTTTAGTCTTTAAAATCTATATTGTTAACTTAACTACAATATAATCTTCAAACGCTATTGTAACAAAGTTTACAAAGTTGCGTATTATTATATTATAGATACGCGAAGTTCTACTTCGCAAGCAACTTTCGACAACAATAAGAAATAAATAAATATTTAAAGTAATTTACGCGTCTAGTAAATAATAAGAAAGCAATAGATATATGTAATAATGTATCTACAATTATTATTTTTGTCTATTCTAGTAATTGTAGATTCATCTTCTTAATAGAATTGCTTTTGACAAATACTATATAGACAATAGTAATTTACTTTTCTTTGTAATATATAGACACATTTCTATTGTTTTTAGACGCGAACGTAGTAATATAAATATTCTTATTAATATCTTGTTTTCTTGCTTTGAATATTACTTTGCAAAACAATATTGTAAATACAATTGCTTCTATTTTTGTATCTATTTGCAAATTATAAAAATACTTAATTATTTTAATGTTTAATTTAAATAAGCGCAATCGATATTGCAATCTTTAAGCTTGTCTTGCAATAATAATAATAATCTTTATTTCTTTTGCAAACGAATTTCGCAATTCTATAAACATAGTTGCAAATATCTATTTTTTAGTATTTTGTCTTGTTTGCTACAATTAATATACAAGGATTAAGATTATTTGCGTGCTTTATAAGTAACAACTTTGTTTTAATTCTTAGTGTAACAAAAATAATTGCAAAATTGATTTAAGAACTTAACTAACTTTTAACTATGTAGAGTATCATTAGTATACTCTTGCAAATTACTAAACAATACTAAGCAACTTAATAGTATTAATATTGTTTCGAGAGCAAAACTAATATGTATGCAATTAACTCTATATATATGCGACTTTAACAATTGCTTTCTATTTGCTACTATTATTATTGTTGCTACTACTATTGTTGTTGCTTTTGCATTTGCTTCTATTCTTTTTACTTTAATTTCTATCTTTTTTGCTTCAACTTTTATTTTTTTGCTTTGTTTTCTATTTTTCTATTGTCTATAATAATCTTGTTTGCGTTTGTTGCTTTTCAAAATTCTCTTTTAGATTATTGTATAAAATATATTTACAAATTAAAAAAGATAGAAACAAGACTAATAATATACAATAGAGATTTAATATTATTGTTGCGCATTTGCTCTTAAGCAAATCTCGTTTATTGTATATCTTTCGACAATTAATTGCGCTATTAAGTACTTTTGCTATTTCGCAACAAAGTATCTGTGCGTGCTTAATTTTATTATTGCTACGTTTGTACTTGTTTGTCGCGTTTGTATTGTTGTTGTTATAGCTATAATTATCTTCTTTGTTGTTAATATCTTTTATCTAAAAGTAGAATATCGCGTTTAACATAATAAGTATAACGAACAAACTTCAAAAGAAATATTAAACTAACTTGCACAATTGTTGTTGTTGTTGTTAACAATCTCTCTTATACTCTTTAGATAAGTTAGCTATTATATTGTAATTTTCGATTCTAGTCTTTTTTTTAATTAGAATATTTGTGCTAATATTTGCAAATTATTGTATTATAATAAGTTGTATTGCAAGATTTGTAATATATAAAGCTAATATATACTAGTCTAATTAATAATATTTGTTGATTTGTTTGTAGCAATTGCAATTGAAATACATTTTGCTTGCTTTTTTGAAAATATTAAAGACTAGCTTGTATAAATATATATATATATAATTTTGTATCTATATATCTAAATTTGTTTCTAAATCTTTGCGCTACTATAAAAGTTTTTGTAGTTTTTAGAAATATAATCTTCGAGCTTTAATTTAAATCTTTGTTTTACTTGTTTTTGCGTAATCGATTTTGCTTTCTTAATTTACTAACTACTTATTTTTTTTAACTCTTTTTCTTTAATATCTTTGCAACTACATTGTGTTTCTTTTAATTTCTCTTAAACTTCTAAACTTTATCTATTGTGTTTTCGAAATACTCTAAAAACTTTTACGTATTTTTTTTACAAAATCAAATGAAGTTATCTAATTAAATACTTAAGCGCGTTGTTTTTAATTTGTTTGTTAAGTACTTTATCTATATTTTATTTCTTTTCATTTTTGATAAAAATTGATTCTAGCTTTAAATCTTTGTCTTGCAAATATTAAAGTTGAAGTAGCAAAATATAAAAGATAGTATAAATTGCTTTGTACTTTGCAAATAGATTTAGTTAATACATCTACTTATTTTTTTTAATTAAAATAGTAAAGAATTCTAATTAATAATAATCAATCTTATTCTTTAATTGCAAGATATATATGTTTATACTTTGCAATAGCACTTTGTTAAAGCTTATTAATTTGTAATTCTTGTTGTAGCTTCTTATTTGTTGCTTCGAAACAACTATCTACAATTCTCTTAAATACTCTCTAATATTTTGCAATAATTTTGTTTATTTTATAGCTAGAAATATCTTTTCTATTAAGAGTTTATTTATACATATATTTGCGAAGTTTACAATATAGTTTATTAATAGTTTGTACAAAACTTTATTAGTATTTAAGTAAATACTATTGTTGTATATAAACGCAATTATAAATAGTAGTTTTAATTCATTATTTTATCTATAATTGCAATAAATATACAAATAATATTTTAAAATCTAATTTTGTTTTTTTGTTTAACTATTGATTTGTAAATAGAACGTAATATTAAGTTAATGCTTTGCATCTAGATATTAGTATAACGTTAATTAGAAATAGTTTGTAAAAAGCAAATCTTTATCGAAAATTGTTACGAATTGTTATGGCGCATAAGATTTGCTCGACACTTTTGCCTAATTAGATCTAGCGTTAGCATCAAAATCATTGTGTTAATCGATTTGCTTATATATTTGTCTTCGATAGCTAGATAGATAGTTACACAATTACTTCACTTATTACATTATGCATTTAATTTAGTAATTTCTAACAATTAATAGCTTTAAACAAGTTAACAATACTTATCTTCTATCGATAGATTATTTGCTACAATAGATAGCATTAACAACAAAGATATTGCTTTATTGTCTTCTAATTATCGTATTAATATTAATTCTTGTAGAACATTTAGCTTTCGCGAAGCATCTAGTTATATTGTAGACAATAACGCATCTAATTGTTGTTGACAATAAAGATTCCTAGCATTAATTGCATCTAGCTACAACGTAATATTATACTCTATAATATTCTCGAATATCGTAGAATTATCTTTGATTTCTATCTTATCAAACAATAATCTTTTCAACATTTAATATCGCAAGAACTCGCTAAGATAGACTTTATCTATCGATCCATAAGCTCTATAAACAATATATATTACTCTAGTTGCAAGATTGACGTCAATAATTAAGAAAGCAACAATCTATACAAAGCATATCTACGACTATTATCTAATTCCCTATAACCTAAAGAGCATTATAAAGAGCTTTTGACAGTTAGAAAGCATATATGTAGACATGATCTATCAAATTTGCTAGCAATATCAAGTTATATATATATATTCAAGAGCATTACGCAAAGAAGATTATTAAAATTGTTTCTATTTGCTTTTTTGCAAAGCCTAGTCCTACATAATCTCTATTTACTATTATTAGCATCGACACGTCTTCTATATTGTCTTCTATATTGTCTACAAAATTGTCTATTACTAAGATATTTATATTCGTAGTTGTATGCATCGAAACAATCTTTACAAAGCAATCTTTATCGTCAAAAGCAACTTCTCGAACATCTCTTGTATTGTCTTCTAATATTGTATCGAGAGCATCTTCTATATCGTCTTCAATATCTTTATCTATATAGATAAATATTGCATCGAGAGCATCTTTTGTATTGTCTTCTATATGTTTATTTGTATAAGCAAAAACAATTAAATTACATCTTACGATAGACCATCTTTATTGTATGTTCGTTTTCAAAAACTAGTCTTATCAAAGAAGCATTATTGTCTATTTCAATCTCTCTAAGAATTGATTAGAGAAAACGCCTTAATATTACTAAAATCGATGCGTCTTTGCATATCTCTCTTATCTTACAAATGTAGCAAATGATAATGCGTTAAATAAACAATTATTAAATACTTCGCTTCGCAAGATCGAATATCGAAAAGATAAGTTTTAGATTTGCTTCTAAAATAATTGATCAAAGAATATCCTAAAGATATTTGAACAATCGTTTCTCTACATCGATTTCTACAAATTATTATTGTCGTTCAAATTACATCTAAACGATAGTATCTTAACGTTGTTATCTTGATTTATCTTGACGATAATTCTCGATGCTCTTTGTTGCAAGATATTTTCGAAAGAGATAAACACAAATTTCTTTTGTTTAATATGCATAGCAAAGACGTTCTAGCATTACAAATACTCTATATCTTGATTTACTACATATTTTGTATAGAATGTTAGATCTTACGTTTGTTATCTAATAGCATAATCACGAGAACGCGATCTTTTTTCGAAAAAGATAGACAATTGTTACGAATTGCCATGGCGCATAAGATTTGCTCGACACTCTTGTCTAATTAAATCTAGCGTCGACATCAAGATTGTCGTGTTGATTAATTTGCTTATATATTTGTCTTCGATAGCTAGATAGATAGTTAGACAACTATTTTACTTACTATATTATGCATTTGATTTAGTAATTCCTAACAAAAATAATATTGCGTATTATTTTATAATAGTATATAAATTTTTTCTATAAAGTTTTACAAAATCTTTAATATTAAACTCTTTAATAGTTGCAATATAAGTTACGTACTTAATTAATTTGTTAATTAATATTAAAATTGCATTATAAATTTTTTTAATATATAAATCTCTTGTAGACAATACATTTATAATAAAGTTTATTATTAAACTAGCGAGAGAACTATTTGTACGTAATGCTAACTACGAATCTATTAATATTGCGATAGTCAATAGAGTCAAATGTTCTTAACATCAATAAACAAGACATTCGCAAACGTTCAATACAATTGTTACGACAAATTAACTCTTTCAATTGCGAAAACAACAATAACATTAATTATTATTATTATTATTATTATCTTGAGCTTTTACGTATAATAAGATACGTGTAATTAAGAGTACGCAAAATTATTTATAATAATTATTATTTGTTTCTTGTATGCGTCAATTGTTATTATGATGTTTGTTATATTACAATTACAAAAAATGTGTTTTAAAATATCGCAAAAAAGTCTTGAAACATTGTGCGTATAAATTTAGAAAAGTAAAAAAAAAGTTATATACGCATATGTTACGCAAACAAGAAATTAAGAATTCTTGTATTGTGTACAATAAAAACGCAATACAATTATAAAGTTAAAAATATTTAAACCTTATAACGTATTTGCGTTTTTAAGATTTAAGTGCGTTACAATTGTTTGCTTATTTATGTCTAAGTAACTAATATTATAAGCGAATTATTGCAAGATTGTTTATTTTAATAGACAAAAGCAATAATATATTTAATTTCAAATATCTTTACGATGTATTTGCGTTCTTGCAATTTAAATGCGTTAAAAAAAGAACTTTATAATTGTAACTTGTTGCTATATATATTTATTATATCGAATCAAAGATATTACTTACTTGTATAAAAATACAAACAAAAGTTAACATTAAATTTAAGCATTAAAATTATACAAATACGAAAAAATATAAATACTTTATATTAAGAAACAATCTTTATATAATCGCAATTTATAAAGAAAACTTATACGTAAATTCTTAAAGTTCTCGTTCTTAATATGTACGAATTTAAGAATCTAAAATTGTCAAATAACATATAAGATTTTTTTTGTAAATCAAAAATTAATACTCTTTTTACAATTCTTATAAAGAATTTTCTTGTACATAAATATTATAATAAATGATTTTTAATATTAAAGCGTTGCAACTTAAATTTGAAAATTTGATTGCGCAAAAAATATATAGAACTTGTATAAACTCTTAGAGATATTGAATCAAATATAAATTAAAAAAAAAGTTTATTATTATTGTTTTGAAGAATTGCAAATCTTCAAAAGATATTAAACTAAATTCTTTATATAGTTTATAATAATAAATATATATATATTAACAATTAGAACAAATTCGAATATACTTATCAATTTTTTTAATTATATTAGATTAATAATACTTTCGTTGCATTGCGTCTTCAATTTGTTAATAGATAGATTTCGCAACTTTATTTAATACAATTATTTAATTGCTTTTGCGAGAACTAGTCGTAGAATTGCATTGTACTTTATATTAAACGTCGAAATGTTATTCGCTCGTATTAAGCAAGCTCGATTAGACAATCGCAAGAATACTCGCGTTCTAAACATCAAAATTTGAAGATATTTTAATTCTCTCTACATTGTTGTTTTACGCAATGCGTTATTACAAAAGTTGTTGCAATAATTATATTGTTTGTAAGATTCGCTCTACGCTTTCTTTTGACGTCAAAATTAGACTAATTGCGTCGATTCGAGAAATCAAATTAAATCTTGACGATTCAATTCGAATCAAATCGAAAGTCTTGGCGAATCGATTTTTAAAATTGAAATTGACAATTCGATTCAATTCCTAATATTAAATCGAAAATCGAATCGAAAAATCGAATCAAATCGTTAAGACTATTATTTTTAGTAACAATTAATTAATAGTTTAATAAAAATAGTTAATCTATTTAAATTAATTAATATATATATTAGAAATTTCTTTTTATAAATGCATTACTACTAAGCATTATCTAGTAATTAATAAAAAATCTAAATTTAAACTTAATTTATACTATTTTTAGTATTCTTGACATTCTTGACGATTCAATTCGATTTCTAATATTGAAATCGAAAATCGACTCGATTCGATTTAATTTGATTTCAAAATAGTTAAAATTGAATCGATTTTCAATTCGATTTCTAAAGTTGAATCATCGATTCGATTCGATTTCAAAGTTGGGATCGAATATCGAATCAACGATCAATCTAGTTAAAATCGTAACAATCGAGTCGCTTTTAATAGAAATAAAGTAGAAAAAGAAATTAAACTAGTTGTTTCGAACGTCAATTGAATTATTTTGAATTGAATTATTATTCAAATTTTGAATAGTAATTCAATTGACGAACATTACTTGTTCGAACAAGTTGTATTTATGCTTTTCAACTACATTCAACGTAATAATCTATTAATTAAATAATGGTATTGAATAAAGCTACGCAATTTGTCTAATATATACAATTTATCTACAAAATACTTAAATATAGAATTGTTATAATACGTGCAAAGAATCTTATCTCTTATTATTGCGTTTTCTAAAATATAGATTGCAAAGTCTTAATATAGCAATTTATTTTTTTCAACATTTTATTTCGAAAATTTATTCTACTTGTTTTTAAATCTTTAACATTATTGCTTCTTTACAATAGAAGTATTTTTCTACTATAGTTTTTGCAACTACGTTAATATCGATTCTTTCAAATTAGCAAAGAACTTCTTTAACTTTGCACTTTATTGTACTAAAAGTTAAGACAACGCAAGATCTAGAATATTGTATAATCTTTTAAAAACTTTCTTATCTAGATTTATGATCTAAATATTTGCAATAATAGTATTATTTAATTGCGCTATTAAAGTTGCGAGTTTAATTGTAGCAAAAACATCTTTATTCTTTTGCAATTTTAATTGATATTTTGAATTGCAAAGCTTGTTTCGCAAGATAGATAAAAAATTGTTATTATTATTTTTGCTACTATTGAATTTTATAATGTCAAATCTTCTTAACAATTTATTTGCAAAATTGAGCTTTCTTTTGCAATATTCTATATTAAAGTTAAATGTAATTAATTTCTTAATTTAGCAAACTTGCTTAATTAAAAACTTCTTTGTAGTTATAAAGTAACAAAGATTGTTATAATCTATAATTATACAACTAACATATTTGCTATTTTGCAAATAATATTTTTAAAGTTTGAAAACTAGCACAATAGTATAGAACTTCTTATTGTACGTATTTTAACAAACTTCAAATTCTTTAAATTTAGAGAATCTATAAAAGATAAATTTTATGCAAAAATAATACAAAGATTGCTTATAATACTCGATAATTTTGCTAATAGAAAATTTGAAACAGTAAGTATAAAATAGAATAAACAATACAAACAAGTTAACAACAAAAAATATAACAACTATCTAATTGCGAGTTATTTCAATAACTAAATCTAATATTTATATTTAAAATTACAAATAATTTAATTACTAAATTAATTCAAAAGCTTGTCGAAATAATTCAAATATATTACAAAAAAGAGCTTTAATTAGTCTATTAGCTATTTGCTTCTTAATAAAAGTATATTTTAGCTTAATTTAATTATTTGCGATCTTTTTGCAAACAAATTAGATTTAAATATTTATATACTTCGTTCTAAATTCTCTAAGAAACAAAACGTTAAATGTACAACAATTGTTCTTAAATTGCATACTAATTAAACTACAATTCTAAGTTAAACATCAATTGAAAAATTGTTTTTCAACTAATAAAATTTCGTTATACAACGAAGAGTAAATTAATCAATTATTATTCAAGAGAGAGAATCGATTAAATAGCGATTAATTAATAAGAAGAGTTAATTAAACAACAATTAATTAACAAGAAGAATCGATTAAAAGACAAATAATAATTGATTAACAAAGAAAATCAATTAAATAACAATTAAAATTGTTTTTCGACTAGTAAAAGTTTGTTATGCAACAAATAATAAATTAATTAACAATTGTTTAACAAAGAAAATCGATTAAATAGCAATTAATTAATAAGAAGAGTTAGTTAAATAACAATTAATTAATTTAATCTTTGTTAAATAACAATTAATTAATCTAATTCTTGTTAAATAATAATTAATTAACAAGAAGAATCGACTAAATAACAATTAATTAATTGAAGAGAAATATCTTTGCAAAAGACTTCAATAAGAGCTTGATAAAAGATAACGACAAAGAATATTAATAAAAGATATCGACAAAAAATATTAATAAAAGAACGTTCTTTAAAATATTATACAAGATATAAATATATAGTTCTAAATTATATATATTATATTACTATTGCAATTAAAAATATAATGCAAAGCAAATAAAGCTACTATTAAAGTTAGTGTAATCGTCGAATCGAATTTTAATTCAATCGAGTTAACTCGCTCAATTCTAATTTTAGAGTCAAGCAAATTTCCTAGCTTAACAAGATGGAACGAACGAAGAATGCGCGCCAAGTGTTTAATTCGATTTACTCGATTACGTGACGTTACGTGACGCGCTAACCATATATAGTTAGCGTGAATCCTGCGCTAGCTTAATCGAGTTAGCGCATAGATAAGATAAAATAAAATAAGATAAGATAAAATAAAATAAAATAAAATAAAATAAGATAAGCGAATGCTAACGCGACGAAGTTAGCTTGAGTTCTTGACATTAACTCGACGAAACTTAACTTTACGAAACTCAAAAGAGTGAGTCAAATTAAGAAAAAAGTGTTCGACTTGACTTAACGATCACACTATTAATAAGCACTTAACTAAAAAGTATAAAATTTTTGACAATTGCAAGAAGCAAACAAGTACTATTGTTATATTTAGTTTTACTATATAAGTATATTGTTACAAGTTTAAGATTTAATAGAAATAACAATTAAAGAATAGCTAAATTTATACAATTATAAATTAAGTATTTGTTAAGCTCGATATTAAGTAATCGAGCAATTTATTTTATTGCTTTAATATTGTTGTTGTTAACAAAGCACAATTCTTGAAATTTTTAATCTTGTATAGCAATTATGCTTTGCAATAACTTTCTACTTTATTTAATATTCTAATTACTAGAATTTTAATATTTAATAATTCGAATAATATTAAAGATCTTTTATTGTTTATTGAGCGTTCTAATTGCAAATTTTAATAAATTTCTTAAATCTTAAAAGAAATAAGAGTTAAATTAAACGTTAATTTGTACTTTTTATCAAATAATTATTTTACTATTTGATTATATATTATCTTTAGCGTTGTTAATTACTAGATATACAATTTACGCTAAAGTAATATCTAGAAAGATTATCGCATTTATTAGATATAAAAGCAATATATAATTTGTTGCACTTATTTCTTAATAATTTCTTTTAAGATTAAAAAAGTAATTAATAATTATTTATTAAAGATTTAAGCTATTTTTTTTTTATATTCGATTTAACACTCTTAAGAATGTATGCGAGAATTATATACTTTTATAATTTTTAAATCTAATTAATTACAAATAGATGAGCAACACTAGCGTCTATTTGTCTAATTATAATTGACTAGAATTTTCGATTATTATTTTGTTCCTAACGAGTTGTTATAACAACATTGCGTTTTCGTTTTCTATATTGTAATATTTATAATACAAAAAAATTCTTTAAACAAGAACTTTCTAAATCTAAGAGAAATTCGAACATCGTTAACAATATCGTTATCTAAAATTAGCACAACAATTTGATAGTTAAAATTATGCGCATTGTTGCGACGACAAATCTAATCTCGTCTAGTAATTATCGTAAATTCGTAATATTAATCTTTTATTACATTTGTATTTTTTCTTTTCGTTATTTAAAACAAGTTAATAAAATATATTTAATCGTTATACGTTTCTAATTGCAATCGCAAGTTCTTGTCGTAATTCTAAACATTTGTTATTTGCACAAAAATTAATTAAAGTTAATTTTGCTTGTTCTTAATTATATTAGAAGTGCACTATATAATTTAAGACGATTAATATGTAGTTGCATATATTTATACGTAATTCTAAATATAAATTTGCGATATTTTGCGTTATTCTTGTCTTTTAATTATCTTAATTGTTATTTCTTTTAAATCTTGTTCTAAATAAGCGCCTTTTTAACAATAAATTTGTCTAGTATTTAATTCGTAAAAAATAGACATTACTTGTACGTCTCGTTAACGACTTCGTTTGCAATTTTGTTATCTTTTATAACTTTATGCTTTAAAATTTAATAAAGTTTTAATATAATATTGCGACGTCGTATTGTATTATATGCTCTTTACATTTTTTTAAAACGTATTTAATTTAATTTCGATTCTATCTTTTTTATAATTTTTAATAAAATTTAGTTGTCGAAATATATTTTGTAAATTCGTTCTTACAAGTTAATAAACGTCTCGCAATGCTTCATTAATTTTTCGATTATATTTGTAAGTTTCTCGAGTTTGTCGTAATACATAAGCGTTATCTTGATGCTCTTTAATTGCTTTTTAATTTTTTAATTCGTTTTTATTAAGATAACAATAACATCTTTATTGCGATTGCTCTCGTCGAAATACGTTTTTCAATATTAATTAAACTTGTTTGCATTGTATTTTTTCTTAATTATTTTTTTGTTATATGCAATAATTATTTTAGAAGATTTGATTTATAAAATAATTATGTAAAGTTGCTATCGCAATATTG
>JAABUZ0100008904.1_pt1 | contig 11654 bp, 12 predicted proteins | sample 5562091 | NCBI WGS metagenome assembly JAABUZ01 (sample SAMN12813069, study PRJNA571459) | rock metagenome | isolation source: Antarctica rocks | place: Antarctica: Victoria Land, Linnaeus Terrace sud | collected 2015-12-21
TAATCCTCAATCCCTTGGACGCCCGCTGCCCCTACTGGAGCCTGCCGGAGGAGATATTTAGCCCCGAGATCGCAACCTCCATCGCCGCCGCCTTCCTGCCGGATAAGGAGTACGAAAAGGCATTCTTCACCGACGCGCCGCGCCGGGTTCTGGCCATCTGCTGCGTCGAAAACCGCACGTCCGCGACCTGTTGCGGTGGATGAGCGACCCGGAAGAGATCGTCGCCTTAGTGAAGGGAACTCCCCTGGCCGCCTATCTCGATCCCGGTGCACCGGCGCAGCGGGCGGGAATTCTTTCGAGCATGAACATGGTGTCCGACAGCCTGGAGCTGCTGCCCCAGTATGCCGACCATAACGACCCGCGCTTCGCTACCTCGTCATGGATATCGAACCGAAAGCGCTGGGTGTTCCTGACCTCCAGCTCCGGCTACCGGGAAAAGCTCTTGCCGCTTCATTCCGTGTGGCTGGACCTGTTCATCCTGCGCATGATGGGCCACTGCCCGGACGCGCAGCCGGTGTGGTTCGTTCTGGACGAGCTGGCGAGCCTCAACAAGCTCCCGCAGCTCCATACCGCCGTGACCGAGAACCGCAAGTACGGAAACCCGGTCGTGCTCGGCTTCCAGGGCCGGAGCCAGATGGAAAAACGCTACGGCAAGGACGCCGAAGCCATGCTCTCGCAGCCCGCCACCAAGGTATTCTTCAGGACCTCCGAGCCGCGCGCGGCGAGATGGATCTCGGAGGCTATTGGCGAGATCGAGGTCGAGCGGCTGAAGGAGTCGCGCAGCATGGGACTGTTGCGGTCGAAGAAGTCTTACGCCATGGAGATCGCCACCAAGCCGCTCGTGATGGCTTCCGAGATCGCCGGCCTCGCCAGCCATCGCGCCTACGTCAAGCAGGAGAACCGGGTCGTGCCGGTGCGCTTTCGGCTGGCGAAGAAGCGAAAGAAACAGCCCGAGTTCATCGAGCGCAAGAGGGAAACGCCCGCGCCCCGGAAGCTAGTGGAAGCGCCTTTGCCGGCCCCGGTACTCGCGTCACCGCCGTCTTCTTCACCGAAGAAGGCAGTGCAGGCGGTGTTGCCGCTTGCCGCAGTGCCCGCCGTGAAGCGGGAACGGTTTACGTGGGATAGCAGCAATGAGATCGAGTGAGTATAGAAACGAGCGTTTGTCGGGACTTATCAGTTGGCGTTCTGCGAACGGTACTTCAACTTCAACCTTGTCCTCTCCCAATCCAGAACGGAGAATGACAGCATGAAAAGCATACATCTTCTATTGCTTATGGGCTTGCTTGCTAGCCCGGGGTTGAGTCAGACGAGTAAACCCGACTCGCAGACACAGCAGCAGATACTTGACGAGTTGCGGGCAATTCACCGTGATTTGCGTGCAAGTACAACGCTTCAATTGCTGCTGGCAGAATTGCAATTAACACAGACATCTCTAGACCATGCCACTCAGAGAAGAGACACCCTGAAAGCACAGGTGACGCAATTGCAGGCTGATAAAACATCTACCCAAGCAGAAGTGGCTAGATTCGAAGGCGGGATGGGGAAGGTGGCAAACCCAGACCAGCAGTTTGTCGAGAGACTGGAGGAACTCAAGGATCAGTTACGAAAAGTTACCGCGCAGGAGGCAGCAACATCAGAGCAGCTACAAGAGGCTGAAGGTAGATTGAGAACTGCGCAAGCAGAACGAGAAAATGTTCAGGGCCAGCTCAGCGACTTGGTGAAAAAGCTGGGTGCTGTCAACTAGCTCGTATACAGGTTACTGTGCTGCAAGTTGTGATCGCTCCTCACAAGTCGGCTGTGGTGAGCAGCGCTAGAATCCCACCATGCTGACGATGTCCTCCAAACCGCTTTCGGCAGGCCAGGCGCGAACGTATCACGCGCGGGAGTTCGCGTCGGAGCGGCAGAACTACTGGAGCCGCGACCAGCAGGGTTTCAGCGAGTGCAGGGCAGGCTTGCCGAGCAGTGGGGCTTGGAGGGCGCAGTCGGCAATGACCACTTCGCGCGGCTGAGCGAAGGCCAGCACCCGTTCAGCGAAGAGCAGCTGGTGCGGCATCAGGTTTCCCGAACCTACGAGGGCAAGCAGGGGAGGGAAGTGACGAGCGTGGAGCACCGTGCCGGATGGGATGCGACGTTCTCCGCCCCGAAATCCGTTTCGCTGACCGCGCTTGTCGGCGGCGATGAGCGAGTGCGGGAGGCGCACCGGGAGAGCGTGCACGTGGCCCTGGGCGAGATCGAGCACTACACGCAGGCGCGGATTGGCAACGTCCATGCTCCGGAGACGACGGGGAAGTTCGCCGCCGCGACCTTCGAGCACGACACGGCGCGGCCCGTCGATGGCTATGCCGCGCCGCAGCTCCACACGCATGCGGTGATCTTCAATGTGACCGAGCGCGAGAATGGCCAGACCCGCTCCGTGCAGTCGCATGAGCTGTACGCTTCGCAGCACTACGGCACGGCGATCTATCGCGCGGAGCTGGCCACGCGCCTCGAAAAGCTTGGCTACGAGCTGGAGCGCGGCAAGGACGGCCAGCCGGAGATCAAGGGCTATACGCGGGAGTATCTGGAGGCTTCGAGTCCGCGACGGCAGCAGGTGCAGGATTACAAGCGGGAGCAGGGAATCGACGGCGCTGCGGCTGGGCAGATCGCCGCCCATCGCACCCGCGACCGCAAGGAGCTGCTGTCGCCGGAAGAGGTGCAGCGGCAGCATCGGGAACTGGCCGGACAGCACGGCCACCAGGCCGACCGGGTTGTGGCGGAGATGCGGGAGCGTACGCAGAGGCTCACCCAGGAACACCCAAGCCCAGACCCGGACACCGGAGCAGACGGCGCGACAGGCCGTGACCTACGCCCGCGATCACCTGTTCGAGAAGGACGCCGTGCAGGACCGCAGGGCGCTTTACGAAACGGCGCTCAATCGCGGCATGGGCGAGATCACCTATACCCAGGTACGGCTGGAGTTCGAGCGCAGGATGCAGGCAGGCGAGTTCCGCGAGGCGCAGGCGTCCGTGCGAGGCCCGCAGATCACGACCGCGCATATGGTGCGGATGGAGCGGGAGATCGTCGGCCAGATGCAGCAGGGCAACCGGCGCGGCTACCAGGACCCGATGCTGCTACAGGGCCGGGAGCGCTTCGACACGCTGGAGCGCCACCCGGAGCTGAACCGTTCGCAAGAGGTCGCCGCCCGTGAGGTCTTCGCGTCGCGGGAGAAGATCGTCGGCATCGACGGCATAGCCGGAGCCGGGAAGACCACGACACTGGCCGTCATCCGTGAAGGAGCCGAGGCCGAAGGGTATAGGGTGGAGGGTTTCGCGCCCACGAGCCGCGCGGCGCAGAAGCTGGGCGAGGCCGGCATCGAGACTTCAACATTGCAGATGCACTTGGCGCGACGGCAGGGGCCGAACACCGGAGAGAAGCGGCTCTATGTGCTCGATGAGTCTTCACTCGCGTCCACCAGGCAGATGCACGAGTTTGTGACGCGCCTGCACCCGAACGACCGTGTGCTTCTGGTAGGCGACCGGCGGCAGCATGAGGCGGTCGAGGCCGGAAAGCCTTTCGCGCAATTACAAGAAGCCGGTATGAAGACCATATCGCTCGATCAGATCGTGCGCCAGAAAGAACCGGAGTTGCGGCAGGTGGTTGAGCAGCTCGCGCGTGGCGAGATTGGGGCTGCGGTCAAGAACCTGGACCAGCAGGGCCGGGTGCATGAGTTCCGGGGCCGCGAGGAGCGGATCGACGCCATCGCGAAGGAGTACGCGAAGTCGCCGGAGAACACTCTGGTCGTCTCGCCCGACAACCGCTCCCGCGCGGAGATCAATCAGCGCATCCATGTCGAGCTGCAACGGCATGGCGTTGTGGGCAGGGAGGAGCATCGCGTCGAAACGCTTGTGCCCCGCCAGGACCTCACCGGAGCGGCCCGGACCTGGGCCGAGCGGTACGAGGTGAACGATGTGCTGCGCTACAGCCGGGCGTCAAAGGAGACCGGCATCGGCAAAGGCGAGTACGCCCGCGTGGTCGGCATCGACGCTCCGCACAACCGGATCACGGTGGCGCTGAAGGACGGCACGGAGCGGACGTACGACCCGCACCGCCAGCAGGGAGTTTCGGTCTACCGCGAGGAGGCACGCAGCTTCTCCACGGGCGACCGCATCCAGTTCACCGCGCCCGCGAACGATCTGAAGATTGCAAACCGTGAGCTGGGGAGCATCCAAGGCATCACTGACGACGGGCGGATCGCGCTCAAGATGGATGGCGGACGCAGTGTGAGCGTTGATCCGAAGGAATATCCGCACCTTGACCACGGCTATGCCGTCACCAGCCATTCCAGCCAGGGGCAGACCGCCGAACGTGTGCTCATCCATGTTGATACAGAGCTTGCCGCCAAAGACCTGCTCAACAACCGCATGGCCTACGTCTCCGTTTCCCGGGGGGCTCACGATGCACAGATCTTCACTAGCGATCGGGAAAAGCTACCCTATGCGTTGAACCGCAATATCTCGCATGAGAGTGCGCATATTCCAGAGCACCAGCCGCAGAAATCTATTCAGCCCAGCCCTCCCGAACACCAGCAAGGAATTGGCATGGGATTTGGTTTGAGTTTGTGACGCTACGGACCGCTTGGTGGTGACGTGTCCTCTTAAATCCGGTGCAGAGCACCGCGTACTTTCTCTAAGTCGGCACAGAGGCCAGAGGAAGGGCCCAGACGCAAGCAAGCGGTCCCCGAAGAGACGGCCTGCGGTGATGTATTTCGCATCCGCTTCAATAGGGTTCCAAGTTGTAGCTGATATCGTTCAGCCATTCCGCCAAAAGATCTTCATCGGTCGGATCAAGTTCATAAGCCGGATTGACCAAGATCAGAGTGGCCCAACTCACAAGGTCTCCTTCCGCTACTCGACCTGCTCGCTTACGTTCGAGGGCATTTTCTATGTGTTCGCGACCGATTCTGACCCCTGGAACAGGAACTCTGAACGAGCTGTGTGCGGTCCTTGAGGCATCATCTAGGTTGAACTCGAAGACTCCTCGGAGAGCTCGACGCACCTCTTCCGGAGTAGCGGCCATCCAAGCGAACTTTTCTAGAACCGCTTTTTGAGTATCTGTCAGCTCGGGAACTTCTGCAGCCCCTTTCATTTCGAGCCGCCTTTAGGATCGATATGGTAGCCAGCCTGAGGATCGAATGCCCGTTGAACCGTATTCGTTTGACCACCCGAACTAATCTTCGTCTCCATGATTTGCTGCCCGTTGACGGCACCCGGTCGCGCTTTGGACACGGTAAGAGAACCATCGGGGTTCTTGACTATGCTTACCTTTTCGCTCGTCGTGGCGCGCCCAACGGCACGCTTAGCCGCATCCTTTTGGGCACCCTCTGGAAGGGACTCGACTACACCCTTTGCAGCCTGTTTAGTGCCATTAGAAAGGAGTGCTTCCGCTCCACCTTCCAAGCCCAGTGTTGTGAGTTCGCCTCCTATTCCTACAAGTGGGACCGCTATAGATAGCGGTAAGGAGTAAGCACCAAACATCTGCTTTGCTCCCTCTCTGGTATGACCTGTCATGATGTTGGCTAATCCGACGAAGGCGTGCCCTGGCAGATCCCACCAGTCCAAATGACAGGCTCCGGCCGTAACGGTCAGAGCACCAGTCTTCGGATCGGTGCTGGATGTATCGGGGGCGCAAGAGTGGCCGTCGGGATCTCTATGCGAAAGCGGATTGTTCAGAACGTAACTGTAGAGATTCAGCGATTGTGGATTATCCGTATCTGCATACGGCACAGCTTCGGGTTGCTCGCTCCAGTCAGGGGACATGAACCGGCCCATATTCGAGCCGTAGTATCTTGCCCCGAAGTAATCCAGTCCTGATTCTGCGTCTCTTTCTTTGCCGGTACAACGAGACCCGATGCGCGTGTCGTACAACGGTCTTTGGAAGCCCAACGGAGTCTGCGAGATAGCGAAGCCTGAGGCCCAGCGCGTTTGATTCCCATCGGGGTCGAAGCCCCGACGCGAGTTTTCGTCTAACCGCAGGCAGGCGGCCAGGACAAGAACCTCTCCGTTCTGGTCTGTGACGAGCACAGACCGATTGTAGCGACGGCCACGCCTCCCGTCCGAATCGAGATACTGAGAGCGCCCCGCCTTCCCCCGCCACGGTCTCTCCCCCCTGGACCCCCCACACCCGGGCACCCCCTTCCATAACGTATCCCCAGGGTGGGAGAGACCCCTCTCCCGCGCCATATCGGTGAAGCGGGCGCTCCTGTAGGGGGAACGGCGGCGAACCACGGGCCCCGGTTCGCTTTCAGTGCGCTGTCTTTCTGAAGTGCCGATCGTGGCCGTCGCAGCGGAAGCAAGAGAGGTTCCTGTCCTGGCCGCCCGCCCGCGGAGGCAACAGCAACAGCAAGAGCAACGGCAACGACGAGCGGCTAAGAGAAGAACTCAGGAGGGCGCGGGTTCTTCTCTTCGGCCCTGGGCGCGGCTGCCGCATCCAGTTCCGTCCGCTCGGACGAGCGGAGCCGCGCCGGGTGCGTGGCCGCGTGGATCTGCTGCAAGGCCCGGATCGCCACCTGGGTATAGATCTGTGTCGTCTTCAGGTCCTCATGGCCGAGCATCTGCTGGATGAACCGGATGTCGGCCCCGTTCTCATGCATCAGCGTGGCCATCGTGTGGCGGAAGAGATGGCAGGAGCCGGTCTTGCCGAGCTGGGCGGCGTCGATGCGTCCTTTGACCGCATAGGTCAGATGATCGCGGCTGAACGGCTCGCCCTGAGATGTGAGGAAGACGGTCATGTCGTCGGGTTCGCCGGCGAGCTGGGGACGGCCGCGACCTTCGAGGTAGCGCATGGCTTCGGGAGATTCCTTGAGCGCCTCCTGGTAGAACCCCACGATGGTTGCGAGCAACGCCCGGTCATCCGCTCCCGCCGCCACAGGCGCGGGCAGCTTCCGCACCGTGCTCTGTCTCACCGCCGAGATCGGGCCGCCAGCCATTGGAAGGTGATCTTTCCTTAGCAGCTCCACCGCGTGGCGGAAGCTCACCCCTTCGGCCCGCATCACCCACTGGATTACGTCCCCGCCCTCCCCGCAGGCCCCCAGGCAGTTCCAGAGATTCTTCCCCGGAGTGATGACCAGCGACGGCGTCCGGTCGGCGTGGAACGGGCACAAGCCCACCAGGTCCGCGCCCTGCCGTCGTAGCTTGATCCCACGAGCCTCCGCCAGCCGCTCGACAGAGACTTCTTTCTTCAGCCGCTCGACTTCTTCGTTCGGGATACGCGCCATCCAAGACCCCTTCCCGGCAAAACCCTGTCAAGAACTTTCTTTGACTTTTGCGGTTTTTCTCACCGTGCGTCAGTATATACATATAATGTATATCCACACAGAGGATTTGAGAGGGCGCTAAAAATGGACCATAAAATCCTTCTTGCCATGCCAGCCAAGAAGGAACCGCATACCGCGTTCGGCAAAAGACTCTTCGCTCTCAGGAAGGCCCAGGGACTCACCCAGGTCCAGCTCGCCGACGCGCTCGCCACTACCCAGCGCGTCATCTCTTACTACGAGACCGAGGCCGAGCTGCCCCCGGCAGCCGCCATCGTGCCGCTCGCGCGGCTCCTCCAGGTCTCGACAGACGAGTTGCTGGGACTGGAACCTCGCAGACCCGCAGAGCGCGAGCAGCCTCAGCAGCAGCGGCTATGGAAGAGATTTCAGAAGATGGAGGCCCTCCCCACCAAGGACCAGAGAGCCGTCATCCGACTCATCAACTCCCTCGCAGGATCAGGACAGACCCACGCGGAGGCCAGCTAAGCAAGCCCAGACGGGATATGTGTCCTCACTTCCGGTGCAGATTAGCCCCCGCCCACAGCCTCCAACTCACGCCGCGAAGAAGTGGTCAGAACATAAAAGTGGTCATCTCCGCCTCGATGACCTGTGATGAAGCGAGCAGCTTCGTGATTATTGATTTCAACGAACTGAAGCCACGTCCTGGTGGATAGCCCGAACTCATATGGAGACATGGATTCTGTCGTGTAACCCTCAGGTACGAAACGGAACAGTTCAACGCCGAGCACCGCGATTTGTCGTCGCGTACACACATCGATTGCCTCGAGCACATCCGGGAACACGAAGGCTGCTTCTCCACCGATGGTTTTCGATGAAGCAAGCTGAAGCAAGAACTCGCTAGTGTCTGGTTGCATCGTCATCATTTCATCATGTAGTTCGGTAGATGTCCTTCTCCAGACACCTGTAGAACCTGCTTGGTCGCGTTATCGACTACTACGAACTTTCCGTTTGATGGATTTACAAATTCGGTTGCGGCTCCTCCCGTAGCTTTGTTTTCAGCTGCGTGAGCTACCCCTTGTTCAACAGTTTCAGCGATCTCCTGCGCTGTCCAACCACGCGTGACCATCTGTCTGCGAATTTTGTTGCTGAGGTTTGCAAGGTCTACCGCTCTCTTAGCCGCATTTGCTGCTCCAAGTGCTTCCAGCCCATAACCTATTCCCTGGCCCACTAGTTCGCCCGCTGCACTATAGGCCATATTCTTCATGAACATATTGACCATGCCCATGCCGCCATTGCCGATCATGTTTGCGCCGGCGATATTAGCTGGACCTTCAAGCGGGCCATATGGTGCATTTGGAGCGATAACGCCGCCGCCTCCACTCTGGCCATCGTAGGAAGTAAAGTTGTATCCAACACTGCCCTTGCCGTCAGTGGTCAGAGACTTCGTATCGACAGTCCCTGCGACATAGGTTCCATATTTTCCTGGATCGCTCGCGCAAGAGGTTCCTGACGTTACCGAAACCGTCCCGTCTTTCTGAAGATTACTGGTGTTGATGCAATCGTGACCATCAGGATCGGTATTCGTTAATGGATTGTTCCTGACGTAGCTGTACAGATTCCAACTCTGCGGATCAGATGGTGCCTGGTCAGAATCATCATCGGGGCTGGTAAACCGCCCCATGTTCGATCCGTAGTATCTGGCCCCGAAGTAGTCGAGTCCGCTCTCTGCGTCTCTTTCTTTGCCGGTGAACTTGTAGTGGCTTGACGTGGTCTGTGGATTAAGCTCCTGACCGAACGGGGCGAAGTGACCTTGCCAAACTGGCCACCCCCCGGACGCCGTCCCAAGTTGCGCGCTTCCGAGGTGGTCTGCCGTGTAGTACGTCGTCCCTTGCTGAGGTGATAGTGGCATGCTCGGCGCAGAGTAGATGAAACTATTGCCTCCGCATCCATCGTAGAAAGTTCCGCTAACGTTCTGGCCTACAGAAAGCGGCAGCACTGTTCCGTCCTGGCGGAGAATCACCACATTCTGAGCATCGACCTCCCACCTGCCTTGCGGAGTATCCGCGTGGATCCCCCCCCCATTGTTTTGAGCGTTTCAGGGCCTCCGCCAGGAGCACTGGTCGCAAAGGAACTCAGGTCAGCGTAGACGTGATGCCAAAGCGCATCTCCGGGTGTGAACTGAGTCAAAGGCATCCCAGAATTGCTGTCGGTAAGACCGAGACCATCCCCGCTCTGGGCCAAGAAGTAGAAGGTTGCATCCACGTTTCCGGCCGATCCGTTTAGGCTGGTTCTGATATCCATCAACAGTTTGTCACCTGATTGGATGGTGATCGTCGACAGATTAGTCGCTAGGCCACTGACAGATCCTTCTGTACCGCAGGACATCTGAGATGTATTGTCGCGAGTGCCTTGCATGCTCCAGAGGGAGCCGGTCGTCGAAGTCTTCGCGATCTTTTGTCCGTTGGCGTGAATGTAGTCGGTCCAGACTCCGTTCTGATCCCTTTCTGCGATCGTCTCGCCATTGAAGCTGATGTACTCCGTGAACGTGCCATCGGCATTGCTCTTGCGGACACGGGTGCCATCCGCACCGTAAACATAAGTAACGAATGGGGTGCTGCTGTTCAGCGTCGTGATTTGGGAGATGCGATTTTCAGCGTCGTACGTCAGTTGTGAGAGTGCACCATTACTATCCGTGTCGCAGGTCTGATTGCCAGAAGCGTCATAGGGTGTGACGGATGTGGCGCACGGCAGATTGTCCCTTCTATTGCTGCTATCAAATCCGAAGGTAGCGACTCCACCGATAATAGGACTTAAGTTTCCGAAGGAATCAATAGAATACTGCTCTCGAAGGCTACCGCCCAGCGAGAAGCTCCTGATGCGATTCAGACTGTCGTAGCTGAAATCCTGCGTATTTGCAGGTTTGAGGGTATCGGCAATCTGCCAGATATTGCCATTGTTCGCGGTGCCGCCGCTGGCGCAGTTCACGTAGCAGTACGTGTGAGACAGGAAAGGCTGCGCGTTGAACGGAGGAAGGGGTGAATCGACCGTAAGAGTCTGGATCTGCACACGGTTGTTCTTTGCAATCGTTTGCCGGACACCATTGCCGAGCGTAAGAACATTCGGTGTTCCATCGGGGTTGTATAGAACCGACTGCAGGTAGCTTTGGCTTGCAGCGACTCCAGAGATGTCGGACAGCCTCGAAGCAGAGAGCCGCCCTGCCCCGCCCCAACTCTGGACGACATGATGCCCGTCAGGGTATGTCAGATCAGTCAGATTGCCGCTTAGATCATATTTGGCAGTGATCTCGTTTGCAGTTTGGTCGCAGCAGCCGTTTGGCAAAGTGTTGCCCTGCAGGACCACCCTACCCATGGAATCGTAAGAAAATTGCGTAGATGTTGAACCAGACGGGTTGGCGTGCTCCACTAGCCTGCCAATGGTGTTTGATCCGGTGAAGTTCCCTGCCGAAGACGAATCATAAGCAAAAGCTTCATTCAAGCCGCCCGCACTCTTAGAAGATTTTAAAAGCAGACGGTTGAGGGGGTCGTATGTGTAGCCAACCGTGATGCCTCGGGCATCCGTCTTTGCCAGCAGATTTCCGTTGAGGTCGTATCCGTTCGTGCAGGACCCGCTCTGATTAACGCCGTAACAGATCGCTCCAGTCCCGCTCCGAAAAGAGGCCCGGGAAGACCCAAGGGCTCTGCGAAAGACACACCCAAGCCAGCAGGGAAGCGTACCCTGAGCGCCGCCGGAAGAGCCAGAATCGCCGCCGCACAAAAAGCCAGGTGGGCGGCAAAGAAGAAAGCGAAATAGGGCAGGGAAGTTAATGCCCCTTGTTAGTCTGCGACAGAACAGTGGCCGCCATTTCCTTCGTCTCTCCCGCATATTTGTCGCTTTTCATGACCATGGACGCAAACTCTTCCATCTCCTTGCTGGTCTGCCGCTCTCGACTGCGCTGCGACAGTGCGGACCCTGCAAGACGCTTCTGTACTTCTGAAGCATTTGGGTCATTGAGAACTGGCCCTGCATCTGAAGCGACTCCACTGGAGGTTTTTTTCTTATTCGCTGGCATGACCTCACGCTATAGCGTCGATGCCATTCTTTGCGGCCAAGGTCAGCAGCTTCGCTGCTGGTCCACTTGGTTGCTTCTCTCCACGTTCCCACTTACTAACGACACCAGGTGTCACGTTAAGATGGGCAGCAAACACCGCCTGACTGATGTGCGCCTTGATCCGAATGCCACGGATGGCAGTCGCTGACAGTTTGAGCACCGGAGTGAGACACGATTCATCAAACTCACGCATCGTCTTTGAGTCGAGAAACCCAGCGCTGTGTAGATCTGACATGCCCTCGTGAATCGCCGCGAGCGCGGGGCTGCGATACGCTTTTGCCCCACCGCTTCGCCCCA
>JAABUZ0100008906.1_pt1 | contig 11652 bp, 14 predicted proteins | sample 5562091 | NCBI WGS metagenome assembly JAABUZ01 (sample SAMN12813069, study PRJNA571459) | rock metagenome | isolation source: Antarctica rocks | place: Antarctica: Victoria Land, Linnaeus Terrace sud | collected 2015-12-21
GTTGGTCAGGTCGGTGGGGTAGCCCCGCCGACCGCCATGATCAGTCACCGGCCCAGCATCTTCAGAGAAGATCTTGGAACTAAGCCGACACGCCGATCAAATCAACTTTCCCGACACGTACTCAGAGCCATACTCGTCGCCACCCACCGGACCAGCCGGGATGCGCATGCAACCCTGGAACCCCAGGCCGATCAAGTCCCGGAGCTCCTTACATGAGCCCGTCCCTCGTCCGGACCCCCGACGGGTTACCGTCCGGGGCCGGTCATCGTGCGAGCGGTGCACGGGGGACGGGGAGCGCGTGGTGGATCCGCAGGGGGACGAATCGTCGGGTGCGGTGGGTCCAGCCGGGCCGCCCACCGCGCCTCCCGGTGACGCGGAGGACACCCTGCGCGTGGACACCGTCGCCGCCGCGCGGGGCGACGTCGCCCGGCCCGGGGGCCGACCGCAGCCAGAGGTGCCAGGACCCGCGGCCGGGCGGCCCCGGCCGCCCACTCCCCCCGGGCCCGGCCACCCCGGCGCCCCGCACGAGCTGTCCTCCGCCCGGTTGCTGCGCCCGACCAGGCGGAGCCCGGTGTCGGGCTGGCGACGCGCGGTCTACGTGGGCAGCGGAGGCATGGTCAATCCGGGGGAGAGCGTCGCCGACGCCGCCCGGCGGGAGCTGATCGCGCGGGTCAACCAGCCGCTGCACGGTTGCTACAAGATCGCGATGCTGAGCCTCAAGGGCGGCGTGGGGAAGACGACCACCACGACCGCGTTGGGCTCGACCTTCTCGTCGCTGCGCGGCGACCGGGTCGTCGCGGTGGACGCCAACCCCGACCGTGGCACGCTCAGCGAGAAGATCCCGCTGGAGACGACGGCGACGGTGCGACACCTGCTGCGCGACGCCGGCCGGATCCGCCGCTACTCCGACGTCCGCGCCTACACCTCGCAGGGCCCGTCACGGCTCGAGGTGCTCGCCAGCGAGCAGGACCCGGCCGTGTCCGAGGCGTTCTCCGAGGCCGACTACCGGCGCGCGGTGGCGCTGCTCGAACACTTCTACAACGTCGTGCTCACCGACTGCGGGACCGGACTGATGCACTCCGCCATGAAGGGGGTCCTCGACGTCGCGGACGCCCTGCTCGTCGTGTCCTCGGCGTCGATCGACGGGGCGCGCAGTGCGTCGGCGACGCTGGACTGGCTCGACGCGCACGGCTACCGCGAGCTCGTCGCCCGGTCGGTCACGGTCATCAACTACGTGCGCCCGTCCGCGGGCCACGTCGATCTCGACCGGATCGCGGGGCACTTCTCCGGACGCTGCCGTGCGGTCTGCCGGCTGCCCTTCGACGCTCACCTGGAGCAAGGAGCGGAGATCGAGCTGGAGAGGCTGTCGGCACGGACGCGGACCGCGATGCTGGAGCTGGCGGCGGCGGTGGCCGATGACTTCCCGCGGATCGCCGGCCCCTGGCGGACGGGGCCGGCGCCCTGACGCCGGACCGTTCAGGAGGCCGGGGGATCGTCCCGGTCGGAGCGGCGCAGCTGGTCGTCGAGGTGACGCAGGAACTCCGGGTCGTCGTCGGGCGCAACGGGTCGCGGGCGTCGGCTGCGCCCGGGACCCTGCGCGGCGCGGGTGGGCCCGGTCGGGGCGTCGTCCGACGCAGTGGACGACGTCGCGAGGGCCTGCGCCGCCATGGCCTTCCAGAGCAGCACTCCCACGGCCACGAGCACGATCATCGCGACGAGGAAGACCACGCCACGCACCTCCCCCGGGGAGGGGGCGCCGACGTGGACGATGGGGACACCGACCGTAGAACGCCCCGGTTCACGCAACCCACGCTACCGCTCCCGCGCGGTGCGGGAGGCACGGGAGACGGAGGGGGCGTGAACCGGGGCGTCCGGACGGGCTCGTGATGCGAGTGGTGCTAGTGCTGGACCTCGCTGGTGAGCCCCTCGAGCAGGGTGCGCACCTCGGACTCGCGAAAACGGCGGTGCCCGCCGGGCGTGCGGATGGACCCGATCCGGCCCGCGGCGGCCCACCGCGTCACCGTCTTGGGGTCGACGCGGAACATCGCGGCGACCTCGCCGGGGGTCATGAGTCGTTCGGACGCCTCGGGAGCGATGGTCATCGTGCACCTCCACGGGCCGGACGGCCCGATCCAGGGGCTCTGTCGCTCCCGCGCCCCCACGGGGTCGGGGACATCGGGGCGGAGCAGACGTTGCGTCGGAATCGTGACACCGGCACCCCCGTGTACTCGAACGCTTGTGTCCAGGTAAAAGGAATACAAAGGAGGAAACGGACGGACTTCACGCCGGTCCCACACCGGAGCGGCGCCTACCCTGCAGACGTGGCCGGCCGCAGTCCAGACGAGAACGACGACGCCCCCTCCGACGCGTCCCTCCGACCCGATCCCACGCCCGAGCCGGCGCCTGTCGGGACGCGCGGTGGGCTCGCGGTCGCCCTGGTCCTCTACGTCGGGGCGCGGCTGGTCCTGGTCGCGGCCCTCGCGGGCGTGCTCGTGCTCGTGGGCCTGCCCGTCCTCGTGGCACTGCTGATCGCGATCGTGGTGTCGCTGCCCTTGTCGCTCGTGCTCTTCCGGGGGCTGCGAGCCCGCCTCGCCCGCGAGACCGACGCCGCCACCGCGGACCGCCGGGAGCGGCGTGCGCAGCTCCGGGCGCAGCTGCGGGGGGACGCCCCGCCGGCGGGTTGACCGACCCCTGCTCAGCCGCCCAGGGCGAGACCGACCGCCGTGCCCACGGCCCAGACGAGCAGGGCCAGCCCCGTGTCCCGCAGGACCGGCACCAGGCGCGGCCCGCGGGCGCCGCCGAGGACCGCGCGCAACGGCGTCACCAGCACGGCCAGCGCCGCCAGCCCGAGCGCCGCCCACGGCGCGCGCAGGCTCAGCACCACACTCAGCCCGAGCGGGACGACGACGAGCGCGGCGTACAGGACGCGGGTGTCGCGGTCGCCGAGAAGGACGGCGAGCGTGCGCTTGCCCGCGACGGTGTCGGACGGCACGTCGCGCAGGTTGTTGGCCACGAGGACGGCCGCCGACAGCAGTCCGACCCCCACCGCCGCGCCGATGCCGAGCCCGCTGGCCCGCCCCGACTGCGTCAGTTCCGTGCCGAGCACCGCGACCGGCCCGAAGAACACGAAGACCGCGATCTCGCCCAGCCCGCGATAGCCGTAGGGCCTCGGGCCCCCGGTGTAGAACCACGCCCCGGCCAGGCAGAGCAGGCCGACCAGGAGAAGCCACCACTGGCCGCTGACCGCGAGCAGCGCGACCCCCGCGACCGCCGCCAGCCCGAGGCAGGTGAACGCCGCGAGGCGGACCGCCGACGGGGACGCGGCGCGTGAGCCCACGAGACGCATCGGGCCGACGCGGTCGTCGTCGGTCCCGCGGACCCCGTCGGAGTAGTCGTTGGCGAAGTTGACCCCGACGATCATCGCCAGCGCGACGACAAGCGCGAGCACGGCCGCCCACGGCGCGAACCCCCCGGGTGAGGCCGCCGCCGCGCCGGTCCCCGCCGCCACGGGGGCGATCGCGTTGGGCAGCGTCCGGGGCCGCGCGCCCTCCACCCACTCCAGCAGGGTCGCCACCCGTGGAGATTAATCCCCGCCCGGTGGCGCCCGCACTGCTCCGGACGGCCCGAGCGCGCACCGGTCACTACGCTCGCCCGCCGTGCCCCCGACCCCGGACCCGACGACGACCCAGGCCCGCGTCGTCGTCGACGAGTGGGTCCGGGCCGGGGTGAGCGACGTCGTCACCTGCCCGGGCTCGCGCAACGCGCCGTTCCTGCTCGCCGTACACGCCGCCGACGCCGCGGGGCGGCTGCGGCTGCACGTGCGCATCGACGAGCGGTCGGCGGGCTTCCTCGCCGTCGGGCTCGCGGCCCGTTCGGGGCGCGTCGTGCCGGTGGTGGTGACGTCCGGGACGGCGGTGGCGAACCTGCACCCGGCGGTGCTCGAGGCGTCGCACTCGGGCGTCGGGCTCCTCGTGGTCAGCGCCGACCGACCGCTGGACCTCGTCGGCACGGGGGCGAACCAGACCGTCGACCAGGTGGGGCTGTTCGGCGCCGCGACGCGGGCGGTCGTCGTGCTCCCACTCGCCGAGGACCGGCACGGCGACCCCGGACGCTGGCGGGCGGCGGTGTCGCGCGCCCTCGACCGTGCGGCGGGCGGCACCACCGCGGACCCCGGACCGGTGCAGCTCGACGTCCCGCTGCGCGAACCGCTGGTACCTCCCGAACCGAGCGGGGACCCGCTCGGACCCGGGGGCCTCCCCGACGCCGCGGCCGGGCGTCCCGATGGGGCGCCGTGGACGCGGGTCGCGCCGCGGACCCCCCGCTCCGCGCCGCTCGCGCTCGACCCGGCGGCGCCGACCCTCGTGATCGCGGGGCACGGCGCCGAGGTGGACGACCTGCCGAAGGGGATCCCCGTCGTCGCCGAACCCACCTCCGGGTGGTGGGGCCGTGGGCTGCGTGCGGGGCCCTGGGTGCTGCAGGCGCTGATCGCCGGAACCGCACCGGCGGACCTGTGGCCCCGGCAGGTGGTCGTCCTCGGCCGTCCCACCTTGCACCGCGCGGTCTCCCGCGTGCTCGCCGATCCACGGGTGACGGTGCACGCGGTGTCCGCGGCCGCCCGAGGACGGGCGCGGCCGGGCTGGACCGACGTCGCGGGGGTCGTCGCCTCCCTCGGCGAGCTCCCCGCCGCCGCCGCGTGGGCCCCCGACCCGGCCTGGGTCCGGGTGTGGAGCGACGCCGACGGCGCGGCCGCCGACGCCGTGGTCCGTGCGCTCGCCGCCGAGCCGTGGGCGACCGGGCCCGCCCTCGCCGCGCACCTCGCCGCGGCGCTGCCGGCGGGGTCGCTGCTCGTCGCGGGATCGTCGAACCCGGTCCGGGACCTCGCCCTCGCTGCCCGTCCGCGGGGCGACGTGCGGGTCCTCGCGCCGCGCGGGGTCTCGGGGATCGACGGCGCGGTGTCCTTCGCCACCGGGGCCGCGCTCGCCCACTACGGACCCGCCTACGCGCTGCTCGGCGACCTCACTTTCCTGCACGACGCGGGCGGCCTCCTCACGGGCCCGCGGGAGCCGCGGCCCGATCTCACCGTGGTCGTCGCCGACGACGACGGGGGCAGCATCTTCGCGGGCCTCGAACCCGGGGCGCCGGCCCACGCCGCCGCCTTCGAGCGCATGTTCGCCGTTCCCCACGGCACCGACCTCGGTGCCCTCTGCCGGGCCCACGGCGTCGGGCACGAGCGGCCGCCCGACGCCCAGGCCCTCACCGCGGCGCTCGCACCGCGTCCCGGAGCGGGCGTGCGGGTCGTCGAAGTCACCGTCGACCGCTCCGATCGCCGGGCCCTCGGCGCCCGGCTCGGCGCGGCCGCGGCAGCCGCGCTGGACCGGACGTAAGCGCCCGTTATCGACAGTTGACGAGCACGTCGAGCAGCGCGGGGACGCGCGCCGCGGCCTGCGGCGCGAGGCGTGCTGTGCTGGCTCGCAGCGCCCGGGTGTCGACCGAGGAGGGCGGGCCGCCGGGCAAGGCCAGCCACCGCTCGAGCAACGCCGAGGTCATCTCCGGGTGAAACTGCACCCCGGCGCAGCGGCCGATCCGGAAGGCTTCGACCCCGTCCGAGCTCTCGGCGAGCACCTCGGCGCCCGCCGGAGCGACCAGCTGCTCGGCGTGCCACTGGAACCAGGGCCCGGCACCGACGCCCGGGACACGTGGATCGACCGAGCGCCAGCCCACCCGCCCGACCTCGAGCTGGGTCGTGCCGCCGCCGAGGGACTCCGCGAGCAGCTGAGCACCACAGCAGATGCCGAGCACCGCCGCACCGCCGCGGCGGGCCCGCTGGAGGAACGCGACCTCGTCGCCAGCCCACGACGCAATCTGCGGGCGTGGCCACGGCGCACCCAGGGTGACGACAAGATCCCACCCCGACGGGTCGGGGAACTCGGCGCGCACCCCGGGGCGGGTGAACCGCTCCTCGGCGACCACGGTGAACCGAGTGAGCTGATAGCCGCGGGTGGCGAGCTGCTCACCCAGGTGCTCGACGCCCCCGATGTGGTCATGACCGATGACCAGAGCCCGCACCTCACGAGACTGCCACGCCGGACCCCATGGAAGCGCGAGGGCTGACCCGCTCGCGCGTATCAGGCCAGCCCGCGTCCGCCCGGTGGCCTCGGTCAGGTTGGGGGGTAAACGTCTACGACCTTCCGATCGCCGGTGGGTCGACGAAGAGCACTTCGGCGCTGCGCCCACTGGCGGCGATGGCCACTGTTACCTGGCGGGCCACCTCGAGGTCGTCGGCCACGACGATGCCGCGCCGCGGGCGGGCTCCCTCGCCCGAGGGCGGGTCGGTGAACACGACCCGGTAGGGACGAGCGGTCCGCACCGACTCGGGTTCTCAGAGAGATCATCCAGAGCGTGGGCCCGAAACGGCACGTTAACCCACACCCCCTCGGCTGACGCGCCCAGGCCGGCGGCCGCCCCGCTCGCCCGGGGTTCGCCGCTGGGCGGCCCCACCCGGACCGGGGATGCTGCGCGCTCAGCAGCGGTCCGGGTCCGCGTGGCCGGGGTGCACGCCGGACGGGAGATCGTGATCTGCGGCGATCCGGCCGAGCAGCTCGGCAAGTTGGTCGCGCTCCTCGGGCGACAGGGCGCGGCACAGCTCCTCCTCGTGGGCGGCCGAGGCGCGGACGAGCCGGGTCATGGCCTCCTCGCCGCCGTCGGTGAGGTGCACGGCTCGCTGTCGCCGGTCACTGTGGTGGCGTCGACGTTCGACCAGTCCGGTGCTCTCGAGCTCGTCGATCAGGACGACCAGTCGGCTCGGACGGACCGCGAGGTGCTCGGCGAGCGCGTTCTGGCTGCGGCCCGGCTCCCGGGCGATCGCGCGGAGCAGGCCACTCTGGGCAGGGGTCAGGCCGAGGGGCGCGATCCGGGCGGCGAACAGGCGAGCGCCGAGAGCGCCGACCTGCGCGAGGCGGAACCCCGCGCCGGTGGGTCGCCGGCCCGCCCGCCGGGCCTTCGGAGGCGCGGACCGAGCCTCGTTCCCGCCCGGCCCGGTCGGGACAAGGTTGCTCTGCGCCTCGCGGTCCACAGCAAGACACTATCCATCGAAAATCGTTCATGTTATGAATGAGTCATGCCAAGAACAGAAGCGGTGAGGGATCGAACGGGACGGGCGGCACCGAGCCGGGTCACGCACGTCGTGGGCCTGGTCGTGGCCGCCGCAGGCGTGATGATCGAGTACCTGACGGGCGTGCCCGGGTTCCCCGCGGTGCCGCCGGGGCCGATCATCCTGCTCGTGGTAGCGGCGATCGTGGCGCTGGTGGCCGGGCGCGCGATCGTGGTGCTCGGCCTGGTGGCTGCGGCGTTCCTGTCCGTGGGCGCCGTCGCCGCGGGCACCACGGCCGAGGTGCTCGCCGCGCCGGAGGTGATCGGTCAGTTCCTGGGCGCGCTGGTGCAGGTCCTCGGGCTGGTCGTCGCGCTGGTCGCAGGCGTCGCCGCGCTGCTCCCGACGCGCGGCGGGCCGTGACTGCGCCCGGCGTCGGACGGAGGACCATGAACGCCGAGGGGAGCCGCACGGAGCGCGCCTGTTATGTGCTGGCTGCGGTCCTGATGCTCAGCGGTCTGGTCCACCTCGGCGTGCTGGTCGTGTCCGGTGGGTCCTGGGACGGACCGGTGTCCTGGCGCAAACCGGCCACCTTCGGCATGTCGTTCGGGCTGACGCTGGCCACCCTGACCTGGGTGCTCGGATTCGTGACGCTGCGTGCGCGGACGCGGTGTGTCCTGCTCGCGCTGCTCGCGCTGGGGTGCCTCGTCGAGGTCGTCGTCATCAGCGTCCAGGCCTGGCGGGGCCTGCCCTCGCACTTCGGGGTCACCGGCCCGGGCGCCGGGCTGGTCGGGGCGGGTGCCGCCGGCGGCGCCCTGGTCATCGTGGGGACCGTCTCGGTGGCGACCGTCGCGGCGTGGCGACCGGCGTCCGCCACGGCACCGAGCATGCGGCTCGCCCTGCGCGCGGGATTCTGCTCGCTGATGGTCGCGGTCGCGCTGGGGGTCTACATGCTCGCGCGCGGCATGCTGATCTCCCGGGGGAACGGCGACGTGGCCGGCGCGTTCGCGTTCACCGCCACCGTCAAGCCCGGCCACGGCGCGACCATGCACGGCATCCTCGTCCTGCCCGCCCTGGCCTGGCTCCTGTCGTTCACCGATCGGCCCGAGAACGGTCGGCTCGCCGTCGTCCGCGCCGCTGTCGTGGCATATGTGCTCCTCGCAGGTGTCGTCGTCGCCGAAGCCCTCGCCGGCATCCCGCCCCTCGCCGTCGCCATCGCTCCCACGGCCGCGACCGTCCTCGCGGTGGCGGGGACCGCGGTGCTCTGCGCCGCAGTATGGGTCGCCCTGCGGGCCCTTCGCCGTAGCCCGAGTCCCCGCTCGCCCGGCCCGACCGGCCGGACTCGGATGTGGTGACCGACGGGTGACCGAGTGCGGGTGCCGGCGGCCGTTCGCCCTCCGTCCTCGCCCGACGGGCGCAGTGCAGCGCGATGGCCCCCGAGGTCCCGCTCCGCCCGACTACCCTCGGCCGGGTGAGCGCCGTCGGAACCGTCGTCCGCGCGCGGGTGGACGCGCTGGCCCGGGGCGCCGCGCTCGCGGCGCGGGCGGTCGGTTCCGCCCTCGCCCCTCTCGGGCGCCGTGCCCCCGAGATCGTGGTCAGCATCGGGCTCGTGCTCAGCGTTCTCGGCGCGCTCGTGCTCGTCGGTGCCGCGCGCAACGACGCGTCGATCGACGCCGCCCGCGGGAGTGCGGTCGCCGAGGTGCTCGACGGGTCGACGCTGCCGCGCACGTTCGTGCGGTTCACCGCCGCCGACGGTGCGGTGCTGACGCCCGAGGAGGGCGTGTTCTACCCGCGGGGTCTCGAACCCGGCAACCTCGTGCTCGTCGAGTACGACCGCAACGAGCCCGACCTCGTGCGCGTCGCGGGGCGGACGTGGAGCGAAGGGCTCGTGCCCGTGCTGTTCGGGATCGTCGCCGTGTGGGCCGTGCTCGGCCCCGGCGCGTACGGGCTGGCCCGGCTCCGACGCCGTCGGGGCTCCCCGGGGTCGTTGGCGTCCACGACGCCGGCGCCGGCCCGGGAGCCCATCGGAGCCGGTGCGTGAGCCGCCCCGCCCCCGACCGCACGCGGGCCGATCTCGACCGCGACCCGCGGGCCGTCGCCCGAATGTTCGACCGGGTCGCGTCCCGCTACGACGTCACCAACACCGTGCTGTCCTTCGGCCAGGACCGCAGGTGGCGGCGGGCGACCCGCGAGCTGCTCGCGGTCGGCCCCGGCGACACCGTCGTCGACGTCGCGGCGGGCACCGGGGTGTCCACGCTGGAGCTCGCGCGCACCGGCGCCCGCTGCATCGCCGCGGACTTCTCCCGGGGCATGCTGGCCGCGGGGCACGGACGGCTGGTGGCCCGGCACGGACGCAGCCCGGTCCCGTTCGTCGCCGCCGACGCCCTCGCGCTGCCGGTGGCCGACGCGTCGGTCGACGCGGTGGTCATCTCCTTCGGACTGCGCAACACCGTCGACCCCGACGCCGCGCTCGCCGAGTTCGCCCGTGTCACCCGCCCCGGCGGCTCGCTGGTGGTCTGCGAGTTCTCCCGCCCCACCTGGGCGCCCTTCCGCCGGATCTACACCGACTACCTCATGCGCTCCCTGCCGCGGGTGGCGCGGGCCGTCAGCTCCCACCCCGACGCCTACGTCTACCTCGCGGAGTCCATACGGGCCTGGCCCGATCAGGCCGCCCTGGCCGAACGGATCGTCGCCGCGGGGTGGCGACGGGTCAGCTGGCGCGACCTCACGGGCGGGATCGTCGCCCTGCACGCCGCCACGCGACCCTGACTGCTGCCCGGCCGGCCGGCCGGGTCGCCGCTGCACGGCGTCGCGCGGGCCCTCCCCTCGCCCCGATCCCGCAGCGGGATTCATGCGGCGATCACGCGGCCCGCCTCCTAGACTCGGGGCCGCCCGCGCTAGTGAACGGATTCACAAGGAGTTTCCCAGTGGCCGCCCCTACCTCCGCACGCGGGGCCCGCCGGTTCGACGCCGACGCCGACGTCATCGTCGTGGGCGCCGGTCCCGCCGGGTCGACGGCCGCCACCTACCTGGCGCGGGCCGGGCTCGACGTCCTCGTGCTGGAGAAGTCGGAGTTCCCGCGTGAGAAGGTCTGCGGCGACGGCGTCACCCCGCGCGGGGTCAAGCAACTCATCGACCTCGGCGTCGACACCCGTGCCGAGGCGGGGTGGCTGCACAACAGGGGCCTGCGTGTGCTCGGCGGCGGCGTCACCGTCGAGCTCGACTGGCCCGACCTCACGAGCTACCCGCCCTACGGCCTGGTGCGGCCCCGCAAGGACTTCGACGCCATGCTCGCCGACCACGCGCGCGCCGCCGGGGCCCGCGTCCAGGAGCGCACCTCGGTCTCGGAGGCGGTGGTCGACGAGCGCACCGGCCGCGTCGTCGGGGTCAGCGCGCGCCGCGGTCCCGAGCGCGAGCCGGTCACCTATACCGCCCCGCTCGTCGTGGCCTGCGACGGCGTCGGCGCGCGGACCGCGGTGAGCCGCGGCATCTCCAAGCGCGACGACCGCCCGCTGGGCGTGGCCGTCCGCCGCTACTACACGAGCCCGCGGACGAACGACGATTACCTCGAGTCGCACCTCGAGCTCTGGGACCGCTCCGGCGACGCCCCGCGCCTGCTCCCCGGGTACGGCTGGATCTTCGGCATGGGCGACGGGACGTCGAACGTCGGCTTGGGGATCCTCTCGACCTCCAACGCGTTCGGCTCCACCGACTACCGCGCGATGCTGCGGTCGTGGCTCGACTCGACGCCCGAACAGTGGGGCTACCGCGAGGAGAAGGCCACCGGGAGCATCGGCGGCGCCGCGCTGCCGATGGGCTTCAACCGCACCCCGGTGTACCGCGACGGCCTGCTGCTGGTCGGCGACGCCGGGGGCATGGTCAACCCGTTCAACGGCGAGGGGATCGCCTACGCGATGCAGTCCGCGGCCCTCGCGGCCGAGGCGGTCGTCCAGGCGTTGGCCCGCCCGGAGGGGCCGAGCCGCGAGCGGGCGCTCGAGGGCTACCCGGCGGGCGTCCGGAACGAGCTGGGCAGCTACTTCCGGCTCGGCAACCGGTTCGCGCACGCCATCGGCCACCCGACGCTCATGCAGTACGCGACGCGCTACGGCCTCCCGCGCAAGACACTCATGCGGTTCCTGCTCAAGCTCCTCGCCGGCCTGCACGACCAGCGCGACGGCGACGCGATGGACCGCACGATGGACCTGCTCCTGCGGCTGACGCCGCAGCTGAAGGAGTCCGCGCGCACCTCGCCGACACCCCCGCCCGTCCCGGCGAAGGCCGCGTGAGCGCCATGTCCGGGTAAGAGCGGCCGGACCAGCCCCTGGGCCCGTCGAACTCCCGTAGGGTCGGCGTGCGCTCGGGGCACGTGCCCCCGGACACCTTCGCGGTGTCGCGGACATCACGCTCGTCACGACGAGGAGAGGGAGGATCGAGGCTATGCCCCAGGCGTACGTGCCGCTCATCGCGATGTTCGTGCTCGCCGGCGGCTTCGCGGTGTTCTCGGTGACGGCGGCGCCCTACATCGGCCCGCGCCGCTACAACCGGGCGAAGCTGGACTCCTACGA
>JAABUZ0100008908.1_pt1 | contig 11651 bp, 10 predicted proteins | sample 5562091 | NCBI WGS metagenome assembly JAABUZ01 (sample SAMN12813069, study PRJNA571459) | rock metagenome | isolation source: Antarctica rocks | place: Antarctica: Victoria Land, Linnaeus Terrace sud | collected 2015-12-21
AGCAGACGCGCGTGAGCTTGGCGACTACCGGCTGTATGAAGCGCCAATCCAACATGTCGCTCCCGCCACTCGCATCAAGGAGAACCGTCGGGGAACCGCTGCCGGAGCAGTACAGATTCAAACGACGTCGCCCAATATCGATCAGGCGTTGCGGGTGCATGTAGGGACCAGGATCAAAGTTTACCGGACGCATGTTGGCTAGCGAGGTCGCTTGCGCCAGCATCATCGTTGCAGCCGCCAGCAGCGCGGCTTGCGCGCTCGTGCTCATACAACGTTCTCCTTCTGCGTATCCGTAAGAGCCGCAGGCGTTTGGAACGCGTCGGGCGGCAACGAGTTTGGGAATTGCATGTCGAGCAAATTGAAGCGCCATATCCCGTGGCCCGCTGCGATGCCTAACGCACGTAAGGTGCCCTCGATGCTACAAAGTACGCTGACGCCCGCGGAACTCGCGCACCTGAAGAGTGCCATGATGACGCGGGCCCGGCACCCGGGCGCGACGCACTGAATTCGGATGTCGCGGAACGAACGATGCGCCTGCGTGTCACACTTGAAGTCAGCAAAGCGTTACGGAGCTGTGTTGCGCCGAGCTTGTCTATTCCTTGCCCTAGGAATGGCGGTCGCCTCAGCGCAGCCTTCGGTGCCCGATACAGCAGCGGGTCACGCGCTCAACGCCTGGTTGCAGGCCTTCGATCGCGGCGACCGACCTGCATACCGGCAGTTTTTGCAAAACACGTTCCCGTCGGGACTGAAGGATCTCGATCAGGACGTGCAGTTTCGAGAGATGACGGGCGGCTTCGATCTGCGGAAAGTTGAAGAGTCGACTTCGAGAAAGATCGTCGCTTTGGTACAGGAACGTCTCTCCGATCAGTTCGGCCGCTTGACGCTGCAAGTTACAGACGCTGACCCCAATCGCATCGCTAGCGTGGACGTGCGGGCGATCCCGCGACCGGCCGAGTTTTTACTGCCGCATCTAAGCCGGGGCGAACTAAGAGCGGCGCTGCGCAGCAAGCTGGATCAAGAGACCGCGGCCGATCGGTTTTCGGGCGCGGTGTTAGTGGCGCATGGCGATAGGCCGATCTTCGCGCAGGCATACGGCCTTGCCGACCGCGAGCAGAAGATTGCCAACACCTTAAACACACGGTTTCGCATCGGATCCATGAACAAGATGTTCACGGCCGTTGCAATATTGCAACTCGTGCAAGCGGGGAAAGTCGGGCTCGACGAGCCGTTCGGGAAATACGTGACCGACTATCCCAACAAGGACGTTGCGTCGAACGTGAGCATCCAGGAGCTCCTCACGCACACGGGCGGTACCGGTGACATTTTCGGGCCGCAGTTCGAGGCGCATCGGCTGCGATTGCGCACACTCGATGATTACGTGAAACTCTATGGCAGCCGCGGACCGAAGTTCAAGCCGGGTAGCCGTTGGGAGTACAGCAATTACGGCTTCATTTTACTGGGCGTCGTGATTCAGCGAGTGACCGGCCAGAACTATTACGATTATGTACGCGAACACGTCTATGTGCCGGCGGGCATGACGTCGACCGGTTCGGAGCCGGAGAATCAGCCCGTAGAACATCGCAGCGTAGGCTACACAGAAATGAATAGCAATCGGTGGCAGCCGAACACGGACACGTTACCGTACCGCGGCACGTCGGCTGGAGGCGGGTATTCGACGGTGAACGATCTTCTACGGTTCGCGGTTGCACTGCAAGATCATAAGCTGCTCGATACGCGCTACACGGAGATGCTCACCACGGGAAAGGTCGATACGCCGGGCGGCCGTTATGCATTCGGCTTTGAAGATGACACGGTAAACGGCACGCGGTGTTTCGGTCACGGAGGCGGTGCGCCTGGGATGAACGGCGATCTGAAGATCTGCCCTGGCCCGCACTACGTTATCGCCGTTCTGGCAAACTTGGATCCGCCCGCGGCTTCTCGCATTTCCGATTTCATCACGAACCGGTTGCCGCCGATCGCTTCTCATGGCCGCACCTAGCGCGACCTGGAAAGAACTTCGTGCGTTCGCGTTGACGCTCCCCGCAACGGTGGAGATCGTCATTGAATGGGTCGCTGAGAGCTACCGGCTCGTCGCACCGAAGAAGCTCGTTGCACGAATGCAAGAACGGACGCCGAACTAACAGCGCCTTTCAACCGTGAGCAGGCCCGGTTAAGGCCGGATCAGCTCTACCTCGACTCCCACGGCTGCCGAAATTTCGGGCCAGCGCCGCTCGGCTGTAAGCGCTCGGGTCCCTTCGCGTTTGGACAATGCCAGACAGAAACGGTCACCCAACGATAAACCGCGCTCCACGGTGATGGGCCGCAGCAGTCCGGCTTCGTAGGAAAGGTCCGCATCGGCCGGAGCGATTTGGATCGGCAACGGCCCAAGCATTGCCGCGATATCTTCGCGGCTCGCGCCGAGCTTCGCATAGTGGCCGACGACTTCGGCGAGATTGACGACGCCCAGAATCGCACCGTCAAGCACGGCCTTGACCCTCTCGGCGCCGGGTTCGCCCAGCAACAGGGCGAGTACCGCCGAGGCATCGAGCACCAGAACTTCAGTCCGCATCGGCCTCGCGCGTCCGTTCCGCCAGGAAGTCATCCACAGACGCGTGAGGATGTCCGGCGGCCAGGCGGCGGCTGATTTCCTGCGCCCGGCTCACGACCTGGTTAAGCGTTCTCAACACGATGGCATCCCCGGCGTCTTCGAGTATGACTTCGCCGCCGCGCGTCAAGCCGTGTTTTCTCCGCAGCTCGGCCGGCAGGCTCAGTCGCCCGGCCGAGGTTACTCGTGCTCTAACCGGCATTAGGCCACTAAAACGTTACTTTGGCTTGAACGTCTCATCAAGCCTTAACAGTTACCTCATGGCGTATAATTGCCTTTATGCCAGTCTCTCGATCGAGCGGCCTCTGCAATCGCATAGACGGTGGCGTTGCGAGCGTGCTATACTGCCGCGCGTTGCCCGTCGTCCGCAGTGGAGTGTCTGTTTGCCGAATATCAAAGCCGCCGAGAAGTGGGTCCGTCAATCGCAGACGCGCGAACTGCGCAATCGCGACGTGAAGACGCGGTTGAAAACGCTTTTTAAGAAGGCGAAAGCGTCGGGTGAGGCGAGCACCGCTCCGGGCGTCGAGAGCCAGTTCGACAAGGCAGCGCAGAAGGGCATCATCCACCCGAACAAGGCCGCGCGCAAGAAGGCACGCCTTGCCAAAGCGATCCGCGTAACGGCCGCCGCCGCAGCCGCGCCGGTAGCTGCCAGGCCGTTGCGTCGCAAGGTCGCGGCAAAAAAGGCGTAGCCGGCCCGGCTCAGGCCTTTTCGAGCACGTAGCTCCCCGGCGCGGGAGCGAGCGGCGGAAGTTTTTTGGAACCGAGCGTCGCGGGCGCGGCGACGCGTTCGCCCGACCGCTGCTGAAGCCAGACGATCCAATCGGACCACCAGGAGCCCGCTCGCTTTTCGGCCGCAGCGAACCAGTCGTCGGCCGAGGACGGGTTGGCCTTTCCCGCCCAGTAGTTGCCTTTGCCGCTGCCGGGCGGATTGATGATGCCGGCGATGTGGCCGGAGTGTCCGAGGCGGAACTGCGTGTCGCCCGCGAACATCTGCGTCATCTTGTAGACCGAGCGCCACGGCGCGATGTGATCTTCGATCGACGCGACGACGTAGGTATCGTTGCGCACGGCGTGCAGATCGATGGGCGTGCCCTTGTACTCGAGCTCGCCTTGCGCAAGGGCATTGCGCACGTACATGTTCTTCAGATAGTACGCGTGCATTGCGGCGGGCATGCGCGTTGCGTCGCTGTTCCAATAGAGCAAGTCGAAGGCCGGCGCGTCTTTGCCGAGTAGGTACCGGTTGACCGCGACGTTCCAGATCAGGTCGTTGGCGCGCAACATGTTGAACGTGTCTGCCATATCACTGGCTGAGAGCACGCCGGAGTCCCCCATCCGTTTTTCAACGTACGCTACCGCCTCGGGGCCGAGGAAATTCTTGAGGTCGCCGGCCTCCTCGAAATCGGTGAGCGCCGCGAAGAACGTTACGGCGTTGACCACCGAAGGATCGGTCTTGGCAAGGTACGCGAGCTCCATCGACGTCAACGTGCCGCCGATGCAGTAGCCGATCTGATTGATGGCGCCGGCGCGCGTGATGCGACGCACGGCATCTCCCGCCGCCAGCGGACCCAGTTCGAGGTAGTCGCTGAAGTCGAGGTGCCCCTGCGCGGCGTCCGGATTGCGCCATGAGACGACGAACACCGCAATGCCGTTGTCCAACGCAAATTTGATCAGGCTGTTCTTCGGCTGCAGATCCAAAATATAAAACTTGTTGATCCACGGCGGCACGATGAGTAGCGGTCGCGCGTAGACGGTCTCGGTCGTCGGCTTGTATTGGATCAGTTCGATCAGCTCGTTGCGAAAGACGACCGACCCTGGGGTGGTCGCGACATTTTGGCCGACGGTGAAGGCCGACTTGTCGACGAGCGCCGGTCGCCCGCCATTGTCGCGCAGGTCGTCGAGCATGTTTTGCACGCCCTTCTGCAGGTTGCGTCCGCCGGTGTTAATCGTCTCTTCGATGACGGCGGGATTGAGAAACCCGAAGTTGGTCGGGCTCATCGCATCGCAGAACTGCTTGGCGAAAAACTTGACGCGCGTCTTGGTTTCGAGATCGACGTCGGGCGCCCGGTCGATGCCGTCGAGCACGGCTTGCATCGCCAGCAGATAGCCTTGCTTGAGCGCGTCGAACAGGGCATTGTCGCGCCACGCCGGGTGCTTCCAGCGGTTGTCGCCGGGCGCGGGTTCAATGACGGGCGCGCGGGCGCCGTTCGACGCGGCCGCGCCGTCGGCCGTAGGAGCCGGCGTAGCGGCGGCCGGTTCGGCGACGCGGCGCATGGTGATGGTTGCGACCTTCATCCAGGCATTGGCCAACTGCGCCTGCGACGCCAGCACCTCTTGCGGGTTGCCCAACATCGCCTGCCAGACGCCGAGCGTCGCCTTGTTGATCCCCAGGGGGTCGAGGGCGTCTGCCGCTTGGGCGCGGACGGTCGAACTCTGGTCGTCGGTTTCAGCCATGTATATGGATTTCTTCGGCACGTTTGCGCGTGCTCTTGCCATCGGACCGCTTCAAATCATCTCTTGAAGTGAGGGGAAGAGCTTGCGGAGCGCCGGATGCAGTCCCAAGCAGAGCGCGATGGCCTTTCCGTTCTCGAAGCCGCGGGCGTACGGTGAAAAAGTTTGCGAGACTAGAATGGTCGTGCGGCAGAACGGGCGCAGTCGGTCGACGTGATTCTGGACCCGCACGATGTTTTGCGGGTCTTGCCCGCGCAGACCCCAGAACCCATACTGGTTGTGGCCGCTCAGCGCCGGCGGCAGCCCGTACGGTGTCCCGTACAGGTCCAGCGCCGCGGCTTCGCCGTAATTGTCTACTAGGATCGACGTGCGGGCGCGCTGCGCGGGCGGAATGCGGCCGTACGCGGCGGCGACTTGGCGCACGAAATCATGCCAGCCCAGCATGTCGGCGAAGGTCGAAGGCAGAGGCGTCGCCGCATCACCGCGCTCCTGCTGTTGTGGTGCGAGGTGCAGCGTGCGTTGGTACGCGACCAGCGCCGCGGGAGGAAGGATCGGCAACGCCAGCGGGGCAGCGACGGCAGAGAATGCGACCGCCAGCCCGAGGTACGCGACGCGCAGGCTGCGGCTGCGCACGACCTGTTCGAACGCAACCGCGCCCACCGCAAGGAGCGGCGCATAGGCCGGCGCGAGGTAGTAATCTTTACCATGGCCGGCGACGATGGCGCATGCCGTAACGACGTACGCGGTGGCGATGAAACGTAGCGGCGCAAGCGCTCGCATCGCGAACGGAGCGATGATGCCCGCCAGCCACAGCGGTGCGAACCACGGATTGAGCACGAAGACTTGATTCACATAGAAAGCGAGCGGCGCAACCGCGGCATCTTTCGCACCGGCGTTGCGCACGAGTGCGGGGAACGGCCAGCCATGCGCGGCCTGCCAGAAGACCGACGGCAGTGCAATGGCGACCGCAAGCGCGAGCGCACCCCATAGCGCCGGACGCTTCAAGAGACGTCGCTCGGGCGTGGCAAGGAGGCCGACCGCAAGCGCGGCGAGCCACATCGGAAGCGCATACTTGACTTCCATCGCGAGTCCGGCGACGAGTCCGCACCACCATAGTATTCGATCGTCCTCGCGCAGCAGCGCACGTGCGAGCGCATAGGCGACGAACGTCCAGGCCAGCGGTTCGAACGTCGTGGTATTGAGCGTGGCGGCCAGACCCATGAACATTGGCGCGGCCGCCGCCGCGATGCCCGCCGTCCAGGCTGCGGCGTCGCCGCCGCCGACCAGACGCGTGAAGCGAACGGCAAGCCACACGAGCGCCGCCGCGGCAAGCACGGCCGGTAAACGCAATAGCCACGTCTGCGCACCGAAACCATACAAGCCGGCCGCAAGCAGCGGAACGAGCGGCGGTTGATCGGCGTACCCAAGCGCCGGGTGACGGCCGCACACGATGAAATACAATTCGTCGCGGAACACGCCATAGCGATTCGCAAAGGCCAGATGGAACGCGAAGGTGAGTGCGCCGAGGATCAGCGCAACGCGATCGGTCCGCGCGAGCACCGCGTTCTTCGCCTGCGGCATCGGCTTCACGGGTCGACGTTGATCGTGAGGCGAATGCCGCGTTCCTTGGCGGCGAGATCGCGGACCGTTTCGCGCAGGTAGCGGCGCAGCGGGGCACCGTCGCGCGTTTTGAGCGCGATGCGGTACCACCACTCTTCATTGAGCTTGGCAACCGGAGCGGGCGCGGGACCAAGGACTTCGGCACCGCCGAAACGCCGCAGCAGTTCGGCGTAGCGCTCGGCGGAGGCGAGGACCGCCCTGCGCGAGCGACCCGCGACGCCCAGATAGATCAAGTCGGAAAACGGTGGATAGCCGAGTTCGCGGCGGTTCGCGAGTTCCTGTGCGGCGAAACCGTCGTACTCATGCTGCACGGCAAACGCGATCGCGGGGTGGTGCGGCGAGTACGTTTGGACGATGGCTTCGCCGGCGCGAGCACGGCCGCTGCGGCCGATCACCTGCGTGACCAAATCGAAGGTACGCTCGGCGGCGCGGAAGTCCGGTGCGTGCAAACCAATGTCTGCCGCGACCACACCGACGAGCGTGACGGTCGGAAAGTCGAGGCCCTTCGCGATCATCTGCGTGCCGATCAAGATGTCGCCGCGTTGCGCGAATTCGTCGAGCACGCGCGCATGGTCACCGATGCGCGTCGTCGTGTCGGAATCCATGCGCACGACCTTCGCCGCCGGAAAAAGCTCGCCAACGCTACTTGCCACGCGTTGCGTGCCGACGCCGAATTCGCGAATTGGTCCGTCGCCGCAGCTCGGGCACCGCTCGGGCAGCGCGCGCTGCGCGTCGCAAAGATGACAGCGCAACAGCGCTTCGACGCGATGCGCGACGAGCGAGACGCTGCAGCGGGTGCAGTTTGGAACGGCACCGCAGCGGCGGCATAACATGAAGCTGCCGCTGCCGCGGCGGTTGACGAACAACACCGATTTCTCGCCACGGCCTAAGCGTGCGCCGAGCGCATCGACGAGCGACGTGCTGAAGATGCGCCGGTTGCCGCGCTCGAACTCTTCGGTCAGATCGACCACCTGCACGGTCGGCAGCGCGTACCCCGTTGCGCGACGTTGGAGACGCGCGTGTTCGATCGTGCCCGCGCAGGCCTTGGCGTAGGCGTCGAGCGACGGCGTCGCGCTGCCCAGGACCAGCGTTCCGCCGGCGAGCCGCATCCGTTCACGTGCAACCGCGACGGCATCGTACCGCGGCGTGCCATCCTGTTTGTAACTGCGTTCGTGCGCTTCGTCAACTACGACGAGCCGCACGTCGGTCAGGGGCGCGAAAATGGCGCTGCGCGCGCCGACCACGACGTCGATGGCGCCGCGCCTTGCGGCGTCGCGGCTCTCTAAGCGTTGGCGTTCGGAGAGGCCGGAGTGGAGCACGGCGACCCGTTCGCCGAAAACCGCCTCGAAGCGGCGTGCCGTTTGCGGCGTGAGTGCAATTTCCGGGACCAGCACGATCGCCTGATGTCCGCGTGCGAGTGCGCGTGCGATCGCGCGGATGTACACGAAGGTCTTGCCGCTGCCGGTGACGCCTTGCACCAGCACTTCACGAAACGTTCCCGTGCTCGCCGCTGCGTCGATCACCGCGATCGCGCGGCGTTGTTCGTCGGTCGGAACGAAGTCTTGATCTTCGCGCGGTCCGGCGGGACGGGTGCCGGCAAGGGGCTGAAGCGTTTCGCGCACGGCGCCCGTCGCGAGCGCGCGTGCAATGACGGCGGCTGAAAATCCCGCGAGCCGCGCGTCGCTGCGGCGCATGTGGCCACCTGCGTCGATCTGCGCGACCAGCGCGCGGACGCGCGGTCCACTTGCCGGGATTGCCGTTATTTCCAGAACGCGTTCGTGGGCCTGCGCGACGCGCGGCGCGGCGAACTGCCGCTCGCGCCGGATGGCGCCGCCGCGCGTGAGCGCGCCCACGGCGGCCAACAACATCCGGCGATCGCCGGCGCGGCGCGCTTCGGGATGACGCAGCAGTGCGTCGAGGGCGAAGCCGTCCGCGAAGTCCTCGCGCACGAGTCGCAGCAGGCGCGGCGGAACACTCGGGTACCGTTGCACGTCAGGAGGCTCCACGACGACGAAGCGGTCCACGACGCGCGGGATCGCCGCCGCGTGCACGATCGTACCGAGCGCTTCTCCGAGCGAGCAGCAGTACCGCGTTGCGAGGAATTGCGCGAGCGCGAACCCGGTCGCATCAAACGCGCGCGGTGCGTCGGAGACCGCCGTCAGTTCGCGCGTTCCGCGCGGAACGGCGTCGGCCGTGCGCGGCACCGAAACGACGAAGCCGTAAAGCTCGCGTGAGCCGAGCGGCACGCGCACGACATCGCCGAGCGTGACGGCGAGGCCGGGCGGTACGGCATAGGTCAGCGGTCGCTCGACACGGGCGGTCTTCTGCTGCACGAAGACGTCGACGAGGCGCAGATCGGTCTGGGCCGGCGTTGCAATCATCGTAGTTCGGAAGCGTCGGGCGGCGTCTGCAGCCGTTGCAGTACTGAACGAACCGTACGCGGCGTCGCTGCTACACCGTATTCGACGTCGCCGAGCGTGCGCGGCACGACGAAGCGTAAGGTTCCCGCACGAGTCTTCTTGTCGTACGCCATCGCAGCCAGCAAGTCGTCGATGTCGTGGCCGGGATTGACGAGCGGAAGCCGCAGCAGCGTCAGTAACGCCAGCACGCGCAAATGCTCCGCTTGCGAAAAGCGCCCGCTGCGTAGCGCCAGAAGACCGGCGCCGCGCAACCCGATGCTGACGCCCCTGCCGTGGGACACGCGATATCCGCTGACGCATTCGATCGCGTGACCGAACGTATGTCCAAGGTTGAGCACTTCGCGCGTGCCCGCTTCGAGCCGGTCTTCGCTAACGTACATCGCTTTGATGCGCACTGATTCCGCGATGACCGATTCCCACGGCCATTTGTGCAGCGGATGCGGCGCGAGCGTTTCGAGGGCCTCGAACGCGTCGCCGCCTTCGATGATGCCGTGTTTAACGAGTTCGGCTAGACCTTCGCGTGCATAGCGCTCCGGTAACGTTGCCAGTGCGCCGAGATCGCAAAATACGGCGAGGGGATCGCGGAACGTTCCGGCGAGATTCTTACCCGCGGCGAGGTCGACGCCCGTCTTGCCGCCGATTGCGGCGTCGACCATGGCGACGAGCGACGTCGCCACGTTGATGAACGGCACGCCGCGCATGTAGATGGCGGCAGCAAATCCAAAGAGGTCGCCTGCAACGCCGCCGCCGACGCCGACGAGCGTCGTCGCGCGGTCGGCGCCGGCTTCAGCGAGCGCGGCCAGCACCGCTTCGAGCGTGCGCAACGTCTTGCGCCGTTCTCCGAGCGCGAAGTCGAGCACCCGCGTATTCTTGCCAAGCGCCCGTGCAACCGAGGCGGCACGCTCGACGACGTTACGATCGGCCAGAACCAGGCACCGCGGCCGCCCGCGCGCGCGCACGAACTCGGCGACGTGCGCAGCGACGCGCTGGTCGATGACGATCGGATACGAAAGGAGATCGAGCCGCGTCACGCTTCGTACGGGTGTCCGTCGGCCCGAAGTCGCACGGAGATCTCATGTGCGAATGAGGCTTGCGTGCGGCGAGGACCGCTCAGAACGAGATCGGCTTCACGGTAGAGCGGTTCACGTTGCGCCAGCAGAGCGCGCACGCGCGCAAGCGTCGGCGCCGCGCCGATTAACGGGCGCACCGTCTGCGAACGACGAAGCCGTGCGAGCAGCGTTTCGGCGGGCATGTCGAGATACACGCGCATGCTGGCGGCGGCCAGTAGCGCGCGCGTGGGCGCGTGCGTGACGGCGCCGCCGCCCAGGGCGAGCACGCCGGGCGGTCCTTGCAGCAGTTCCCGCACAACCGCATATTCGAGCGCGCGGAAACCCGCTTCACCGTGGCGCTCGAAGAGTTTTGGGATCGGGCCGTGCCGCGCGACGATGGCGGCATCGGTATCGCAAAAAGGGACACCGAGTTCCCGCGCGAGATGCCGTCCGACGGTCGTCTTGCCGGCCGCCATAAAGCCGACCAATGCGATGTGTTTTTTCAGTGCGGTTACCTCGGTCACGACGACACCGAATCGAACAACCCCGCCGACGCAGCGAGCGCGCGCGCCATGTTGTCGCGCGTTTCGTCGAGTGAGTCGCCCCCGAACTTTTCGAGAATCGGTGCAGTTAACGCGAGGCGTACCATCGCTTCGCCGACCAGCGAGGCCGCCGGCACGACGCACACGTCGCTGCGCACGATCGTCGCGGGCGCGGCCTGCTTGGCGTGAAGGTCGACCGACGGCAACGCGTTACGCAACGTCGGAATCGGCTTGACGTTGACGCGCAGGACGATCGGTTCGCCGTTGGAGATGCCGCCTTCGATGCCGCCCGCGCGATTGGACGACCGCACGATGGCAGCGTCATGCAACGCAAACGCATCGTGCGCATCGGATCCACGACGGCTCGCGATGTCGCTGCCTTCCCCGATTGCGACCGCCTTGACCGTTTGCATCGCCATCAGGGCCCCCGCCAGCACGCCGTCGAGGCGCGTGTCGGGCTGACGATTTGCCCCAATTCCCGCCGGGACGCCGTCGATGCGTACGGTAAACGCGCCGCCCAACGTGTCCCCGGCGGCTTTGGCGCCGTCGATCGCGTCAATCATCTTCGCTGCGGCTTCCGGGTCGGGGCAACGCACCTCGCTGTCAGCGATTTGTTCTGCATCGATGCGTTCGGGTTCGGCGGCGATGACCGGGCCGATCTGCGAAACGTACGCTGCCGTACGAATGCCCAGCGCCTCCAGGAACTGCGCGCAAATGGCGCCGAGTGCGACGCGCATCGCCGTCTCCCGGGCGCTGGCGCGCTCGAGCACGTTACGCAGGTCGCGCTGACGATACTTGAGCGCGCCCGCGTAGTCGGCGTGGCCGGGACGCGGGCGAGTCAGCGGTTCGCCCGCGCCCCTCAGCGGATCCATCAGCGCGCGGACGTTTTCGAAATCACGGTTGCGCAGCACCACGGCGATCGGCGAACCGAGCGTGACGCCGCCGCGCACGCCGGCCAAGAATTCGA
>JAABUZ0100008912.1_pt1 | contig 11648 bp, 10 predicted proteins | sample 5562091 | NCBI WGS metagenome assembly JAABUZ01 (sample SAMN12813069, study PRJNA571459) | rock metagenome | isolation source: Antarctica rocks | place: Antarctica: Victoria Land, Linnaeus Terrace sud | collected 2015-12-21
GTGAGACTCCGTCCCGACCTCAAGGAGGAGAACAAACGAAGCCCCGTGGGAGAACTCTTGTCCAAACGCATGGGCGACACCCCTGATATTCGGGTGTTGCGTCGGTCAGTAGAACTCGCCGGGGGGCTAAGCGGCACAGACTCACCGGGTGAGCGAACTGAAGATCGGTTACGCCCGGGTCTCCACCGACGAACAGGACCTGACCGCCCAACGCGACGCCCTCGCCGCCCTCGGCGTGAAGGCCGACAGGGTTTACGTCGACCACGGCCTGACCGGCACCAACCGGGAACGCCCCGGGCTGCACCAGGCCCTAGCCGCCTGCCGCCCCGGCGACACCCTGGTCGTCGCCAAGCTCGACCGCCTCGCCCGCTCCCTGCCCGACGCCAGGGCCATCGGCGACGAGCTCACCGCCCGGCAGGTCAAGCTCAACCTCGGCGGCTCGGTACACGACCCCCCGCCGACCCGGTCGGGCGGCTGCTGTTCAACGTCCTGGCCATGGTCGCCGAGTTCGAAGCCGACCTCACCCGGATGCGCACCCGCGAAGGCATGAAAGTCGCCAGAACCAAGGGCAGGTTACGGGGCAAGCAGCCCAAGCTCAGCTCTAAGCAAGAAACCCACCTCGCGACCCTGTACCAGGCCGGTGAGCACACCATCGGCGAGCTCGAGGAGCTGTTCTCGGTCACCCGGTCCACGGTGTACCGCGCCCTGAGCCGCGCAGGACGTGCCGGCGCGGGAGGGTGAGCGGGCACGTCTACGTCGACGAGACCAAGCGTCGCGGCTACCTACTGGCCGCCGCCGTTGTGCTACCGGCCGACAGCGATGCGGTGCGCAGGGTGATCCGCGGCCTGGTGCTGTCCGGCCAGCGCCGGCTGCACATGAAGGACGAGCACGACTCCCGTAAGCGCGCCATCGCCGCCGCGATCGCGGCGGCCGGTGTCCAGGCGACGATCTACGACGCCGGCCGCCGGTACCGCACCGAGCGGGATCGCCGAGCAGCATGCCTGCAGGCCCTTGTTACCGACGCCGCCCGTCGCGGCGACACGCTGCTGGTGCTCGAGCAGGACGACATGCTGCTGAGCTGGGACAACCAGCGGCTGGTGGAGTTCACCCGCGCGGCCGGGTGCCGCCAGACGCTGCGTTACGAGCACCGCCGGGCCGCAGCCGAGCAGCTCCTTGCTATCCCCGACGCGGTCGCGTGGTGCTGGGCCAAAGGCGGCGACTGGCGGCGGCGCATCGACCCAGTTGTCAGCGCGGTCCGCGAGGTGTGAGCACTCCCAGACAAGCGCGAAGCCCGAGCGCCGCGGTCGTCCGGCCGGGTCTCGGGCTCACTTCCTGAAGCTCAGCGCCCCAGGCAGACACAGCGTAATACGCCCGCGGTCATTCGGTCACCCCCTCCCCCGCCGTGACACCCGGCGTGGTCGTCGCGGCCGAGCAGACTGGCCGAGGTGGACCAAGCGCACCGGCAGCAGTCGTACAACGTCCGGTTCGACTGGGGAGCCCGAGGCGCCGACGCTGTAGCCACCGGCGCGGCGATGGCTGTTGTCGTCGACGTGCTGTCGTTCACCACGACGCTCAGCGTCGCCGCCGATGCTGGCACCGTCGTCTGGCCCTACCCGTGGGACGACGAGGCAGCGGCGGGCTACGCCCGCGAGCACGGCGCGGTACTGGCGGTTCCCCGCGAGGATGCCCGGCCCGGGCAGGTGAGCCTGTCCCCGCAGAGCCTGCGCCGCGCCGAACCACCCGCCCGGCTGGTGCTGCCCTCACCGAACGGCTCGACGATCGCCTACCAGCTTGGCTCCCGGGCCGGTACCTGCGTTGGGGCCTGCCTGCGCAACGCGGGAGCGGTCGTCGAGTGGATCTGCTCGAAGGCCACGCCCGTCACCGCTGACGTCGCGGTGATTGCTGCCGGCGAGCGGTGGCCTGACGGCGGGCTTCGACCGGCGGTCGAGGACCTGTGGGGAGCCGGTGCGGTCATCGCCGGGCTGGCAGACCGCGGCTGGTCGGCGCTCTCACCCGAAGCTCAGCTCGCCCACGCCGGCTACGGCTCGGTTCGCGGCCGGGAGCGGGCCGCTCTGCTCGGCTGCGCCAGCGGCCGCGAGCTCGTCGCCGCCGGCTACGCCACCGACGTCCAGATCGCAGCGGAGGTTGAGGGCAGCCGCGCCGTCCCAGTCCTTGACGGGCAACGCTTCATATCAGCCACTCCCAACTGAGCTGGCCGTCCGCCGCGCCCGGGCAGATCACCAGGCGGCCCGCCCTGTCGCTGGTCTGGGGCCGGTGGCTTGTCAGGTAGTGGCTGGGCACAACCTGAGCACGAGGCGCAGGCGCCGGTCCTCGACGCCGCGCAGCGGCGGAAGCAGCAGAGTGGTGATGCCCTGCTCGACCGCTGCGCCGTCTGGCCCTGAGCGGTCCCCCACCATCAAAGCGCTACCTGGGTCGACCCCCAGCGCCTGCAGGGTCCGCGTGAACATCAGCGGGTCGGGCTTTTGCACCCCCTGCTCGAAGGACAGCGTGAACACGTCGACCAGCCCGGCCAGGCCGGCAGCGACGAAGGCCGGGCGGACGTCGAAGTGGATGTCGCTGCAGACCGCGACCCGCAGCCCGCGCCCGGCCAGCTCCCGCAGCGTCGCGCCAGCATCGGCGGCGAAGCTGTTGTAGGCGGCGTCGGACTCAACCGCGTACAACGCCCCAGCCAAGGCGTCGTCGATGCCGGCGTCCCGCAAGACCTGCAGGTAGGTGCGGCGGTGCAGCCCGGCGTTGCTGTCGACCCCCGCGGCTTCCAGCCGGTCCGGTTGGCCGCTCGCCGTCCGGATAGCCGCCACGAGTTCGTCAATCTGAGCCGGGTGGGTACCGCGGTGCAGCCGCTCAAGGGCCGCCCGCACCCAGGCGTGTTCGGTCAACGTCATCACCAGCGTGCCGCGCCAGTCGAAGATGACAGCTCGAAACACACGCCAGACCTACCACGGCCACACGCCTGTCCCGCTGGTTGAAACGAGCGGCGATGCCAGCAGCCGCACACTGCACCGGCTGGCTAGCGTGCACGCCGTGGCTGACTTGTCGTTGCGGGCGTTCACCGCCCAAGACGTGCAACTGCTGGCCCGGGTGGACTCGGAGTTCGAACAGTTCGGCATCAAGAGCCCGCTACGGCCACCGCCGGGCAGCCAGTTGGCCGAACCAGGGGCGCTCGTCGTCGTCGAAGCCGAGGTCGTACTTGGTGAGGTGAGCTGGTACCGGCCCACCCACGGCCCCGGCGAAGGTTCCCGGACCTTCGGCATCGGCATCGGGCTGCTGCCGGCGGCCCGCGGGCAAGGAGTCGGCACCTGGGCCCAGCGGGAGCTGGTCCGGCTGATCTTCCTGCACACCCCGGTCAACCGGGTCGAAGCATCCACCGACGTGACCAACCTGCCCGAGCAGAGGGCACTGGACAAGGCCGGCTTCACCCGCGAAGGAGTCCTGCGGGGCGCCCAGTGGCGCCTCGGCGCCTGGCACGACATGGTGCTGTTCTCCCGCCTGCGAGCCGACCCCGCGCCGTAACGGCCATAGCGCTCCCCGCATCTCACAGGCAGGCGCCGCTCCCCCGATACGGCACTCGAGTTTCGAACCTACTTGTGCGACGGCAGCCGAGCCGCCGCTCCTGGGACAACAGGTCAACGCGCCTGTTTCGCGAGGCGCCGTCTCACTACCTAGGAAGTGGGACGCTGGGCATCAGCGGCGACGCAACAGCAGCCAGCAGACGAAGACGACCGCCGCCACGCACAGCAGGTCGGTCAGCGTCAACCCGTAGCTGCGGCCCCACGCCAGCAGGGTCTTCTCCTCTCCTCGGCTGGCTTGTTGACCCACAGCCACAGCAGACCGCTAACGACCAGAGCAAGCACCAGCGGCCGTCGTCGAGGCTGCCGTCGGACGCTCACCGAGCGGCTATCGGCTGCCGCTGCATCCCACCTGTAGCGGACGCCGTGAGCGGCTCGGCGTGTCAACGGCCCGTTGGTTCAGGTGCTCCCGAAGGGCTGGCGCAGGAAGTTTCGTAGCGCCTTCGCTTCTGTCCTGGGCTCGCCCTCGGACTCGGGCTGGTGCTCGCCAGTATCGGCGCTGGACGCAGGCTGATCGGTGTCCGCGTCCAGCGAAGAGGCGTCTTCGGGTTCCGGCGCTGTCGGGTCGATGATGGCTCCGCCCTCGTGGTACTCACACGGGCTGATCAGCCCCCGATGACCCCTTTGTACCGCTGTTCGGGCCTCTCCTTTCGCCCCCGATCGGGTCACTCGAGCAAAGGCGGGGGGTCGATAGGTCATTGAGGGCCGCTGGGCTCTGGCGGGACCAGCGGCCCTCGCCGCCTTCGATGAGCGCCTGTGGTCCCATTCGGGTGACCGAAGGTGGTCCGGGCGTCCTTGGGGTCGTCCGTGGGGGGGCCGAGCCGGTCGGCAGTTCGGCGCGGGGAAAGCCCGGCGGGGTGGCCGTTCACAGGGCTCGATCAAGGCTGCTCAACGGTGGACCGACGAGTCGCGGTTGGGCTGGGTCCTAGAACCGTCGGTAGGGCCCAGTCCTTGACCGCCCGATCAGCACGCTGGGTGCTCGTCACGGTGATGCCAGGGCCTCGCCCGTGTCGTTCCAGGACCGGCCTTCTCGTGGCCGCGGTAGCTCGTCATTCACCGGCCACATCCGCAGAGCGGTCGCGCCCCCATCATTAGCGTCGCAGGCCGTGACCTGGGGTCGCGGCGAGGTCACTTCTGCGTCCATGGCGCTTGGGGATGGGGCTCCGGCCGCTGGCGAGGAATGGGCTGCTGGCGCCCCGCGCGGCTGGCCGGGTGGTCGTCGGGCTGCGGCCCGCGGCCCTGGGGCAGGTGAACCGGGCGCCCGGGCTGGCGCGCGAGCTGGGCGGTGATGTCCTGGCTGGTCATGGGCCGGGCGTAGTGGAAGCCCTGGGCGTTCTCGCAGCCAATGCTCTCCAGCTCGGCGCGCTGGTCAGCTGTCTCAACCCCTTCGGCCGTGACTGTCATGCCGAGGACGTGGGCGAGCTGGGTGACTGCGGCGACGATGGCAGCGGACGCGGGTTCGCGGCCGACGGCGGCGGTGAACCCCTGGTCGATCTTGATGATGTCGACGGGAAAGTGCCGCAGGTAGGCCAGCGAGCAGTAGCCGGTACCGAAGTCGTCCAGCGCCAGCCGTACTCCCAGGGCACGCAGGTCGGCAAGCACCCCCGTCGCCTGCTCGACGTCGCTGATGAAGATTCCTTCGGTGACTTCGAGCAGCAGATCAGTCGGGTTCATCCCGGTCTTTCGCAGCACCTCCCTGACGGTGCCGGCGAAGTCCCGGCCCATCAGCTGGCGGGCGGAGACGTTGACCGACAGCTCCAGGGGTTTGTCGGGATGGTCGGCGAGCCAGCTGACCTGGTCGCGGCAGCTGCGTTCCAGCACCCAGGCGCCGATGTCGTGGATCAAGTGGTCGTGTTCGGCCACGGCGATCGCTGTCAGCGCGGGAACCGGGCCGATGGACGGATGCGTCCAGCGCAGCAGTGCCTCGACGCCGGTGACGCGCCCGTCGGTGGTCGCCACGATCGGCTGGTAGGCGAGGTCCAGAGCACCGGCTGCGGTGGCGGCCCGCAGGTCGGCGGCCAGGTCGTGGTGCTGTGCTGCTGAGGCTGCGTCGCGGAGGTCGATCACGTGGGCAGCGCCGCCCTTGCGCTTGGCTTCGTACATGGCGGCGTCCGCGTCGTTGACCAGCTGATAGCTGATCGCGCGACCAGGCCCGGAGTAGGCGATGCCGACGCTGGCAGTCAGTTTCAGCTCGGGATCGGCACCGTCGAGGGTGAAGGGCGCGGCGAAGGCCCGGTCGATGCGGACGGCCAGGCGCTCTGCGTCGTCGGGGGCGGTCAGGTCCTCGCACAAGATGACGAATTCGTCCCCGGAGACCCTGGCCAGGGTGTCACCAGGGCGTAGCACGCTCGCGAGCCGGGCGCCGACGTCGACGAGCAGCCCGTCGCCGGCGGCGTGTCCGTAGGTGTCGTTGACCTGCTTGAACCGGTCGAGGTCGGCGAACAGCACCGCCGCCATGGTCTGCGAGCGCTGGGCGCGGGCAGCGGCGTGTTCGAGGCGTTGGGCCAGCAGCACCCGCTTGGGCAGTCCGGTCAGCGCGTCGTGCAGGGAGTTGTCGCGAAACCGGTCCCTGGCCTCTAGGGCTTGCTCGCGCGCTTGGGCGTTGAGCAGGTAGGCAGCCGCGACGTTGGCCAGGGTCTGGGCCGGTGCCACGTCGTCGGCGTCCAGTGCCCCGACGGTGTCGCGGTAGAGGTCCAGCGCCCCCAGCCGGCCCTCGCCGTGCCACAGGGGGAAGCTGAACACCGCCGCCAGCCCCGCTGCCACGGCCGGCGGACCGAACTGGGGAAAGCTGCGGTCGGCGGCCAGGTCGGGAATGAGGACCGGCTTGCCGGAGTGGTAGGCCAGCCGGCACGGGCCCTGGCCGAGGTTGGTCTGCAACCGCTCGAACAGCAGTGCCGCGGGGCCGGAGGAGGCGACGTACTGCGGGGAGCTTCCCGGTGAGATCAGTGTGACGCCGGCGCTGCTGATCGGCAGCACGTCGACGATCCGCTTCACCAGATGGTCGAGGATCGCCTGGATCCTGTAGCCCGTGACCATCGTCTCGGCGAACTCGCTGAGCACCGACGACAGGCTGTTTTGTTGAACCACAGACTCGTCCCATCACTCTAAAGACCCGCGCGTGGTCAAGGCGGAAGCCGCGCTGGGGAGCGTGGTGTGCAGGAAATGTCGGCTCTCGCGCGGCCATCATGAGGCCGTTCCGGCTTGAGTGCGTGTTGATCACACAGAAGGTGCTCCTCTTTTGACCGCTCCGACAGGGGTGCCGGGGTGGCAGCCAGGGCCGCAGCCACCCAGCGCATTGACCTACTCAGCGCTGCACAACCGTGGACGAGGCGAGCACCCTCAACAGCAAGGAGGTCGCCAGCGGACCCGCGTGCAGATCTCGCGGATCACCTCTTATCGCCCCGGGTGACGATCGTGGTCTTGCTGCCGCCCGCGGTGCTACTGCAGCGCCGCTTGACGTATGTACAGATGCGCACGGCAGCCCGTACCGATGCCAAGACGGGGCTGCTCAACGCGGAGGCGTGGCATCAGGAAGCGGAACGGGAGATCGTCCGAGCTACCAGAGACCACCGGCCGCTGGTGGTGCTGATGATCGACCTGGACGACTTCAAGGCTTTCAACGACACCGGTCGCCGGTCGCCGGTCCCGGACCCGGACCCGGGGTGACAGCTCGCAGGTGTCCTTCGCACACACTGCCGCGCCGGACAGTCATCGAACGCCGCCGACGCACACGTGAGCCCGACCAGCCATCCAGACGCGGACGCGAAAGCCAGGACCCGGCACAGCGCGCTGCCTGACGGCTGGACAGCTGCAGCTCACGGTCACCACGGGGCCGTCGGCGGCCGCCGCCGCCAGCCGCGTCAGAGGCCCGCAGGGCGGGCCAGCTAGGAACGCCCGGCCCCGCTGGCGTCGAGTCTGTGCTCGGCTCTTCGGGGAGGCGGCACCGTCGCCGGACCGGCCGGCCCGGTAGGACCGGTAGGCCCGGTAGGACCGGTAGGTGCAGCGCCGTGCCGCTCTTGCTTGCCGCCGTCTGTCTGCCGGCGTTCAAGGATGTCGGCGGCGCTGCCGGTGCGGGCGAGTTTGTGCCAGGACAGCCGGGTGCCGGTCAGGGCGGCGAGGGTGGACTGGACGACGACGAGGTACATCAGCTGGCGGTAGACGACCTGCTGCAGCGGCAGCGCCCACAGGGTGCGCAGCCGTTCGCCGTCCAGGTGCAGGGCGTAGGCGGCGAGGGCGAACTGCACTGCGCCGAACGTCGCCCAGCCCGCCGCCACAGCCGCCGGAGAGGCGAACAGCAGACCGACCACGGCGAACAGGTCCACCAGCGGGGCCAGCAGCGGCAGGGCGACGCCGAACGCGAGCAGGTAGGGCAGTCCAAGCCGGCCCAGGTGAGTGCAGCCGCCGCCGGGGCCGGTGACCGGGCCCGCGCCCAGCTGCCGGCGGTGCTTGTAGGCGGCCTGCATCGTGCCGTAGGCCCACCGGTAGCGCTGCCGCCACAGGCTGCCCAGCGTCGCGGGGGCTTCGGTCCACGCTCGCGCGTGGCCCGCGTAGGCGACCCGCCAGCCGGCCAGCCCCAACAGCAGCGTCAGGTCAGTGTCCTCGGCCAGGGTGTCAGTCGGCACACCACCAACGCCGTCCAGTGCGGCGCGGCGGAACGCGCCGATCGCACCGGGCACGGTCTGCATGCAGCTGGCCAAGTCGAACAGGCGCCTGTCCAGGTTGAACCCGACGACGTATTCGATGTGCTGCCAGCGGCCCAAAAGCCCGCGCCGGTTGCCGACCTTGGTGTTGCCGGCCACCGCACCAACCCCCGGGTCGGCCAGTGGCGCCACCAGATGAGTGACGGTGTCGGCTTCGAGCACGGTGTCACCGTCGACCAGGACCAGCACCTCGCCCTGCGCCGCGGCGATGCCGGCGTTAAGCGCCCGGGCCTTGCCGGCGTTGCCCTGCCGGACCAGGACCAGCTGCTCGTACTGCTCCTGCAGCCCGGTGACAACGCCGGCTGTGTCGTCGGTGGACCCGTCGTCGACGACGACTATCTCCAGCTCCGGATAGTCGCTTTCGGCCAGGCTCGTGACAGTCGCGGCGATCCCGGCCTGCTCGTTGTAGGAAGGCACCACAACCGACACCGAAGGCACCCGCGCGGCCGCCGCCGCTGTGCGGGTGCGGGTGCGGGTGCGGCGGGCGCCGGCCAACTGCCTCCGCCGTGCCGGCGGGCGTGCACGGTGGCGAACACGACCAGCAGCAGCGCCCGGGCAACCGACAGGACGGCCACGCCGATCAGCAGCCAGCCCAGCACGCGGGCGAGCAGCAGCGCGCCGCCTTCGGCGCCCAGCAGCGCCCAGCCCTGCACCCGGCTGGACCCGCCCGCCGCCGGCATGGCAGCAGCCGGGGCGATGCCCAGCCCGCCCGGCACGGTGACCAGCCGCCACCCGCCGGCGCGCAGCCGGTCGATCAGCCGGCCGACAGCGGCGATCGTCTGGGAACGGTCGCCGCCGCCGTCGTGGAACATCACGACCGCCCCGTGCGGGCCGGACGGTGTCGCATTCCCCAGGATCCGGGCCACCCCGGGTCGTTGCCAGTCCTCGCTGTCCCGGTCCGCCAGCACCACCAGCTCACCGGGTGCCACCATCCGCCACCGATGCAGGTCTGCTGCCGTGACAGCGGCCGGCGTCGATGAGTACGGAGGCCGCAGCAAGGCGCTGTGCACCCCCGCCGCGGCAGCCAGCGCCTTCTGCGTCAAGGCGATCTCGGTGGTGTCCTGCCAGGGCGGGTGGGCACCGAGGTCGATGTGGGTGAAGGTGTGCACCCCGAGCGCGTCACCGTCGCGGCGTTCCCGGGCGACCAAGGCGGGGTTGTCCAACACCCGTGACCCGACGAGGAAAAACGTCGCCGGCACCTTCTTGGCCTCCAGCAGGCTCAGCAGTCGCGGGGTCCAGCGTGGGTCGGGCCCGTCATCGAAGGTCAGCGCCACAGTCCGGTCAGCGAGCCGGGCAGCCCTCACACCCTTACCGGACAGATCCAGCACCGGGCCCGCCGTCCCCGGCAACCCGCCGGCAGCCCCCTGGCCCGCCGCTGCCCCGGTTCCTGACCGGCCGAACTCCCGGTGGCTGTAACCGGCCACCAGCAGGCACGCGGACACCGCGACCAGCACAACAAGCAAGAAGCCGGCGCGTCCGGCGCGCAGCAGCCGGGTCACCCCCGACCGGCCGCAGACGTCACCGTCGGTGCCGCCGTCGGTGCCGACACCCGACCGGCCGCCGGCGGCGGAAGCCGGCCATGGGCCGCGGCTGGCAGGTGCAGACCAGGGCCGCCGACCGGCGCTAACACGCTTGCCCCCAGCACCACCAGGAACCCGGCCAGCAGCAGCGAGACCACACCGGCGACCACAGCCCACCAGCGGGCGCGACGGCCGGTGTCGTCAACGAAGACTGCCCCGTCCAACGCGAGGACACCCTCGCCATCCACAGCACTGGTGACGCTGCCCTGGCCGGGCTGCACCGCACCGGCCGTACGCGCCACAGGCATACCGATGCATCGACCAGGCCGCAGCCGCCCTTGACCCGCCGCTGCGACTCCTTGCCCCTCTTTCGGCCCGGGGGGTAGGCCGCGTCAGCCCCCGACCGGAACGGGCCCCACCGCTCCCCTACCAGCAGCCCGCTACCCGGCCGGACCCACCCTCACAGCCCCACCGCCGGTGTGGGCCTCGCAGCTCGAGCGATGCGTTGACGAAGATCGGCTACGTCCGGGACGTCGTCCCCTGCCAGCAACTGCCGCATACGGGACCTCCGCAGCTGACGTCACCGCCGCGCCAACCGCGGGCAGCTACTTGGCGCACGCCGGGCAGAGCGCCGCGCTGTAGGGCTTGTCCGACGTGGCCACGATGGTGTCCGGATGGATTGCCGGGCAGTTAGCCCGCAGGTGAACCCGTTCAACTTGGCCCCGCGACTCCGGAACTGCGTTGAGCTGCTCGATCCACCCCGACGGCGGTATGTAGGGCAACCGGTCTCCTGCCTGACATCTACGAACGGTTCGGCCCAATGGCGCCGAACCCCAGCATGCTCCTCGTTGTCCGCCGCGCGGAAGCAGAGCAGCCGACATTGAAGCTCGCACCCCGACAGCCGCGGCCTGTGATCATGGCCCCACGCCGGTGGTGGCCGCCACGAGCCCACTCGGGCCGGAACCCCCCTGTAGGCGCACCAGCCGGTGCGTATCGCCTCGTTCACCGCCGGCAGCAACCCGCCCGGCAGCTCGGTGCGCCCCACCAGACCGCCCACCCACGCGAACCCGTCATCGAGACACTGGCTGGTCTCTGACTCGTCTGCTACCTCGTCCTGATCAGCAGTTCGGCGCCCACTCGCCGCCCAGCACAGCAGCCAAAGCACCCTCACTGGATGCGGCCAGCGGGTCCGGTGCCAGCCGGGTGAGCCGAGCCTGTACCCAGGTGCCGCTGAAGTCGGTCAGGGTTGCACTGCCCTCAGTCACAGCCTGGACAAGCCACGGCATGCCGTCAGCCCGGCGCAGCACCGTAGAGCCCGGGACGGGCAGATGCCCCTCCACCCCGGCGGCGGACACCACCTGCAGTGCGGTACTGACCGCGGCGTCGGCGACCAGCCCGGCGGCGTCCTCCGCACCGGCTTCCGCCGGCACCGCCACAGTGAGGACAACGGTCACCAGCCGCTCCCCCGGCCCGGTCATGTCGCTGCCATCGAAGCGGACGTCGACGTCGAACGCCGCCGGCCCGCTCCCCCGCCCGCCGGCTTCGCCTGATCCGGCTTGTCGCGCAGCCCGGTATATCGAGGTGCGGCTGACCCGAACATGCTGCCGATCTGCTTCACGGTGTGCTCCCGCTCGGTGCGCACCAGCGCCTGTGGGAGGGCACATCCTCCGTCGCCGCCTCGACGCGCTCGCGCGCCAGCTCGGCCGCCACCGGTCTGATGAAACGCTCCACAGCATGCCGCCGCAGCGAGGCCCGGCAGCAACGTTGCGGCCTGCGACGCGCTCGCTGCCCCGAGGCCGGCCACATCGTCGAGGAGCTCACCGTCCGCGGCGGCCGGCTGC
>JAABUZ0100008915.1_pt1 | contig 11646 bp, 9 predicted proteins | sample 5562091 | NCBI WGS metagenome assembly JAABUZ01 (sample SAMN12813069, study PRJNA571459) | rock metagenome | isolation source: Antarctica rocks | place: Antarctica: Victoria Land, Linnaeus Terrace sud | collected 2015-12-21
ACCCGTGGTCACAACGAGCGAACCTCGACGCCCTGGCTAGAATGTGCGGGACATGACGTCCCTGTGGCCGAGGATCGAACCACTCCTGGCCAAGGTGCAGAAGCCGGCTCGCTACATCGGCGGCGAGGACGGCTCCCGGGTGCCGGCCCATGCGCCGGGCAAGGTCGCCTGGCTGCTGCTGTACCCCGACGCCTACGAGATCGGCCTGCCCAACCAGGGCCTGCAGATCCTCTATGAGCTGCTCAACGAGCGCGACGACGCCGTCGCTGAGCGCTCATATGCGCCGTGGGTGGACATGGAGGCCCAGATGCGGCCCCGGGGGCTCCCGCTGTTCAGCGTGGAGACGCACCGGGCGGCTCGGGACTTCGACGTGCTGGCATTCAACCTGTCGGCCGAGCTCGTGTTCACCAACGTGCTCAACTGCATCGACCTCGCCGGCGTGGAGGTGCGCTCCGCCCGGCGTGAGCCGTCGGACCCGGTGGTCATCGCCGGCGGGCACTGCGCGTTCAACCCCGAGCCGCTCGCTGACTTCGTCGACGCCTTCGTGATCGGTGACGGCGAGGAGGTCATCGCCGACATCACGGGCGTGCTGGGGGAGTGGAAGGCCTCCAGACGCTCACCGGGCTCCCGCACCGGGGTGCTCCGGGCGCTCGCCGCCATCGGCGGGGTCTACGTGCCCTCGATGTACACGGTGACCTACGACGGCCCGCAGATCGTGTCCGTGGAGCCCCGCTACCCCGACGTCCCCGCCGTCGTCGAGAAGCGCACGATCGCCGACCTGGGCGCGTGGCCCTACCCGAAGACCCAGCTCGTGCCCCTGACCGAGGTGGTCCACGACCGGCTCAACGTGGAGATCTTCCGGGGATGCACGCGGGGCTGCCGGTTCTGCCAGGCGGGCATGATCACCCGGCCCGTGCGCGAGCGACCTCCCGAGCAGGTGCGCCGGATGGTCAGCGACGGGCTGGCCCGCACCGGCTACGACGACGTGACGCTGACCTCACTGTCCTCGGCCGACTACAGCCACATCGCCCCGGTGGTGTCGGGCATCATCAACGACCCGATGTGCAACGGCCAGGTCTCGGTGTCGCTGCCCTCGCTGCGGGTCGACGCGTTCACCGTCGGGATAGCGAGCGAGATCCAGAAGGTGCGCCGGACGGGGCTGACCTTCGCCCCCGAAGGGGGGACCTGGCGGATGCGCAAGGTCATCAACAAGCTGATCCGGGAGGAGGACCTCTACGGGGCGGTGGAGTCGGGCTTCAGCCAGGGGTGGCGCCGGATCAAGCTCTACTTCCTGATCGGCCTGCCCACCGAGACGCCCGACGACGTGGCGGGGATCGCCGAGCTGGCCCGGAGCTGCGCAGGGATCGGCCGTTCTCTCGTGAAGGGGGCGACGGTGTCGGCCAGCGTCGGGGGGTTCGTGCCGAAGGCCCAGACCCCGTTCCAATGGGCCCGCCAGGACACCGTGGCCGAGCTGCGGGCCAAGGTCGGGCTCCTCCAGGACCTGACCCGCAAGGACAAGGGCGTGGCACTGCGCTGGCACGACCCCCGGGCCACGCTGGCCGAGGGCATCAACAGTCGCGGCGACCGACGCATCGGGGCGGTGATCGAGGACGTGTGGAGGGCAGGGGGCACGTTCCAGGAGTGGAGCGAGTGCTTCGACCTCACACGCTGGACCGACGCCATGGCCCGCCATGGCCTGTCGATCGACTGGTACGTCCATCGTGACCGCCCCGCCGCCGAGGTCCTCCCCTGGGGGCACGTGTCTGCCGGCCTGCACGCCGACTTCTTGTGGCAGGACTGGCAGGACGCCCTGGCCGAGGCCGTGGTCGAGGACTGCCGGTGGACCCCCTGCTACGACTGCGGGGCCTGCACCGGCTACGGCATCGAGCACGTGGTCGCCTCAGCCGTGCCCCCCGCCGGCGGGTCACAGGGCACCGGGCAGGACCTGGCGTCGGGGGGAGAGGTGCCCGCAGTGCCCGGCTCGACCCTGCAGCCCGGCTCGACCGTACAGCTCGGCCCGACGCGGTCCAGTGGGGGCGGCGCCCAGCCAGGTATGACGTTCGAGCGAGCCCGTCCGCCGGCGGCGGCGACGGGGTCGGGCAGATGAGGGTCCGCCTCCGCTTCGCCAAGCTCGGCAAGGTGCGCTGGACGAGCCACCGGGACCTGGCGCGCATGTGGGAGCGCGCCCTGCGCCGCGCCCAGCTGCCCGTGACCTACACGGGCGGGTTCACCCCCCGCCCGAAGATCAGCTTCGGCCTGGCCCTGCCGACGGGGCACGAGTCGTGTGCCGAGTACCTCGACGCCGAGCTCGCCTCCGACGACCTCGACGTGGCCGCCCTGCCGGTGCTGCTGAGCGCCGCCCTGCCCATGGGGGTCGACGTCACTGCAGCCGCAGTCATCGAGCGGGCGGGGTCGCTCCAGTCAGACGTCACATCGTGCTCGTGGGAGGTCGAGGCCGTCGGTGCCGGGCCCGACGCGGTCAAGGTGCTGGTCGCGCAGGCACTGGCGGCCGACTCGCTCGTCATCACCCGGGCGCGCAAGGGGACGAGCGTCACCGACGACGTCCGTTCCGCGATCGTCTCCGTGCGGGTCGCCGGGCCGACCGCGTGTGTCGCGGACGGCTACGTCGACCACGACCCGGGGGCGGTGCTGGTCGCCGAGCTGGCGACCCAGACCCGCAGTCTCAGACCCGCTGAGCTGCTCCTCGCCCTGTGCGCCGGTGCTCCGGCGCCGGGGCTCACCGAGGGCCATGTCCGACGGACACACCAATGGATCACGCGCGACGGCGTCCGACGGGAGCCTCTCCCGCTCGACGCAACGGACGCGCCGCACGCCGAGCTGCGTGCGTCATGAGAAGGGAACCGCTCTATGACCGAGCCCATGCCCGGGCCGGGGGCCGAGGGCATCGCGCCTCGCCGTGTTGCGCCCGAGGCCTCGCCGACCGCCCGCAACGGCGCCACCGCTGCTACCGCGACAGGCGCTGCCCTGGGGAACGATATCGACCCCAACGGGGGCCACGAAGGCTCTGAAGCCGAGGCTGCCAGCGACGGGCCCCACGCAAGCTTCGAGGGCGACGCTGCGAGCGGCGACGCTGCCAGCGGCGAGGCTGCCAGCGATGGCGGCAGCGATCAAAGCGGCGTGGAAGGCCTCGCCGAACCCGGTGACGCCAGCGATGCTGGTGACGACGGAGTCGCCAGGAGGCGCCGACGGAGGGGCTCGCGGGGCGGACGGAGCCGCAGCCGAGGGCGAGCCGGCGATGAGCCTGAGGACGCGTGGGACCTCGCTGGCCCCGATCGCGGGCTCGCCGAGCTGGTCGACCTCAGCGCCGGCGACGGGAGGACTGGTGCTCTGGCCCAGGTCGGCACCGTCTCGAGCGATGGGTCGCACGACTCGTCGCCGTTCCTGCCGACCGCACCACCGGGCGCCCCGCCGGCCCCGCCGAGCGCCCCGCCAGTCGCTGCCACCGCCGCACCGGGCGCACCGCCAGTCGCTGCGACTGCTGCACCGAGCGCACCGCCAGCCACTGGGACCGCCCCACCGTCCCCCGCCAGCGCCGCCAGCGCCCACGCCGATGTGGCGACGCTCGGACGTCGCCGGGAGGACGCAGCCCCGAGCGGGCTGGGTCTGCCTCCCGCGCCCGACATCGGGCCCAACGGGGTCGAGCGGCGCCGTCCTCGCATCGGTGACACCCGTCCTGCGCCCCCCACTGCGGTGCTCTCGCCTCCGACGGGGGCGACCCGCGCGCCACGGCCGCCGGGCGACAGGCCCGTCGCAGGTGGTGACGATCCCGATGACCCGGGGCGCAAGCGACGGCGCCGGGCCGCGCCTGGTCGGCCGACAGGGCCCGGTGGCGCAGGCGGAGGCGAGCGCCCAGGGCGCGCAGGAGCAGGCGCGCGCCGGGAGGAGGCGCGCCGGGACCAAGGTGACCGCTCGGCCCGCCAACCGGTCGAGATGGTGACCAGCAAGCCGCTGACCGGGGACGACCCCGAGGCCGCCGAGCGACGTCGGGGGCGCGAGCGCAACGGCCGCCCGGTCGGCCGGTACTCCATGGTCGTCCACACCCAGCCCCAGGCCACCCAGATCGCGGTCCTCGAGGGCCGCGTCCTGATCGAGCACTACGTGTCGCGGCCCCAGGACGACGCCAATCAGATCGACGGCAACATCTACGTCGGTCGCATCGAGACCGTCCTACCTGGGATGGAGGCAGCCTTCGTCGAGATCGGCACCCCGAAGAACGCCGTGCTCTACCGCGGCGACGTGCGCTTCGACACCGACGACGTCGATCGGACACCCGGTGGCCGTCATGCCCGCGACGCCGTGCGCATCGAACAGCTCCTGCGGCCCGGCCAGGTCGTGGTCTGCCAGGTCACGAAGAACCCGATCGCCCACAAGGGCGCCCGTCTCACCCAGGAGGTGTCGCTCCCGGGCCGGTTCGTGGTGCTCATCCCCAACTCCACCACCTTCGGGATCTCCAAGCGCCTCGCCGACAATGAGCGCAGGCGGCTGCGGGCCATCCTCGACGCCGTCAAGCCTGGCCAGCACGGCCTCATCGTGCGCACCGCGGCCGAGGGTGCCAGCGCGGACGAGCTCCGCCGCGACGTTGTCCGCCTTGTCACACAGTGGGAGCGCATCGAGGCCCTGGCCCAGCGCACGAGAGGCCCGGGCCTCGTCTATCGCGAGCCTGACCTGGCGGTGCGGGTGATCCGTGAGGAGTTCAACAAGGAGTACCGCAACGTGGCCATCGACGACCTTGGCCTCTACGAGGAGGTTCGGGACTATGTGGCGTCGATCAGCCCCGAGCTCGCTGACCGGATCGAGTACTACGCGCCGGCGGCCGAGGGCCTTCCCCTCTTCGAGCGCCATCGGGTGCACGAGCAGCTCCACAGGGCGATCGATCGCAAGGTCTGGCTCCCGAGCGGCGGGTCGCTCATCATCGAGCGGACAGAGGCGTTGTGCGTCATCGACGTCAACACCGCCAAGAACGTGGGCGTCTCCAACCTCGAGGAGACCGTCTACCGCAACAACCTGGAGGCCGCCGACGAGATCGCCCGCCAGCTGCGCCTGCGCGACATCGGGGGGATCATCGTGATCGACTTCATCGACATGGAGATCAGCGCCAACCGTGCCGAGGTGGTGCGAGTCCTGCGCGAGGCGCTGGCGAGGGACAAGACCCGCACCCAGGTCTTCGACGTCTCCGAGCTCGGTCTCGTCGAGATGTCCCGCAAGCGGGTCTCGGAGGGCCTCGTCGAGTCACTGTCGAGCGTGTGCCCGACGTGTGAGGGACGGGGCATCCTGTTCGACGCACGCCTGCTCGACTAGTCGTGCGGCCCTGGTCGCCCAGCCTCGGGGAACGTGACCGTCTCGCCGCCACCCCCCTCGACTGCTACGGTGTCGACCTCGTGTACGCAGTCATCAAGACCGGCGGTAAGCAGTACCGAGTGGCGGAGGGCGACCGCCTCGAGGTCGAGCTCCTGGCGCCCGGCGAGGACCTGAGCTTCACGCCGATGCTGGTGGTGGACGGTGACCAGGCAATGACGGGGGCGGCGCTGGCGGGCTCGTCAGTCGCGGGGCGGGTCGTCGGAGAGGCCAAGGGCCCAAAGATCACGGGGTTCACGTACCGTCCCAAGGCCCGCGCCCGGCGCCGGTGGGGGCATCGTCAGCACTACTCGGTGATCGAGATCACCGCCATCACCACCTAGAGGAGCGAGCCATGTCCAAGACCAAGGGTGGCGGGTCCACGCGCAATGGCCGGGACTCCAACGCCCAGCGCCTCGGGGTCAAGCGCTTCGATGGCGAGCTGATCAGCGCAGGGTCGATCATCGTGCGCCAGCGCGGGACGCACTTTCATCCGGGTGCGAACGTCGGCCGTGGCAAGGACGACACCCTGTTCGCCCTGAGCGAGGGCAAGGTGAGGTTCCACTCCCGCAAGGGGAGGCGACTGGTGGCCGTGCTCGGTGACGCCTAGCTGACCGCCCACCGAGGTGATCGCCTGAGCGGCGCGAGCGCCGGCTCGACGCAGCTCGACACCCGGGCTGGTCGTCGCCAGCTTGGGATCGAGGTGGCGCTGGTCCTTGGCCTCTCCTACGGCGCGTCAGGCGCCTCTGCGGTCCTCGACCTGGTGAAGAGCCTTGCGGCCACCCCGGTCCCGCTCGCCCAGCAGGTCACGACGCTGTACGCGCCGGCGGACTCCCATCCCTGGCTCGATGTGGCCTACCAGCTTGTCGGGGTGGTGACCGAGATCGTGCCGGTGCTCCTTGTCGCCTACCTGCTCGTGCGCTCGAGCGAGTCGATGGCAACGCTCGGGGCCAACTGGCGCAGACCGGCCGACGACGCCCGGTGGGGGATCGGCCTCGCCCTCGTGGTGGGCGCCGTGGGGCTCGGCTTCCGGCTGGCCGCGAACGCCCTCGGGACCAACCTGCAGCTCGTCATCGGCGGCTCCGCGCACCACTGGTGGACGATCGCTGTCCTCATCGTCCACTCGGCGGCCACGGCCATCGGTGAGGAGGTCATCGTGCTCGGCTTCTGCCTCCACCGGCTGGGCCAGCTGGGGTGGGGCGATCGGCGGGCAGTGGCGTTCTCTTCGGTCGTGCGCGGGTCCTACCACCTCTACCAGGGCTTCGGGGGCGGGGCGGCGAACCTGGTGCTCGGTGTGTTCTTCGGGGCCATCTTCTTGCGCCGGGGCCGGGTGGCCCCGTTCATCATCGCCCACTTCCTCATCGACGCCGTCTCGACCGTGGGCTACATCGAGCTCCACGGCCGGCTCGGCTGGCTGCACTGAGGAAGCCTCCCCGACGACGGCGCAGTGACTGGCCGGACGCCTTCGGGACTCCCGTAGGCTTGCGGTCGTGTCGGGGCGAGGAGCGTTCGTCGACGAGGCCCAGGTCCACGTCAAGGCCGGCGACGGTGGTGCAGGCTCCGTCTCGTTCAGGCGCGAGGCCCACGTCCCCCGTGGTGGTCCAGACGGCGGCGACGGCGGCGGCGGCGGCGACGTGTGGCTGGTTGTCGACCACAACGTGTCGTCCCTGCTCGGGTTCCGCGACCATCCGCATCGACGGGCGACCAATGGCACCCACGGCGCGGGTGGCGCCCGGCACGGCAGACGGGGCGTCGATGCGATCGTCGCCGTCCCGCCTGGGACGGTGGTGCGCAGCCACAGCGACGCCTCGCTGCGGGCCGACCTGGCGTCGCCGGGGGACCGGTGGCTGGCGGGGCGGGGCGGTCAGGGCGGCCGGGGCAACATCCGGTTCCTCAACAACCACCGCCGCGCGCCGGGGTTCGCCGAGCAGGGCGAGCTCGGCGAGGAGGCCTACTACGACCTCGAGCTGAAGCTGATGGCCGACGTGGCGCTCGTCGGGTTCCCCAACGCCGGCAAGAGCACGCTCATCTCCACGGTGTCGTCGGCCAGGCCCAAGATCGCCGACTACCCGTTCACCACGCTCGAGCCCCACCTCGGGGTCGTGCGCTACGACGACGCCGAGTTCGTGATGGCCGACCTCCCCGGGCTGATCGAGGGTGCGAGCGAGGGCAGGGGCCTCGGGCATCGGTTCTTGCGCCATGTTGAGCGCGCCCGCGTGCTCGTCGTGCTCGTCGATCTCGGCGCCGATGCCGGGCGGTCACCGGCCCACCAGGAGCAGGCGCTGCTCACTGAGCTCGGGCGCTACCAGCCCGAGCTGGTGGAGCGGCCCCGGCTGGTCGTCGGCAGCCGCGCCGACCTCGAGGACAGCGCCCTCGGCTGGCCGCGCGACGCCATGAGGGTGTGCGCGGCGACGGGCCAGGGGACCACCGAGCTGGTCGGGGCCATCACCGAGCTGGTCGGTGATGTCCGGCGGCGGGCGGCGCCAGCGGTGGCGGGCACGGTCGTGCACCGGCCCGAGCCCGAGGGTGTGCGCGTCGGGCGCGGTGACGACGGCGCCTTTGTGGTCGAGGGCCGATCGGCACAGCGGGCGGTGGCCCTGAGCGACCTCACCAACGCCGATGCGCTCGCCTACGCCCAGCACCGCTTGAAGCGCCTCGGCGTGGACCGGGCGCTGGCCCGCGCAGGGGCCAGGGACGGTGACCTCGTCCACGTGGGAGGCTTCACGTTCACCTACGAGCGCGACGAGTGAGGGTGACGCCCGTCGGACGGCCAGCGTGAGGCCCGCGTGGTGAGGGCCGCGTGGTGAGGGCCGTGCGGTGAGGCCCGCGTGGTGAGGGTCGTGCGGTGAGGGTGGTCGTCAAGATCGGCACGTCGTCGGTGACCGGGCCGGGGGGGCAGATCGACGTGGCCGCAGTTGCGACGATGGCCGCAGGGGTGGCGCGCGCCCGGCGCGACGGCCACGAGGTGATCGTCGTGAGCTCCGGGGCGATCAGCGCGGGGCTGGCGCCGCTGGCCGGGGTGCTGGGCCTCGCGCCTGGCGGTCGGCCGACCGACCTCCCGACCCTCCAGGCGGTGGCGGCCGTGGGCCAGCACCGTCTCATGGCCACGTGGGACACCGCGTTCGCCCAGCACGGCGTCGTCCCCGGCCAGGTGCTGCTCGTGCCGCTCGACTTCATGCACCGCCAGCAGTACCTGCATGCCCGCCAGACCCTCGAGCGGCTGCTCGAGCTCGGCGTCGTCCCGGTCGTCAACGAAAACGACGCAGTGGCCGACGACGAGATCCGCTTCGGCGACAACGACCGGATGGCGGCGCTCGTCGCCCACCTGCTGCGCGCCGAGCTGCTGGTGCTGCTCACTGACACGCCCGGCCTGCTCACCGCTGACCCTCGCGGGGCCAAGGATGCCAGCCTGATTGAAGAGGTGCTCGAGGTCGACGCCGAGCTCGAGCGGCTGGCGACGGGGTCAGGGTCGGACCGCGGGAGCGGGGGCATGGCCTCCAAGCTCGCCGCTGCCAAGATCGCCGCCTGGTCGGGCGTGCGGGTCGTGATCGCCGCCGCCGGCCGAGAGCGCGTGCTGGCCGACGCCATCGCTGGGGCTAACGGCGTCGGCACCGTGGTCCGCGCCCACACCCGGCGCCTGCCCGCCCGCAAGCTGTGGATCGCCTTTGCGGTGGGCTCCTCGGGGACGGTGGTGGTCGACGACGGCGCCCGCCTTGCCGTCGTCGAGCGGGGGCGCTCGCTGCTGCCCGCCGGCGTCGTCGGCGTCAAGGGCAGCTTCTCGGCGGGAGAGGCGGTGGAGATCGCAGACGCCGCAGGCAGGGTGTTCGCCAAGGGCCTCGTTCGCCACCCGGCGAGCGTGGTTGAGGCGTGGGCCGGGCGCCGGACCGGTGATCTGCCGGTCGACGTCGACCATCACATCGTGCATCGCGACGACCTGGTGGTGCTGCCGACGGGCTGATCCCGGAGGCACCGGTGGCGAGACGTCGGTCTAGCCGCGGCCTTGCCGCCCTTGCGCATCCCGCCACGTTCATCCTGGCTGTTGAGGACCAGACCGACGGATGGAGCACAGGACCGCCCAGGACCGACGTGAGGCAAGCAGCCGCCCGCTGCCACCGGCTCGGCATGCACGCCGAGAGGCCCTCGCGCGGCGTTGAGCCCGGTGAGCACGCGGCGGGCCTCGGGGGCCAGACCCCCGTGCTTGCCCGCCGCTACGCCCGTCACCCCGTCACGTCCCTGCCGCTGAGCTGCGCGTGCACCCGCGACGATGTGAGCAACCCGACGGCGACGCCGCACAGGGTCAACCTGGCGGCGCCGTTGCGTGCCCGAGAATGGCCACGATGCCACCCGGCGCGATCGACAGCCTGACCCCCTCGAGCACCTCAACGCACCTGTAGCCCAACCTCCAACCCCCCCACGCCGCAGGACCTGCCGGCCATGAGCGCGCCGGCCAGGCAGCAGGCACCCCAGGTGACGGCGACGCAGGCCAGACGAGGCCCATGAGCGACGGCTCGTGGTGTTGGTGAACGGGATGGCGATCACGGCGTGGAACGCCCCGCCAAGCCGGCGATGGCTGCCGGTACGTCGAAGACGAACCCTGGCCCGGTCGGGCGACAGGCCGGACGTGGCGGGTGCGCCTCGACCGCAGTCGCCTCGAGGCTCGAGAGGCGCCGCTGCGGTGCCGCCGGGGGCATGAAGGCTGCTACAGCTGCTCTACAGCCGGGGACCGGCACGGTCACGCGTCCCGCCAGTCGGTCGCGAGCTTGGCACAGGCCATGGGACTCGGGCCGTCCTCCGAGGTCGTGCCCGGGCCGGCTCGCCGTCGCCCGCTGCCTGGCCGGACCGCCCTATCATGCGACTCGTGGAAGGCGGCAGCCCGACCGAGGCGGTCGGGTCACCGTGGCACGGTCCGCTCGGACCAGCTGCGCGAGACCGGGGGTGGGATACATGAAGGTGCGAGTCGATCCGGAGACCTGTCAGGGTCACACCCTGTGCGCCATGGCGGCCCCACAGGTCTTCGCCCTGAGCGATTTCGATGGCCACGCCACGGCGCTCATCGAGGAGGTCCCGCCCGAGCTGGAGCAGGCCGCCCGTGACGCAGCGGCGACCTGCCCGGAGCAGGCAGTCATCATCACCCAGTGACCGCCCTGCGCGCGCCGTCACACCTGCGCTCTTGCCATCGTCCCCCGACATCCGGGCCGGGCATGAGTTGCGCCGTCGACCCAAGGGAGGAACTGCGATGAGCGACCCAGGCGAGAAGGGTGCTCCCGTGCACTACGACCGGCACTCGCCTGACTACATCCACGAGTTCGAGGAGATCACCCACGACCTCCAGGCCCGTTGTCCCGTCGCGTGGACCGACACCTACGGCGGGCACTGGGTTGCGAGCGGGTACGGGGAGGTCTTCGAGATCGCCCGCGACGCCACGCTGCTGTCGAACGACTTCGACTTCCGCAACGAGCGAAAGGGCTACCAGGGAATCTCGATCCCCGGCCAGCCCGGCCGCCAGTCGCGTGGCGGCTTCTTGGAGATGGACCCCCCCGAGCAGCGGGACTACCGCAAGGTCCTTGACCCCTACCTGTCACCTGCGGCGGTGGCCCGGTGGAGGCCGATGGTGGAGGACCTCACCCGGGCCAGCCTGGATGAGCGGGTCCAGTCGGGCACCATCGACTTCGTCGACGACCTCGCCAACATCGTCCCCGCGGTCATGACCCTGGCCATGATGGGCCTGCCCCTCGCAGACTGGGTCATCTACTGCGAGCCGGCCCACGCTGGCGTCTACACGCGACCGGACTCGCCCGATATGCCTCGGGTCATCGAGGCCTCCCTTGCGATGGCGGCTCGTCTGGCCGAGTCGGTCGCGGAGATCCGGCACAACGCCCGCCCCGGGATGGTCGACGCCCTCGTGCGCGCGAGCGTCTGCGGCGGGCCCCTGAGCGATGAGGACATCCGGGACACGCTGGGGCTGCTGATCGGCGGGGGCTTCGACACCACCACCGCGCTGACCGCACACGCCTTGGAGTGGCTGAGCCAGAACCCGACCGAGCGCGCCCGCCTGCGCGCCGACGCTGCCGGCCTGCTGGACTCCGCCACCGAGGAGTTCCTGCGCTTCTACGCGCCGGCCCCCGGGGACGGCCGGACGGTCACCCGTAACGTGCAGCTGGCCGGGAGGCGACTGGAGGAGAGCGACCGGCTCTGGCTGTCGTGGGCGATGGCAAATCGCGATCCATCGGTGTTCCCCGACCCAGACGTGATCAGGGTGGACCGCAAGCACAACCGTCACACGAGCTTCGG
>JAABUZ0100008916.1_pt1 | contig 11644 bp, 9 predicted proteins | sample 5562091 | NCBI WGS metagenome assembly JAABUZ01 (sample SAMN12813069, study PRJNA571459) | rock metagenome | isolation source: Antarctica rocks | place: Antarctica: Victoria Land, Linnaeus Terrace sud | collected 2015-12-21
AGCAGGTCGAACCCGGACGTTAGCTGTGGCCCAGCACACGGGCGTAGAGGCCGTGCGTGGACGCGGCGATCGCTCGCTGGGTAAAGCGTCGGAGCAATCGCTGCCGGCCACGGCTCCCCAGTTCCTGTCGCAGTGCCGCATCATCAATCAGACGCCGCAATGCCCCGGCGAGTGCATCCACATCGCCTTCCTGCACCACGAGCCCGCCGTCACCCACGACGTTCGGCAGTTCGCCGCACGATGACACCACCACCGGCACCGCGCACCCCATGGCCTCCGCGACGACCCGCCCAAACTGCTCTTTCCAGTTCGGCCGTGTCAACGACGGGACGGCCAGGATGTCGAGGGATTGCAGAAACGCTGGCATATCCGCAGAGGGGCGGTTCCGCTCGAATCGTACACGCGATTGCAGACGCAGACGATCAACGAGCGCACGGAGCTTTGGTTCTTCAGGCCCCGATCCAGCGATCACGATCTCCACATCACCGGGCACATGACGCGCGGCACGGATCAGGAGATCGGCGCCCTTGTTCTCGACGAGTCTTCCCGCGAAACCGATACGGACGCGCGTTCCCGGTACTCGTGGCTCTGTCACAGGTCGGAAGAGCCGCTCGTCGAACCCGAACTGGGGAATGACCGCGGTGATGCGCCGATATCCCTTTGCCCGAACGACCCGCACTGCCTCCTGATTGCCGCAGATTGCCGCACTGGCGTGGTCAAACACGTACTGCTGAAAGAAGCGAAAGGGAATCGGGACACGGCGGAGGATGTTCTGCCAGGTGAAAAACAGTGTCCGAGCCCCAACAAGGTTCGCCGCTCGTTGGCACTGCCAGGCTACGACGTCGGCTGGCTCTTCGTCGATGTGAACGAGGTCGGGCTGTATGCGTTCCACCACGCGTGTCAGCCCGGCATACCAGTGGAGGTGGTAACGACCGTTGAGATGTTGCGGCAGAATGAGCGTGCGGTAGCCACGCGTGTGGAGCGGCTCATACCGCAGGACACGGCCAGGTTCTCGCCAGTAGGGTGGCACCACAACCGTCAATTCCATACCTGGAAACGCGGCAAGCGCTTCGAGCTTACTCTGGTACGTCCCAACCACGCACGCTTTGCTGACCATCAGCACGCGCATGCGGCGTGGCGCCCGCTCGCTCACGCTGTCACTCGGGCCACGTGTAGCAGCCATGTGCGAGCGATGACACGGTGGCGTGGCGATGCCTCCTGGCTCGACCGCGAGCAGCAGCCACGCGCGAGCGATGACGCGTCAGTGGTACGAGGCAATGCGGGCGCCTGCCGAGGCAAACCGTCCACGTATGGCGTCCGCCTGCTGCTGATCCGTATGCACCACGACGAGCACACCCCCGCGATGGACACCCCTCGCGTACACTGCGGCGTCGTCGGCTGGCACCCCCATGTCTACCAATGTACCTGCAAAGCCATGATCGTGCGACTGGATACCCATCGCCTCCAGAGTCCGGTGGATTGCCGTAGCAAGTGGGCCGGTCGCGAACAGCGGTCCGACACCGGGGAGGATAATGGCACTGGCGCCTCCGAGCATGCCAGCGAGACCACCGGCCATTTCAGCAATGGACACATCACGATCGACGTGCTCGACCGTCTCAGCCGACCCCACTGCATGTGCAAACGGTTCCTGATCGTGGTGGTCGTGGGTGGCAACGCTGATACGCTCGCGGGGTGTCCCGTGCGTCAGCACCTGACGCACCGCCTGCTCTGCCTCCTGGCGGGTCTCAAAAAAACCTACAACGGTCTTATCCATCTGCCCCACACCACCGCCACATCTACCCGACACACGCTGCGCGCATTGTAGCAGGCATTCCTCGGGAAGAGGCAGCGTATCACCGTCCGTGACTCATCGGCGTCACTTATAATACAGGAGAGCGACCCTCACTTTTTTACGCGCCTACCTCTGGGAGACACCGTGAGCACAACACCACCCCGCCTGACACGCCGGGCATGGCTCAAACACTCGGTGGGCCTGGGGCTCGGCATCGCAGCACTCACGGCCTGCTCGGGCGGCAGTTCAGGCACGTCCGCAAAACCAAAGGAGTTAATCCTCTGGTACGAGGCCGCGCTGCCGTTCGGCAGCCTGCTACCCGACCTCGCTCAGCAGTACAACGCCACGAACCCAGTGGTACCCGTGGCGGCACAACAGCAGGTCGAACTCGGACTCAAGCTTCCGGTGGTGATCGGTGCGCACGATGCCCCACATCTCGTCATCTACAAGCGGTCACAGGCGTGGCCACTGGCCAGCCGGAACGCCACCTTTCCGCTTTCTGAATTGAGCCAGCGAGACGGCGTCAGCGGCACGATCTTTCAGCCTCTCGCCTGGTCGGGGGCGCAACACGCAAACCACACATGGGGCATGCCGCTGACCATTGACGCGCTCATTCTGCTCTACAACAAGAAACTGTTCACGAACGTGGGTCTCGACGCTTCGCACGCACCCATCACCTGGGACGATATGAACGCCGCATGTCAGGCACTGCATCTCGTCAAGAATAATCAGACGGAGCAGGACGGCTTTTACGCACACCAGGACGTTCCCCTGTACGTCTGGCTCTGGATGACGGGTGGCGATGTCCTCACACCTGACGGCAAGGCCCCCGCCTTCGATACCCCGGAAGGCCAGAAGGCGTTGCAGTTTGTCATCGACAATGTTGCCGCCAATGGAGGCGTCCAGGCGCTGCGGGAACTGCAGGTATACAAGGCGTTCAATGAAGGCGAACAGTCGCTCTTTACCAAGGGCTTCCTGGGAATGATCGCTGGCAATTCGACGCTGGTGTCGCGCGTTGGGCGCAGCCAGGTTGCCCCGCAGGTGGGCGCTGCTCCCTTGCCGCATCCCGCCGACGGTACTGCCACTACCCTGGCAGACGGATACTACATCTTCTCACCGATCAACAGCTCAAACCCGCATCCAGAAGGGTCATGGCAGTTCATGAAGTGGCTCAGCACGACTCGTGAGGCACAGACAAAACTGGCTACACTGGGCGTTGTCCCCGCGCTGACAGCTGCGCAACAGGATGCTGCTATCGCCAGTGCGCTCGGCGTCCAGGCACTCCTGACCTCACTGAACGGCGCACGGTACGAACAGGATATCCAGGGGTTTCAAGAAGTAGACGCGGGACTCGAACAGAATATGCAGCAGGCCGTTGCTGGCAAAATGAGCCGTGATCAGGCACTCAAAGACTCGGCTGACCGGGGGCTAAAAGTGCTCAAACTCTACTCGCAGTAGGGTTTCGTTTCCGGCGATGCTAGCTGGCCTGGTGCTGCTGCATGGCCCCGTGACACTTCTTGTATTTCTTTCCGCTTCCGCAGAAGCAGGGATCATTCCTGCCGGGCATCTGCGCCTGCACGACGGTTTGCGACGCGGGTGTCGCCCGAGGCGCCATGCGCGTTCCACGAGGAGCCGACTGACGACCCCGTGCGCGGGCAGCGGATGCGGGTGCCGTTCTCGTGCCAGCGGCCGCAACGGCGACCTCTGGTTCCGGCTCCTGATTGGTGTGCAATTCTGGCATTGGTGGCGGGGCTGGCGCCTGCTGGAAGTCCACGCGGAAGATCATATGCACAATCTGCTGGGTGATCGTCGTCTGGAGTCCCTGCCACATCGTATACGCTTCACGCTTGTACTCGACCAGGGGATCGCGCTGACCGTAGGCACGCAGCGTGATCCCTTCACGCAATTCGTCCATCGCGGTGAGGTGGTCTACCCAGGCATCACTGATCGTCATGAGCATGATCTGGCGCTCGATGATCCGCATCAGCTCGCTGCCGACGGCCTCTTCACGCGCATCGTACAGGCGCTTCACATAGGCGACCAGTTGCTCTTCCACTTCGTCACGGGCGAGCAGTCGCAATGCGTCTGGCGTGAGGTCCGGTGCAAGCGGCACGAAGGTATTCAGGCTCGTCAAGAGCGTCTCGACGTCCCACTCGTCCGCCGTGGACGACTCCAGATGTTCTTTACAACGGTCGCGCACAGCCGTTTCGAGCAGCCCTACAATGTAGTCGCGCATGCTCTCGCCCATCAAGATCTTCTGTCGGTCGCCATAGATCAGGGCACGCTGCTCGTTCATCACGTCGTCGTAATCAACAAGATGCTTCCGCATATCGAAGTTGTACCCTTCAACTTTCGATTGCGCACCTTCAATGGCTTTGCTGACCATCATATGCTCGATAGGCTCGTCTTCGTCCATATTCAGTCGGTCCATGATGCCTGCGATGCGGTCCGAGCCGAACCGGCGCATAAGATCATCCTGGAGGGACACATAGAAACGCGACGAACCCCGATCGCCCTGCCGACCGGCACGGCCACGGAGTTGATTGTCAATACGGCGTGACTCGTGGCGCTCGGTGCCGATGATGTGCAAACCACCGAGGTCTGCCACACCTTCGCCCAGCACAATATCGGTGCCGCGACCGGCCATGTTCGTGGCGATGGTCACGGCCTCGCGCTGCCCGGCCAGCGCAATAATGCCCGCTTCCTGCTCGTGGAACTTCGCGTTGAGCACGGCGTGCGGGATTGCTCGCTGGTGGAGCAATGACGAAAGTTGTTCGGACTTTTCGATGGACACCGTGCCAACGAGCACCGGTCGCCCCAGGTCGTGCAGTTCCTGAATCTCGTTGACGACCGCACGATACTTCGCGGCCTCGTTCTTGTACACGAGGTCACCGTCGTCAATGCGGATCATCTGTCGATGCGTGGGGATCATCACCACATCCAGGTGATAGATCTTATGGAACTCTTCCGATTCGGTCATCGCGGTACCGGTCATCCCAGACAGCTTGCGATACAGACGGAAGTAGTTCTGGTAACTGATCGTCGCGTAGGTCTTGCTTTCGCGCTCAATGGCCACGCCCTCTTTCGCTTCGATCGCCTGGTGCAATCCTTCACTGTATCGGCGACCGAACTGGAGGCGGCCCGTGAACTCGTCGACGATGATGACCTTGCCGTCTTTTACGACGTAGTCACGATCTTTTCGGAAAATCACCTGAGCTTTGAGTGCTTGCTCGATATGGTGTGCCAGCTGAAAATTCGCCTCGTCGTAGATATTTTGCACGCCGAGCAAGCCCTCGACGGCTTCAACACCATCTTCGGTCAGGGCGACACTTCGCGTCTTTTCATCAACGATGTAGTCACGCTCTACCTGAAGACGTGGAGCAAGGCGAGCAAACGTAAGATACAGGTCGGTCGATTCCTCGGCGGGACCAGAAATTATGAGCGGGGTGCGGGCTTCGTCAATGAGAATACTGTCCACTTCATCGACAATTGCGAAATGGAGAGGACGTTGCACCTGCTGCGCTACGTCCAGCGCCATGTTGTCGCGGAGATAGTCGAAGCCGAACTCGTTATTCGTGCCATACGTAATATCAGCAAGGTACGCTTCCCGGCGCTCCACCGGCCGCCAGTGGTTCAAACGGTCGTCACCGTGCGGGTGCGGGTCGTCAAACGTCGCGTCATAGACGGCGTGAAACTCGTGAGTGATGACCCCTACCGTCATGCCAAGCGCCGTATACACCGGTCCAAGCCAACCTCCACCCAGACGGGAAAGGTAGTCGTTCGGCGTCACCAGATGCGCGCCTGCTCCGGACAGCGCATTGAGAAAGAGCGGGAGCGCCGCAACCTGCGTCTTGCCCTCGCCAGTGCGCATTTCCGCAATCTTCCCTTGATGCAGAACGGCTCCCGCCAGGATCTGAACGTCGTAGTGCCGTTTTCCAAGCACACGACGTGTAGCCTCCCTGACGGCTGCGAAGGCGTCGGGAGCGAGGTCGTCGAGCGTTTCACCGGCTTCCAGTCGCTCACGTAGCCGTGCCGTCGTTCCACGCAATTCGTCGTCTGAAGCAGAGAGGTAGTGTGGCTCCCGCACATTGGTGCGTTCAACAATCGGCTTCAGCCGTTTTAGCTCGCGGTCGTTCGGATCGCCAAAGAGTTTTCGTACAATAAAATTTGCCATATGCGGTGACATCCTCTGGCCGTCCTGCATGAACGGTCCGCGGTACCAGGCCCATGCATGTGGCCCGGCCAGTCGCTCTTTCGCTTGTGGTGAACTGCAATTCCGTTGCCGCTATGCACCGTCATCGTTCGGTTACGACGAAAACGAGCATGGGCTCAGGACGAATTCTGGAATGTTCCATCGACTCCATGCTACCGAAGCAGCAAGCGTAAGTCAATCAGCAGGCGGTGTGGCTCGTGATGGAAGGCGGCTGGAACCGACACGACTTGCTACAGCAAGCACGCTGTCCGGCCCTTGCACGGTCTCTCTGTGGGCCGCGCAAGGGCCGGAGCAAAGCGATCAGTTACGGTCGCATGCCCGATGGTGCGCCCATCGGCTGCGAGACAGAACGCCCCAGTCCCTGAGCAACGCGCTGGCCATAGTCAGGATCACACTGGGCAAGGTGATGCAGCATGCGGTCTTGAATCCCCTGGCTACACTGCTTGAGGTTATTGACCAGGTTGTTGATCAACTCGTTGCGCTCCCACGGCTCAAATGAGCGGTATCGCTCGCCCGCTTGTTTGTAGGGGTTCGTACGGCTGATCGGCTGACGGACGAGCTTCCCCGCCACGGCGGGCGTATGCGGCGTGCCTGATGAAGCCGCCTCTTTCAACCCGCCACCAAGGCTGCTCGGCTCGTAGTTGATGTGTGGGTTCGCACCCGGAACATCCTCGAAATGTGCCATCTGGCCATCACGCTGGTTCGTGGCGACGTGGGTCTTTGGCCGGTTGATCGGCAGTTGCAGGTAATTTGGCCCGACGCGATACCGCTGCGTGTCGGAGTACGAGAGCGTGCGACCCTGCAGCATCTTGTCATCGGAAAAATCCAGTCCATCAACCAGCACGCCAGTGCCAAACGCAACCTGTTCCACCTCGGCGAAGTAGTTCACCGGATTTCGGTCAAGCACCATGCGCCCGACAGGCCGCAGTGGGAACTGCTCCTCCGGCCATAACTTGGTGTCGTCGAGGGGATCGAAGTCGAGTTCCGGATGCGCGTCATCAGACATGATCTGCACACAGAACTCCCATTCAGGAAAGTCACCGCGGGCAATCGCGTCGTAGAGATCCTGGGTGGCATGATTGAAGTTGGTGGCCTGTTGCTGGTTCGCCTGTTCCTGCGTCAGGTTTTTCACGCCATGCTTCGGCACCCAGTGATACTTCACCAGCACGCCTTCGCCTGCCTGGTTGTACCACTTGTAGGTGTTGACTCCCGACCCCTGCATGTGCCGGTAATCTGCCGGGATGCCCCAGGGGCTCATCAACCACGTCAGCATATGCATGGATTCGGGCGTGAGACTCACGAAGTCGAAAAAACGCTCCATGTCCTGCCGGTTCGTCACCGGGTCGGGCTTGAAGGCATGCACCATGTCGGGGAATTTGGCCGCGTCGCGGATGAAAAATATTTTGAGATTATTCCCGACAAGATCCCAGTTGCCGTCTTCTGTATAGAACTTTGTGGCAAAACCACGCGGATCCCGCAGCGTTTCGGGAGAGTGCCCCCCATGGATGACGGTTGAAAAGCGAACGAACATGGGAGTACGTTTGCCCTTCTCCTGAAACAATTTTGCTCGGGTGTACTTTTGGATTGGTTCATCGCCGACCGTGCCGTACGCCTCAAAGTAGCCGTGTGCCCCTGCACCGCGAGCGTGGACCACGCGCTCGGGGATGCGCTCGCGGTCGAAATGGGTGATCTTTTCTATGAACGGGTAGTTCTCCAGCGTCACCGGTCCACGATCACCGATGGTACGCACGTTCTGGTTGTCATCTACAGGGTGACCTTGCCGTGTCGTCAGCGTCAGGTTGTCCTCCTGCTGACCGGTGCGATCACCAGAAGTTGATCCATCTGGTTGGCCGTGGGGTTGACCGTTCGTTGATGCCTCATTCATGACGCCTCCGTGATTCCTTTCCACCTCTCCGCCGGTCGTGCGGGGTGACGACCCCGCACGTCGTCTCTCCCTATCCATAGTAGCCAGTGAAGAGCGTTGTACGCTTGACCTGTGATGCTCTAGATTCACTATAATCATCGGCCCACGCGGACACAATGGTCCGTCGGTTCCTAAGCGTGCTGGCATTGAGCATGTGCAGCGTCTCTCGTGCCATCTAAAGGATACGTGGTACCTTCGACCAACATTGCTGGGGAAACACAGCCGTCGACGCGTTCCAGCAGTGGGCAGCTCCCAACGAACAGCGGGTGCACATCGGTTAGGCGCTACCAAGCTTGACGGGGACGCGCGGAGTCCACTCGACAGCGACGATCGCCAGCAGTATCAACGCTGCTCCGACCCAGCCCTCTGCGGAAAGACGTTGTCCCTGCAGCACGTAGCTACTCACGCCCGCGAACACAGGTTCGGACGCAAGAATAAGGGCAGTGCGTGCCGGAGACGTGTAACGTTGCGCGTACGTCTGCACGAAAAATCCGAGGGCACTGGCAAGGAGCGAGGTCACCAGGAGGGCTCCCCAGACGGTGCCACCATGTGGCACCCGCATACTCCCCATCAGCACGGACACGACGAGGCAAAACAGACCGCAAGCCCCAAGTTGCACGGTCAACAGTGCACCCGTGTCATACCGCGTGGCGGCCCGGCCTGTCGCGAGAAAGTGGCACGCAAATGACGCGGCGCAGAGCAGTTCAAGTGAATCACCACGAAGTTGAAAGCGCGTCCCTGCACCGGAAAGGAGATACAATCCCATGGCAGACACACCGATCGCTATCCAGACGACGGTCGGGATCTGCTGACGAAACACAACCGCACCGAGAAGCGGGGTCAGAACGACAAACATACCGGTGATAAATCCGGCATTCGCGGCAGTCGTGTATTGGAGTCCCAACGTCTGGGTCACGTATCCACCAGTCAGGAAGACCGCCATCCAGCCACCAGCCTGCCACCCCTGCCTTGGTAATGATCTTACGTGGGTGCGAAAGACGAGCGCCACAACAGCGGCGGCTATGAGGAAACGATATGCCAGAAACGTCATAACGGGGAGCTGGCTGATCGCCTGCTGCACAACGACAAACGTCACGCCCCAGACCGAGGCGATGCCCACTAAAGCGAACTCGGCCATCCGCGAGCGAACCGATCGACTTTCCATCAGTGTTCCCTGATTGATGCCCTCACGACGCAGTCGATCTCCTGGTTCTCGGACCCTGTGCCGTCCCCCATGCGCCTCGACTCGGCGTGGCGACCAACGTATGTACGCGCCATGCCCGGTGCCGTGCTGAGCTTGCTACCACAGGCACGTTTCATGGTACTGAAGTGTTGTTCGTGATGCGCCACCCGTGGGCTGATGGCGTCGCGTCTGGTATACTGTGGGCAGGTGACTGACGTGCCACTCCGACATGTCAGCCGCTTATCCGATCTGCGCTGGTTGCGTGAGGGGATGGCCAATGGCGGTCTCCCTGAACCGTAGCCAGGTCTACCGTCATGTCCAGTCCTGGTTCGAGGGCCATCGCTGTTGATGGCCGTAGCGTGCCGCTCGCTCAAGCGGAAACGAGCAATGTCGCTCGTACATTCAGTGTTGAAGGAGTCTCGTACTATGAAAGTACTGTCATTCGCCGGTGGCCGCTCTGCGGAGACCGGTTGTTATCGTGAGGTTCACTCCGGTCATGTCGTTCATGTCTCCGGACAAGGCGTCCTGCCCGGTCAGTGCAACTCCGAAACCTATGTTCGTGTTCCCGACACCGACTGCAACGGAAGCGTGCATCTTCCCGCGGTGAAGAACGAGCAGGGCTAACCCTCTGTTCGCTCCGACCCGGTAGACATCGCCGCGCAGATCGGGTCTGCCACTCCGGAGCATGCAGCCGTCGGTTTCCCATCGTACACACGCCACGAAGGTGTTTCATTTCGATGTGTCGCGTGCCGAGAAAGGAACTGGCGGCTGTTTTTGTTTCCGAATCATCTGGTGTCAACCAGACGTCACGTGAAGCCTTCAGGTTAGGTCGCTTGTCTTCCGTAATTCCGCCCGCAACCGCGCGATTTCCGCTTCCGCTTCGATCCGCGCAGCAACTTCCCGTGCGGCCCACTCTTCCGCCTCGACCCGTGCAAGCGCTTCGTGCGTGGCTCGCTCTTCCGCTTTTCTACGAGAGATAGCCTCTTGTATGGCGTTTTGTTCTGCCGCTCGCCGTGTGATTTCCTCAGCCTCTTCTGCCTCGACGGGTGTTGGCAGGTGCCCTCCCTGGGCATCCACCACTCGTATCCAGAGCCGATCCAGCACGGCCAGCCCCAGCCCGCCCAGCGAGTCACACCACAGCACCCCACGCTCGTCTGGCAGCCAGCGTTGCCACTGCCCTCGCTCGTCCCGGTGGTAGCCCGAAAGCGACGCGCCCCCCGCTCTCGCCTCCGGGTCAAAGATGACGTACTCCCGCACTCCCATGGACTCATAGATCACCGGCTTCACCTCGGCGTCACGCTCGCGACTCGCAGGCGATACCACTTCGAGCACAAACTCCGGCGCCTTGCCTTCCGTCGTCAGATTCCACGAACTCCGACGATGCCCGTCCGCCTGTGCCACCAGGACATCCGGCGCCGCAATCAGGGGCAGAGTCGTTCGCCCTCGACGTCCTCTAATGGGCAAGTAGGTGGCGAGGTACCACGGCAGTTGCTGTCGGCGAATGTACCGACGCAACGTCACCGCCAACAGTTCCACATTCTGCGTCTGCAGATCCGCCATTACCATCCAGGGAGCATCCTCCGTATCATCAGGCGTCGTAAGCAGCAAGAGCTCCCGCTCCACGTCCAGATCTACAGGCGGTTGCTGTGTCACCATGGGCTATCCTCCCCCGTCTCCGATGCACGCCAGGTCATCCTACCACGCACGCTGCCACAAGACGGTATACTGAGAAGGGCCCACGAGACGCCCCGCTCGGCTCGATTCCGGTAGCACGGGGTGAGGGAACCAGACGCTTGGATATTTCCTGGATGGGTTCAGCCTGTTTTCGGCTTCGGGGTAAAGAAGCCGCCATCGTGACAGACCCGCTGTTTCTCGGCAACAATTCCGTGGTACCACCTCTCACGGCCGACATCGTCACGATCAGCCATCACGACCCCAACCATAGTCACAGAGAGTCGCTCACGGGCAACTATCACGTACTCGACGGACCGGGTGAATACGAGATCGCTGGCGTCTTTATTGCCGGGGTACCTACTTACCACGATAGCGAGGGCGGAAAAAAGCGCGGCAAGAACGTCGTCTTTCGTCTCGATATCGATGACCTCTCCATTTGCCACCTGGGAGACCTCGGCCACGTACCTACATCGTCACAGATTGAAACGATCGGGAACGTCGATATCTTGCTGGTGCCCGTCGGTGGGCATACTACGATCGACGCCACGCAAGCAGCCGAAGTGGCAAGCCTCCTGCAACCCCGCCTGGTGATCCCTATGCATTACAACAACGGTGCACCCGGCAGTGACCATCTCGATACCGTCGAGCGCTTCTGCAAAGAGATGGGTGCCACGAGCGTGAAACCACAGGCCCGCGCCAACGTTACTCGCAATAACCTACCTGCAGATATGCAGGTCATGTTGTTCGAGCAGTCGACTAAGTACACGCCCACAGAACAGCGGTAAGGAAGTCAGGCGGCCTCCTGGCGGTCGGGGGCATCGTCGGCGGGGCAGGTGGCCATGACTTTGGCGACCGATT
>JAABUZ0100008918.1_pt1 | contig 11643 bp, 8 predicted proteins | sample 5562091 | NCBI WGS metagenome assembly JAABUZ01 (sample SAMN12813069, study PRJNA571459) | rock metagenome | isolation source: Antarctica rocks | place: Antarctica: Victoria Land, Linnaeus Terrace sud | collected 2015-12-21
CGGAGCGGATCCTTTTGGCAGCGAGACATGGGCATCCTCCGGGCATACGACGAGCATCGTGCATCCCCGGTGTACACCTGCCCTTCCACTATGGCAATGCCCAAACTAATCGACCCACTAGCACATGCGGAACTGATCGCAACGGAAGTGTGCATCTGGCGTCCCTGACGTGTACTATCATAAATCAATAAACATGTAAAAACCCTCGTTAAAAAAAGAATACACTTGCCTACTTGACACGTCACGACATCCTCATCGTATACTAGTATGCGTTTAGTGATCAGTCTCGCATGGATTCTTACTGTACTCGATACGTGTCTTGTATCAGCAGTATCGCAACTTTGTATCGGTATCTCCTATTTATAGGAGGAGCGGGGCGGTATGGACAATCAGCGTTTCGACAATCTGAGCCGGGGCATGGCACGAGCAACCTCGCGCCGTCAGGTACTCAAGACCCTCGCGGGCGCTGCTGTCGGGGCGCTTTTCGGCGTGCGCTCGCGCGCGAACGTTGCTGCGGCGACCCCGAACCCCCTCCCGGTCGGGCGCGGAAACACGAGTGAAAGCACGAGCACGACGGCGAGCGCGGTGAGTCCCGCAGCGGCGGCTCCTGCCCCCGTCCCGATGCCAATTGGGCGCGGAAAGACGAACTGCAATGGCGTCCAGAGCGATCTCAGCAGTGATCTACAGAACTGCGGCAGTTGCGGGCATGCATGCACAACGGGTCAGGTTTGTGTGAACGGCGCCTGCGTGGTGAACTGCCCAGTGGGGCAGACGAGTTGCAATGGCTCCTGCCGCGCACTGAGCGCCGATAACAATAACTGTGGCGCGTGCGGCCATGTCTGCCCGCAGAATACCGCGTGCTCAAACGGGGCGTGTGTCGTGAGCTGTGGTCGGAGCGGGACGAACTGCAACGGTGTCTGTGTTGATCTGACGACTGATCGGGCCCATTGCGGCGCGTGCGGAACCGCGTGCGGGGCGGGGCAGGTCTGCGTCAATGGCGCGTGCGCGGCGACTTGCCCGTCGGGGCAGATGCTGTGCAATGGAGTCTGCCGGCAAGTGAGCGCAGACACGAACAACTGCGGTGCGTGCGGGGTAACGTGTGGGCCGCATGCGGTCTGCACGAACGGCGTCTGTACAGCGATCTGTCCGCGCGGGGAGACACACTGCAACGGTGTCTGTGTCAGTCTCGATCTCGATGCAGGCAACTGCGGAGTATGCGGTCAAGCGTGCGGGACCGGGCAGACGTGCCAGAGCGGCACCTGCCAGGATGCCTGCACCGGCGGAGCGAGTTGTTTGAGCGGGGTGTGCCGCAACGGATACTGTCAGCCGCCCATCTGCTTCGATGGTGTGAAGAACGGCGCTGAGACCGATGTGGACTGCGGCGGCCCCATCTGCGCGAAGTGTACGGTCGGTAATCACTGTGGGGCTGGGAGCGATTGTACGAGCGGCGTCTGTAGCGGTGGCATTTGTCAGAACGCCACATGCAATGACGGCGTCAAGAACGGCACTGAGACCGATGTGGACTGCGGCGGCGGTACGTGCCCCCCCTGCGCGAACAGCAGGACCTGCCTCTTCGGCAGCGACTGCCAGAGCGGTCTCTGCACCAATGGAGTCTGCGCGTGTCCAAATGGGACGACGAATTGCAATGGTGTCTGCTTGAATACAGCCTTCAACACCGACAACTGTGGTGCCTGCGGCCATGTCTGTACTGCCGCGAATGGCACGCCGGGATGCTCAAATAGCCTTTGTACGGTCGCGTCGTGCAATCCTGGCTTTTTGAACTGCAATGGGTCTGTTGCTGATGGCTGCGAAATCAATCTCCTTACTGATTCCCGCAACTGCGGTGGTTGTGGCATTACGTGTCCACCGAATGATATATGCAATGGCGGTGTCTGTAGCTGCCCAGGCGGGATGGTGATCTGCGTCGGCACCTGCGTCAATACATCCAACGATGTGAACAACTGCGGCGGGTGTGGTAACCGATGCCCGACGAATGGAGTCTGCGTTTCGGGTGCCTGTAGCTGCCCAAGCGGGATGGTGAACTGCGCCGGCACCTGCGTGAACACCTCCACGAATACGAGCAACTGCGGTGGTTGTGGCATTGCGTGCCCGCCGAATAGTACATGCAATAGCGGTGCCTGTAGCTGCCCGACCGGGACGGTGAACTGCGGCGGCATCTGCGCCAATCTATCCAACGATGTGAACAACTGCGGCGCGTGCGGTCACCGATGCCTCGCAGGACGTTCCTGTACGAGCGGTACGTGCGTATGAGTGGTCGTTTGGATTGGAGCATTCGAGCAATTCTCGCCCCGTCAGATCATTGGCGTGGGACGATCATTCGCGAGGAATACCATCTGGTAATCCCGCGATGACAGCGTGAAGCGTCGCCCATAATCCCCCGTATGTTTTGGCTGGAGCGGTAACCACGGTGTGAAAGAGACGCGGTTAGTCTCCGCTTTGATCGCTCCCCGTTTCCCTTGCCCAGCAGCAGAGGTAGGGCACATTGCGCTCTCGCGCGAGCGGACGGCGGTGAGATCGGCGACGAGCGAATTGCCGAGCAGGCCCGCGTCGCAGTTGTCCATCCCACATGAGGCGAAGATTACCGTAACCAGTGCCCGCAGTTCGTCCGCAGATACGCGTGTTTCCCGTCCTCTCTCTTGCATCATTCTCCCCTACGCTACCGATCCGACCATCGGTGTGATCGCGTACCCGGCGGGCGGGGTCGTGCCGCGCAAGTACGTGACGAAGTAATCCCACCGCCTGCGCACAAAATAGGGATGACTGAGCGGGACGAAGCGCTCCGCTCCGTCCAATCCCCAGCGGAGATCGAAGAAACCGTGATTCGTGAAGGGGATGATGAGCAGGTCGAAATCCTTGTTCGCGGCGATCAGCGCGTCCACGAGTTGCATCGTCAGGGAGGGGTGGACATTGTCATCCAGTTCGCCGTGGATGAGCAGGAGTTTCCCCTTCAGGTTTTTTGCGAGCGACGCATTGATCTGGCCCGCGTAATTGTCTCCCTCCGGCATGCCGATGTACCGCTCGCCCCAGCCCGCGAGATAGCCCATCTGGTTGTGGTTGCCCGCCGACGAAACGGCGACCTTGTAGAAGTCCGGGAAACTGAGGAGCGCGTGCGCCGAGGCAAAGCCGCCACCGGAGTGGCCGTAGATGCCGACGCGGTCGAGGTCGAGCGACGGATCGCGCGCCGCCAGTTGCGTGAGGCCAACGATGTGGTCTTCGAGGCCGCCCGCCTCGCCGAAATCCTTGCCGTACGCGACATCAACGAATGCCTTCGAGCGGTACGGCGTGCCCATGCCGTCCATGGTGACGACAATGAAGCCGAGTTCCGCGAGCGCCTGATCTTGCCAGAAGTTGCGGCCGCCGCTCTCCCTGCCGCCGAACGCCTTGGGCGTGTGGATCGTCTGCGGTCCTGGATAGATGCTGTCCAGCACCGGATACCGCCGTGTCGGATCGAAGTTCGTTGGGCGGTAAATGCACCCGTAGAGATCGGTCACGCCATCGCGCGCCTTGACCGTGAACCGCTCCGGGAAGCGCCAACCCGTCTCCGTCAGCGCGGTGATGTTTGCCTCTTCGAGTGTGGCGACGAGCGTGCCGTCCGCCTTGCGCACGACCGAGACGGGCGGCAGGTCCACGCGCGAGTACGTATCCACGAAATACGCGCCGGAGGGCGAAAACGTGACGCTGTGATCGGCATCTTCAGGCGTTAGCAGAGTGAGGTTCGCACCGTCGAGCGTGCAGCGGTAAAGGTGGCGATAATACGGGTCGCGCCCTTCTTCCCGCCCACCGGCAGTGAAGTACAGCCAGCCATGCTCCGCGTCTACGCGCAACGTGTCGCGTACGGTCCAGGCGCCAGCAGTCACTTGCGCCTTGATTGTGCCGGTCGCGATATCATAGAGTGAGAGATGGCCCCAGCCACTCCGTTGCGACCACCACGTCACGGCCTCGCCGTTGCCGACCTCGTGGACATTCGTGTTCGCCATCGGCACATGGTGCGGGTAGACATGCGACGGACCATGTTCCTCCAGAATCATCCGACTCGTGCCGGTGGCAGCATCCGCGATCTGGAGGGCGACAGAGCGGTGGCCGCGCCGCTGGCTAATCGTGAAGACGCGCGTGCTGTCGCCGCTCCACCAGACATTGCGCTGCTCGAAGGGCGTCGTACGCGTCATCGTCGCGAGCGGTTCGACCGCCAGCGGCGTGACGCTCCCAGATTCGACATCCACAACGACCAAATGCGCGAGGGGCAGATGCGCGTCGCCGACCAGCGGATAGCGGTACGGATGGAGCGTTGGGTGCGCCGTGCCGTCGGTTGGGACGGACTGGAGAAGGTACATATCGAGCACCTCTCGCTCATCAAGGCGATAGGTGACGAACCGGGTGGAATCTGGCGACCATTGCAGCGCAGGCGTGGCGGGTTTGCCAATTGCGCGGTCCGTCACTGCTGAGAGCGACGATCCCGGCAGCGTGGCGTAAGCGTTGTATCGCGTGCCGTCGGTCGTGATTTGCCGCTCCGTGCCGGTGGCGATTGCCCGCACGAAGAGATTATCGTCCTGCACGAACGCGGCCCATCTGCCATCCGGCGAGCGGGCTTCAGTTTTTGGCGTTTCCTCGATGGCATCCGGCACGCAGTCATACGTCGTCAAATCACACGTCCACCGTTTGCCCGCTACGTCAAACTGGATTGCGTGCTCATCATGTGTGAATGCGAATGTCTCAAACGGCAACGCGGTATGGACGTAGTGCGCCCCCGCCGTCTGTGACAGCGCCGCCGCCAGCCGCACATGGTCGAAGGCAGGTTCGGACCGACCCGTCGCCGGATCAACGAGCATGAATGTCGCGCCGTCGCGCCCCGCGCGGTGATACCAGAAGCGGTCGCTCCCCGCGATCCAGTTCGGGTGCACCTCCGCGTTGAAGATCAGCTTTGTGGCGTTCCAGGGCAGGAACTGCTCCGCCCGCGTGTAGTCCGCCCAGGTGATCTGGCTGGTGTTGTCGTCAGTCATGGAAGTTTGCTCCTTTGGCGCGTCGTGTTCCTCACCCCCCGACCTCCTCTCCATCGCCGCAAGATCGGGGTATGCGTGAGGTTCGTCCGGCGATGGAGAGGGGGAGAAATACGGGATGCATTGGATGCTGAAAGAACGCCACGGCACTTCAGACAAGTTCCCTCCCCTCTCCATCGCCAGACGAACCTCTTTATTCCCTGATCTCAGGGCGATGGAGAGGGGCCGGGGGTGAGGATCATTCCCCGGCGTTATGATACATTCAACTACACAGACGGTCACTATCACCCCGCAGGCGGGAACGTGCGGCGGATACGGCGACGGCAATTGAGGAGGGGAAGGGCGGATGGTAACAGACGCAGCGGCACCGGCAGTTACCTTTGCGGATGTGGAAGCGGCGGCGCGGCGGATCGCCGGGCACGCGCACGTTACACCCGTGATAACCTCACGCACGCTCAACGATCGGGTCGGCGCGGAGCTCTTTTTGAAGTGCGAGAATCTACAGCGCGCGGGCGCATTCAAGTTTCGGGGCGCGTTCAATCGCCTCAGCCTGCTGACGCCGGAGGAGCGACGGCGCGGGGTCGTCGCCTTCTCGTCGGGGAACCACGCGCAGGCGGTCGCGCTGTCGAGTCGGCTGCTCGGCATCCCCGCCGTGATCGTCATGCCGCACGATGCGCCCGCGACCAAAGTCGCCGCGACCGAAGGATACGGCGCGGAGATCGTTCGCTACAACCGGCTCACCGAGGATCGTGAGGCAATTGCCCGAAGGCTCGGAGAAGAGCGCGGCCTGACCGTCGTGCCGCCGTACGACGACCCGCAGATCATCGCGGGGCAGGGGACGACCGTATACGAGATGCGCGATCAAACGCCGCCGCTCGATATGCTCGTCTCGTGCGTCGGTGGCGGTGGGCTGATCAGCGGCAGTTGCCTCGCGGCGCGTGCCCTCTGGCCTGGCATCCGCATCTTCGGCGTCGAACCGGAGGACGGCAACGATACCTATCTCTCACTCCAACAAGGCAAGATCGTCAGCGTGCCGCCGCCGACCTCAATCGCGGATGGTATTCGCACGCTCGCGCCGGGCAAACTGACGTTTCCGATCGAGCAGGAGAACCTCGAAGCGGTCGTACTCGTCAATGACGCGGAGATCAAGGCGGCGTTGCGTTTCCTCCTCTTCCGCCTAAAGGTATTGGTTGAGCCGACCGGCGCCGTTGGTGTCGCCGCAATCCTCGCCGGGAAGGTCCCCGTCGCGGGGAAGCGCGTTGGTGTCATCCTTTCCGGCGGCAATGTGGATCCCGATGTCCTCGCGGGCATCATCCAGGAAGCGTAACGATTTGAACCGCGAAGGCGCGAAGGACGCGAAGGAGATATGAGAGGGAATGAAAAGTTTTTCTCTCTTTCTTTATCTCTTTTCGCGTCCTTCGCGCCTTCGCGGTTAGTTCTTATCAGATGGAGGCGGTGATGGGATACGAGGAGTTGGATACGCCGAGTGTGATTGTGGATTTGGATACACTGGAGCGGAACATTGCCGAGATGGCGGCGGCGGCGATGGTGGAGGGGGTGCAACTGCGGCCGCATATCAAGACGCACAAGTCTCCCCGGATCGCGCGCATGCAACTGGACGCCGGGGCGGTCGGCATCACCTGCGCCAAAATGGGTGAGGCGGAGGCGATGGCGGATGGCGGAATCACTGACATCTTTGTCTGCTACCCACTCGTTACCGCGATGAAAGTGCAGCGGCTTGCGGCCCTCGCGCGGCGACCAGGCATGACTGTCTCGACGATTGTGGATAGTCCGGAAGGAATCGCCGCGCTCTCGTCCGTTTTCGCCCACGAACCGGTGCCGCTCGATGTGCTCGTCAAGGTGGATACCGGGCTGGGGCGGGTCGGCGTCGCGCCCGGTGATGCGACGGTTGCTCTCGCGCGGCAGGTGGCAGTCGCGCCTGGCCTCCGCTTCAGTGGCATCTGCATGCACGAGGGGCAGACCTACAAGTACCCGGACAGTACGGAGCGTGCTAACGTCGGGCGGGAGGCAGGAGAGACACTGGTCACCACAGCGCGCGCGCTGGATGCCGTTGGCCTCACACCGGCGCGGGTCAGCAGTGGCTCGACACCCGGTGGCCCGGTAACGGCGAGTGTCGCGGGGATCACCGAGATGCGCCCCGGCAACTACGCCTTCTACGATGCGATGCAGGTCGGCCTCAATGTTGTGCCGCCGGAGCGGTGTGCCCTCCGTGTGCTCATCACCGTCGTCAGCCACACGGCGCGCGACCGGGCGGTGATGGACGCAGGCTCGAAGACGCTGACGTCGGATACCGGCGTACATGGCATGACGGGCAGCGCCGGGCACGGTATCGTCGTTGGCAAGGAGGATATCCAGATTGCTGGCCTCTCCGAAGAGCATGGTTGGCTGAAACTCGATCCGCACGGCAGCGATCTGCGGATCGGCGAGATGCTCGAAGTGATCCCGGTCCACTCCTGCCCGGTCGCCAACCTTGCCGGGGAACTGGTGATGGTGCGCGGCGGCGTGGTCGTGGACCGCTGGCCCGTCGCGGCGGCAGGGAGAGTGACGTGACCAGTGCGGAGTTCGAAGTTCGAAGTTCGAAGACAAGGGGGCGAGACTCCGCACTCCGCACTCCGCACTCCGAATCGCTTTCCGGTATTCTCGTCATTGATAAGCCAGCGGGGTGGACGGCGCACGATGTCGTGGCGCGTGTGCGGCGGTTGACGGGGGAGCGGCGCGTCGGGCATGCAGGCACGCTCGACCCGGCGGCGACGGGCGTCCTCCCCGTCTGCGTCGGGGAGGCGACGAAGGTCGTTGAGTATCTCTCCATGCATAGCAAGGTCTATCTCACGGCTGTCCTCCTCGGCACGCGCACCGACACGGACGACCTCGACGGCTGGGTGATCGAGGAGCGCAACCCTTCAAACATATCCCTTGAGATGTTACGGGCGCAACTGCCGCAGTTCAGAGGCGAAATTACGCAGATACCACCTGCCTACTCTGCGATCCACATCGGCGGGCAGCGGGCGTATGCGTTGGCGCGGGCAGGGAAGACCGTCAATGTCCCGGCGCGCCAGGTGATGATCCACCGGCTTGCGCTCCTCGCGTGGGCTGCTCCGGTGGCTTGGCTGGTGGTAGACTGTGGCGCGGGCACGTATATTCGCGCGCTGGCGCGTGATCTCGGCCAGGCGCTCGGCTGCGGCGCGACGCTTGCGCGGCTTATCCGGCTCCGATCAGGGCCGTTCCGGCTCTGCGAAGCATGGTCGCTGGAAGAACTCGCCGCCCTGCCGGATCTGCATGCCGCATGGCCGCAGGTCGCTCTCCATCCCGATGCCGCGCTCATGGACTGGCCCGCGCTGCTGCTCGATGATTGGGCGGCACGCGACTGGTCGCAGGGCAAAGCAATCGTAGACAGTGGCGCGTGGGACGGCATGCATGTCCGTGCGTACGATGCGACGGGCAATTGGCGCGGCATCGGCGTTGGTGCGGACGGCGCGTGGCGACCGAAGAAAGTAGTGCTGAGTGCTGAGTACTGAGTGCTGAGAGGGACGGAAGCCTGGTGTTTACGATGAGAGAGCAGCAATATGGTTGAATCACGGAGTGACACTCCCGAACTCAGCACTCGGCACTCAGCACTCAGCACTTCCCCTATGCGCGTCGTGCGTGCTCTCGCCGCTCTTCCGCCCGCGTCGTCCGTGTTGACGATTGGGACGTTCGATGGAGTGCATCGCGGTCATCAGCGGCTGATCGGCAGCGTCGTTGCGCGGGCGCGAGCGCGGGGTGTCCGCTCTGTCGTCCTCACCTTCGATCCACACCCGCGAGCCGTTCTTGCGCCGGAGTCCGCACCGCCACGCATCACGACGGTGGACGACGAAGCCACGCTGATGGCGTCGCTCGGCGTGGATGTGCTCGTCATCTATCCTTTTACGTGGAAAACGGCGGACACCACCGCGCGCGACTTCATGGCGATGATCGCCCGTGCCGTCCAACCTGTCGAGGTCTGGGTAGGGGACGATTTCGCCTTTGGCAAAGGGCGGGAAGGGAATCTTGAAGTCCTACGCGATCTCGGTGCGGAGTTCGGCTACACGCTGCATGTCCTGCCCCGTATTCATGGAGACGACGCGCCGGACGGCGAGGTGATCGGCAGCACTGCCATCCGCAATTACCTGCTCGCCGGGGATGTCGCCGCCGCAGCGCGGCTGCTCGGGCGGCCCTACGTGCTGCGTGGCCCGGTGATACGTGGCGCGGGGCGCGGGCGGCAGATTGGCTTTCCGACCGCGAATACGCAGATTTCACCGGACATCGTCGTGCCGAAGGACGGCATCTACGCGACCTGGGTGACGATTGCCGATGATCCGACCCGCTACCCAGCAATGACCTACATTGGCCCGCGCCCGCAGTTTGATAATGGCCCCCGCTCTGTCGAACCGAACCTGATTGATTGGGACGGCGACCTCTACGACAAGATAATCGCTGTCCATTTCGTTCAGTGGCTGCGCGGTGATGCCCGGTTCGCCAGTGTGGATGCCCTGATCGCCCAGATGCGGGAGGATCAGGTGGATACATGTGCCGTGCTTGAGAAAGATGCATAAAAGGTCTGGGAAACCCGCGATCTGCTATCCTGTCGGCGGGTGGATGGGACTCGTGGATAGTGGAAATGAGGGAATGCACGAATGCGGCGACGAACACGTTTCTGTGGCTCAGTGATTATGCTTGTCAGCCTGACGCTCTCGCTGCTCGGCATGGGAACGCACGGGTTGGCGGCGGCGGTGACGACACCGGGATACGATGCGGCGATCGCAGCGGAGAGCGGGAAGACACGCTTCGAACCCGCCGCGTGCCCGTGGAAACTACCGGATGGACAGGTCGAGGGGCAGACGGTGACGTGCGGATTCGCCGTTGTGCCGGAGCAGCATCGCAACTCAATCGGCCCGACGATCAAATTGCCCGTTGCAGTCTTCAAGAGCGCGTCCGCCACTCCCGCGCCGGACCCGCTTGTCTACATCGAGGGCGGACCGGGCGGAGCGGTGCAGGATACGCTCACGTATTTCCTCGCCGGTGATCTGCCGGCATTGACCGCGAACCGCGACCTGATCGTCTACGATCAGCGTGGCGTCGGTTTCTCGCAGCCGAATCTCGCGTGCCCGGAGGTAACGGCGCAGGACCTCGTGGACGCGCAGATCGAGCTTAGCCCGGACGACAAGGCGAATCACGACATCGCGGCGATTTTCACCTGCCGGGACCGACTAACAAAACAGGGAATTAACCTCGGCGCGTACACGAGCGCGGAGGGCGCGGCGGACCTCAACGATATTCGCGCGCTGCTCGGCTATCCACAACTCGATCTGCTCGGCGTCTCGTACGGCACGCGCGTCGCTCTGACGATGATGCGTGATTTCCCGAACGCGGTACGCAGTGCGGTCCTCGACTCGTCCGTGCCATTGCAGGCGAATCTCGTCGAGGATGACGGGTCCAACTTCGACCGCGCATTCAGACTCTTCTTCGCGGCGTGCGCGGCGGACATGACATGCAACGCGAAGTCGCCGACATTGCAGGCGGACTACGTCGCGACCGTCGCACAGTTGAACGCCCAACCGATCACGACGCCCGTGAAAGATGATAAGAGCGGCATGACCGTCCCGGTTGTCGTGGACGGCTACGATCTCACCTCGCTGATTGGGCAGCTGTTCTATGACAAGGCCGCGACGAGCATCATTCCGCAACTGATCGCACAGGTACGACAGGGCGATACGACACTCCTGAACCTCATCATCCAGGCGATCGGCATTACCGGGCCGGACATCAATATCGGCACGTATTACTCGATCCTCTGCTCGGAGGAAGTGCCGTTCAACAATCGGGATCGCGCCACGGCGATTGACAAGACACTGCCGCCGCAATTGCAGCCGATCTTCGCCGTCGGCATCCGCGAATTCTTCGATGTCTGCGCGCAGTGGCCGGTTGCACCAATCAACCCGGTCGAGACGCAAGCCGTGACGAGTACCGTGCCCGCGCTCGTTCTTTCCAGCGATAACGACCCCGCGACGCCGCCGGATTATGGCACGCAGGTTGTTCAGACGCTCGCTAAGGGGTATCTCGTCACGTTCCCCGGCATCGGCCACTCCATCCTCGCCAACGGTGGCGACTGCGGCCTACGCACAATGATCGCCTTCATCAACGATCCGACGAAACAACCGCCGACGGACTGCGTGCCGAAGCGATAATCCTCACCCCCCTAGCCCCCTCTCCATCGCCGTTAGGTTACAGAAAACGCGAGTTCCGTTTGGCGATGGAGAGGGGGAGAAAGAGTAGTTGGTGAAACGGGAACTCGTCGAACAAGCGCGAGAGTTCTGAAAGGCGCCGACACAGTCGGAGGCAATACTGTGGGATGTGTTGTGGGATCGGCAGTTGTACGGCGTCAAGTTTCGGCGGCAGTTCGTGATCGGCGCTTTCGTGGCCGACTTCTGCGCTCCTCGGCAACGGCTTATCATCGAAGTAGATGGCGGCATCCACGATACACAGCGCGAACATGATCAGGAACGGCAACGCCTGCTCGAAGCGGCGCGATACCGTGTGATCCGCTTTTCGGCTGAAGATGTTGAAACAAACCTCCCCGCTGTTCTTTCCA
>JAABUZ0100008921.1_pt1 | contig 11642 bp, 14 predicted proteins | sample 5562091 | NCBI WGS metagenome assembly JAABUZ01 (sample SAMN12813069, study PRJNA571459) | rock metagenome | isolation source: Antarctica rocks | place: Antarctica: Victoria Land, Linnaeus Terrace sud | collected 2015-12-21
TTCGTCAGCGTACGTGCGCACCGCCGTCGCGCCCAGGTCACGCGCGCGCTCAATTGCGCGCTCCAGAAGCGCGCGACCAAGGCCGCGCCGACGCCACGCCGGATGGACGGCCACGGCGATGTCGGCGTGCGTGTCCTGCGTCCCCCTCCACACGAGACTGTGTGCGATCAGCCGGTCAGGTCGCCCCGGCTCCTCAACGACCCAACGGTCCCGCCTCGGATCGTGGCCTGGCCACGCCATCGTCTCGCGCACGGCCTCCTCGCTCGCATCCTCGTCCTCACCGTCAACGGCCGCGACCGCCGCGAGCAGGGCTGCCAGCCGCGGCGTGTCTTCCTCCGGCCTCACGGGACGACTCGTGACGCCGACCTCGCGTGGTCCGTCGCTCACTAGTCCACTCCTCCGCGCAACACCGTCCCCCGTACCCCTCCCCCGTTTATGGCCCGCCCACCGTCACGCGGCATACAGCACACGCCGTTCGAGCAGATCGAACGTACCGCGTCCATACATGCTGCGCCGGACGAGTTTGAGGCGCGTGACCTGCCCCTCGACTTGCCCGTTGCTGTACTCGAGCGTCAACCCCGCCTGTACCGCAGTATAGTCGTCCCGTAACCCGAGGGCAAATCGCTTGAGGTCGTCGATCCCGCTTTGTGCGGCGGTCTCGATCCATACGTCGAGGCGCTCGCCTTCCCGGTGCCGGAGCATCGTGGCGAAGTCCTGGGTCACCGCATACGCCGCGGCGATGGTCGCATCCTCCTGGAGGAGATGCTCAACGTAGGCCGTCTGCTCGTCGGTGCGATCAGCGGGGCGGCGGAGGAAGAGGAGGGCGACCTCACGGGCGGAGGGGCCGCGTACACTTGTTAGCGCCGAGCGCGCCCGCCGTGCCGGACGGAGGGAGGGGTCCTGGCGCAAGTGGGCCACGAAACGCGAGACGGGGCTCGACGAATAGGCGAAACCCTGTGCGCGGATCTCGCGCCAGAGGTGCATCCCGTTGTGGCACCCCTCTGCCCAGCGCCGCCGTAGGTAGTCCTCATACGGATCGAGCACGCGATCGCGGCGCTCGAAGCGACGCCGCCGTCGCGCGGGTGGGCTACTCATCGACAGATAGTGGTAGACTGTTTGGCGGCTGATGCCCACGGTCCGTGCGATGTCGGCCACATCCGCCCCTTTCGTACGCAAGGCATGGACGGCCTCGTAGGCGGCAACGCGCTGCCGATGATAGTCCAGGCTCGCTTCCTCCGTCCGTTGGCGCCATAGCGGCAGCGGTCGCTGCTCGCCCCGATTGGAGTCTTCGACAGCACCGGGCTCCGCTGACTCGGTTGGCGCAGTCAGGACAAGCGCTGCGTCCTTCAGGCATGCGCCTTTCGTGCGCAGGAACGCTTCGAGCGCCTCGCCCAGATTGCGCAGGACGTGGAACCGATCCACGACCTGGATGGCTTGCGGCGCGCCGCGTGTGGCCGCGTCGGCATAGAGCTTGGACCGATCCCGCGTGATGACCTCGATCTCCGGATGTTGGGCCAACCATGTCACCGTCGAGTCAGCGCTGCGCGCGGGCAGGAGGGCGATCACGCGATGCTGCCCCAGATCGACGAGGATCGTGCCGAAGCGGCGGCCTTTGCGCCATGCCCACTCGTCCAGCCCGAGCAACCGCACATCTCCGACAGCGGGCAGGGGCTTGGCGCGAATCAAGTTCAAGAGGGTGTCGGGGCTGGTGCGCATACCCAAGATGCGGGCGAGGCGCGCCCCCGCCTCGCCACCGAGGGCAAACCCGATCTGCTGGACCGCCGTCCGCAAGCCCTGGCTCCAGCGCCCGTGTGGGGCCACGAGTGCGGGCAGACGCTCGGTGAAGATGCGCCGGGGGCACGAGAGGGCGCGGCAGAAGAAGCGGCGCACGCGTAGGTGGAGGACGACGACGGCGCGGGACACAGGGAGGTCGGACACCGTGCGGGCATACCAACTATGGACGCTGCGGGAGCGGCGACCACACAGCGGGCAACGCGCGGACGCCCGCTTCGCTGTCCCGGAGATGCTCATCGTGTCGCCCGTGATGTCGATGTCGTCCAGGTGGAAATATTTGAGCTGGGGGAAGACTTTAGTGAGTAAAGACATGGTCTCGCTGACAAAAGGATAGTGGTGTGATGCTCTATCCTAAGTATAAGGCTTCCCCAGCGTTCACCAAGTCATCGGGAGAGCCAGGCGATAGTGGCGAAGTGTCATACGTGATGAGCCGGTCACGTAGATCGACGCGGACGCGACTCGGTTCAATCCCCGCGAGCCACATGGGGATCGCCTCGACGTCCATGCAGATCAGGTTCTGTGGTCCCCCGCGCGTCTTCAGGCGCAGGGTGCGCGTACTCTCGGCCAGGACCTCATCGGCCATGATCTTCTGCCGTTGGCTCGGCCAGTTGACGCCCAGTGCCGTGCAGAGCGGCTTCACCGGCAGGTAGATCTGGGAGGTCTCCAGGCGGGCGGCCAGCACCTCGTCCTGGTCTGACCCCGCTGCGGTCAACGTGACCAGCTTCTGTTCGACCGGCTCTAGCACCGTCTCTGGTGTCGGCATCCTACGCTACCCCTTACGTCAAAGGGATGGCGTTGATCGCCATCCCTTTGTACTACCCCTATAACGCCTTACCTTCAGGGGGTATTATCGCATAGGTAGTGGGCTTCGTTTGCGTTGTTAACAGCGCGACGATGGACGCCGTAACTTCATGCAACCGCATGATCCTCCCAGAGAGTCGGGGCGATTGCGGATGGGTCAGTGTTTCTGGACGACCAGACGCTGATCCGTCGTCCATCCCCTTATCAGTGTGCCAGTGCGATCCGTCGCCGCGACCCGCCAACGATAGAGGCCAAGCACCAAACCTGCCGTCGCAATCGACACCGACGCTGTGGAAACATGACGACTAACGAGCGTTGACAAGGTCGGGTCGAGCGGGCGCGTCACAGCAGCGCGCACAAGCCAGAGTTGGACATCGTACGATGCAGCGAGGTGGCTTGCGTGCCAGGACAGAGTAAACGAGGAACCTTTGACGGAGGCGTCATCCGCCGGCACGAGGGGCGTGAGCAGCGCCCCAGTTGACACCATAGTTGGCGCCGCAGTTGGGGCCGGGGGTGTCGGCGGCGTGACGGTTGTGACACCTATAGCGTTGATTGCCAGGACAGGCCCTAAACTCAGGTGACAGAAATTTCGGCGGTTTGGGCTTACACCCCCATCCACGAGCGTCATGGCCGCATGGCCGCGGTGACGTGCTCCCGCTCTCCAGCGGCCGTCACCACGACAGGCAATGTATTATGACAAGCAGGAAGCGTCTTTGTAACAGAAGGTAAATTCTGATACAGTCTACGTAGATACTCATCGATACACATCACCCGTCGTCCAGCCCGTGCTTTTATTGACATAACCCAACAGACTCAACCAAATGATCCGTCCCCGATTGAGAACGTACTCGTAACCGAAAAAACACCGTATGGAGACACAATCGCCGCCTACAACGAGCGCAGCCATCACGTTCTTTCGGCCACAACTATGTTGCTGTTTGGGGACATCTCATTTGGCTCGGCTTGTAACCCAACAAGGAGACCCACATGACCGCACCGTTCATCCCCTGCGCTGTCGATGGATGTGCGTCCTCCGCGATCGTCGAGGTCATTCTCTATGACGTGTACCGCACCGACCAAGGCGCCGTCTACGACGTGTTTTACGAGCAGGACAATACCTGCCAGTACCTTTGTAGGGCTCATCTCTCCGAGAACGAACACCACGCGGACACAGGGGAGTCGGACGCCGCCCTACGCCGCTACTGCGGGCGCGTGCAGTACCCCCACACCAACAAGCGACAAGCCCTGGGGTTCACCACCTACCGACCCTTGCATGGCACGTCTCTCTAGCGTGCCCGCATGACGTCGACACGCATCGTTCCCTATCGCGGCAGCACGAGTGTGGAGCGCGCCGCCGCGTGGGCCGACCTCTCCGACGACGAACGCCACCGCCGCGCCGTAGCGGCGGCGCAGTACCACGACGCCCCGGCCCTGTGCGACCTGGCCGAGGACTGGCTCACGATGAACGGACGCAAAGGGGCCACGGTGAGCGCGCTCACCCGCCGTCGCTATCGCGGGTGCGTCGCGGCCCTCATCGCGGCCTGGGCGAGCGAGAACCTCCTCCACCCCGGCCGCATGGCGGCGACGCGCTGGCTCCGGCAGTTGGAGGACGGCGGCTGCAAGCCGAGCACCACCCGGGTCTACCTCTCCGCTGCCCGCGCGCTCTATGCCGCGCTCAGGCTCACCGGGGCGACAGCGGCTGATCCTTTCAAAGATGTGCACCCGGCGCCGGACCTGGTGGCGCGGTGGGAGAAGCGCAAACCCTACACCGATCAGGAAGTCAGGCAGCTGCTGACGACCGCTGAGGGCGATGAGAAACTGATCGTGCTCCTAGGCGCCCATGCCGGCCTGCGCGTCGCCGAGATGCTCGCGCTGCGGTGGGACGACATCAACCTCGGGCGCGGGACGCTGACGATCCAGAGCGGCAAGGGCGGTAAACGGCGCACGGTCCCACTCTCGAGATCGCTCCGTACCGCTCTGAGCGACGGCAAGGAGAGCGGGAAGCGCGGGCCGATGCTGCCCTGGCGCTACCGGGTAGCCGTGTGGCGCGCGCTGCACGCGCTGTGCCAGGCCGCCGGCGTCGACAGCCGTGGCGTCCATGCGCTCCGCCACACGTTCGGGACGCGGGCCTATCGCGACACGGATCTGCAGACCACACAGCGACTGCTTGGGCACAGTAGCATCGAGGTCACCACCGTGTACGCCAAGCACAACGAAGAGGGCGGTCGTGCCGCGCTGGAGAGATGGTAGCTCTGATCGCGAGCGACGATGATGGCACCGGACCCTGCGGCATCAACCGTGAACCACCCTTTCCCCGCGCCCGGAGCGCCCCTGTGTCGCGGGTATCCTCAACGATACCCGCGACACAGGACCGGCCCAGGGGCCGGGAGACACGGGGGAGTGGCTAAGGGATGGGTGATGGTAAGATAGAGGCATGGAGATTTGTCCTTCCTGCCAGAGTACGACGCGACAGGTGAAGAACGGGCGCCACCCGTCGGGGAGTCAGCGCTACCTCTGTCGTCCTTGCGGCCGGCGGTATACGCCGGAGCCCACACCGCAAGGCTACGATGAGCAGACGCGCCGCCGGGCGGTGCGCCTGTACGTGGACGGGATGAACCTGCGCCGGGTCGCGCGCCGGCTCGGCGTGGTGCATCAGACGGTGGCCAACTGGGTCTCCGCCCACGCCGACGCGTTGCCTGACCGACCGCCGCAGCCCGATGGCCCGGTCGTGACGGCCGAACTCGACGAACTCTACACCGTCGTCGCGCATAAAAAACGTCACGTATGTCGTGACGGAGGTTGATCGAGCCACGCGCTGCATCACCAGTTGGGCGGTCGTGTGGGAGTGGACGTGGGACGCGATGCAAGAGGTCATCGAGGGGGCGGACCCGGCGACGCAGTACTATTCCGACGGCTTCGCGACGTACGAGACGCTCGTCTACTATCCAGGACGGCACGCCGTCGCACCGGGCAAGAGCCAGACCTACAGCGTGGAGGCCGCCAACGCTGAGTTACGCCATTACCTGGCGCGCCTTGGCCGCAAATCATGCTGCTTCTCGCGCTCCATCGCGGCCTTACGGCGGGCGATCAAGCTCTTCGTGTATGCCTGGAACCGTCGCCAGTTACACAAGCGTACCTTCCCGCGCTATGCCTGCCATGTCTCGGATTTTGTATGACCCGGCTCTTAGCCACTCCCTGCCTACCCACGTATTGATAATTGTGCAACGAACGTGGTAAGGATGTCGTTCGCTTCCTTGAGCTTGAGTATCGCCGCGCTATCGAGTTTGGGCGATTTGTTGATGAATATTATCACCTCAACGGCCAAGCGCTCCGCTTCGCTCGATGCGCCGAGGCGCCGTATGTGAGCCGAAACGGGGATGACTTCGGGCTTAGGGACACCATTGGGATCGGACAAATTACCCTGCTCTCGTTCGATTATGGTCAAGTGCGGGATATCCCGCACTTGACCATAACCCTCGGTTGCGTCGTGCGCGCGGCCGTTCAAGGTCGTCGGAATGGGGCTTGGCGCAGGGTCCACGCGATCCACTGCGGTGACTGCAATGGGGGCAGGCGGCGGTTTATCGCCCTCGACAAACGTTGACGAGGAGAGAACAACCTTTTGCTGGCGGGCCGCGGCGATCGCGGTCTGCACGTCGTTGCCGGTGCGGAGGTCTCCGTCGCGCACCCCGGCGACTATATGGCCCCGGAGAGCTAGGTCGCGCACCTCCACGATATGACCAGCGGTCGATGGTGCGATGATTTCGTCGGCCACGAGCTGCGCCACCTCCGGGTCTTCGACAATGCGAATGAGCTCGGAGAGGTCTTTCGAGTCGCGGCCCGTGCGACGCGCAATCTCACGGACCGACCACCCGTATTCGTCCTTGAGCGCCTTGACCGCGTCCATCACCTCCCTGCGTGTGAGGTCCTTGCGCACCAGATTCTCGATGAGGCCATCAGCGAACGCGTCAGCGTCCGAGGCTTCGCGCACCACGCACGGGAGTGTCGCGACCTTCCGGCGCGCCTCCGGATCTTCGCTCCCATGAATGATACGCGCGCCGAGCAACCGCCCCTCGCCTGCGATGACAATGTAGGAGCCGGGAGCACTTGCGTCGCGTCGTACTAGGAGCGCCTGGAGCACACCGTTCTCGCGGATCGAGTTGGCCAGCTGTGCGATGCGGGCCTCATCGCGCCCCTGGCGCGGCTGGCGCTCAGCCGGCTTGATACGCTCGATTGGGATGAGGTAGCCGCGTGGAATGGGGTCGAAGTGCGCCTCAATGGTATTGGCGACGTCCTTGGCCGTCGTTTCGCCCTCATCGGCTAGGAGCGCGTCGAGCAGGTCGACAGGCTCTCTCTTAGAACGCGACATGACGGCTCAACTCCTCAACGACAGGTATGTACTCGGGAGACGCCAAGTCGAAGTCCATGACGCTCGCGGAGAGCGGTACGGCCGGCAAAATTACCAGAGGAGGCTTACGCCGACTGGCGATAACTTCGATGTCGGCGATGCGCTTGCGGTGTTGCTTAATAACGTTACGTCCCACTTTCCAGATCATCGTCGGCACTACCGCTACGAGGCGCATGTTCGGACTGACCGACACCCGCGCATCGTCGAGCAGCTTGAGGTAGGCAACAAAATTGCCCATTGACTGGTCCTCCGGTTTGGTCGGGATGACGACGAGGTTCGCTTCTTGGAGCGATTTAATGGCACTAACGCCAGGCGGCGTGTCGATCAGGATGAGGCGCAGCGCCGGGTCATCGTGGGGAATCTCGCCGTCAGGGAGGACGCGCACGCCGGCAGCATGGACGGCTTCCTGCAAGTCTGGTCGCTGCGCGAGCATCTTGGCCAGGTTACGCGACTCGTCACGGTCGATGATGCCAACCGTCGGCCGCTCGGGCGTGCTGCTGAGCGTATGGGCCAGGATCGTGGCGAGGTAGAGTGTCGTCGTGCTCTTCCCCACGCCGCCCTTCTGCGCGCCGATCGCTAGTACGTTAGGGCCGCTCATGCCCCCCCCTCTGCGTTTCGACGCGGTGCGGTGCGCTCGACGAGATATCGCTCAAGTTCGGCGCGCGAAATGCGCACGCCGTGCCCAACCTTAATCTTTGTGAGATCGCCCTGGCGGAGGTAGGTACGAACAGTGGGCACGGCGACCTGCAACAGCCCCGCGACGTCCTGCACCGTGAGCAGTGTCGGGTAGCTCGAGAGGTCGACAAGCGCGTCAGAGGGTTTCATAATCTCAGAGTACGTTACACGGCTTAGTATTGTCAAACACAATCAAGCACTACTGAGCTGTATAGTGCTGTCCTGATCACGTGATTATACATGCGGGGCATATGCACAGGCTTATCCGTTGAAGGTTCGCTGCGCTGTACCGGAGTGGCTTTCCCCAGCGCGTCTGCGCCGCTCTGTGTGACGTGTGACCCGCGTCGTTGGGGATATACATCACTGGCGTAGCGGCCGGGAGAAACCGCGTCTTTTTCCGGTCATCCAAGAGGTGCATGTGGGGGCAACACCGGCTCACGGGATGCGGAGGTGACGCTACAACGATGTCGCGCCATGTGAACAGCGCGGAAGAAAAACTCTCTTAGATTTGCTTTCGTTCCCGCCCTATGCTGCCGTACGGCCGTCCGCCGGAGGCATCGTTGCGGAATAGTGAGAGCAAGCCGACGTTGTATAGATCGGGATTTTTGACTCTTGTGAGGTCCGGCCGCACGACCTCGACGACGATCATCTCTGTCAAGAAAAGGATTGTCGCGCGGAGGAGATGGCTTGTGTGTGCTACGGCCGAACTGGTCTTGACACCCACAGCGACGTGTATGTGGGGCGAGAGGGCACCCGTGTCATGATCGCGGGCGATCGTGCCGCCCCCGGCCGCCTCAACGTTGCGCAGATAGACCGATGACCACACTGGGGCGTTCTCGTCCTCGACCTTGCCGCACGTCCCCACCAACTCTACCTCGCTGAAGCCTGCCAAGAAGAACGGAATATATCCTTGCCGCACCTCGTTTTCCTCACAGAAGGTGGTGAGCTCGGCGTAGAAATCTCTCCCATGTTCGAACGTCACGGCGAAGGTGCGGCCGATGGTGAGTTCGCTGCTATGCATTGTAAAACTACCCTTTTACATCCCTCGTATGAAATCCTGCGCTGTTGGCGTACTAGATAGGCGCTCGAGTAATCGCATTTGGGTATCGATTGCGCCGAGGAAGGATGGATCCTCCCCTATACCCATCAATAGTGCCTCTATGTTCACGCAGAGGCGGTCGTCATCGAATATGTCATCGTAAAATGACTGGAATTCCGTGATATATTTACCATCCAATAGAATATTCGTGATTGGATCGGGCTTGCCTAAGTAGTATAACGTGACAAACATGTTGTCATGCACCGAAAACATATCGGGAGTGAAGGGTATGTCGCCTTGGAAGCTGGCAATCTCGCACACCTTGACGTGTATGCCCAACTTATGGTGAAGGTAAGCCGTCAGCAGGGCATTTCTCCTGACGCGCATGTCGAAGGAGGTGAGGACGAAGATACGCTTGACAGCGACCCGCCTTTTCAGTAGATCGAGGTTTGTGGTCATGTAAAGCCGGCCAGGCACGCTACTCCACCATCTGCTCAGCTCTACGTCGAAGACCATCGCACGCAGGCAGACATTAGTTTCAGACACCAACCGGTTGACGATAAACTGCCATTCCTCTCTAAAGTTCATCGTCTTGATGTTTTCGGAGAGGAGTGTGTGCGCGACGTTTTGCTTAAAATGATGGATCACAATATTGTCCATCAGACGGCGTTTAGCCATGTCCTGACCCAGGGAAACAACCACCTCAGGACGGGCAGGTGCTATCTCAAGCCATCCATCGCCATGGTCCCTACCGGCGCGTAAGTTGGGAACAACTTCGATGACATCCCGTTCCAAGGCATGTCGCGCGCCGCCAATGACGTCACGATGCCCAAGTCGGACAGGGCTACGCCGGTGGACAACTGTTTCCTCGAGCAGCTCTTTATCCTGCGCCGATAGCCCCAGTGCCTCGGCCAGCAGCTGAATGCTATCACGGCGAGGCGTGCGCTTTGGGTCCCGTTCGAGATCGCTAATCGCCCGTGCGCTGAGGTGAGCGCGCTCCGCTAGCGCTTCCTGAGATAAACCAGCAGCGATTCTGAGATGCTTGAGTCGCTCCCCGAAGCCCAATGCTGTGCCCGTAATCATCGCTCGTTCAGTTCGCTGTCTGCCGATCCGGCGACCTCACCGTTTTGATAGCATCTTGAAAAGGTGAGGTATAACGGTGAGTACGTCATGGTTAGCACCTCCAATATGGCATACGCTAGAGTACAGGAGCGGCCCCTATCCGACTTGCATAAGAGGAAACAGCGCGCGACAAGGAAAGGAGAAGAGTATGCGTGCAAATCCGTCACATACCGCACTAAACCATACCACACCCCACACTCGGATCCAGCGTGTAGGGCAATCCTGCACATGCTTCGTGTGTGGCATTGAGGTCTATCCTCTCCCTCTAGCGCTGGACCCGACGTTACGCGCGCGTCGCGGGTATGCCGTCGTTTCAGCAGCGATCGACCGGAAGACGCGCGAACTGCGCTTCCAGCCTCACCTTTTATGCGCGGCGTGCGCCGACCCCGCCGACGTGTGGGACTACGCACAATTCGAGTCCGCTCTGACCTACGATGCGGCCACGCATGACGCGCGCATCACGGTCGCCGAGGCCACCCAGCGTGCACCTCAATTATAGAACCCACGTCGTATAGTTGTGTAGGGTTACGGCGCGTTGCACACGTGGGAGGCGATGCGTTATGATGCTCATCATGGAGAAGTTTACTATGTCCTAGCACCCTCGTGCTAGACGCACGAAACCCACCGGGTTGCCCCGATGGGTTAAGGCTACTATTTACATACTGTCCGGCTCTGGTACCAAGGCCGCAAACCAATCACCAGCGCCACTAGAACGGGTCCAGGAACATTTAGGAGCGACCAACTTCTAAAGACATCCCTGGGACTCGCAGGGAGGCTTTATGCTTCCGAGGAGTACCTATGAGCAATCATACGGGAACGGTGGGTGTATGTCAAGATCGCACCCATCCCCCGCAGCCCGAAAATACACCGCCCCCGCACGTCCTGTCGTCGTCCGAGGCCATTGACCGGCGTCTAATCCAGCGGTACGGCGTGGCGCTACTGACGGGGGGCTACACGGCGCTGCCGACGTACGCCTGGGTGTACTACGCGCGGCTAGGCGTGAGCGAGGCCGAGATGGTCTGCCTCGCGCAGCTCTGCACCTACTGGTGGTCGGCACGCGACCCGTTCCCCGGCGAGGCGGCGCTGGCCGCACGCATGGGCAAGACGGTGCGCACGATCCAGGGCTATCTGCGTTCGCTAGAGGGGAAGGGGTTACTGCACATACAGACTCGATTATCCAACAACAGACGGCAATCCACGAACGCCTACGACCTGCGCCCATTCTTCGCGGCCGTCGAAGGGCTCGCCCGCCTCGACGGCCTGCTCCCCGACGACGCGGCGCCCGCGACGCCGGCGACCTCCGACAATAACTGTGGCCGTCAGCCGCGCCGCACGAACGACAACGATTCGTGTAAATTTGGGCCATGTGACCATAACAACGGGGCACAGGGACAAGCGGAACAGGAGTCGCTATGTGCAGACGCGACGCGTGTTGAAACGGACAACCGGCCTACGGACGAAAGCACGCCGACCACCGAGGCGGGTGAAGGATCGCGCGGAGGGGGGGTGAAGAATCCTTCACCCCAAGTAAACCCAATCGAAATAGACTCTTTCGATCTCGATTCGATACCCCCTACCCCCGTTAACCGCCATTTAGGACCGACGACGATCGGCGATCCCACCGACCAGGAGTTAGCCCAGGAGGTCACCGCCCTGAGCGCCGAGCTAGGCGATAATGCTCCTGCGTCCAGCGTGACCCGTGCCCGTAATCTGTGTCGTGATGCTGGCGTGTCTCCCGAGCGGTTCCTGCGGCTGCTCGACGAGGCGGCCGCCCGGACGCGCGACCGTCAGGCGAGCATCGTCAAG
>JAABUZ0100008922.1_pt1 | contig 11641 bp, 12 predicted proteins | sample 5562091 | NCBI WGS metagenome assembly JAABUZ01 (sample SAMN12813069, study PRJNA571459) | rock metagenome | isolation source: Antarctica rocks | place: Antarctica: Victoria Land, Linnaeus Terrace sud | collected 2015-12-21
GGTTCGTCCTCAAGCCGCCCGCGCCGCCCGAGCTACCAACGGCCGCGTGGATCAACAAGCCGAAGGAGGTCACCGCCGCTCACTAATTTCTGAACACGAGGCGTCTCACCGGGCTTGACAGGCTCCGTCCGAACGACTAACGCATCTGCGTGGGCATCTTCTCCTCAAGATGCCCGCGCAAATGCGTTTGGGGGCCGCGATTAGTCGACGCTACCTTGCCCCCCGTGACACGTACCCGAGCACTGGGCCTCGACGCCGCCTCTGACACGGGGCGTCTCCGACGCCGCCAGTTTGCTACCGTGCCTCTTGGCGGCACCAGGGGACGGGGCTCTATCGTGCGCGAAGAATATTGATGGCAAACTGGTCACGAAGATGGAGCGAGCCGCGGTTCGCGTTGCTATACGACGAGCTCTACCCAGCCGAAGCCAAGATCCGGTTCTTTGTCGACCTCGCACACGGCTCGCCGCTTAGCATTCTGGACCTCGGATGCGGCACAGGGCGACTCGCCTGTGAGTTGGCTCGGGCTGGTCACCGGGTGACGGGCGCCGATCCAGCACCGGTAATGCTGGACGTGGCCCGTAACAGGCCGGGTGCTGAGGCCGTTGTTTGGGTCGAAGGCAACGCACTCACTCTATCTTTGCCTACACGATTCGATCTGACGATCCTCACGGGCCACGTCTTTCAGGTCTTCCTAAGCGACGATGAAGCCAGTGCGGTACTCGGGAACACCCGCCGACACGTCGCCCCGGGTGGACGCCTCGCTTTCGAGACACGTAACCCCACCGCCCGCATATGGGACCAGTGGCAACCAGAGGAACCCCGGCGCTCACAGAGTGCGGACCTCCCCGTTGTTGAGTCATACCGCGTGGTCCAGTCCGTTGAGGGTGAGTTCGTGACTTATGAGCATCATCTCCGCTTTGGCGACGAGAAGCAAGTCAGCGGTAGTACCATTCGGTTCATACCGCAGGACAGGCTTGCCCGCCTGCTGGACGCCGCTGGCTTTTGCGACGTTGGTTGGTACGGTGACTGGGACCGGACGCCTGTCACTACCGACAGTCCTGAGCTAATAGTCGTTGCGGCGTGACTACCAACCCGAGGAGCGGCGGGCGCAGACGCAACCAGGTTCATTGCCTGCCGGACGATCAAGCAGTCATGGAGCAGGCGGCCTGTTGTCGCGGGAGTGACGCAGGACCTACTAATGCCGTGATCGCGCAGAGCGCCGATGCGGTCGCCGGCGAGGGCGTTAGTTAGTTCGGGGCGCGATCGAGGAGGAAGCCGAGGAGGCGACACATGGCGGTCCGACTCGAATGCGGACGCAGGTCTGGGCAGTTGTTACCAGGTGGGTCCCATAAGGGCGCTGGCGAATGCTTTTGTGCCGCCCGGCCGTATCGAGTGTCGAACGTTGGTAGGCTCGGGCAATGAAGCTTGCCACGTTCCGCGTCCCCTCGAGCGACCGACCTCTCGCCGGCGAGGTGTCAGACGAGCGAGTCCGCGCGTTCGGGATCGACGTCACGGTCAGGGACGTGTTGGCTGGAGCTCCCGCTCGGACCGAAGGGGACGAGTGGGGCCTCGCCGAGGTAGAGCTGCTCGCCCCGGTGCCCGACGCTGGAACGGTCTACGGGGTTGGGCTCAACTATGCCCAGCACGTGAAGGAAACCGGCCGCGAGCCGCCGCAGGTGCCGAGGGTGTTCGTCAAGGTCGCCGGCTCGGTGGCGCCCCCGGCTGGCCCCGTCAGCTGCCCCGGGGTGGTGTCCCGCCTCGACTACGAGGGGGAGCTCGCAATCGTTATCGGCACCGGCGGGCGCATCGGCGGCTACTGCGTCGCCAACGATGTCACGGCCCGCGACCTGCAGCGCCTCGAGTCGCAGTGGACGCGCGCCAAGGGCGCAGACACGTTCTGCCCAGTAGGGCCCTGGATCACCACGGTCGACGAGGTCGGCGAGGCGCCGGACCTCCAGTTGCGGACGTGGGTCAACGGAGAACTGCGGCAGGACGGCCGCACCAGCGACGTCATCTTCGGGTGCCGCGAGCTTGTCGACTTTATCTCCCAGACTTGCACGCTCTGGCCCGGAGACCTAATCCTCACCGGCACGCCGAGCGGTGTCGGCCAAGCGCTCGACCCGCCCCGCTTCCTGCAGAGCGGCGATGCGGTGCGGATTGAGATCGAGCGGCTCGGGGCAATCGAGCACCCGGTCAGCTGACGTCCCTCGCCTTCGTGGCGGTCACCGGCGGCCGGCTTCGGCTGCCGGCTGTTCACCAAGGCCGACCTCGCCGTCTTGCTCCGCTCGCTGCCGGCCCGCATTGGAACACCGGCCTCGGCCTTCATCACCGTCAAGGCCGGTCACCCCCAACCGCCGACCGCGGAGCGGGGCCATTCAACCGGCGTCGACGGCGGCACTCCGCGTGAGCCGCGACGCTCTGATTGATCCTCGACGCAACGCATCACGGGGCCGAGTTTGGAGCGGTCCGATGCACTCACTGCCAATGACGCATCTGCGATCTTGCGGGCGGCGCCGTGAACCGTCCCCGCAACAAGAAGCTCGCCTCATCTCATCAGCCCTTGTCGAGGGCGGCTGGATGATGTCGCCACCGCACGTCTCCCTGCAGGTCAGAGTGCGCTTGCACCGATCGCGATGCTTGCGGCCCCGGCGGCGAGGATGACGGCAAGAAGCAGTCGTTCGAAGCGGTCCGTATCGAGGCGCGCGAATGCGCGGCTGCCCACCGTATGGCCGATGACCACGCAGCCCGTGGCCAGCATCAGCAGAGCGGGTTCGGCGTGTACCTGCTGCAGCACCGGCGCGAGCGCGATGCTGGCGATTAGGCCGGTGCCGAGAAAGCTTGCGCTCAGCGAGTCACGCACCTGTGCTGCACTGAGACCTCGTCGTGCCAGCCAAAGGGCGAGCGGCGGTCCGTTGACGCCCGTCGACAGCGTCATCGCGCCCGTGGTGAAGCCAAGCGCGAGGCGGAGAGCCCGGCTGGCCGGCTTGGGAACTGCGGTCCGGGATCGCCTAAGGAGCAGCGCGCTGACGATCACCGCCACACCCACGCACACCTGAAGCCCGGGCTTGGGCACGGCACGCAACAAGAGCAGCCCACAAACGCTTCCCGGCGCGGCAGCGGCGAGGATCGGGGCTACCTCCTGCCAAGCGACGGAAGGTCGGCGGCGCTCTCCCAGAAGCACGAGCAGGTTGAGCACGAGCCCAAGCGCGGTTGCTGTGACGATAGCGCCCTCGGCCGAGAGCAGCGCGAACAACACCGGCGTGAGCACAAGAGCGAAGCCCAATCCGGTCGCGGCCTGCACGCATGCTGCGAACAGGCATGCAACGGCAACGAGGGCGATGCTCAAGCGCCCGCAGGGCCAGCGCGTTCGCAGCCGACCGATTTGGCGTAGCCGTACAAGGCCGCGACCGCTACGTCGGCTTTCGCGTCGGCAAGACCCAGGACGCTGAGAGGGGAGCGCACGTGGCTCTCGTATGCCCACCCTTCGTCTTGGCGCCCCGGACGAGAACGGGCCCTCGCCTGCTGACCACAGTCCAGCCAAAAAGCGGTCTCGAGCAAGAGCCATCACCAAGGTAGCCGCTCGGCGCCGGGTCCGGTACTCGAACTCGCCCGGCGCCGCACAGGGCCTCAAACGACCGGGAAGTGGTCAGATGGCCGTCCTGCGGTTGAATCGGACGGATCCACGCTAAAACGGCCCCACCGTTCTGCAAGGCCCTGCGCACCAACCGCGTCCAGTGCCGCCGCCGAAGCAGCCCCGTCGTCACGCCTCGTCCCACGGCAGCCCAAGGTTGGGGGTCAGCGGCACGCGCGCATCTGGCCTCTAGAGCCGGCGCGACCTCGTTCGCGATCGGCCTTGGTCAACTCATTGCCCGAATACTGGAATCAGCAGGCCGCGCGCTACCGTGTGACCGATTACATTAGCGCCCACGAATGCCGGGGAAGCTTCGCGCGGCACGTCGAGCTTCTCGCAGTCGAGGGCATGGACTGCGAAGACGTACCGATGCGGCGCGTCTCCCGGAGGCGGCGCCGCCCCTTCGTATGCGTAGGTGCCGAAATCGTTCCGTGCGTGACGCGCACCGCCGGGCAGACTCGCGTCGTCGGCGCCAGCGCCGGGCGAGAGTTCGGTTACCTCGGCAGGGAGGTCGATGACGGTCCAGTGCCACCATCCCGAGCCGGTCGGCGCATCGGGATCGAAGCACGTCACGGCGAACCCCCGGGTGGCCGCTGGGAATCCGGACCACGCCAGATGAGGAGAGAGGTTGTCACCACCGACGCCTTCCTTATAGCGGCACGCAGTCGGCACTATGGCTCCGTCCGCCACGTCGTCGCTGGTCACGCTGAAGTCCGGAACTGTCGGCAGAAAATCGTACGGGATCGCTGGTCTGCCTGGTGTTGTCACGTCACACACCCCTTCGCTGGTTACCCTTGCACCAATAGCCTAGCATCGCTGCTGCGCGCCCGCTGCTGCGCGCCAGAAGCTCGTCTCTACCCGATCGCCACAGTACTGGCTTTGCGGTTCCGACTCCCAAACCCGACCGCGGCGACAGCCACACCCACGAGGCCCAGCAGCATGAGCGACGGCGCGAGCTTCCAAGTCTCCATGAGTAGCGCACTCAGGAGAACGAGCACAGCGTTGACGACGCCTAGGAGAGTCTCCGCGGCCGATATCACCTCAGACCGGTGAATGGGGTCGCGCGCGGCGATGGCCGCGTAGCTCAGCGGGCGCACGAACGCCGCCGCAAACCCGATGATCACGGGAATGACGACATACAAGCCGGGGAGATCCAGCATCACCAGCAGGATGCCCGCAGTCAGACAGATCGGAACCCCGGCCACGAGAAGACGCGTTTCGCCTACTTTCTGGGCGATCTGCTTGCTGTACCGCGCCGCGACGAAGCCCGTGCCCGTGTATAGGCCCAAGATGAGTCCAAAAAACGTTAGCGGCACGTGAAGAGTCACGAACAGTGCCACGGGCACGAACCACACAAACAGGGTGAGGATGATACCGCGACTAAGCGCGTAGAACACGATCAGTGCCCAGCTCGCTCGCAGATAGATCCGTCTTGCGTCCCGCCTCGAAGTTCGGGTCTCACCGCTAGGCGCCCCGTCCGCGGACGGACTGTAGCCACCGGCGTGGGTTACCCTTAGGCCGAACGCGCATGCGGCGGCCAAGATGCTTGTCGGTATGGTGAGTAAAAGCGGTGTGGAGATACTCTCTGTGGCCAAGAAGCCCCCGATGACCCCGGACACCAAGAAGGCGATGAAGCCGTAACTCTGGGTCCGGGTCTCGACGTCCCGGTATTGCTCTTGCGCGCCGTTTACCCGCAAGATCTCGTGGAGCATGCCGGAGTCGGTCCCCGCTGTCAGTGCGAAGCCAAGGCCATTCAGGGCCTGGGAGACGATCAGCACCGCAAGGTTGCCAGGGGTTTCCAAAGTAGCAAACGCAAGACCCGCCACGCCCGCCGCCTTCACGATTTCACCGGTGACCAGCCTGATCGTGGGCGAGATCCGCTTTAGAGGCGGGGTGTCGAGTGGGCCCTTAAGGAGCATGATAGCCACGCCGTGAACGGCCACCACTATGCTTGCCTGCGGCAAGGACAGTCCTTGCTTCAGCAGGATCACCACCAGCACGGGCAGGTAGAAATACAGCCGCGACACGAAGCGATAGGCCGCCAGCGCACGTAGTTGGCGGATGCGGAGCAACTGGTTCATCTCGGACATGGCAACTCCGCTCCTCGAGGGATCATGCGGTACCCGGTAGTGCTGGGGCGGCCCCGGTTCGAGCCGGCGGCTTCTTCACCCTCTCCCTAACGACGACTTCCGGCGCAATTCGCCTGATTGCGTCGGAGGGGACCGCCCCCTCCCGCAGTATCGTTGGGGGCTCCGTGATCGTCGACACGATGGTCGTCGGCGCGTTCACCGGGCAGGGCCCATCTCCTACGACCGCACCGATCGGCGCTCCGGCGTTCGCGATGAACTCTCGAACCTCGGCCATCGTAGTAGCAGGCGGCATCCCCGAAATGTTCGCCGAGCTTGAAACTATCATGGTCCTCGCCGTCGCTGGGAGCGAGTAAGCAAGTCCTTCCGCGCAGGACAGAAGCACGGATGGCATGCCGGAGGTGACGAAGTCCGCCACTTCCCCTGTCTTCTCGACTACCAAGCTTAGGTAGCCCGGCCAAAAGGCGTCGGCGAGTCGACCGGCCAGATCGTTGAGGTGACCGTACCGCCGCGCGTCATCGACATCCAAGGCGTGCACAGCCAATGCTTCACCCGCGTCACGGCGCTTGGCGCGGTACAGGCGTTCGACGGCAAATCTATCGTAGCCGCTGGCAGAGAGGCCATAGTACCGCAGGCTGTGCCATACGACCAGATTACCCGACCGAAGGTGCACGGCGACCTTGAGGAGGTCGGCCTCAGACGTTCCCAGAAACTCCACGCTATCCTTCTCCTATCGTTCATGCCGCTAATCCGACCGCTGGGGCCTAGCACACGCCAAGGGGCTCCGCTCGAAAGCCTCGCCTGCTCGGCGCTGCCCGCAGATCGCCGGCGTCCTGACCGCTCCGAGCCCCGTTTCCACACGGTCGAATATTGGCCTGCTCCCGATGTCTCGGAACCCTCAGCGCATGCTCCGCCATCCGCCCTCGGGGACGACCTACTCCGCGCTCAGCGCGAACCGAGGGGTGACCCCCATCCAGTATGCGAGGGGACCGAGTGCAAGCCGGGACGCCCACTCCACATCAGCGATACGCTCCAGCTTGGGGTTTCGCCAGCCACTCGCCTCCAACATGCGGAGCAACGTGGCCGGTGGCGTGCCATTTCCGAGCGGTAACTGCCGGCGTACATCGGCCGGGTATTCCGCGTGATGGTGCGGACTCTCACCAATCAAGCGGCGGTACCACTTACGGGCGTAGACGCAGATCGCCTCCTTAGGATCGGCCGCGTCACCCCACTGACTCTCGAAGAGCACGAGCCGGGCACCGGGAACGCCTTCGCGCCACGTCCGCAGGGTTGCGGTCGGATCCGCCAGCGTCCAGAGCAGATGCCGCTCGATGATGACGTCGAACGCGCCGTTCGGGACGTCGTCTGCCGGGCACTCCACCGTCGCGATGTCGAGCCCCTCCGCGTCCGACTTGCGCCGGAGCTCCGCGAGCATACCTGAGGAGAGATCGGTCGCCGTCACTTCGTGGCCGAGGCGGGCGCAGATGATGCTGAGAAAGCCCGTCCCGGCGCCGGCGTCGAGAACTCGCGCTGGCGGCTCGGGCAACAGGCGGCGCACAGCCGCCGCCCACGCAGCCCATTCTGCATCGTGGGTCGGATAATGTTGCGGAATTCGGTCATAGTGCCCCGCATCTTCGTCCCAGAACGCCTTGGTGGTGGTTACCATATCCGTCATGTTCGTCCTCGCTCTCTAGGCTCTAGCCAGTCGCGGATGCATTCTACCGTTCTGCCGAGGGTCGCTGTGTGAGGCTCGGTGCCTTCAGGACCAGGTCATGCCGCACGGAGTCACACAAGATCACCCGCAGCCTCCGGCGGCCGCTCCGGCATTACTCTCGACGTCAGAACGTGGGCGGCGAGCAGTGCGTCATAGCCGCCGCTGCCACAGACAAAAGTGAGCGTGCGTCCGACCGGAGCTCGGGACGGGGCGGCAAGATCGCTCAGAGGTCGGACCCGCGTACGTTTGGCGAGACCATCTAGATCGCGGCATCTCAGCGCGGCCTCATCTGGATCGTCCGCATAGATTGCTCCCACTTCGCGGAGGAGATTCCCAGACAATTCACGACGCCGACCGTCAACGGCTCCGCCAACGCCCACGTATGAGCAGTTCACCGTGTCGAGCGGCAGCGGCTCAGGCGACCGAGTGCAGGTGAGGAGCAGATCGAACTCGTCGTCACGCCGTGCATCCGGAGTCCACCACCCGTCCAGGACGCCGGCACACTCGCTGGTGAGGTCGCGGGACGAAGGCGACCAGAGCTGGATTATGGCGAGCGGGTAGAGATCCCGCACCAGCAACGCGCAGGCCTGCCCGAGCCGCCCGCTGCCCATTATCAGCACCCGTGTCAAGGTTGAGCTGAGTTCGGCTACAGGCAACACCAAAGCCGCGGCCGTCCGACAATAGGTAAGATACGAGGATTCTACGACGCCGATGAGGCGGCACCCATTGTCCCATGCTATGGAGAGATATCTTCCTTCTGACCCGGCTCGGACCTTGACGCCGAATCCGGCTCCCTTGACCTTGCCGATCTTGACCCCGATGTCGTGCCCCGACAGCACAGCGCTTGCTACCGGGCCGTGCTGCACAGACCCCTCCAGCGAGGCGGCGCGGACGATGCCGAACACGTCTAGCCTGCTCAGCGTCGCGCGCACGGCGGCTTCCGACACCACCTGACGGCCCCGGCTCGCCGCGGCGGCCCGATCATCACTCATGGCTAGCAAAGCGTGGCCGGCCGGTCACGCTGATGCCGGAGTCTGGGAACAGCGATCGACAGAACCGCGCCGATCGCCGGATCAAGTCATACCCGTTCGCTCATGGAGGGATCCGCCAAAGAAGCCGGATGCGCGTGTCTCAAAGTCGCCGGCATGTCTTGCGAAGACTTGGCGGCACAAGCCATTGGCTACGGGCAGACCAAGAGCGCAAAATCCACCAAAACATTCAGCGTGTCTCCGAGCTTATCCCAGACCCGTCTTGGGCCGGTCGACCTCCGGCGCCCTTCACGGCGACCCAGCCGGCGAAGTTCCAGCACCGCCAGAAACAGTCGACGTCCGCGAATCCGCCGCGACGAAGCATCTCTTCGTTCCAGGATGCGGTGAGCGGGACCTGAACACCCTCCAACGCGAGAGCCTTTCGAGCGATCTCCTCGCGCGAGTAGCCGTTCCGCTCCTTCATCGCATGGTAGCGGTCGACCATCAGGCCGTTTAGCCGCCCCGCGCCCAGCACCTTCTCAACTAACACCAGCGCGCCGCCGGGACTCAAGCAGTCGTAGATGTCGGCGACTATTTGTTGGCGGTGATTGATCGGAACAAACACTAGAGTCAATAGAGAGATGACTACTGACGCGTGACAGGCCGGCACTCCGTCACGCAGGTCTAGATCGTACAGACGAATGACGCCCTGCTCGATGAGCGGCCCGAACCGCTCGCGGAACGCCGCAACCATAGCCGGCGCGCTCTCCACCGCGACGTAGCTGTTTGTGGCGCCGTAGCGATCGATAAGTGGGCGAAGGGCCTCGCCGCGCGACGTGCCAAGATCGACGATGTCCGTGTTCGGCTGCCGGAACGCGCAGGCAGCCTCGGTCGCCAAGGTCCGCATCAGCTCGTACTGAGGAATGGACCTCTCCAGCATTTCGTCGAAAACATCGGCGACGGTCTCGGTGAACTCCCAGAGGGGACCCATCGTCTCGGAGATATTGACGTCCCGCCTCGCCGCGTCCCTGGGGGCGCCGGCCGTCTCGTGGACGATCTCGTCCCTCATCGCGTCCTCGCTCATGCCGCCTCCCTAGCTAGATGGTGATTCCGAATTGGTTGAGCGTGCGGGGGCCCAAGGGGACATAAGTCGGCTGTCGAAGGTCGGCGTTGCTATCGCAACGTCGACCACTTCGGAGGTGGCGTCGTGCTCGCCGACCTTGACAGCCGCCCACCTGCGGATCTACCTGGTCATGGACAACCTCTCCACCCACAAGACCCCTGCGATCCGTGGCTGGGCGCCCACCGCCAACGTCGAGCTCGCCTTCACCCCGACCTACGCGAGCTTCCTCCGCATCGAATGCCACTTCTGGGGCATCGGCGAGTTCGTGATCAAGAACGCCGACTACCCCACCTGGGACGCCCTCGCCAAAGCCATGGCCGACCACGTCCAGCACCGCAACGGCCCCCACCGCGACCAACGCCTCATCCGCGCCGAACACCGACTCCTGATCGCCGCCTAACCCATACCATTCCCCGTCAAACATTCCCGGACAACCCACTACTGGCTGTTCCGCGGTCGGCCACCACTGCGTCGGCGGTCGGCGGCGCACCGAAGGCGTGGGTGAGCGTGGCCTCCTCCGAGCCGTCGATTGCCCTAGGCCGCGTTCCACCGGCGATGTTGACGAGCACGACCTCGTCGGGGCCGATCCAGCCGCTCCGCTTTAACTCGCGAGCGCCCGCGATGGCGGCTGCGGAGGCCGGACAAGCACGGATGCCCTCGTCTTCGGCGAGGTTCGCCTGTGCCGCTTCAATGTCAATTTGCGAGATGGCGAGGAAAGTACCCTGCGTCTCAGTGACGATGCGGTGCATGTACGGATATGAGCCAGTCGGGTCTCCGCGAAGGATCGCTTCGGCGATTCCGGTCGGGTTGGACACGATAAACTCGGGCAACATCTCCGAGGATCCGCGCTCGAACGACCGCACCATCGGTCTGCAGCTCTCCTGCTGGACGCAGACAAAGCGCGGCGCCGCCGTGAGCCGATCGAGTGCTCGGTATTCGCAGACTCCTCGCCAGCAGCCATAGAGGCCCATGCCACTGCTCACGGCCTGGATGACAACACTAGGTTCCCGCGGGAGCTGATCAAACGCCTCGAGGTACGCAATCTTCAAGCCCTCACGCCGGCAAGGGTTGAAGAAGCCGCCCTCCCAGACCAGACCGGTGTCAGCTGCGAATTTCTTGGCTGCTGCCCCGGCTTTGACAAACGTCCCATCAATTACGTGAAGCGACGCTCCGTCGTGGTCGCAGTGCTGATGGCGACTGACCCAGCCGGCGCCGCAAAACAGGTGAGCGTGCAACGAGTCTGCGCCGAAGTTTTCGATCCAGTAAGCAAATGCGGTGGACGAGTTGCCAGTCGAACTCGCGACGAAATCATCCACCCCCAGCTCCCGCAAGCGTGACAACGCAACCGCGGCCATCCGGTCCTTGGTGGTGCGGGTAGGGTGCCCGGTCTCATCCTTGAGAAACAGCTGGTTGAGGCCGTAGCGCCGGCCGGCCTCACGCGCGTGGACGAGCGGAGTCGGCTCGCATCCGCCGCGAGCATCGTCCTTGCTCCCAAGAGGCAGGATCGCAAAATACCGGCTAAGCGAGTCTCCATCCTCACCGATACGCACGCGCGTTAGATCATAGACCGGATCCACCGTGCTGCCGCATCGCTCACACCGTATGACGTGCTTGTGCTCATACTCTTCGCTGCATCGCGAACAGCGCATCCTGACTCGCTTGTGGCGTGACACTCTCTACCCCTCCGGTTCGGCAAACGGGCAAACGATTGTGGACGTCAGATGAGGATAACGATATCTCCTGATGATGGCTACTGCCAGGTAACCGTTCACGGGGTCTGATCTTGGATCAGGTCTTGAGCGGCGCGGGGACGGGCTGGCCGTGTTGATGGGCGGTGATCGCGTCGGTGAGGTAGGTATGGAGCCGTCGGTGTTGTAGGCGGCAGGTCTCGTGGATCGTGAGGAGTCGTTTGACGGCGTGGTTGCCGTGGTCGGTCTGGGTTCCGTAGCTCGTCCGTCGCCATATGACGGCGTGACGCAGCGCCCGTTCTTCGGTGTTGTTGGTGGCCGGTACGCCCGCGATCGGGGTGAACGTCCAGAGCGCCTCATAGCGCTCCAACAGCCCGGTGGCGAACCGGGTGGTGTGCGGGTCGCGGCCACGAGCGCCTCGCTCTAGCAG
>JAABUZ0100008894.1_pt1 | contig 11639 bp, 12 predicted proteins | sample 5562091 | NCBI WGS metagenome assembly JAABUZ01 (sample SAMN12813069, study PRJNA571459) | rock metagenome | isolation source: Antarctica rocks | place: Antarctica: Victoria Land, Linnaeus Terrace sud | collected 2015-12-21
TCCGCGCGCGGGGTGGTCAACGTGCCCTCGTCGCCCGAGGAGGCGTGGCTGTTCGCCTCCGACCCCGACGACAAGGAGCTGCGGGCGCGCATGGTGCGCGCGGTCGCCGCCGACCCCGAGGCCCCCACCGGCGACGAGGTGTACCAGGCGGTGTGCTTACTGGCCGAGGGCGCCACCCCCGAGGAGGTCCACGCCGCGCGCCTGGCACAGACGCCGGCGCGCGACGACCGCGCCAACGGAGCGGACCACGCCGACGGGGCGAGCGGCGGGGCAACGTTGCCGGCGACGCTGCCCCTGCTGCTGGCCGGGGCCTGCCCGCCCGCCCCGCACAACGGACACGCCACCCCGACCGAGACAGTGACCGATGATCGCTAAAGGAGACCCCATGCGCCGCCTGCTTGCCTCCCTGACCGCCCTCGTCCTGTTCGCCCTGGCCCTGGCGGCGACGAGCGCCCGCATCCCCCTGGCGCGTGCCCTGAGATCGCTCCTCGTCGGCGCCCTGCTCACGCCGCCCGATGTCTCCCTATGGGCGCTGCCGCGTGCCCAGGGCACCGTGGCCCTGCTCGTTCTGCTGGCCCTGCTGACCCTGCTGACCTGTGTGGCCCTCGCCCGCGTCGGTGGGGTGCTCGGGCTCGCCCTAATGTATTACTGTGCGCCGCTCGCCCTCCGCTGGTGGGGCAGGACGGCGCACGAGGAGGAGGACCCATGCGCCGACTGATCGCCCTCCTGGTTGCCGCCGTCGTCCTCCTTGTCTTGCTCGCCCTGAGCGTCGGCGCGGGCGCGACGGGAGGGACCACCCGCGCCCACGCGGCGAGCAAGCCGAGTCCGACCAGCACACCCGTGCCCACGCAGACGCCCTACCCGACGTACACGGCCGTCCCCACCTGGACGCCGCTGCCCACCGCGACGCCCGTGCACCGCCCCGCGCTGACCCTCTCCGCGTCCCAGGAGATGCCCGGCGAGGCCCTCATCGCCGCCGCGAGCGACTTCCCGCCCGGCGGCACGGTCACGCTCTCCTGGGACGGCGGCTACCTGGCGCGCGGCGCCGCCGACGAGAGCGGCTACCTCGCCTTCCGCGTCACGGTCCCCGGCAACGCCAGCCTGGGGCCGCACGAGGTCCGCGCCATCGGCCCCGCCCACACCTCGGCCAGCGCGCCCTTCGTCGTGGCCGTCCTCTACCACCCGGCGCTCGCCGTCAGCCAGGCCCAGGGGCCGGCCACCACGCACCTCGCCCTGGCCGCCACCGGCTTCGCGCCCCTGCGCGGCGTCGCGTTCTACTGGGACACCGTGGGCAGCGGCACGCACGCGGGCGACGCCACGACCGACGACACCGGCAACGCCAGCCTGGACACGACCGTGGCCCACGGCCTCCCCGTCGGCGCGCACCGCCTGGTCGCGGCGCAGACCTCCCCCGCCCTGCACGCCTACGCCTTCTTCACCGCGCTGGCGGTCCCGCCCCCCTGCGGCGGCCTGGAGATCCCGCTGCCCTTCGTCAACCCCTTGTGCCTCGACCCCCTCGGCGCCCTCGGCTCCTGGATCGCCTCCGGGGCCACCGCCGGGGCCACCGCCGTCGGCGCGCTCGTCGCCAAGGACCTGACCACGCAGCAGGACTACACGCGGATCACGCAGTTGCAGCCCGCCTTCGCCACGATGCAGGACCTCGCGCGCGACCTGTTCGGGGTACTGTTCCTGGCCGGGGCGCTCACCTGGTACGCCCGCCGCTTGGGGCTGGGGCCGGCCGGGGAGGCGGCCACGCAGATGGTCGAGGGCGGCCTGGGTCTGGCCCTCACCCTGTCGCTGCCGCACCTGATGCGCCTCTACATCGCGGCCGTCAACGACGCCTCCACCATGATCCTGGCCGATCCCAACAACCAGGGCGGGGCCGCCATCGGCGAGCTGGCGAGCCACCTCATCGGCCCCGCCCTGCTCACGGTCATCACCGGCGACCCCATCTTCCTGCTGGTGGTCGTCGCCTTCGTCGTCGTCTTCGTGGTGCTGCTGGTGCTTATCGCCATCACGCGCACCATCGGCACCCTCTACGGCGCGGCGGTCTACCTGGCCGCCCCGGTGGGCGCGATCTGCATGGTCACGCCCCTCACGCGCGCGGTGGCCGCGGCCTGGGCGCGGCTGTGGTTCTCGCTCACGCTGTGGGGCGTGTCCTACGCCGTCGCGCTGGTGTCCGTGCGGGCGATGGTGGCCGCGTTCGGGGGCAACGGGCTGCAATCGCTGGCCCTGGCCCTGGCCGGCGCGCTGATGCTCTACGGCGCGCCGCGCCTGGGCGACGCGCTGCTCGGCGGCGGGGCCTCGCGCGCCCTGGGCATCGGCAACGTGCCCCTGCTCGGCACCGCCGTCCGCATGGGCCTGGCGGCCGCCACGGGCGGGGCCGGCGGCGCGGCCGCGGCGAATGCGGCCGGAGCGGGAACCACAATGGGGATGCCAGCGACGCCCGCTGACCCGTCAATTACACCCATACCCAACGCCAGCGTGTCCGAGATCGCGTCGATCGCGCCGCCGATCAACGCCGAGTGGGGACTGATCGAATGAGCGTCACGAGCGGGATCAAGCGAGCGGCGCGCGCGACGGGGCGGGGCCTGTATGTGCTGGCCGTGCCCCGGACGGTGCGCCGCTCCACGGAGGAGTTGCGCCGGGTCGAGCTGTCGCCGGCGCTCGGGCTCGTGCTCCGCCTCTTCGCGGTCCTGGTGCTCGCGGGGACGGTCCTGGCGGTCCACGCCGTCGGGCACCCCCTCCTGGGCCTCGCCCGCGCTGCCCTGCTGCTCCTGGGGGCCGTCGCGATCCTGGCCCTCTCCGGCGCACTCGCGCCGCAAGGGCGGCTCCTGGGGCAGCTCTTGCTGTCCTACGCCAAACGGGAGAGCGCGCGCCGGGGATTGACGTGGCAGGGCCGGCTCTTTCGCGCTCTCGCCCGACGCTTAGAGCCTGCCATGTCAGAGAAAAAGGGGAAGGGGAAGACCAATGACCGCTAATCAGAACGACGCACAACGCCCGCGCATCTCGATGGTCGCGGCGGTGTCGCAGAAATGGCAGTACGGGCAAGAACTCAATTGTACGTTGGAGCGGTTGAATGAGTTGGGGCAAGACGGCTGGGAGCTCGTCGGGTCGCCGGTTATCGCCCGCACTGTCCTCGGATCGTCCGGGCAGCTCCTCTATGTGTTTAAGCGGCCTATTCAGATGCCGCAGCGGTAACGAGAGAGGAGCATTGGTCGGGACCCTCTATCCCGGCCGGGCTCCCACAGTCAAGGAAATGGAAGGAAAGAGCCATGGCCATCACGGATCGCTACCACATCTTGCGGGCGCTCGCCGACGGGGAGGAGCGCCACGGCTACGCCCTCATGGAGGCGGTCGAGGCCGCCACGGGCGGCAAGGTCCTCCTGCCGCCCGGCACGCTCTACCGCGCCATCGCGCGCATGCTGGACGACGGCCTGATCGTCGAGGAGGCCGTGCGGCCCGCGCCCGACCCGGAGGACGAGCGCCGGCGCTACTACCGCATCACCGCGCGCGGCCAGGCGCTACTCGCCCATCCAGGAGTGCCCCTTGCCCCGCTTGCCCCCCAGGACGCCCGCCGGATGCTCGCCGCGCTGGACCCGCATCGTGCGCACGATGAGGCCCCCCGACGCGGGGCGACCGCGTGGCGCGGGGCGCTCTCGTTCGGGGTGACGTGGGGCGCGGCCACGGGCGGCCTGCTGCTGCTGCTGGGCGCGGGCGGCGCGGGCTGGGTCACGGGCGCGGTCGCCACGGTCGTCACCACCGGCGCGGGGCTGCTGCGCCGCCCGGACGCGGCCTAGCGCGCCGCCCCCAGGGAGCACGACGCGCGCACGGACGAGGACCAGGACGAGAACACACACGGACGAACGGATGAGAGGACAGGAGGGGGACCCATGGCGGACGAGAAGAACGAGAAGAAGCGGACGGGGTACTACCTGGCCGACGAGACGGTGCAGGCGGTCGCGGAGCACGCCAAGCGCGCGGGCGTCTCGGTCTCGGCGGCGGCGGACGACCTGATCCAGCGCGGCGCGGTCGCCGCCTCGACGCAGGCCGTGGGCGAGCAGGCGGTCCCGGCCATCGCGGCGGCGGTGGGCCGCACGGTGGAGGAGCTGCTGCGCGCCGTGGTCGTGCAGCCGTTCGGCGCGGAACTGGCGGCGATCCGCCACGAGGCGACGGTGGCCCGCCTGGAGGGCTTCGCCCACCTCTGCAACGACTACGGCCCCGCGATCGCCGAGCAGCTCGAGGCGGCGGCCGAGGAGCGCGCGGCGGCGGCGCGGGCGGCGGGCGAGCGCGCGCGGCTGACCATGCGCGTGGTCGACGAGCAGGTGGCCTGATGGCGGCGCCGCTGACGACGCGGACGTTCGTGGAGGGGCGCTATGTGCCGGCCGGGCGGGGGGCGGACGCCAAGATCGAGCAGCAGGTGCAGCACCTCAAGGCGCGCTTCCGTCCGGGCGAGGCGCGCGAGGAGCGGACGTTGTTCGACGCGCGCGGCGAGGTGGCGCACCAGGCCGCCGCGCGCGCCATCCTGACGGCCGCGATCGGCCCCACGGTCGTCTTCCACCGCATCATCCTCTCGCCGGGGCGTCGCGGCGGCTTGGTGCGCCTGATCGACCTGCACACCTGGACGCGCCTGCTCCTGATGGACCTGGGCCACGACCTGGGCCAGCGCCTGGTGTGGGTGGCCGCCGCCCACCGCAACACCGACGACCCGCACATCCACGTGCTGCTCGCCGGCGCGGCCGAGCGGACCCGCTGGCCACACGAGGGGAAGGTGCTGAGCGTGGAGCTGCGGACGCCGCACTACGCCCTCTTGCGGGAGCGGGGGGACGTGCGCGCGGCCCAGATCCGCCAGATCAACGGCGACGGGACTGCGGCCTGATCGCGAACGGAGAAGGGAGAGACAGATGGACCGGTGGTCAGGGGGCAACCTCGCCTACACCGTCGATGGTCAGGGGCTCGTGCTCCACGTGCGGGAGGCGACGGCGTCGCCCCCTGACCCAGCCCCGGCGCGCACGGACACCGCGCCGCCCGTCGCGCTGCGGACCCTGGTGGCCCCACTGACCTGGGAGCCGGTGCAGCGCCTGCTCGCCTGGGGCGCGCGCGAGGGCATGACCGCGGCCGAGTTGCTGGACACCTGCCGGGCGGCGACACGCCCGACGACGACACGCCAACGAAGGAGCACACGATGACACAAGCAGCCCGCGACGAGAGGGAGAGGGGCCTGACCCCCGAGGCCAATCCGACGGACGCGACGGACCTGACGTACTACACGCGCGAGCAGGTCGGCCCCGGCCCCGAGGACGTGCGGTGGACCCCGATCGTCGACCCGGCCGAGGTCGCCGCGATCCAGGGGTCGCTGGCCCAGGGCATCGACCCGCCCTACGAGGTGTGGGCGGACGCGGCACCGGCCGCGCTCGCCCCCGCCGACCTCGCCCCCGCCGACGACACGCCGACCGTGTACGCCTGGGAGCAGACCGGCCCGGCCGTGGGCGAGGGCCAGCTCTACGAGGTGAGCGATCCGGTGGTGGTCGCCGCCTACACGGAGGGGCATCCCGAGCCGTCCGGCATCGAGATCGCCAACCCGGCCGCCTATTATGAGGCGGCGGCGGTCCCCTCCCAGGCTCAGGAGATCGCCCCCGAGCCCTTTCTCTACGGCGCGCAGATCGACGCGCTGGCCTACGTCGGCGCCACATGGCTCGCGGTCGAGGAGACCGGGGACGGCGTCGCGCTCGGGCGCTACACGGCCCCTTCCCTGAAGGGCGACCCCATCGGCTGGGAACCGCTGCGCGTCGGCGACGGCCCCGACGACGGCCCTGCCGGCAACGCCTACCCCGACGCAGCGGCGGCCTACCAGTCCGCCATCGCCTCCAACGGCGCGGCCCTCGCGGCCCCGCCGCTGGACCTCATCCCCGCCCCCGTCGCCCTCGACCGCGACCCGACGCCGGGCCTCAACCTCGACGCGATCTTCTAGGGGAACGGAGGGATCATGAGCACGCCCCGCACGCCGGCCCGCCCGTCCATCGCCGCCCGCCCCCTGGCGCGCGTCGGCCTCGCCGCCCGCCGCCTAGCCAGGCTCCCGCGCTCGATCGGACGCACGCTGGCGCTGACCCTGTGCCGGCTGCTCGCCCGCCGGCGCCGGGTGCTGCGCGGCAGGGCCGGCCGGCTCGCCGCCCTGCTCGTCGCGCTTGCCCTATCCCTGGCGGCCTGGCTCGGGCCGGTCGGCGGCGCGTCCCTGCTCGCCGCCGAGGCCGCGGCCCTCTATCGCCACGTCGTCGCGGCGGTGACACTGTGGTATCAGACGGCCTACGACGCGGTGGCCTGGCCGGCGGCCAACGGCCTGGCCGCCCTGCGCGGCGTGCAGTCCTGGGCGCGCCACGGCCTCCACGGGCTCGTCCCCACGGTCCACGGCATCCCCTGGACCGTCTGGATGCGCCACGGCGCGGCCTGGCGCTACGCGGCCCTCCAGGGACGGGGCGGCGCCGCCGTGCGCGCGGCCATCCCCGTGGAACTGGCCGGCGCGCTCGGGCTCCTGGCCCTGTGCGCCGTGTTCATCCTCATTGGTCGCAGGAAGCGCGGCCTGGACCCCACGCGCCGCAACACCTACGGCGGCGCCCGCTGGCAGACCTGGGACGAACTGCGGCGGCGGCGGGCCAGGCCGGGCGACCTGGTGCTGGGCACGGCGCGGCGCGGCCTGCGCCGGATCACCGTCGGCATCCCCGCCGCCCTGCTCGTGGAGGGCGTGGCCATCTGCGCCCCCAACGGCCTCGGCAAGTCCAACGCCCTCTACAAGGGGCAGTTGCTGGCGGCCGACCCCGCCGTGGATTACGTCGCCACCGACCCCAAGGGCGAGCACTGGGCGCAGACCGCCGCCGCCCTCTCCCGCACCCACGACGTGTACCGCCTGGACATGCAGACCCCGGCCGCCAGCGTGACCTGGGCGCCCCTCTCCCTGGAGCGCACGCAGGCGCAGGCCGAGGCCTGGGCCGCCGCCTGGCTGCGCAACACCACACCGGCAGGCAGCGCCCCCGCCGTGGCCTACTTCGAGCAGGCCCTGATCCTGCTCATCGCCGCTGGCGTCGCCCACGTCCACGCCGTCGCCGCCGCCGCGGGCCGCGCCACCGGCACCCTCGGCGAGTTGGTCGACCTGCTCCTGCAGCCGACCATCGAGCGCATCGAGGCCCGCTTACTGAAGACGCCGGGCGGCATCCCCCCCGCAGCCGGCCAGTTCCTCGGGCTGATCAAGGAGCACAAGGACCTGCGCACCTCGATCCCCTCCGGCCTGGCCCCGCGCCTCTCCACCCTGACCGACGCCGCCGTGCGCGCCGTCGTCGGCGGCGTCGGCACCCTCGACCTGGACCGCCTGGGGCGGCGCGGCCGCCGACCGGTCGCCCTCTACATCGTCACGCCCGTGGGCGACCGTACCCTGCGCCCCCTCGTCGGCGGCCTGTTCACCACCCTCTTCCGCGTGCTCATGGACCGCGCGCGCACCCTGCCGGGAGGGGCGCTGGAGCGCGAGGTGCGCCTGTTGCTGGACGAGTTCGGCACCATGGGCGCGGTGCCCGACGCCCCCGATCGCTTCAACGTGCTGCGCCAGGTGCGCGTCTCGCGCGTCCTCTCCTTCCAGATGCGCTCGCAGCTCGTCGAGGACTACGACGAGACCGGGGCGGAGGCCCTCGTGGAGTCGTGCAACGCGCTGGCCTGGCTGGGCGGGACGCGCGGCAAGGACGCGCAGTGGGCCAGCGAGACCGTGGGCAAGCGCACGGTGCTGGCCTACAGCGAGGGCGACTCGGCCGCGCGCGGCGTGTTCGGACGCCGGCCCGAGCGCGACAGTCGCTCGGCGAGCGAGGCCGGCGTCCCGCTGCTGTTCCCGGAGGACCTGCACGCCTCCTCGCGCCGGCGCATCGTGGTCAGCGTGCGCGAGGCGCGACCCATGGACCTGCGCACGCGGCCCTTCTACACCGTGCGCGCCCTCAAGCGGCTCTCGCAGCTCCCCGCCCCGCTCGCGTCCCGCGAAGCCCCCGTCCCCGCGCCGGCGCCGGTTGCCCCCTCGACGACGCCGGCCCCGGCCCCGGCGACACCCGTCCCTGCGCACGCGCGGGTGGTCCTGGCGCCTCCCCCGTCCCCGGCGCGGGCAGCCGCGCCGGCCGTCACACCCCGCGCACCGGTACGCGTCGTCGCGCAGCCGGCCCCGGCGACACCCTCCCCCGTGGTCACGGCCCCCGCTGCGACGGCGGCAGCGGCGACGACGACGGACCCGGACCCCAGTGTGATCGTGTTCGCAACGCGGCCGGCGCGGCTGCCCACCGCTCCCGTGAAGCATGGCACGGCCTACGATTGGACGGGGCTGCCATGACCGCCCCCGTGACCGCACAGACGACGTGCCGGGTAGCGCCTTGGAAGGGGGGGCAGGGGGTGCTCTCAGGCGCTGCCTTTACGGCAGGGGAGTCCGTGGGCTACAATGCCTATCATGAAGGAGTGCGCCATGTAGCACGACGCGCGGCCGCAGCGGCCGCAAAGATAAGAGGCCCACCGGCTACGAACCGGTGAGCCCCTTACCCGCCTGGACTGTTTTAATAGTGACCGGCGCTGGTGTACGGCCGCCAAGCTAACCACCAGAGCCACGAGACGGAGGCCGCAGCCCCGAGGAGTAACCAGCTCCGAACCGGGTTGCGGGCCTGCATAGGAGGCTTTTATGCTTCAAAGCACGCCCATGCTCTCTCGACAGGATAACGCGGACGCGCGCGCCTGTCAAAGTGATGCGCACATTCCCCCCTTTCCAGGGGCGCACACGATCATCGTGGCCGTCGTGCGCGCCTATCGCGACGCCTATCCCGCGGCCACGGTCACGCCCGACGCCATCCTCGGCCCGAGCCGCGCGGCCGACGTCGCACGGGCGCGCCATCTGTGCGCCTACCTGTTGATGGAGGATGCGCGCCTGACGTGCGTGGCCACCGCCAAGGCGCTGGGCGACCGCGATCACAGCACCATCCTGCACAGCCGCGCGCGGATTGCCGTTGCCCTGGGCCACGATGAGGCCCTCGACGACCTCCTCTCACGAGCACGCGCGGCCCTCGCCGGCCGCGTCGACGACACACGTCTGCGCGTGCGCTGCGAGGAGCAGCGCCGGCGCGGCCGGGAGGAGACCTCCCCCCGCGAGTGGGACGAGTACCGCTACTGGCGGCTACGGGCGCTGCGTTCCCCACGCCATGGCGCGACGGGAGGTGCGTGATGCCCTTCGCACGACCGACCACCACCGCCACCCCCGACGAGATCTTCGAGGAGTGGGTCCACGTCCTCTCGCACGCCGAGCTGCTCGCGCTGCTCTACGTGGTGCGCCGTACCCTCGGCTTCAAGAAAGACGCGGACAGCATCAGCTACACGCAGTTCCTGCACGGGATCGTGACGCGCGGGGGCAAGGTGCTCGACCGCGGCTGCGGCATCAGGAGCCGGAGCACGTTGGCGGCCGCCCTGCGCCGGCTGGAGGAGCGGGGCCTGATCCGCAGTGTGAAGACCCAGACCGCTGCTGGGGACCAGGCCACCACGCGCTATGCCCTGTGGTTCGTCGGCGACGACGCGCGCGACGCCCCTGCACGCAACCCCAGCGAAGCCGCGGGAGAGGGTGGTACGCCAACCGCACCGGGGTGGTGCGCAGATCGAACCACCGGTAGTGCGCAGATCGAACCACCGGTAGTGCGCAGATCGAACCGACAACAAACAGTCGAGACAACAAACACGAGACAACAAACAGTTCTCTCGAAACGAAAGGGGGCCGCGCACCGCGCTGCTGCTCTCGATTCGACCGATTCGACCACATCAACAGAAGGTCTGACCTCCATGGCCACGACAGGGCACAGCCTATCGCCGGTCGCCGCGGCGGTGGCCAACCTCTCGGCCGAGTTCGGCGACGACGCCCCGCAAGCTAGCCAGACGCGCGTGGCAAACATGCAGCGCGCCGCGCGCATGGCCGATGCGGACCTGCTGCCATTACTGGACGAGGCGGCATCGATCGCGCGATCGCAGGCGGGGGCCATCACCAAGCGAGGTCGTGACGGGACAATTGTGTGTATGCCCTACCTGCTTGCGACGCTGCGGGACCTTGTCGACGCGCCCGACGCGCCCGACGCGCCCCTGGCCAGCGGCGCTGGACAACCTGACCCGCGGCTGTCCGAGGCCGGACCGGGACCGGGTGCGGTCAGTGCAGGCGCGCTAGCCCAGTCTGCGCTGTCGGCCCCCTGTGCTCCCGGCGGGGGTGCGACGGCCGCTGTCGCTGAGGACGATTCGCCGGCGGACAACGCAGCCACGGCGCTGTGGCGGGCGGTGCTGGGCGAGGTGCGGGAGGTGCTGACGCCCGAGAACTACGCCGTGTGGTTCGCCCCGGCCTGCGCCCTCGCGCTGGAGGGGAACGTGCTGCGGGTGACGGTGCCGACGGCGTTCCACGCGAACTGGCTGGCGCACAAGCTGGGTGGGCGGGTGCGGCAGGCGCTGGAGCGGACAGGCCACGGCGGCGTGCATATCACGTACGATGTCTCGGCACGGGGGGAGCCTCCTCTGGCGGTCCCAGTCCCCTCCCTCGTTGCCGCCGTTGCCGCGGCTTGCCCCCTGGCTTCTCCGGGACGAGCGTCAGACGGTGATCGTCCCCCTGCGGGGGACAGGTCACACCTGGTGGGGGGCTGTCCCGCGTGTCGCGCTGCGCCCTGCCGCTGCCGGCCAGCGGAGCGCGCGCGCCGGGTGGTCGCGGCGCGGGCAGTATCCCCGGCTGTCGTGGGGAGGGGCGCCCCATGACCGCCTCTCAGCAGCGCGAGACGCCGGCGCTCGGGGTGCTCGACGGAGACGGCCTGCACCTGCCCGACGGGTCTCTCGCCCCCATCCGAGGGACGATCCGGCACGTCGGCGACCTGTACAAGGGGGCGCGTCGGTACGGCCTGTCGCAACTGTGGCTGACCGACGCCTGGGTGCGCGCGGCCGACCTGCCCGCCACGCTTGAGGCCGGCGGGCGCTTCCGGGAGGTGCGCCACCCGTTCGTGAGCGACGGCCTGGCTGAGTTGCACGCGTTCCCCGAGGCGCTGGGCGCGTGGCTGGCCCTGCGCCGCAAGGGCGAGGCGGGCTCGGGTGTGTCCATCGTGATTCCGCTCTACGATGAGCACGCGGTGTGGGGGCTCGACACGGACGGGGCGACGCTCTTGGCCGCGCTGCTGGCCTACGCGGGGGCGGTGGGCGCGCCGTACTACAGTTCGCCGGGGCGGACGGGGACGGACCTGCTGCAGGAGCTGGGCAAGCGGGGGGCCGGCAGCCAGCGGGAGTACCCGGAGGGGCTGCCGGTGCCGGCGGGGCAGGCCGAGACGGTAACGGAACTGAGCTGGCTGCGCACGCTCTCGCCAGCCGAGCGCGAGAAGACATATCTTCATAGTTATGATAAAAACGCACAGTGGCTCTCGGCCGCGGGCGTGGTGGAACTGGGCCTGTCCGGCATCGAGGAGCGGCGCGATCCGGGCGGCAAGGTGCCCTTCGACAAGAAAGTGCCAGGCTACTGGCTGGCCCGGATCGCGGGGGGCGAGGAGCGGTGGTGCTGCACGCCGACGGTGGCGTGGGCCAGCGAGCGCGGCCAGACAGTGACGATCCGCGAGGCGCACGTCTGGACG
>JAABUZ0100008925.1_pt1 | contig 11638 bp, 18 predicted proteins | sample 5562091 | NCBI WGS metagenome assembly JAABUZ01 (sample SAMN12813069, study PRJNA571459) | rock metagenome | isolation source: Antarctica rocks | place: Antarctica: Victoria Land, Linnaeus Terrace sud | collected 2015-12-21
GCGCTTGTTCTGTTCTGCTCTGGTACCGCCTTCGTCTTGATGTTGAATTTTCCCGTGAGCCTCACTTGGTGTATCGAAACACTACTATAATAGGACAACACCTGAACGGTCTTGTGTTGAGTCAAAAGATGCACTCTGCGAAAACCGGTCCTATGAAAGCAATAGGGTGTCTACGCTATCACTTGATAGTGGGTCGGTTGCAGAGACCATGCCGGCTGTCATTAGGAAATGGATTGCTCGCTCACGCTAGGTACTATGCTGAGAAAGTGGTAAAGGTCCCCCAGATGGCGGAATCAATATCTGAGGGAACTTTGAAGCAATGGACAAAAAGTAGGCTACTTTAATCATGATACCTGATTTTACAGAGGTGGGTGATTTCGTGCAACAAGATGAAGAGGTTGCAACAATTGAGACGGATAAAATCGATGTTACTGTAAATGCGTCGGACTCAGGGAAAATCACCGAATTGTTAGCAAAGGAAGAAGAAACAGTTACTGTGGGACAGGACTTACTCAAACTAGACTCAAGTGCTTCCGGCGAAAGTGGGGCGGAGACCTCCACCAGAAAGGAGGAGTCTTCCGAAGAATCAAAAATTGATCAGAGTAAGGAAGGTAGAGCAAACACATCCTCAGCAGAACCGAAAAATAGAGAAGATCAAGATCAGGATGGAGCGAGCTCTGCCCAGCAACGCAAAGGGGACGCCAAAGTGCCACAAGAGTTGCAGAAGCCCACAAATGTAAGCGACATACCAGCAAATACCAAGGGGCAGTCGAATTTAGAAGCGGAGGAGAGGCATCAAGGCAGCCATGATGAGGACGCAAAGGCCGACTCGATGTCATCGAATGCGGCGACTAACGAGAACCGCGGGGAGCGTAGAGTACCAACGATTGACTTCTTGACTAATCTAAGGTAAAGATGAACCGAATGCGCCTGAGAATTGCGGAGCGCTTAAAACAGTCTCAAAACACAGCCGCGTCTTTGACAACCTTTAATGAGGTCGATATGTCTAACCTGATGGAGATGCGCTCCCTGTATAAGGAAGAAATTCTTAAAAAAACAGGCATTAAGCTTGGATTTATGTCTGCTTTCTCAAGAGCTGTGGTTCTAGCTGCGAAATTGATCCCAGCTGTTAACGCATCAATAGAAGGTCCCAATGGAGGCGATACCATCGTGTACCACGATTTTGTGGATCTCAGCGTGGCTGTCGCGACCTCGAAAGGCTTAGTGACCCCAGTCGTGCGCAACGTCGAGTCTCTTGATTTTGTTGGCATCGAAAAAGTTATCCACGAGCTTGGGGTCAAAGCACGAGATAATAAACTTACGATAGAGGACATGGCAGGTGGTACATTCACAATCTCCAACGGAGGCGTGTTTGGCTCTTTGATGGGAACACCTATAATCAATTTGCCCCAAACTGCCGTCTTAGGGCTGCATGCTGTTAAAGAGAGACCCGCAGTAGTCAAAGGAAGGGTAGAAGTACGCCCTATGATGTATCTGGCGCTCACGGTAACGAGACTTAATGAATATCAACTAACAAGTTGTAGTATGATCACAGGATACTTGACGGACGTGAAGCGGTAACTTTCTTAAAAGCTGTCAAAGATCTCATCGAGGATCCAAGACGAATGCTTTTGATGTAAGTATTTCGGCATTGCCATCAATCTTTATGGAGGAATATCCACACGTTGAGAAATTTCAAGTATGTCGCTAGTTATGGACGTCTGTATATCGTGCCCTTTGCCAGCAGCGACTTTAAGAATCAATTCGTTCAGCATTGAAGATCCCAATATTGAGACGTGCTCAGCCGATGCCGGACCACCTCGAATATCAAGTGCGGCTGGTTTGTGAGGTAGTTCAACGGTAGTCACGGTCATGTTTGAAGGGTTGTATCGCTTGAAACCCCAGCCCCTGTTGCACATATATCCTGTGGATAGTAAACTAAGTATGAGTAAAACCCTAATTTGGCATAAAAACCTTACAGTTCCATCACCGTATCCAAGTTGAACTCCCTTTTCAGTGGAATTATTACTGATTTTAAGGTCTATTGACATATTCAGTCGCGAGTCTTCGTTGTTTTCTCGATAGTAATACGACCTCTCTGTTTTGATCCCAGTACCATAAAAACCTTGCGGGTAAGCTATTGTATAACAAACAAAATGTACAGTATATTCGGGTATCTGGAGCGTAAGGCAAAGCCACTTCTAATGGGTTTATCCATTTTTCCATCAGGCCATTGTTTTCGAGGACCTTTTCCTCTGTCAATGCCACACTATGACTATAGCTCTCGTTTATTTGCCGTCCAAACCACTGGGGGGTTTGGCTTAATAGAAGTTCCATACTTTTCGACATTGTCAAATTATCTGCAGCTGCTTGTTAAAGTGTTTCCACAATACTGTTGACTTACGTCCACTGGGGTGGGAGATCTTCAAAAATTCACCAAAGGTTCGTTGATGACCGTGAATGTCATCTGGAGCAAAAGTATCATTTCATGAAATAAGCCGCAGCGCAGAATACTGACTTACCCCAAACTCGATCACCACCTTTTGGGAGCATGGAGGACAAACCTGGCATTGCCCTCAGTATATCCGCCCTCTCTCCCTTGGAAAAGAACTTTTCCAGCCCATATGCGGCGAAAGCATTCAGTTCCGCTGAGTCTTTCATCTCACCTGAGAGCAATGCCGCCAATGTCTTCGGCGTTCCTTTTTTTAGTAAGCGCTCAATATTTAGCTTACCGAGTAAGGATCCACTGATATTTATGAAAGCTTCAATGTGAGAGTTTACCTAGGTTTTAGTAGAGACACAGTCATGCAGATACCCAGTTATTTCCTCCATTACCATTTCCTTCACCTTCAGCCTCAACCCATTTCATAAACCAGAAAACAACCTGCGAGCCCATACTATGAGATACTAGCACAACCTTTCGGCCAGATTGCAGGGAGGATAACTCGATGAACAGCTTCAACTTCGTGAAATAGCGATCGCGTTTTTGTAAGTTAGAATACGAAAGTCGCCAATCGTAACTAGCGGAGAGCATGTTATTCGGCTCATACCCTATGATAAATACGGGCTGCCAAGCTACTTTACCAAGAACCCTATCGTCAGAATTTTACTGATTATTTGCCTTTACCCCAAATTTTCTATTATTTTGTTCCATATCCAGTAGCCACCTACGAAAAAATCGGCTTTCACAATTAACAATTGTCCCGCAGTACCTACCAGCATCAAAACCTTGGGCTGCCCTCAATTTAATTCCTGGAATTCAGAATTTGAGGCATTCACGATTACTCACCAGGCGGATCTAAACCACTTTCTTCATCGAGACGGATTTGAGACTGCAGGTAAGCACGGTAAAGAAGCCAACCGAACCATCCAACATCCCTATTGTAAGAGATAAATTTCAGTTACTGACCTTATCCAGGAGCATTGCTCTAAGCATAGTCCAGCTCCCCCACAATCGCTTTCGGAAGTATGGCTCAGAGCACTTTGTATCAACACTCCAGCTTTCTAAACCAGAGCTTATGACACCTGGAATGAGAATGAGAGGAAAGTGGGCCGTCAACCCTGCACTCTTCATTTTTACTCCGGTGGCAAAAGACCCTTTACCAATAGTTGAGTATTGCTCGTCCACAATTGTCTTCGCATCCTGGATGATTCCCAAGGGAAGAGACGCTCGTGAGCCTGAGATAGAATAAATTTTTCCGTACCTTTCACATCGTCCATCAGTTCCAAGATTGAATCAAACTGTATTTCTGATAAAACGTCAAACGGTAACATGCTTTGCTGTCTTCCATACATAAACGCTAGAAAAGCCAGAACAGGAACTATGACAGTAATTGATAAACCAACAACTCTGCACCCAGCTAATGTTTCTCGAAAAGTTCGTGGCTTTCCGACTGGAACCACATCAAACGTTTGTTGGCTTCTGCGATTACCATTTCGGCCCTTACCTCTTGCTGGAGCGGATTGCGGCGTCCAGTGCCGGTGCATAAAAGGTATAGGGTACCACGATACCGTGCTCACCAATGCTATATACCAATATAGCACTATGATGTCGGCATTTAAAATCAGGATAACTTGTAATTAGCACCGTGTAAATTTTATTATTTAGCTGTAGTTTTTTCGAATAATTCGCCTCAATATTTGGACAACCTACCGGGTTTGGCAGGGATGAGCATTGAGTTCGAAATATACAGCGGTGAATCGCAGCTACCATCTATACATAAGCTGATCGGAGAAAATCTTTCAGAAGCTTACAGTATATATGTGTATAGATATTTCATCCATCAGTGGCCCCAATTATGCTTTGTCGCGAAAGATGTAAACAAAATTGTGGGCGTGATAATTTGTAAGCTAGAGGTTCATCGGCATGGGCCCCTGCGTGGCTACATTGCAATGCTGGCAATCTGGCAGGAATATCGTGGTCGAGGCCTGGCTACTCGATTGGTGCTGCTTGCCATTGAAGCAATGAGAAGACAAAATGCAGATGAGATTAGTTTGGAAACCGAGGTTGCAAACGGAGCAGCTATACGGCTGTATGAGAAGCTGGGGTTTATTAGGTACAAACGCCTGCATTGCTATTATCTCAACGCTAACGATGCTTTTCGCTTGTTGCTGCCTCTAAGGAACTTGAGCTTCCGAGCACTCAACTATCAATAAGATGGCTCAGTGGCCGATTGAAACTGGAACCCCTTTGAAATAGTTTCAGAGATACCCTCGCTCTTATGCGGCAACAACGAAAGAACAAAAGCAACGTCGTTCCACTCACGACCGGTCCTACAGCGTGGAAGTCTTGACGCAAGCTTCTCTGAAAGTTGCTTGGCTTGCCGCTCCTATGCAATTAGTCATCTGTCGAGCAAATGACGTTACCTTTTCTATAAACGCACACATAAATTTGAGGATGCGCCTAAACTCGTCCTCAGGAAGAGGCTCACGCTGTATTGACAGAGAGCTGAAGATGTCGATGAAGCCGTTGTAGATGGCGTTGTCCTTCGTCGATAGTTCGGTGAAGAACATCTTGGTAAGATCTGCAATCCGTTTATCACTATCTTCGAGGCATTTCGCCATTTCGCCAAGCTGACCTTTCACTTTCACTTGGCCGGCCAAAATGAGGAAGGTTAATGTCATAAGACAAGTACGTCTGACTGAGAGATCATCATCATGAAGTCTGTTGTATAAGAATGCAGTGTTTTCGTCGATCAGATGATTAAAACATACAGCCTTAGATCAGAAAGGCATCCCGAGACCTCTTACCATATCTGCCATAGCGATCACACAGTTACTTCGTGTTGTGGCATCGGGCGATTTCTCAATGAGAGTGAGGAGCAGCGGTAGATTCTGCTCACAAAATTTGGCTGTCAGTTAACAACGGAGAAAAAAAACCCATCAACCTGAAACACACATCAACTTCCCCAAGCACAATGCAGAATTCTTTTGCAATAGAGGATCCTTTGGTAAGCCATACGTGTTGAATGATTCGCACCATAGATTTTCTGTCAAAGCACAAGTTCGCCACTAAGGGACCAAACTTCGCTAGAAGTGCTGAAGGCCCAAAAAGTAGTTCTCTCTCTCGTACAATAGCAATAGCTTCCGTAAATTCATCTTCATTGCTTCCATTGATCATTTCGATTTCATCTGATTCGCCTGGTTTGAGATTTTTTACCCTCGTACCTAATTGTGAGTATAATATATCGTAACGCAACTCACCTCTTTGTTTTGCAGTTCTCTGGTTTTTGAATTTTGACTCACATTGATCCAGATACACAATCTGTTTTACTCATGTTAGTCATAATAGTGTGCACTAACATACAAGCAACATGACCGACCAGAAAGAGCATCTGGGACAAAGCGTAAGATATCATTTTGCGACATTTAATTTTCTCTGGTACAGCAGGCGCCTCGAATGTCATTTTGACTTTCTGGCGAAGTATAATGCTGTATACCTGATCGGGATGTTCCGCTAAGAAGAAAATCGCCTGTAGAGCCTGTTCCGCAGCCGCAAACCTTAGATGTTAGTTATGGCAAAAAAATAAAGGACCATTCCACGTCATAATGCCGAAGCCAAGTTAAAGCGATCAATCTCTGAATGATTGGGTGATCACAGTGGAGGGCTGCACTTCCACACCCTGTGCCTTTTGCTTCTCCATCTTCACTCGGATGGGCTCTATTAAGAGCTATACAAGAGAATTTAGCCAGCAAGAGATCCTCTTGTCCAAGATTACCTAAACCGATCGATAAGAGAAGGTCAAGCTTACGCACAACAATGTCAGATCGGGATAACGCGAGCATGCCAAGAATGACGACTGCGGCTCGTCGTCTTCGCTTTTCGATTCGCTCTGTGGTACTGTAAATTCGCCATAAACTCTCCACGACTGATTCTTCGATCAATCCCTCTAATATTATCCCACTCAGAAGTTTCTCCAACGAGGCAAGATCCGCTACAGAAGCTCCAAATGTCAAACTCATTAGGTTATCCGCGATTATGGATGCTTTCTGGCTTTTCGTGCTATTGCTGGGGGCCGATAGAAACAGTTGTTTATAGCAGTCAACTACGTGAGATTGCACCCCTTTTCCTTCGTCACTATTTCCTTTCGTCCAAGTTAAATGAAGCATTTTCCGTATACCGGGCTACGTCGTCATTAAAATTAGAATTGGAGCATACCTTCGACTTTTCCAAGCCGTAGGCATCCATCACAACAAAAAAATCCATAGCCTCAATTACTTCACTCTTATTTTTGGAATTCAAGAGATGTATCACAGAATCGCATCCCAAATGCAGACTACTTATGAACGTCAAAGCCTCAGTATAATATCTCTTGGTAAGCTGCAGCCGTTTTAGTTCTTCTGGTGATAACGTCTTTAGATCGCTCTCTTGTAAAGTACTTTGACAACTCTTTAAATTAGCTATCAAAGCTAAATGAGTAAAGTCGTCATCACCACTCTTTGCAACGCTCAACGAAATTCTATTCTCGTCGACGTCTAAATCCTCGCCCAGTCCTGGTGGTGAATTACTAGGGCCCCTCAATCCTCCCAAGTAAACATTCAGCGCCTCAAGACGAGAGAGCCATTCACTTTGGCGTAATTGACCACCATGTAAGAAAATGAAAGGATGCGTCTCAACTAACTTTGAAAGCAATTTGATCGCATACCTGCGCACGTTACTGCTTCTATCCTGCAAGCTTCTCAGTGCCAAATTCGTAACGCTTTGTCTAAGGTCGTGGAATTTTACCGCAGAACTACACATGAGTAGTGCCAAAGCCGGTTCTTACTCGCAAATCTTGATAAAAACCTGTAACACTTTGCTACGACAAAATGGATTAACGTCAAGCAGCCTGCTTTGTAGAATATTGAAAATTTTTTTGGTTTGCAATACCTGCAACTCTATTTCATCATCAAAGTTATAGAGGGCAACAATCAAATTTCCACAAATCTCGATAACACTGCACCTAAGGGCATATGCCTAGGTCAGCTACACTTACTGAAAATTTACCTCACTGTCGATATGCACAATCACGGAGGTCATTTGCTTCAAAACGATCTTTGGAAGATTTTCCGAGAGTTTAGTCAAAAAAGTCGCCACAGACTTAGGACCCTTCGAATCATTCGCATTGAACGTGCGTTCACCCAAATCCCTAATCAACTCTTCAACAAGTTGCGGATAATCATACTGTTCTGCGAGAATTCGCAAAAACTCGGCCATTGGCTCTGCAGCGTGTTCAAAGTAGAATAGCATCTGAATAATTGAGGTTTGTGCACCTGCTTGTAAGTATAAGGAACCAAGCCCCTGTACCGTAGGAATGCCCATGGTGTTTAGTCGCTAAACAGAGCACTTTGAAGGCTCTCATCCTGACAGCCATGACCCTGCACCGTTTCTCGCTTTCTAATACAAGGTAGGTTGCCCGTGTCAGAAGCCTATGGTCAATCTTTACCTACATTGACTCACCCCACAAAATCGTCACGTTCAGAAATAGTTGGCCAAACCCTCGAAATGCGAGATTTGAAGAGTTTACATATTGCGTCCAAAACCCGCTGAAGATTGAGGTTGTAATTAACATCAGGCGAGTCAATCGCTGCTGTCCTTTTCAGAGGCTTTTTGTCATTATTGTTCAAAACAGAGGGATCATCCAGCACTGATATGCAATTCAGAAATAACAAGGCATACATCTCGAGAGCTGTCTTCATAATTGGATTGACATGATCTGGGTCGTCCTCTAATTCGGCAACTAAGACATCAATTTGACCAATCATTCCACTAAGAGTAATGTCAAATAGCCTATGGCAGTCTGTACTAGTTCGTTGTGCGTAAGTGTTCTGCGAGATTTCACTGAAATGTCTTCGCATGTCCTGAAAGATCCCATGGCAACAAATATTTGATGGTGAAGAAGCTAAGAAATCAAGTATTTCAAGGATTTTTTTGTTTGGTGGTACTAGGGCTATAGAACCATCAGAATAAGAAGCCAGCTCTTCTCTTAGTTCAAATTGGTCCATGGTAACGGACTCTAGCTTCTTGGGCGTTGTTGTTTATTGATTTTGATTAATCACGTGTGCCGAATTCTGACATTGAACGCGACATCGGCATGAGCGAAGCTGCCCCTACGAGCAGTTCAAATGATGGATCAATGGAAGGAGGTGGCAGCCATAAGAACGATGAAGCCGTAAATGAATTGAAGACGATAAAATCGGCATTTAAAAACATAGAAGGAGAATATCGTCTAATTGATAAAATTGGAGAAGGCACTTTCTCGTCAGTATACAAAGCCGAGGACTTGAATTATCACCTGTACGAAAATTCCTGGGACGTGGAATTTAAAGACGCGAGCAGGTGGTCTTCGCCTCCTGTGAAACGATCTAAAATTCAGAATTTCCAGTCGAGGGACAGAAAGTACGTGGCAATCAAGAAAATATATGTTACCAGTAGCCCTGCCCGCATAATAAACGAGTTGGAATTACTGAGCGATTTGGCTGGATGCGAATCAGTCGTGCCGCTAATAACTGCCTTCAGAAAAGATGATCAAGTGCTTGCTGTATTACCCTACTTTCAACACGTCGAGTTTCGCGACTATTTCTCGATAATGAGCCAACTGGATATCCGATTTTATTTCCGATCGCTGTTCACGGCCTTGCATCACGTTCATACCAACGGCATAATCCATCGTGACATCAAGCCAAGGTAAGGACAGTACTCTGATAATGGACTTACATCAGTAATTTCCTTTATGACATGATCAAAAGAAAGGGAGTACTTGTTGACTTTGGTCTAGCAGAGCGAGAAGCATGCAATTGGGCTCGTCCAACATGTGCATGTCTTCAGTCACCATCACAAAACCAATCTTCCAAAATAAATGCACATCCACCGCCGTCCTCATACTATCTCAAGAACGATGCACGTTCAGCAAAACGAGCCAACAGGGCGGGTACTAGAGGTTTCAGGGCCCCGGAGATCTTATTCAAATGCACTGAGCAAAACACTAGTAAGATTGACTTTAAAGAATGTCTAACCTACAGAGATTGATACCTGGTCAGCTGGAGTCATACTTCTTTCTATCCTGACTAAGCGGTTTCCCTTTTTCAACTCGATAGACGACACAGAGGCGTTGCTGGAAATTGCTACAATATTCGGACGCGCGAAAACACGTGAGTGCGCTACACAACATGGGTGCTCTTTCGAGACCTCGATCCCCACCATTCACGAAAAAGGTCATTCTATAACAAGGCTCATCGAGTGGGCTCATTCCATGCAGCCGCAAACCTATGTGCCATCTACACAAGAAGCAGCCACTATTGACTTCATGCAAAATTTGCTAGATTTAAATTACGCGAGGCGATTTTCAGCAGAAGAGACACTTCACCATTCATTTTTAGCGAATATCGACGAGGATGAGTTGATAGATGACGCAGTATCACTATGCTAATAAAGCGGATCTAAAACCTGAGAAATCATTGTATCAATCGACCATTTCTTTTTTCCTGATCGCTTGTCTACACGAGAATTATTGCCCCTCCTGCCCCTTTTATTTTCTCTTCCGCCAATTTGCTCACAAATCTCGCCTTCACAATTATTGGAGTCTCGGGCAACCGTCCCTTTCCGAGCACTTTCGAGTATCCCAGCGCTAAGGTATCAATCACGGGCGCGATGTCGGATTTCGCGGTCAGAAACTTCTCTCTATCGGCTTCAGGTATTAAACTCCACAACTTGTCCAAATTCAGGACAGGTTTCCAGTAGTGGTTGCGTAGAAGATGGAAATGCCTCATCCCCACCTTTCCAAAGTAACCAGGGTGGTAGCGGTCAAGATTTGTCCTGTGATGGTGGAACCCGCCAGCCATTCCGCGTCCACCCGGATGCTTGCGGTGCTTTCCGACACGTCCATAACCAGCTGACACGTGGCCGCGATGTTTTCTCGTCTTGCTCAGTCTAGTTGGCATGGCTTTGTTGCGGTCGTGAAACGATTGGTGGTTTCGTAGCTGGCGATTTTGTGGCTGCGACAGCTCAATATTGCGAACCCTAACTCCCAGCCCTAGTTATTATATTTCATTGTGGAAACTCCCCCTACTCCGGTTGCAGAAATTATTGATTCTTAGGTCAAAGTGCTTGGAATTTTGTAGGGATGCAGCTTACAAGGGCCTACTGCCTCAGGTATGACATATGCATTAACCATTTTAGCAGAATGAAGGAGCAAAATTAGTGCAAATAGGTCAAGGAGGCTTGCTATTGAGAAATCGCATATACTTGATGTCTACCTAAAGATAGCTATGCAAGACATACCCGACAAGTGGATTGAAATATACAATCCTGATCCGTCCATTGTCAAGATTTTTTCGGGTGATCTAATAATATGTATGTTGCGTCCAGTGTTCACACGAGCTAGTCTTCAACGCCCGTATTACTACTTGTACAGAAAATGATTCTTCTATAGGAGGACAAAATAAAGGAAAGACTCAGTATCAAACTCGAAGTTCCAACATAGGGTATAGTCCAATCGAAATTACACTTTCATCAAGATACTAACTTCTTCGGATGTTCGAGAAAAAATAGGAGATGTACCTCCCGAAAAAATCCGGATTTCGTTTTCTGCTCTTTCGAATCTTTCAACAAAAGCACGACAAAGATCTCGAAGTAATTCATCGCGTAGATTCCTAGATCTTATTTGCGCAAGAGAGGTTTGTTCATCAATGACCGCAGTGGGCAAGAATCTGTCCAATTGAAGTGAAAAGTCTTCAATGTCTTCAGGAGTATATGTTTTACGTAATTTATTCTCGAATTTTCCCATGCCTGAGTTAGTTATAAATTTTCGCAGTTCTGATTGCTTTATGTAAGACAGATACTTTTGAAGACGTTCAGATATTATCGTGGCTCTGTCTGTTACAGGGCTAAAACGTCTTAGGAAAGAGACGGACGAATCGAGGCAGTTGACAACAATAATGTGCTTGTCGCGCGCATCACTTTGACGGACAGCTGCATTGAGTTGATCAATGTAAGGGGAGAAGGCATGATCCAAAATCCATTCCACGTCAATTTGCTTTTGATGTATCGAGGTCACTGACAATTCCACAATATGAAGCAAACTCTCAACTTCAACGAATATCGTCTCCCAAAGGATTTCTACATCCAAATTCCTCACAGACCGCAGGGTTTCGGCACGCG
>JAABUZ0100008928.1_pt1 | contig 11636 bp, 10 predicted proteins | sample 5562091 | NCBI WGS metagenome assembly JAABUZ01 (sample SAMN12813069, study PRJNA571459) | rock metagenome | isolation source: Antarctica rocks | place: Antarctica: Victoria Land, Linnaeus Terrace sud | collected 2015-12-21
GGTGCCGAGTCGACGGCCGCAGGTTGACCGTGGAAGGCCACCACTGGACGTACCAGTTCGCGACGGTCCGCCTGCCGAGCTTGGGGTCGGCGTAGGCGCCCGTGACAACGCTGGCGGTGACCTCGTCCAGCCACCGCTGCGCGTCGACCCGCCGGGCGAAATGCCGTGAATGCTCCTTTGCCCATGACGTCCCGGTAACGGGCCCGCCACTGGCCGTCGTCGCGTTTCGCGATGCTCGCCATGAGGAGTCATCCCCAATCTCATCGTACGGAGCCCGATGTTGGCACTGGTGTCTGACAGTTCGTTTGGAGAGCGGGAGCGGTCTGAGCCTCTACCTGCGGTATGACACCTCCGCGCAGCTAGCGGTGCTCACCGAGCTCTACCGCCAGTTGCGGCTGCTGACCAACTTTTTCGTCCCGCAAGCGAAGCTGATCGCAAAGACGCGGGAGGGGGCGAAGGTCAACCCGCCGCTATGCACCCCTTCGCCCTCCAACGAATCTCCGCCGGATCGACCACCCACTCCGACGCAACTGCGATCCGTAGCCGATACGGTGCCTGAACTCGCTCACAGGACCGCGATGCTTATGGCCTCACGGGCTGCCATGCGGGGTCCGGACGTTACGTGTGGGGGACATCGTGAAGTGCCGGCTGTCACTTTCCACCTCACCGGCTGATTTCAGCAGCAGAAGGGCTCTTCGGCTGGGAGGACGTACTGCCCATCAGCCGCCGGTGCGGCAACACCAGCAGCAGCGTTCGCCACGGGGAAGAAAAAGGTCAAACCAACGACGATGGCGAGCAGGAATCGTTTCATGACAGCCCCGACATAGTTTGTGACAACTAATGGCATGCACCGTGGGCGCCGGAGAAGGCGTTGTCAAGGACTGTTCCCTAGACGTGTCACAAGTGATCGAAAGATGCGAAGATCACGGCATCTCATCAGGAGGGGCGATGCCGAGCAGCTCTAACAACCCCGACGTCGTAGGCCGACGCATCCGAAGTCTTCGTCAGCAGCGGGGTGTCTCTCAGGAAGAACTTGCGGCCCCAGACCTGTCGGCAAGTTACCTGTCGCGGATCGAGTCCGGCTCTCGGCGCGTCACCGATCGGGTACTGGTGAACCTCGCGGCCCGCTTGGGGACGACCGCGGAGCACCTGCGAACTGGAGTCGACCCGAAGGCGGCTAGCTCCATCGAACTGTCGTTGCGCTATGCGGAGTTAGCGCTGCGGTCGGGTGAGCCTGGCGAGGCGGTGCATCGCTTCAAGGCCGCAGTCACTGAGGCTGACGGAATCGACCGAGCCTCGTTCAAGATCCAAGCTCAGCTCGGCCTGGGCCAGGCCTGGGAAGCCACCGGTGAGCTGGAGAGCGCGTTGGTGCTATTTCACAAAGTTGCCGACCTCGCCATGCCCGGATCAAAGAGTTGGCTGGACGCATCCCTGGGCCTGGTCCGGGGCTACCGTCAGTCGGGAGACTTCAGCAAGAGCATCGAACTGGGCGAAAACGCCCTCGAGACGTTGCGCCGGGCCAGCGATTGGCCCTCTCCCGACGGCGTCCGGCTGCTCAGCACCCTGCAGGCCAGCTATCAAGTGCGCGGCGACCTGCACTACGCCAAGCGACTAGCGGCCGAAGCCGTAGGGCTGGCCGACCAGCTCGACGACCGGCGAGCACTGGCCTCCGCACTGTGGAACACAAGCCTGCTCAACGCCGAACTCGGAGCAGTGGCGGACGCTGTCGCTACCGCAGAACGGGCCCTGGCTCTGCTATCGGAGATCGACGCCGAACGCGACCTCGTGCGACTACGCATCGCGCTGGCCCGCCTCTACACACTCGATGATCAACCTGGGGAGGCCCTCCGCATGCTCGACCGCACCGAAACCCGAGTTCAGGACCTCAGCATCACCTCCGAAAGCGCCTACTGGCGTCTGGAGCGCGCCCGTGCCCTACTCCAGCTCGGCTCACTGGATGAGGCCGAACAAAATGCCCTTGCCGCACTCGACCTGCTCGGCGACGCGCCAAGGTCCTACGCCGCAGATGTCTTGTTGACGTTGGGTAGCATCGCGCGCGCGCAGGACCGGAACGATGTCGCTGCCAACTACCTGAGGCGTGGGGCACAGGCACTGACGGCCACCGGCAGTAGCCGATCCGCGGCCCAATCATGGGCCGCCCTGGGTGACGCCCTGGATTCCGTAGATGATGTCGTCGGCGCCCGCGACGCCTATCGGGCCGCCGCCACCAACCTTGGGCTGATCACGGCGCTAGCACCAATCGGACAATCCCGACCCTCGGCGTCGACGAGTTCGGGTACTCCACGCAGGGGCGGTGTGTAACCCAGGACCGGTCCTTCTGGGCACTCGTGGCCTTCCTCGCTCAGCAGAGGGGCTGGGGGTACGCAGCGCCCTTCACGGCTGCTTTGGATCATGGTGGGCCATACAGCGGGACGCGGCACTCGGACTGGCAAGTTTTGTCATTCCCCCTTGTCAGAAGCTATGGGATGACATAAAGATCAAGTCCTTGATCACGCTGTTCACCGACAAGGTGCTGGGTACTGTCGAAGCCGGCGCCTGCGTCCCCGAGCACAACTGTTGCTGCGGCAACGGCTATGGCTACAACTGCACCGGCAACTGTGTGCAGCAGTTCTGCTTCAACTGCTGAGGCCCACAAGGCGCACGTGTTTCTCCGCCCAGACCGGGCGGCCAGCTCCTGGCATGGCGGCGCTGGCCGTCCGGTCGCCCGTTTTGAGGGGAGTGAAGTTGTGATCAGCGTCCTTGCTTCCATCGCGCTGGGTCTGGTCTTCAGCGTCGCCATCTGGTCCAAACTACGATCGCGAGAGGCCCTGTCCGCCTTCGTGTACGGGCTCGATGAATTCGGTCTGGCCTCGGAATCTTGGCGCCGTTTTTTCGGTGCTGGGGCCCTCTCGGCGGAGGTTATCGCAGTCTCTTTGCTGGTCATGCCGGTTCAACCATTGCTCCGCTTCGGCCCGGCGGCCGTGCTACTCGCGGGTTTTACCGTTGCTGTAGCCGTCGCCGGCAGGGGCAGGCCGTCGTTCGCGTGTCATTGCTTCGGCGCGGCCGAGTCGACCTCTGCAACCGCTCACATCGTCATTAACTGCGTGCTCTTCTGCCTCGCTCTCGCAGGAGTGCTAGTTCCAGAGACGAGCCGAACCTCTGGTGACTCTGTACTCGCCGTTGGCCTTGGCCTCATTGTTGGGATCCTCGCCCTGACGGGGATCCCTGTCGCGGAGGCTCTCCGTCCATGGGTGCGGGCATCGTGAGCGTCCTAGCTGCGGTTGCCGTACTCCTTGCGATCCTGCTCGTCATCGATCTGAGCCTGACCGCCGGCATTGTCGTGAAATTGCGTATTCTGAACACGGCCGGCGGCCTCGTCTCCGCCGCCGCCGTTCAACCGCCAGTGGGCCACATCGTGGATCTCAGCGCGGACGGCGTCGCCTGGCCTGCGGCCGCGCACGAAATGACCGGCGGCGACTGCATCGTCGTACTCGTGTTCAGCCATTGCCCGGGTTGTCAACGGCTCCACCACGAAATGGATGCCTTTGGGAACCTCCCGTTCCCTTTGTTCGTCATCGGCGACCCATTCACTGACGCCCCCCAGGAAGTCGACCGCTACCTGGCTACGTGGAGGGGGGCAATCCCGGTACCCGCTCCGGCGTCTCTATTCACGTTGAAGTCCATGGGCGAGCCGAACGAAATGCCGACGATCATGCTGTTGCGCGACGGGCTCGTCGTCGCGAGCGGCCATAACCTACGCGACGTCAGCGAAGCAATGTTCCGAGTAAACGACCGTATTGCCCACTGACGACGAACATGCGCGAACTCCGCGGCGCGCTTCGCCTTATTCGCCGCGCAGCGCCGTGGGATGCCGCCGTCACTCTGATGCTCGGCGTATTTGGGGGTGCCGCCGGCGCTCCTGCGGCATGGATCACTAAAGCCCTCATTGACAGCTTGGCCCGGCCGCGCGGCAACATGAGCGGGCACGTCATCGTCCTTGCCCTTGGAGCTGCAATGTTGGTGGCCGTGGCGGGCAGCCTCAGCTATGCGGCCGGCATTTTCGCTGTCCGGCTTGAGGCACGTGTGCGAATCGAAACCGAGACTGACCTGGCGGCTGCCTGTGCCCGACCTGTAGGGACAGTTCATCTGGAGGATCCGGTACAACAGGACCGTCTATATCTGGCGAAGCGAGGCGCGCACGATGCGCCGAGCCTCCTCGCGGACTCGTCGGTCACAATTGTCAGTAGCCTGTCGTCGGTCGTCAGTTATGCGGTCGCTCTCTGGCTGACCTGGCCCGGCATGTTGTTGGCACTGTTTTTGGCTGCTGTGCCAATGGGACTTCTACAACGTCGGATGTCCTCGCGTGCCATCTTGGTCGCGGAGCGCGCTACCGAGTCCTACCGCTGGCGCGACTACTACACGAATCTGTTCTCTGTTCCAAGCAGCGCACGGGACATGCGCCTACATGGCGCGGAAAAGGAGTTCACGAGGCGATTGAGGAGGCATTTGTCGATTGCGCTTGGGGAGGAGACCCGGCAGCGGAATAGAACCTCCGCTATGCAGGTCGCCTTCACGCTCGTCAACGGGCTCATCGCCGGGGTGGCAACCGCAGCTATTGCCGTGCAGGTGTCATCAGGAAGAGTTTCAGTTGGCGCTGTGGTGCTGTTCAGTACGGCGGTCCTGGCCGTGCAGACAAGGCTTGCGACGCTCATCGGGGTCGTGGGTCGCGTGAAGGTAAGCCTGGGTATTTTCGCTCACCTGCTCGACTATGTGGGCGCGGCTGAGGTGACCGTGCTGGGTGTCGCGGACGCAGCGCCACTCCGCACCGCGATCGAACTGCGTGACGTGTGGTTCCGCTACGACCAGGACGACCCGTGGGCGCTCTCAGGTGTTTCAACGAAACTAATCGCGGGGGAGACGAACGCCTTGGTCGGTCTGAACGGCGCCGGAAAGTCCACGCTTGTCAAGCTTCTGTTGCGGTTCATTGAGCCCACCGCCGGGGCGATCCTGTGGGATGGGCAAGATATTCGGACCCTCGATCCCCGGTCGTTGCGGAACCGCATCGCCTGCGTCCTGCAGGACTTCACTGCATATGAGTTGACCGCCTTGGAGAACATCACCATTGGCGATCTCAAACATCTCGGCGATCGAGATCGGGCGCGCAGGGCGGCGGACACGGCAAACGCGGCTGTAGTGATAAACGGGATGGCCGATGGGGTGGACACTATGCTTTCCGTTACGCGCAGCGATGCCGCCGGGCGGCGCGGTTCGACGCTGTCGGGCGGCCAGTGGCAGCGCATCGCCCTGGCTCGTGCCGCGATGCTTGAACACGCAGACCTGCTCATCCTTGACGAGCCGAGCGCCGGTCTTGACCCTGAGGCTGAGCACCGGTTGTCTCGGGATTTGTTCAACTTGGGTAGCGGGGGGACGAGGCTATTGATCTCGCATCGTCTGGGCGGCGTGCGCCTTGCGGATCGGATTATTGTCCTGCGTGCCGGGCGCGTGGTGGAACAAGGGGCGCACGACCAGCTCATGAGCGAAGATGGCGAGTACGCACGGTTGTTCAGGCTGCAGGCGTCCGACTTCGCCGAACCGCAGGTTGCAGGCTGATCGTGCGATGGAGAAGGTGTTCGGCTGGACTCGCCGGGTGTTTGCTGATCGTGTGGCGCAGACATTTCGCCGTAGTGTCAGTCCGGGGGAACAGTATGAGCCCAACGTTGAGGGATGGGCAGCGGCTGATCATGCGCAGAGGACGAGGTGCGGATTGTCGCGACATTGTGGTCTTCCTGCCGCCCGAGGAATTCATGGGATCCGACATAGACGTGCTCGTCAAACGGGTCATTGCCGTTGGGGGCCAGCCTCGTCCGCGCGAACTACGACACGCGGGACTCGCCGACGTGGTTCCGCTGTGGCATGTTGCGGTGATGGGTGATGCCCCGCGAAGTCAAGGGTCCGGACAGTTCGGCTATCTCCCCATCCAGGCAATACTTGGTCGGATCGTACGGTTGCCCTGGCGGTCACCGGAGCCAGGACGGCTTCCAGCACAAGACGACCTGGCTAGGGTCAGGGCAGCCGTCGGCCACGACTTGCAAAGCATGCGAGGCAAGAAAAAGGGGCGTGACAAGCAGTCTCCGATCCCTTCGGCGAGAAATCGCTTCCCGCCCCGGTACCCGGGGGTGCCACGGAATCACGGGTCGCCGTGACGCGTGATCATGCTGATTCTGGTCAGCACTGTCTGATGGGGGCTTTCTCTGCCTGGTATATGGCCCCGGCTAGTCGTGCCCCGGGCTGGAGAACTTCCCTCCTTGAGCAGGACCACCGCGAAGGTGGTAACGGCGGATGAGCGGGCTTGGGTTGGCTTTGCGTGCGCTCTGGTGGCGCCGTGGCCTGTCCGCGGCGGTGCTTGGGGTGAGCGCGTTGGTGGTGGCCGTCGCGGTGGCGGGGCCCACGTATGACCGGGCGGCGAAGGAGTCGGTGCTGCAGGATTCGCTTCGTTCGGCGCCCCCGCTGGAGACCGGCTTGGAGGTGAATGCCTTCTCTTCGTTGCCGCGGTTGGAGTTGATGGTGAATCAGCGGGTTCGGGCAGCGGGGATCACGAACTATGAGCCGGTGATTGGGGCGCAGGAGGCGCCGTATCACGGCAGGTTCTCATGTGCGCGCTCGGTCAAGCTGATCACGAGCGCCTGCAATACTCCGGCCCGGGGCCTGGTTGTGGCGCGAACCGGTTTCCTCAATCATGTGACTATTTCGGCCGGGCGGGCCCCGCGCGCCGCCGGCGAGGTGATCGCCAGCGCCGCCTTTTTGAAGCTGAATGGCCTGCGGCCGGGGGATCGGTTCACACCGGTGGGGGCGCTCCCGGACCGCACGTACACACGTCAGATTTCGCCGGGGCCAGTGTTCACCTCGCTAACCATTGTCGGTGCCTTCACGACTGACGAGTCCGCCGGTTTTTGGTTCCAGCGCATGTACTTCGCGGACATGGCAGCCATACCGATAAGGAAGGGAGAAGCCCCTGACCCTTACGATGATGCCCTGTTCACGCTGCCGTCGACGATGGCCCCGCTGCAGTACGAAGCGGTGATCGATCTGCCTCTCGACCTGGCTAGCGTCCGGGTTGCGAACGCCGCGACCCTGCGCGCCCGGGTCGAAAAGGTGCAGACCGACCTGGCCAACGAGAACCTCGTGGGCTCGGCGGTGAGCACGGTCCTGCCGGCAGTGTTGACGTCGGCTGCGGCGAACGAGCATTCGCTCGGCGCCCCGATCTTGCTGATCGTGCTGCAGCTGCTCCTGCTGTGTGTGATGGTCCTTTACGGCGCGGTCCGGGCCGCCGCCGAGGCGCGGGGGCCGGAGGTCGCGCTCGCGAAGCTGCGCCGGTTCCGGCCACGGTCGGTTCTGTTGTTCGGCCTGGCCGAACCGTTGCTGCTGGTGCCATTGGCGCTGCCGATCGGAGTCGGGCTGGGGTGGCTGACGACGGTGCTGCTTGCCCGCCAGCAGCTGGTTTCCGGAACGCCGGTGCTGCTGCCGTGGGAGGCGGTCCTGGCGGGGGTTGGGGCAGTGGCCGGAGCGGGCGCGGCGACCATGTGGGTGGGCATCCGGATCGCGACCAGGCCGATCGCCGCACAGTGGCGGCGAGCCACCCAGCGGCCAGCGACCCGGCCGTGGTGGGTCGATCTGCTCGTGGTGGCCGCCGCAGCCGGGGGCCTCGCGTGGCTCGCTGCGACGGGCGGCATCGCGGTCACGAACAACGAATCTTCGGCGGACCCGAGGTCGCTGGCCGGGCCGGCGTTGCTGGCGCTGGCGGTGGCGATGGTCGGCTCCCGGCTGCTGCCGTGGGCCTGCCGGCGGCTCTACGGCCGCACTGCCCGTGGCTCGGTCGCCGGCTATCTCGCGGTCCGGCAGATCGCTCGGCGACCGACCACCCTGTCGGTCACGGTGTTGCTCGCCGTCGCTCTCGCGATCTCCGCGTTCGCGGTGTCCGCTTTCACGGTGGCCCGCAGCAATCGGCACGCGGTCGCCGCGATCATGGTGGGCGCGCCGACGGTGGTGCATGTCACGGTGCCGGGTGATGACGATCTCGGCGCGCTCGTCGACGCGGCGGACCCGAGCGGCCGGCAGGCGATGGCGGTGACGGAGTCGCCGGTGCTGGCGGCCGACCGGCGGGAGCTGATCGGAGTCGAACCGCAGCGCCTCGCGGCGATCGCAACATGGCGGAACGATTTCGCCGGCGGCAGGTCACTCACGTCGGTCGCGAACGCGTTGACGGTCAGTGGTCTGCACCCGGTCACCGCCACCGGCACGCAACTCGCGGTGGATGCGACCACGTCGGGCCTGACCGGGGCCGCGGTGATCCGGCTCACCGTGACGGTGGACCGGCACGGCGCCAGCTACACCCTGGTGGGCTCGCCGCTCGCGGCATCCGGTATGACCCGCACCGTGGTGGAGCTGCCCGGCTGCCTAGCAGGTTGCCGGCTGGTGTCGCTCGGGCTGCGCCGTGACGTGTTTGGTACGACGGACCTATCCGGGACGCTCCAGATCACCGGTATCCAGCAGCGTGGCGCCGGCACCTGGCAGGACGTTCCCGGCGCGCTGGCCGGCGGGGCGACGGGGTGGCGGCCGGTCCGCCCCAATGCCCCTGGCTACACCTCGACGCTGACCGGCACCGGCGATTTGACCTTCGCGTTTCGGCTGCCCTGGCAGCAAGCACCGCAACTGGCGACCTACGACACGCCAGAGGTGATCCCGGCGGTGACTACCGACTCGGCGGCGCTGGGCACGAACGTGATAGTCGGTGGCCTGGACGGGCAACGGCTACCGGTGCTGGTCGCCGTCCGGGCCACCTACCTGCCCAGGGCCCAGATCAACGGGGTGCTCGTCGACCGGACCCTGGCCGTGCGGTCCGCCGTCGAGACCCTCAACGCGCAGAACGAGGTCTGGCTCGCGGCCGGCGCCGACCCGGGGATCCTGACGCTGCTGCAGGCCCGCGGCGTCGTGCTGGGCCAGCGCCAGACCCTGGCCGCGACCGAGGGCGCGCTCGCCCGCCAGGGCCCACCGCTCGCGCTCGCCCTGTTCCGGATCGGCGGTGTGGTGGCCGCGATCCTCGCGCTCGGCGGCGCCGCGTTGACCCTGGCGCTGGCCGCTCGGCGCCGCGGCTTCGAGCTCGCCGCCCTGCTCGCACAGGGTGCCAGCCGTCGGTCGCTGTTCCGCTCCCTGCTCACCGAGCAGGGCGTCCTGCTCGGCTACGGCACGGTGCTGGGGGTAGCCGCCGGGATCATCGGCGCACTCGTGGCGCTGCCGTCCGTCCCGGAGTTCGTCACCAGGCCGCTCGCCCCGCAGCTGCTCTACACGCCGCCCTACCTGCAGGTCATCGTCATCGGGGCGGTGCTCGGCGTCCTGGTGACCGCCGGGTTGCTGGTGGGCAGCGCGGTGCTGGTGCGGACGGTGTCCGCCGACCGGCTGCGGGAGTATGCCCCGTGAGCGCCGCGCCCGCGCCGAGTGCCCAACTTGCCGTGGAGGTCCGCAACCTGCACGTCAGCTACGAGCAGGACGGTCAGGTCGTGCAGGCACTGCGCGGGGTCCGCCTGGCGGTCGGCGCGGGGGAGAGCGTCGCGGTGGTGGGGCCGTCCGGGTCGGGCAAGTCGAGCCTGCTCGGGGTGCTCGCCGCACTGGCCCCGCCGGCCGAAGGAACGGTACGCATTTTCGGTGCGGCACCCGGTCACGGCAGCCCGACAGAAGTCGGGGTGATGCTGCAGAACCCGGCCAGGAACCTGTTCGCACTCGCGACGGCGACCCAGAACCTGGTGCTCGTGGCACGGGCCGCCGGAGCCAGCCGGCCGGCCGCCCGCGGGCTCGCCGCCAACCTGCTGGCGGCTGTCGGCCTCACGCCATCCGGGGCGAAGCGAGTACGGGAACTCTCCGGCGGGGAGCAGCAACGGCTCGCCCTCGCCGTCGCACTGATCACCCGGCCGAGGCTGCTGCTCGCCGACGAGCCCACCAGCCAACTCGACCGGACCTCCGGAATGCACGTGGCCCAGTTGCTGCAGGAGGCCCATCGAGGCGACGGCATGGCGTTGGTCGTGGTAACCCACGACGACGCCGTCGCCGGACTGTTCGACCGCACCATCGAAATCCGGGACGGCCTGCTGTCAGGAGTGCACCGTTGACGCACCATCAGCCCGTCGACCTCGGCAGCATGGCGATCGGCGCGCCGGCCCCGAGTGTCGCGCCCAAGAGCGTCGATGACCCGACCGACCAGCGCCCCACCTGGGAGGGTCGCCTGCCCGGGGGGCCGCTCGAAGCCGTGGGCATCAATGTCCGGCGGGGTAGCACCGACATCTTGCGTGGCGTCGAAGCGCGCGCATTACCCGGGCGTCCGCTTGCGCTGACCGGGCCGTCCGGATCCGGGAAAAGCACCTTGCTCGCCATCCTCGGCGGTTTGCTCATACCCGACCAAGGCCAGGTCATTTTCGAGGGCAAGCCGGTCACCGCCGGCAGCTCCGCGGTGCGCCGAGACATCGGCATGGTCCTTCAGGGATACGGCCTGGTTGGAGTGCTCACCGCCCGGGAGAACGTCGAAATCGCCTTACGCTTACTTGATGTGCAGCCCGACCGCGTCGCGGCGCAGGCCGGCCGGGCGCTGGAACAAGTCGGCCTCAGCGACCGCGGCGAGCACCTCGTCGAGGACCTCTCCGGCGGACAGCAGCAACGCGTCGCCCTGGCCCGAATGTTCGCCTCCCAACCACCAGCCGTGCTGGCCGACGAGCCCACCGCGGAACTCGATCACGAAACCCGCAACGAGGTGTTGCGAGTGCTGCTGGACTACGCAACCGCCGGGTCCGGCCGGGTACTGGTTATCGCCACCCACGACCCTGATGTTGCAGACCTCTGCCACGACCATTTACGTCTTGCCGATGGCCGGGTGTGGACGCGCCCGACTGGACACAAATCGTCCGATAGCCCGCGTGAGGCGGGGCCCTAGCGCAACGATCTTCAGACCGCGGGCTGACCAGACGCCATGTCCCGCGAGTTTCGTGGCAAAGCCCCAAGCCGCCCCGGCCGCCAGCTCGGTGCGGACTTGAGCTCACTGCACCTGGTCGCGATGATGATCGACGGGTGTACTCGCCCGTTCTGCTGCGATGTCCTGTCCGGCATCGACTCGTAGGGCAGCAAGCATCCGCCTCACGCGCCCGAGGCTCGACCCGAGAACGTCACCTTGACTACCGATCTGCGGTTGGCGGAAGCGCGGCCTACCGCATCCCGGCCGGTGCATGTGCTTGGCCGGCATCGGGATCTGGGGCCCTAAGCGCAGGTCCTATTCATCGCGCCTCGTGATCTTGGCCCGGCGCCGGCTACCTGCCCTCGTCAACGCCATGGACGGGCTCCCCTTCCCGCCCGACGCTACTTTCTGCTATCGGCCGTCTGTGTCTGTCCGGATCGTCACCAGGACCCAGGACACCAGACCCCTGCTAGCAGCCGCCATCGCAGCAACCTGACTCCGCCGCCCCTCATCCCAGCTGTCACACACCTGGTGCACTCAGGGCGTGAGTTGATCTTGAGGTGGCATAGGCGGGCGGCACATTTGAGCGGTGATGGGGTTGCACAAGCTGACCGCCGGGTCCGGCTACACGTATCTAACGCGG
>JAABUZ0100008929.1_pt1 | contig 11636 bp, 10 predicted proteins | sample 5562091 | NCBI WGS metagenome assembly JAABUZ01 (sample SAMN12813069, study PRJNA571459) | rock metagenome | isolation source: Antarctica rocks | place: Antarctica: Victoria Land, Linnaeus Terrace sud | collected 2015-12-21
TAATCGATTGGTTGGAGGTTCAAATCCTCTCGCGGGCACCCTTCCTTCCTCATCTCCACACCAGGAAAAAGTACTTTATCTCCACTTCTTTTAAGTGTTTTAATTTTCCACACATTCTCCATCTTTTTGCAAGCTTTTGTGCGACGCACAAAAGCTTGCAAAAAGATGGAGAATGTGTGGAAAATTAAAACACTTAAAAGAAGAAAGGCACGCCGAAGGCGTGCACGTGAGCCGGGCAGAAAGAAATGCTGGCTGTTGCACGAGCTTATTTTATGCAGATACTGAGGCTGTAGTTCCTTGCATTAGTGTAGGGACGGTCTTACTAGCCACAGGGAGCGTGAAGGTGATGCGCGTTCCCTGACTGGGAGCGCTTTCGGCGGAGACGGTGCCGCCGTGAGCAGTAATAATCGCTTTGACGATGGAGAGGCCGAGCCCACTGCCACCGGTGGTGGTGGTACGCGAGCGATCGGCACGGTAGAAGCGCTCGAAGATATGTGGAAGGTCGGCGGGGTCGATGCCTGAGCCGGTGTCGCTGATCCAGACGGCGACGTGCTCATCCTGGATACGCGCACCCACGCGAATACTTCCGCCGTCTGGTGTGTGCCGGCGCGCATTATCCAGCAGGTTGAGCAGTACTTGTATCACGCGATCGTTATCAGCCTGGACCTGGGAGATATCGTCGGGTACGTCGTTATAGAGTGTAATCCCCATCTGCTCACATTCCGGTCTGACTACCAGGAGCGTCTCATCTACCAGCGAGTGAAGATCTAGCGGTGCCAGGTCCAGCGGGGTCTGGCCGGCCTCCAGCGAAGTCATCTGGCGCACATCTGCGACCATGCGGCGCAGGCGCTGTACCTCACGTCCAATGCGCTGCGCAGTCTCCTGGCGGTCGGTAGGATCAGAGATAACATCATCGGCCAGGGCCTCGCTCAAACCCTGGATGGCGGTGAGCGGCGTGGCCAAGTCGTGAGCAATGTTGGCGATCAGATCACGGCGTACCTCGTCCTGACGGCGCAGCTCGGTCACATCGGCCTCGATCGTGCTGGCCATCTCGTTAAAGGTCTGGGCGAGCTGTCCCAGTTCGTCATGAGAATTGGGACTGGAGACGCGCTGTGTGTAGTTTCCATGCTTCATCCGTTCGGCGGCCAGCGTGAGAGACTCGACCGGGCGCATGAAGCGGCGCACAAGTAAATAGCTGCAAAGGACGGCAACCGCGGCTACAATCAGGCCTGCTAACAATATTGACCGGTTGATCTGAGCCAGTAAACTGCTTCTAGGAGAGAATTGTGGCTGAGTGAGGAAGAGCGCACCGATCGTTTGATCACCAGCTTTAAGCGGCATGCTTATATAGATAGAGGAGAAATTTCCATCCCTGGTGGAGATTTGTATATCGCCAGAGGAGGTATTCTGGTCTTGCAGAGAACTCACAAGCTCATGCTTTATCTGCGGATTGCTACAATTGCTTCCATCAAAGTTATCTGGCTGTGAACAGAACAAAGGACTATCTTTTGCGTCTACCAGAACGAGCAGCATGGGTTGCGTGGGTGCCACAGAGGGGAAGCCTACATTACTCCAGCTTCCGTTATAGCGGTAGTGGTTCTCCACCCCTCTCGCCAGGTAATTAGCGCTTTCGCTTAAAGACTCTAGCTGCTGATTTCTGATATAGTTTTGTACGGCAAGCGAAACGGCAAGGCTGAGCACAAGGACAGTACCCAGGATAACGAGGAGATAGCTCAATACCAGCTTTGATTTGAGACTCGTTCCTGAAAGTTTTCGCATGCCGTCCTCTCCTTCAATTAAAAATGATTGGGGCTGATCACAGGAGTTGAGGGCATAGGCACAAACTTATAGCCCACTCCCCAGACCGTCTGAATGTGATGCGGCATACCTGGAGCCGCCTCAAGCTTCTTACGCAGCGTTCCAACGTGCACATCAACGGTTCGCCCATCGCCTAGATAGGTATAGCCCCAGACCTGATTGAGCAAGGACTCGCGCGTAAATACCCGGTCAGGCGAGGAGGCAAGCGCAACCAGCAGATCGAATTCTTTCACGGTCAGAGCAATCTGCGATCCATTAGCAAGCACGCGGCGAGATGGCAGATTGATGATCAGGCCGCCAAAACGCAACTCATCTGCTGGGGAAGTTTCCTGCACCTGAACTCCAGATGAGGTCTCCTGTGGACCGGTATTATTCGTCGTTACACGCCGTAAGATTGCTTTGACCCGGCTCACCAGTTCGCGCGGGCTAAACGGCTTGACGAGATAATCATCGGCTCCTGCCTCAAGCCCTTCGACGCGATCATCTTCGCCTTGACGAGCGGTGAGCATCAGAATGGGAGTGCTGGCCCAGGCGCGGATGCGGCGACATACCTCCATGCCGTCCAGAACCGGCAGCATCAGATCCAGAATGACCAGGTCAGGCTGCTCGCGGGCATGCAGTTCTAGCCCGGCAATTCCATCGTGAGCAATCACTACGGTGTAGCCAGCCTGTTCCAGGTAGAGGCGAATGACCTCCTGTATATTTACTTCATCCTCGATCACAAGTATCTTCATATCTTTATTCTACCAATAGTACATCAAAGAATTGCGATAAAATTGTAAAGTTTCTCTATAGTTTATACGCATCTTCACGCCGTCAGTTTCTCTCTTTTCTCGCGCGTCTGCACACCTTCGGTGTGCAATCATTCTTTTTTATTATTGTGCATGTATTTTCTTTTCCTCCATTTTGCTCTGCAAAATGGAGGAAAAGAAAATACATGCACAATAATAAAAAAGGCTCTACACAGTAGGTTGATAGCGCAGGAGAAAGAGGAATTCGTGGTTGCCGTCGCGTCCCAGGATGGGTGAGTCGATCTGTCCCTGCACCTGAAATGGTGTGTGCGAAGGAATCCACTCTTTGAGCTCTTGTAGTACGCGGCTATGAACCTGTGGATCGGTGATCACACCACTGCCGCGATCCACCTCGGCCTTGCCCGCCTCGAACTGTGGCTTCACAAGCGCAACGACCCATGTATCTGCATTCCGGACGAGCAGGAGCACGAGGGCAGGCAGGACCAGGCGCAGCGAGATAAAAGAGACATCGATGACCGCGCAGCGAATCGGCTCTGGCAGTTCTGTCAGATGACGAATATTGGTGCGCTCCATTACCACGACGCGCGGATCGTTGCGTAGCGTCCAGGCGAGTTGGCCATGACCAACATCGACGGCGTAGACGCGCCCGGCTCCTCGATCTAACAGACATTCAGTAAAGCCGCCAGTGGAAGATCCCACGTCGATGGCTACAAGTCCTGTAGGATCAAGTTGAAAGGCATCCAGGGCTTTTTCCAGCTTCAGGCCACCACGACTCACGTATTTTAGCTCTGGCGCAACCTCGGCGATGCGACATTGTGCGTCGAGCGGAACGAGCGTCCCTGGCTTGTCCATCATACGATCTCCGACGTAGACCTGGCCCGCCATAATGATGGCACGCGCCCGTTCGCGGCTGGGTGCCAATCCTAAGCGCACCAGCGCCACATCCAGGCGCTCTTTGTTTGCAGCCATCTTTCTCCTAATCTCTTCCTCTTATCCACCACAACAACCTCTCTCCCCAACACACAATCCACTCCCCCTTCCACGACCAAACCCCGCTTCCCAGAGCCCGCTGCTTCAGCACGCCGTCCCCTTGCACCCACTCCCCCCTTCCACAACCAAACCTCGTTTGCGAAAGTCCGTGCGGAAAGCGCAAACTAACTCTAGAGTGAACGATGCCGTGCTAAAGCGCGGATTCGCGTGCTAAAGCAGCGGGCTCTCGATCTGTTAATGATAATAGACGAGCGCGCCTGCGCCTATGATGCCTACGTTGGAACCAAGCTCGGCCAGTACTATCTGCGCGGCGCTGCCCGGCACGGTCATGGCCCTTTCCTCAACGATGCGCAGGGCGGGTCCTAGCAAGGGTTCACCGATCTGTGAGACTCCGCCGCCCAGGATCACGCGCTCTGGATTGAAGATATGGATTACGTTGACCAGACCCACGCCGAGCGCCTCCGCCGCCTGCTCAATGATGGCGCGAGCCTCTGGCACACCAGCTTCGGCGGCCTGGGCGACCAGGTGAGCGTTGAGTCGCAGTGGATTGTGGCGACCCCACTCTCGGTCGGCGGGTGTGTCGTCCTCCTGTGTGGACGGCTGATGCGAGCGAGCGAAGTCTAACAAGTTGGCACCTTTGCCCTGCTCAAGCAGTTCTTGAGCGCGGCGGGCAATGGCCGTACCCGAAGCCAGACTCTCCAAACAGCCAGAGCCGCCACAGTTGCAGGGAGGGCCATGCAGATCGATGATCATGTGCCCAAGCTCCGCCGCCGTCCCAACAATTCCTGTTAAAATACGCCCTTCAGTGATTACGCCACCGCCGATGCCGGTGCTGATCGTTAGATAGACGATCTCCTGGCTACCGCGACCGGCACCAAACATATACTCGGCGAGGGCGGCGGCGTTGGCATCGTTCTCCACAAAGACCGGCACGTTGAAGCGAGTAGAAAAGATATGCTGTAGAGGAACGTTGTGCCATCCTTCCAGATTGGGCGGAGAGAAGACGACGCCGGTGCGACTATTGAGCGGACCGGGAGCGCCGATGCCTATACCCGCCACCTGCTCTAATGTCACATTCGCCTCTGCCAGCGCCAGCTCCACCACCTTCTCCATACGCGGGATCACCATGTCGGGGTGAGGATCTTCGCCTGTCAGCAGCCCCACGCGCGAGAGCAGAGTAGCACCACGCAACACGGCCGCCCTGATCTGAGTGCCACCCAGATCTACTCCCATCACTAATGGAAGATTCCCATCGTCACGCACCTGAGCATAGCCTCCCTGCACCGCGTCGTTCATGATTCGTCACTCCAGCAGTTCTTTCTTAACCTAGATCATACTTCATTTTCAACTCAGGAACAAGTCAACTGCTTAGAGATGGTTTTACCTGTTTTCATTTTTCATACTTTTTTGTGCTGTGCACAAAAAAGTATGAAAAATGAAAACAGGTAAAACCATCTCTAAGAACTGTTTCGGGCAGCGAAGCTGCAAATTCATGGAGCGACGACGTTTGCATCACTTTGTAATGACCCAATAGTGCAGGGTTGTCACGTTTATTATTCAGGCAGGTTATTGACAGGAGACAGCAAGCACAGTACTATGCTTATATCGTTCGAATGACAACTGTAGATACACCAATCAACGTTTTTAGAGCTTGAAAAGGATGGTGGAACAGCATGGGTTCTAGTGAATCACAGTCCGTTGCCACGATACTGACTGCTTACTTCGCCATTATTGGCATTATTATGGTGGCCAGTATCATCTTCTCGGTTATCATCTATTGGAGAATCTTCTCAAAAGCAGGATTCAGCGGCGCACTTAGTCTGCTAATGTTTGTGCCGATCGCAAATATTGTTATGCTGTGCATCCTTGCCTTTGCTGAATGGCCCATTTATCAGGAGTTGAATATGTTGCGTCAACGGGTGGCGACGATGGGTGGTCCTCAGTTTCCACCACAAGCTCCGTATCCACCCAATCAGGGAGGCCCTCAAGGCCCTCAGTATCAACAATACCCACAACAGGGACAATACTCGCAAGATCCTCCTCAATATCCATCAAGTCCTCAATATTCGCAAGATCCTCCCTATCCACAAAACCCTCAATATCGGCAGGGCTAACTTCGTAGGATCTAAGAGTAGGCTTATTCTTCAAAAAAGATATCGTGATCTCACGATATCTTTTTTGTTTATCATCCCTCACTCTCTCCACGTAGCGACAATCCCTTGCGGTTGTCGTTGTGCCATCGCCTCTCACGCCCGCGTAGCGACAATCCCTTGCGGTTGTCGTGGTGAACACATAGAGGTCTCCAACTGGCAAGCAACGACAACCGCAAGGGATTGTCGCTACGCTGGGGAGGGGTATTTATGATGCAGCAGAGCCTTCTCTGATTGTCAACAGGAGGCAGAGAGCGCCGAGCAGGAAAAATACAAATGAGATCCACCCAACGACCTGCGCGTCCACAAAAACATCCCCCGTTACCCGCACAATATACGCCATCCACAACTCATATCCGCTCATCAGAAGGAAATAGAGCGTAATCAATGCACTCAGGATAATCGGACCGGGTTTCTTGTTCATAACGCCGCCTCTCTCAGGCATCGCGCAACCTTCTTTTCTACTCTCTTCATTTCTAAAAGCGGTGCACACAGCATACCATATTCATGCATACCCGCGTAGCAACAATCCCTACTGCGCTCTGTTGGAAAGCGCGAGGAGTAGCGCCAGCACTCCGCCGATGCGGAAAATGTCACCCAGGCGATCCAAAAAGTCGTTTGGCGAGAAATATTTGGGAAGAATGGTGAAATAGCCAATAGCTAGCAGAAAGAAGGCACTACACATCAGAAGCGCAAAAAGAGTTTCTTTCTTTCTAAAGGACGTTGAATAGAAAAAGAAAATTATCGCGCAAGTCACTCCACGTGAACCACTTAATAACGACTTTGTTATAGCAGGATTAGGGAACTCAGGCGGCAAGACAGGAGCTAATATCAATAAAACAAGTAGTACAATTGAGACGATAATATGACTATACATTAGTCGACGCAAATAATTATCTGAGCTGTGTAGCAGGCTAAACAGAATAAAGAGAAAGCTTACGGTCTGGCCGATGTAATTAAACCAATCCACATTGAGGCTAATGGCTGTGACGTTATCGCCCGCGAAGCCTGCTGCAGAGGTCAACGAAAAAACCAGCATAGAGAGTGCGAGGATAAAGAGGCGACGGCTGCGCGTTTGTCGAAACAGATAGAAGCCACGAATCGCAATACTAAGGGCGACGACGAATTGCGTTAACGAGAGCGCGTTTGCAACCAGGTTCTGGTCCATGCTACTTAAATTCCTTCCTACATGTATCACAGAAAAATTGTTAGCTTTTGGGCAAAAGAAAAGCGTCGGCCGGTGTCCCATCCTGATTATGAAGTTGAATGCGGCCGCTTCTCAACAAGAGGTGGAGTGCCTGGAGAACTATTTTTACAGGTAAGCCTGCTGTATAACAGATGTCGCGTATATTCTTATGGCCATCAATAACATCATAGACATGGCGGGCAGACTTATCCCTGATAATAGACACCGCTTCAAATGGATTATCGCTTGTCAATAGGCCCGGTTCTTCACGGCGAGCAGGAATCAGCAGAGTCCAATCGACTGGTAGTGTTTGTGGAACGCGCTTAGGAGGCTCCGACTGATCACCTACTATCAACTGCTGAACGGTAGTGGGAGGATGGAAACGCGGCGAGAGCACATACTGAACAGCCTGAAGTAGCGTTTCCTGCTGGAACGGGCTGACCAGGTAATAATCTGCCCCATGCCTCAATCCCCAATTATAGTCCAACAGCGTATTTTTGCTGCTTATGAGGATGATAGGATGACGGTGCTGAGGATCGCTAACACGCAGCTTACGACACACCTCGAAGCCACTGATATCGGGCAGCACAGTACTCAGAAGGATGCAGTGAGGAACCTCACTAAACGCCCTTCTTATCCCCTCATTTCCATTCGAGGCAACACTCGTCTGATAGCCCGCAGTAGCGATAATTCGCGCCACACTAAGATACGCTGCAGCATCGCCCTCAACAATCAGTATCCTATACGGATTAGACATAACACCTCAAAAAAGCAACATGATTGTCCATTATACATGCAAATCCACAAAAAATATAGATCTTTTTTTCTAGAGCTTACATTTTCTAATGTAGATATCCTTATAATCTAACTAATAAGCCTTGATAGATAATCTGATTTACATAGAAGTAGAAAGCGATCATTCCTACGTTATCAGAGTCTCTATCATCTTGACATGGGTTAAATGCAAGAGTATTCTGCAAGTACAGCAAACTTACGGCTTCTATTACGAAAACGTTGTTGTAGATAGAGTTTAGGCTCATTCATTTGTCGGAACTTGATCCATTTTGAGTAGACAGGGTCTCTTGTATGAATAATTTTAACGATAAGGCAAACTTCATCTGGGGTGTTGCCGATCTGATTCGCGATACCTTTAAGCGTGGAAAGTACCAGGATGTTATTCTGCCATTTACGGTTCTGCGTCGCATCGATTGTGTCCTCGAACCAACGAAGGACGCCGTACTGGAAAAGTATGAGCAGTATAAAGATAAGATGAAAGATCCTTCGGGCCTTATACGCGGTGCGTCCGGCTTTGTTTTTTACAATATATCTCCATTTACCTTTGATAGTCTGCTTAATGATCCTCCCAGCCTGAAGCTTAATGTGATCAACTACATCAACTATTTCAGTCCTAATATGCGCGAGGTACTGGAAAATTTTGGCTTTACCAATACAATTAATGAACTCGATTCTGCTGGTTTGCTGTATGCAGTAATGGAACGCTTTAAGAATATCGATCTACATCCCGATAAGGTTTCAAATATCGAGATGGGCTATATCTTTGAGGAGCTGATTCGAAAATTCAACGAGGCGCTGAACGAGAATCCTGGTGAGCACTTTACACCCCGCGAAGTTATCCGCCTTATGGTCTCTATTTCAATCGACAAAGATCCGCAGATTGACGAGGATGGGATTGTGCGCAAGGTTTATGATCCTTGCTGTGGAACCGGGGGGATGCTGACGACGGCGAAGGAGATGCTGCTTGCGCGCAACCCCAACGCCGACGTTCGTCTCTATGGACAGGAGGTCAACAAAGAGACGTTCGCTGTTTGTAAGTCTGACCTGTATATAAAGAGTCGAGATGGACGCGACGCCGAAAACATTTTGTTCGGCAGCACGCTCTCTAATGACCGCCATCAGCATGATCGCTTCCACTATGTTTTTGCCAATCCTCCCTATGGCAAAGATTGGAAGCGGGATGAGAAGGATGTGAGGGCCGAGGCGGATCAAAGCGATAGCGGACGCTTTGGTGCGGGCCTGCCACGTATAAGCGATGGGCAGCTCCTCTTTCTACAAAACATGCTAGCCCATATGTACAAAGACGACGAGGACAGCGATGCGACACAAGTCGCGATTGTCATGAACGGCTCACCCCTCTTCACAGGCGACGCGGGCAGCGGTGAAAGTGAGATCAGGCGCTGGATCTTAGAGAACGATTGGCTTGAGGCACTTATCGCCCTGCCCGAACAACTCTTCTATAATACAGGCATCTCCACCTACATCTGGATTCTCTCGAACCGTAAAGCTCAGGAGCGTCGCGGCAAGGTTCAGCTCATCGACGCCTCCGACCTCTGGGTACCCATGCGCAAGAGTATGGGCGACAAGCGACGCCAGATCTCACAGGAGCAGATAGACCAGGCACGCCAGATTTTCAAAGACTTTACGGAAGGCCCGCGCTCAAAGATCTTTCCCTATCGCGCCTTCGGCTATCGAAAGATTATTGTTGAGCGCCCTCTGCGCCTGAACTTCCAGGCCAGCCCCGAACGTATCGCCCTCCTGGATGAACAGAAAGCATTCGCTGATCTGACAGCCAGCAAAAAGAAAGATTCACTTGAGAAGCAGACTGAAGAGGAAGCAGGCCAGCGGCAGCAAGAGGCGATCCGCACCGCCCTACGCAATATGCCCGACGACCTCTATAAAGACCGCCCCACCTTCGACTTTATACTGGAACGCCAGCTAAAATCGGCAGGCTTGAAGCTTCTCCCTCCCGTCCTCAAAGCCATCTATAGCGCACTCTCCGAACACGACGAAACTGCCGAAATCTGCCGCGACAAACAGGGCCGACCCGAGCCAGATCCAGAGCTGCGCGACAGCGAAAACGTCCCGCTGTCACTGGATGGCGAAGATCCTCTACACACATGTGCCTTCGATGGCTACAAAATGGAACTGCACGAGAGCGTCATCGAGTTCTTCGAGCGCGAAGTCAAACCCTATGTACCCGATGCCTGGATTAATCCCGATTTTCGTGACGCTAAAGACCAGTATGTAGGCAAAGTCGGCTACGAAGTCAACTTCAATCACTATTTCTATCAATACCAACCACCGCGCTCACTAGAGGAGATTGAGGCTGAAATTAAAGTGTTAGAAAGCGATATTCTTGAGATGTTGAGAGAGGTGGCGGGATGAGAGAAATAATGGGTCCTACTAACGATATCTTATTAGCAAAAAAAAATCTTTTGAGTAAATGGAAAGAATACAAATGTTATGAGTATTCCGGCATTCCGTGGTATGAAAGGATACCAAATCATTGGAGAACTTGGAAAATTGCTCATGCTTTTCTGTGTATAGGAAGCGGCACTACTCCTTTAAGCTCTCACCAAGAATATTATGATGGTACTGTTGCCTGGGTAAATACCTCAGAGTTGAGAGACAGCTTTATTGATGATACAGCAAAAAAACTATCACAGAAAGCTTTACAAGAAATACCGACGTTGCGTGTTTATAAAACAGGAACTTTGTTAATTGCACTATATGGTGCCACTATTGGTAAGGTCGGTATTCTCAGAATAGAGGCGACAACCAATCAAGCATGTTGTGCTCTCTCTAGTTCATCAGTCTTTGACACTAAATTTCTCTTTTTCTTTTTTTTGGCATACCGGAAGTATCTAATTATGCTTTCTTATGGAGGAGGGCAACCAAATATTAATCAAGAAATTATCCGCTCTTTGCGAATTCCCACTCCTCCTCTCCTTGAACAACAAGCCATCGCTACCTTCCTCGACCATGAAACCGCTAAGCTCAACGCTCTGATCGCCAAAAAAGAGCGCTTGATCGAGCTTTTGAAGGAGCATCGTGCTGCTATCATCAATCAAGCTGTGACTAAGGGACTTAATCCTGATGTAGCAATGAAGGATTCGGGAGTTGTGTGGCTGGGTGAGGTTCCTCAACATTGGAACGTTAGGCGATTAAAGTATAACGCTAGCTTTTTTGGCGGAGGAACTCCTTCTAAAAATAATATTAGTTACTGGTCAGGCAATATTCCGTGGGTTTCACCTAAAGATATGAAGTCAGAAGGTATCGACGATACAGAAGATCATATTTCTCAAGAGGCTTTACAAAATAGTGCTACATATCTCATCGAACTGGGGGCTGTATTAGTAGTAGTTCGTTCTGGTATCTTAAAACACTCTATTCCAGTGGCTATTAACAGAGTTTCAGTAGCAATAAATCAAGATATGAAGGCCATAGTACCTAAAAAGTTTTTGCTAGCAAAATATTTTATGGACATAATTATTGGTCATCAAGATTCTTTATTAGTGGAATGGAGAAAATCTGGTGCTACGGTCGAAAGCGTAGAATTTGAATTGTTAGCAAATACTTATATCCCTGTTCCACCTATAGAGGAACAAAAGGAAATTGTCACTTATCTTGAAAAAGAGACCGAGAAAATAGACAAACTTATTTCCACAATTAGTGGGGGCATTCAGAAATTAAAGGAGTATAGCTCGGCTTTGATCTCGGCGGCGGTGACTGGCAAGATTGATGTGCGGGGCGAGGTGGGGCAGGTTCCTGGGGAGGAAGAGATCAACGAAGATGGGGCGTAAAGCTCTTTCGGGCACAGATAGCACTCGTAGTACGTCTTCTGTACGTAGCAAACGCAAACCATTTTTGAGGTGGATCTATCATATGGATACTTCCGAGAGGAACTTAGAAGATCGCATAGTACAGGCTCTGTGTGCCAAT
>JAABUZ0100008931.1_pt1 | contig 11630 bp, 7 predicted proteins | sample 5562091 | NCBI WGS metagenome assembly JAABUZ01 (sample SAMN12813069, study PRJNA571459) | rock metagenome | isolation source: Antarctica rocks | place: Antarctica: Victoria Land, Linnaeus Terrace sud | collected 2015-12-21
AGACCCACCTCCAACACGTTCTCACCGCGGCCGCCATTAACTTCGTGCGTGTTGACCGCTGGCTCTGTGATGTTCCGCTCGCGCAAACACGCCGGTCACCGTTCGCCGTGCTCATGAAGCCTCAATTCCAGATCACATGAATTCGCCAGCGGTATCAGGAACGAGGGAGAGCCACTATTCCTGTCCTCTTACACGAGCCTCTCTCTGTCGTCTCTCTGCGTGTAAAACTACGCGGCACTCGTCGAAATGGATCAGCCATCGTCCTGGGCACGGTTAACCGGATGAGGACTATAGTTAGGCCACTGATGATCCAACAGAGCATCTGTCGACGTTCCAGCCAATGTTGGAGAATTGTGCGACAGCACTCTCTAACCCGTGCGTTGCAGCGTTTGTAGCCGCTGGAGCTCCGTGCTAGGAATAGCGAGGGCGTTCTTGGCCGCCAGTAGCGCCGAGGCGGCTTCGTCCCGCGCTCTCGTCGTTTGTCCGGAGTCGTGGTACGCGCTGGCCAGCACGTAGTGGGTAAACCAGTAGGCCGGATCCAACTTCAAGGCGACCTGAGCGCGGCTCAGTGCAAACGTCGGACGATGATTCGCGAGATAGACGAGAGCCTCCGAATCCAACGACGTTGGATTTGCATGACTGAGGTACTGCGCCAGTCGATACTCGTTCAGCGCTTGAATCGCGGGTTGCGAGAAGGTGACTCAGCGCGTTAAACCCATGTCCTCGATCCCGATAGTCTTGCGCACGACGGCGAAGACATGATTATGGTACACATCACCGTTGAGTTGGAATGCACCGTAGGTGAACACCTGACCGTCTACGCCGTCGATGTCCCGCAGGTAACGGGACAGAATGTCCTCGGTAAAAACGTTGAAGTGGGTGGCTTCCAGTACGTGCCAGGGCACGACCAGGTGGCGGGACATGGAGGGGATGACGCCGATATTCGGAACACTAATGAGCACGCAGCGACGTGCCACGCGAAACATTTCGCGCAATGTGGCTTGCCAGTCGGGGATATGCTCGAGAACTTCGATCGCGATCGCGGTGTCAAACGCCCCGTCGTCGAACGGCAGCCTACTGCCGTCGTAGAGCACAACGTCACGATTCAGGGTCTGTGCCGTAGAGACGTAGTCCTCATTTACCTCGATGCCACGGACCGTACGACATGATGAGGGACACAACTTCGGCGCTCGCCGTGGTAACAGGCGGACCCGATCCATAAATGTCGTTCCGGTGCAGAACACGACCAACAGCGGCAGCATCAGAAAGCGTCTGCTGGTACGGTAACTCTGGCATTAGACTCAGATCCCCGCCAAGTGCGCATCGCTGTCAGGTCGCGGTTCGCTCGCTTCGCAGCGTGTCATCGGCGGGGCGATGGCGCGAGCCGGTGTGAACGAACGGAATGACAGTGTACCCGCTGCCGGTGAGCCAGTTTCCAGGTACGGGCCGCAGGTCTCATCTGTAGCGGAACTCTTCCATACGGTAATCTCACTGCCGGAAACGGAGGGCGTAAAGTCGACGCTGAATATCAATTGTTTACCCGCCGAATCTGGCACAGGCGTGAAAGGGAAAATGTACAGCTGATTGTCTCCAATTCTGCTCGCGTCAACGTCGACGACATGAAGGTCTTCGAGCGCTTGGGCCGCGCGGAGCCGGAAGCGAACTGTCCCGTGGCACGTCTTACCGTACGTTGCGAAAAATATCCCGATCGCGCACAATTCATTGCGAGGTGGGATATAGGTCTGCCCGACCTCTCTCCCTGTATACAAGGGTCCGACGATTGCGTCAGTGACACTCTGCCAGTCCATGGAAAAGAACGAATCGGGCTTTGCGAGGTCGAGGGTGAAACTGACGTCTTTCAGGCTCATGTTCGGATTGTAGTACGGATCGCGGGTGAGTACATCTCCCCAGTGCTCGAACATATACGCTTCTTCCCAGGGAGCCACTGTCGCCGTGCGCGTTGCCGATTCACGGTGCTGTAGAACGGAATACGGCGTGTACACGACCAGGTAACCCTTTTGGCGAAGACGGAGGCATAAATCCACGTCGTTGAAGTTAACCGGCAAATGCTCTTCGTCCATACCGCCGACCTCCAGATACAGATCGCGCCGAATCATGAGACACGCACCTGTCACCGCGCTGTAGTTCCTTATGATGTTGGGGAAGTTGCAGTAACCGCCATTGCGCGAGTCGACGTAGCGATGTGAGTGATCCCCCACACCTCCAAGGCCCAAAAGTACTCCGGCGTGCTGGATACGACCGTCAGGAAAGAGGAGCTTGGCGCCCGCCGCTCCAACCTCCGGACGCTGAACCTGTTCCACCATCGCCGAAAGCCAGCCAGAGGTCATCGGCCGGGTGTCGTCGTTGAGGAGCAGTAAATACTCGCCATCGACTTCTCGTGCCGCACGGTTATTCAGACGGGCAAAGTTGAATGGGCCGTCGTCGCGTACAACGCGATGCGGGATCTGGCTCAGATACTCCAGCGTCGCCGCATCACGACTGCCGTTGTCAACGATGAGAATGTCGTAGTTTTCGTACTCGGTCGTGGACACTATGCCTTCAAGGCATCCTTGCAGCAGATCCAGTCGATCCCGGGTAGGAATAACAATGCTTACCTTGCCGGGAGTTGAGATTCGGCGCTTTACCCGAAAGAACCCGGGAGCAGGCTCGGCTTCGACGATGCCCCTCACTGACCGGCGCTGCAACGCGTCGGACAGCGCCCTCCGAGCAGATTCATACGCGTACGGCTTAGCACTCGTGTCCCCCGCCGCCGAGCCCGGCACCTGCCGCCAGTGATAGAGGATCTTCGGAATGTGAATTATACGCTGCGTGCGCTCGGTGAAGCGCAGCGCAAGGTCGTGGTCCTGGCTCCCATCAAATCCTTCCCGAAAGCCGCCGATCTCCTCGAGAATTGTTTTGCGGTACACGCTGAAGTGCAATGTATACATGCAGGAAAGCAAAAGATCGGGCGACCAAGCCGGCTTGAACGCGGGATCGCATCGCTGCCCCGCAGCGTTTAGCTTGTCCTCGTCCGAGTACAGCAGGTCTGCCTCGGTGTCCTGCAGCGCCGACACGACTTCATAGAGCGCGTCAGGAGTCAGTTCGTCATCGTGGTCCACGAAACCGACGAATTCGCCGTGAGCCAGAGCCAGTGCGCGGTTCGAGGCGATGCCGATGCCGCCATTTGTATCCGAGAAAGCGACCTGAATACGGTCATCTTCCGACGCAAACTGTCGCAGAATCTGTCGCACTTCTTGGCCCGGCGACGCATCGTCACAAATACACAACTCCCAGTAGGGATAATACTGCTGCCGGACGGAGTCGATCGCTTTGCGTAGGTACTCCACCGGCGGGTTGTACACGGGCATGACCACACTGATTTTGGGGCGATAGGCGAAGCGTTCGATCGCGCGTTCGGACTTTGACGGCGTGAAGCGCACAACCTCGCAATGGCGGGCCCACGATACGTACGCGTCATATTGCTGCTCATCATCGTGGGTGCGGAGTTCCGGAGGTCCTGACAGCACAAGCGTGCCCGTCTTCGCGGGTATAGGCGGCTGCCCAATGACTCGTCGTGCAAACCGCGTGAAGCCAAACCATACCTTACCGTGGCGGGTCTGAGGCGGAGCGATGCGCATTTGAGTTTGCCAGACGCGTTCCAGTGCTCGAAACGTGAGTCGAGATTCTATCCTTTCCAGTCGATCGGACAGGCTGTCTCGCTCGCGAGAGAGTACCGTCAACTCCTGCCGCGTCCGTGGAAGGTCGGCGCCGGCATCTTCGTACGTGGTAACTTTCGCTTGCATCGTGCGCAGAGCACGATCCATCCCTGCTATCTGTGCGGTCAGCTCCGTCGCGACGCGATCCTTCTCTGCCATCTGGGCGGTCAACTCCGTCGCGACGCGATCCTTCTCCGTCGTCTGCGCCGTGAGCGCCCGGATGGTGCTTTGTGTCGCTTCCAGATGCGTCGCGAGTTCTTCCGCACTCCTCTGTCGCTCCTGCTGCAGCACCACACGCCGCCCAAGCTGGTAGAAAAACTCACGGATGCGGCTAACATCTTCACTTCCAGCGTCCAGCAACTCCGACAACTGTCCCGATACTTCCTCACCGACGAGTAGCACGCCCAATCCGTGGCCATGCGTAAATTCGAAGTGCCGATACCCCGGGGCAACTTCTTCCCAGAGTTTCCATGCCCCAAAATCGCCTTCGCGCACGTTAGTGTCGTGAAGAAGGACAACTCCTTGTTCGCTCATCTTCGGCAACCACGTCTGCCAGTCATGCTTGACGGCATCGTAGGTGTGGTACCCGTCGATATGAAGTAAGTCGATGCTTCCGTCATCGAAATGATCTGCCGCTTCGTCAAAGGTGCTCTGAACGAGGCGAGAAAAACTGCCGTACAGCGGATCGTGATGTTCCCGCAAGCCCGCAAGCACCTCTTCTCCGTAGAAGCCGCTTTGTGGGTCTCCCTGCCACGTGTCAATCGCGTAACAACGGGTGTCCGAACTCAGTTCCCTTACGGCTTGACAGAACGCGCAGTAGGAGACACCGTTGTACGTTCCTAGCTCGACAAGCGTGCGCGGACGTAAGATGTCGACCACGAAGAGCCCGAATGGGACATGCTCCAGCCAGGCCGAATCAACGATCCGCAATGGGTAGGAGAACGCGACGGGGTGGTCCAGCGGATTCACGCGTTCACCAAGCGATGTTGACCATTACCCACCCTAGCCCATTGCCGGGCGCATGCGCAAAGCAATGCTACCGGCGTGCCGGGCTTGTGAATTATTGTATTCTCACGTGCTAGGCCGAAGGTTCCCAATTGGTAGCCGCCGCACTAAATATCGCCTGTGCTGTACAATCGTGTTGATCCATGTCTGCGGTTGTGCACACGTGGCTATTTGGTGGTCTATACCCCGCACGCCTGCAGACAGCTACGCCGCCGAATACAAGGGCTTTCGGCACACGCTTCAGCGGTATCACTACGGTGAAGCGCTCGGATGGCAGGGCTTCTGCGGAGGAGCGACGGGCTTCACGCACTGGCTGAGCCGGGAGGACCTCTTGGCGTGCATCGAGCATTTCGGGTTTTATGACATTCGTATTGAATTCGATCATCCGGATCACCCCAACGGACCCGCCTTGGGACTGGTGGCTATGCGCTGATTTGCGTGCCGTCATCATCAGAAGACGTACCGGACTCTGAAGCTTCTCAGACCGAGGGTCTGACAATGACACGCCGCCTGGTCGCCCTTGTTGCTCGTGAAGAAGGTGGGTAAAGACGGAGAAGAAGCACACGATGTCCGCCTGCCCATCCTTCTCTGGAATCGTCAGGCTGTTCACCGTCTCAAATCGCCAGTCGGGCCTCGGGACTAGCCGCCGGGCGTACTTAATCAACTCGGGCACAACGTCCGTTCCGAGATACCCGCCCCTTAGATACCCGTCGCGCTGCAAGCCAAACTTATGCGTTTCACCAAATCGATGTATGAAGTCAGCGAATCCGGCCTCGTCAACTCTATCCCCTCCTGGAAGAGATTCCTATCGCTTAGCGAGCAGGGCGTGAGACGCCCACCATTCGACTATTTCAATGCAAGCCATCAGGGCATGGCACAAGTCTTTGCCCCCTTCACGCTTTTAAGCGCCGGAGTTGAACCCTTTCAGATGCCAGCGTTCGCCCTTCGGGCCATGCTCAATACATACCTGGTGCTCCTTGGCCACGTCGATGACCCTGCGGTTGACCGCCTGCGCGCGTCCATACGGGACCTCTGCGACCAGCCCCTGGGGACGATCGACGGCTTCTTGAACGAGGATGCAGCACTCTTTATCGCTGCTGGGACGTATTATTTCGGGGTGAAGCTGCCGTTGTCCCCTTCACGTGTCATACCGCCCATTCTGGTCTCGCTGTGGGAACGGAGAGCAGATCTTCGCGCGCGACTTCCCACCATTAACAACGTCGGAACAGGCGAGAACATTCTCCTCTGGGCCAGGAACGAGGGACGCCCGCAGGTCGACGCCATCGCTGCGCACTTCGACGGCATTGTGCCGTTCCGGAAGCGGGGTCAGAGGGACGACCACGGGCAGGAGGTCTTCGACGAACTGCCCGTGGTCCAGCCGCGCTTCCAGAACATCCAAGACGGGATATAAAGCGGGTTAGCCGTTCGTCGTCGCCTTCTTCCCGAATCCGCAGCCCGTGCCTGGCGTTTCCAGGTTGTGGCCCCTACTGGTCATGGTGACTCCGGTGGGGTATCTGCTGTTCGCGGCCGTTCCCAGCCCGCTGACAATCTATCGGGATATCAGAGGGCTGGAGCCGGGAACCACCATGACCGTAACTGAACGAAGCGCTGGTTTCCGGCAAGATCGATCGCTATCTCCTAGAGAAACGGCACGTGCGAAAGGACGGGGAATCCGCCTGAACCAGACTTACCGCCTCCGAAGTAAGGGATGGCGACAGACGAAGTCATTTCGCAATCGGAATGGTTGAAGACATCACTCAACGCAAGGAAGCAGAAGAGGCACTCTGGGAAAGCGAAGAACAGTACCGAGCGATTACCGAAACGTCACCTGATGTCGTGATCATCCTGGACGCGCACGGCCGAATATTCTCGGCCAATCCGGCTGTACCTCTGGCGCCTTGATTGGAATGCGTGCACAGTCACGCACTCGGGTACCGTCCGAGGCACCGCGCCGAAACGGTAGACCATCAGCACTGGATGGGTTCATATTGGGATTCCAGAATGGATCGTGGAACTCGCCCCATGCCCAATCAAAAAGCCGAACGGACGGGATACCTGCCAACTCGTCGGAGCACTCGAATAGCGCGAGCGGCGTATAGATGATGTCGTAGCCGTCGCGCAACGCACGGAGACAGAGGTCACTCATTGCGAGCACAGGGGGAAGATCGTCGTGCCAGCCCTTGAGACGGCGCCAGGTTTCGCGCCGCATAGCACAACAGCCGGTGTATATCGCTGCTACCTCGTGGAGCAGGTCCTTGAGGTTTAAATAGAAGTTGGGCTGCGGGAGCATCGACAGGCCCGCATACGCATAGCACGGCTGCCCTAAGTCCCCCATGCTGATACCCGCCTGGAGTATGACGCCATTGGGACGCCGCGTCGTGCCGCCAGTGATGGCAGTCCGGTCATCCTGGAGATGCTCGAGCATGCTGGTTATGCTCTCCACGCTTCCCGGACGGGACGATGCATCGAGAAATACCAGATAGTCGCCAGTGCCGGCGTCAATATCCGCGACTACCGGGATTTGATTGGCTGCCGGCGCGGTCTGAGCGCCGTCGAGCGCGACGACGTCACAGACATCTAACTCGGTGTAGCCGAACGTCTCTCGCCAATTATCCCCGTGACCCAGCACGATCAACGAGACCCGGGTAGGACGCGGCAAGCGGCGCCTAAGATGGAAGATACCGCTCAAATGGGTTTCCGATACAACCGACGACAATCCCCGCCGGCCCACCGCATCCTCCAGGGCTCGTTTCGCGGCACTCAGCGCGTACGGCTTCGCGGTGGGAGTTCGCGACGTCGAGTCGGCCGTCATACGCCAGGAGTACAGGACGTTGGGGATGTGCGCAATCATGCGCGCTCGTTCGGTCACCCGCAGGAAGAGGTCGTGATCCTGGCTACCGACCATCTCGTCGCGAAAGCCGCCGACGTCCAGTACCAACGATCGCCGAATTGCGGTGAGATGCGTGATGTAATTGCAGGTGGAGAGCAGTGTCGGGGACCACGCCGGCTTGAAGAATGGCTGCGATCGCCTTCCCTGCTCATCGATCTTGTCCTCGTCGCTGTAGATAAAGTCTATTCGCCAGTCCTCGTGTGCCACCCGCGCGATCGCTGCCAGCGCTTCAGGCGCCAGGAGGTCGTCATGGTCCAATAAAACGACGAACTCGCCACGTGCCAGCGCGAGCGCACTGTTGCTTGCCGCTGAGATATGGCCAGTAGTCCTGCGGTACGAGACGCGAATGCGGCTATCGGTCTGCTCGTGATCCTCCAGCAGAGGACGGATTCCCGGGACTGTCGAGGCGTCATCAGCAATGCAAAGTTCCCACTGCGCGTATGTTTGACGCCGCACGCTCTGAATCGTTTCCTCCAACAGACGCTCGTCGGTGTTGTAGACCGGCATGATGATGGAGAGGAGCGGTCCGCTCCCCACCGAAGCGGGCGGAGACGCTGCCCATTCGGCAAGCCAAACCTGGTAGCCACGTTCAATCTCGACGCGGCGTTTCCGTATCGCCCTCACGGCCCCGGCACTGGCCGCCGGATCGCTCATGAACATGGACACGAAAGCCGCCACGCGTCGCGCAAAGAGATGTGGGTTGATGCTCAGCAACCGTAGAGCGCGAAAGCCGATCCATACTGGGTCGTGCGCCAGCACCCGCAGCAGCATCAGTAGGCCGTATAGACGTCGATCCAACTCAACTCGGACTTTTCGGAGAGTGCGAAGTGCGCGTGGGGTCATGTTTGACGACTGCCGCAACGAGTAACTCGCGTCCCCTCGGTCGTAGTCGTCGCGATGATTGGTCGTTCTGAATTCACGATCTAGCCCGGGGCATTGGAGTTGCCCTCGTGCAGCATGGCGTTGTACGCGTCGAGGACGACATCGGTCGGGCCATCAACCTGCATCTCACCCTGATGGAGCCAGATGGCTCGGCTGCACAGCATCTGCACGGCGCCCGGGGAGTGTGACACAAACAGCAATGTGCGTCCCTGACTTTTCATCGCCAGGATGCGATCAACACACTTTTCCTGAAACGCCGCATCGCCTACCGCCAGAACTTCGTCGATGAAGATGATGTCCGGGAAAATATGAACGGCGATGCTGAATCCCAGGCGAGTAACCATTCCGCTCGAGTATCGCTTCACCGGAGCATCGATGAACTCCCCAAGCTCGGCGAACTCAATGATGTCGCCGACGTACGTTTTCACGCGCCGCGGACCGACGCCCTGTATCGCCGCGTTGAGATAGATGTTTTCGCGACCCGTCCGCTCCATGTCAAATCCGGCGCCAGTTCCTATTAACGTGGCAAATCGACCGTGGACTACTGCCGACCCTTCGGTCGGTCTGGTGATGCCGGAGAGAATCCGTAGCAGTGTCGTTTTGCCCGATCCGTTGCGCCCCACCAGCGCGAGCGATTCGCCGGGACAGACGTCGAACGACACGTGTCGCAGCGCCCAGAACTGATGCTCAGGCTCACCAGCACTCCGACGGAACGGCTGCTGAATAAGCTTCGTCGCTTCATGGCGCAGGCTGATCTGATGCGTCTGCGGCCGGTACGCCTTCGACACGTTGCTTACCGCGATGACCGGAAGCCGGGACACCGGGTGCAAATCTTCCCGGCCCGCATCGTTTTCCATGAGCTTGCTCATACCATGTCAGCCATTCGGTCCTCGTTCACCTTAAAGAGACGATAGCCGAAGACGAGGAGCCCGATGCCGAACGCAGCGGGATAGAAGAGACTTGACCAGTCGGGTGGTTGCCCGTAGACAATGATCTTGTGGTACGCCTCAATCAGGACGCCGATTGGATTGAGGGTGACCAGAAACTGATAGTGACGAGGGATAATGCTGACTGGATAAATAATCGGTGACAGATAGAACAATATTTGTAGACCGACGCTGACGAGTTGCGGAATGTCGCGTACCAGGACACTCATCCAGCTCACGATGAGCATCACGCCCAGTGAAAAGACAATCTGAATTGCGAGCAGTAACGGCAACACCACCCACAACGCGTTGGGAAAGATGCCCACCGCCGCATCGATAACCGTCAGCGCGATGAACATGAAGAACGTGTCGACGAGGGCCTCGCCCAGGGCGGAGAGAACGATAATCTCCCGCGGAAAATAGATCTGGTTGATGAGACCCATAGATCCGATGATAGAGCGCATACTTGCCGCCACCGACTGGTTGAACAAGCCCCAGGGCACGAACCCGGCAAGGAAGAAGGCGATAAACGGAACGCCGATGTGGATACGCATGATCTGCGAGAACACGACGCTCATCACGAATGCCGTGCTCAACGGCAAGAGAGCTATCCAGAATATGCCAAGGAACGCCTGCGAATAGCGCGACCGCACGTTGTACAGTACCCAGATCTGTAGCAGTCCGCGATTGGCGCGCAGGCGGACCAGACCCTCTATCAGCGACGGACGATCGAGCATCCGGCGCGAGGATCCGGGCCAGGGCAGGATCAGGACAATCAGGAGGAGGGCGGAAAACGCGAAGTACCCTTTCTCCAGACCGGACTGCAGCGGAACAAACACGGCGAGACCGACGCATGCCGCGGCGACACCGCCCACTGCCGTCCAGAAGTGGGACGTCGCACCCCGTCGCCGCACCGGGTCGATCGCCAGTGAAACCGCATAGATGAGCGCCAGCGACGCGGCCAGCGTGACGTAGAGCTCGGGCCCCTGCCATCGGTAGTTGGTGCCGACGTACTTGCCGAACGGGAGCTCGCGGCGGAAGTAGGCAGCTACCAGGTAGGAGACGAGTAGGATGGCGAGGTCGACGGAAAAGTCGCGAAGCACGCCGATGCTCCCGCCCGTGGCGTGAGTTGCACTCCGTCGAGCCAGAACCGCGTTACTCACTCTCCAGTGCTCCGGTGCCGTTGCGTCAATGTTCCCTCCGTTTTTGGTTGTCTATCGCTCGGTGCCGCTCACCGTATGAGTACTGCCGGGCTCATTCGCACCGGACATTCTCGTCCCGTCGCAATTCACGACGAGTGAAGCCTCACCCCGGCTATATCATAGTAGGAACTGAGGCCCGCGTGGTATCACCGCAGCAACGCCGTGGTTCGACCCCGCACTCCTACGACGCATGCTCACACGAACCACTTGCGCATGTCCCTCTCGGTCCGCCGCCTCCGCTCCTGCATGATTCTGCGCTTCCGCCGCATATTTAGCTAGATCCGATCCACGATGGCTCGCCAGCGCGCGAGGACTGTGGGAGTGAGGTGGATACTCTGAAGACCTCCGTGCGTGGTCCGCACGCGACGCGATAGTGGGTCACTTGTGTTGGGGTTAGCCGATGGATGCAACCGGGAGTAGGCTGCCAAAGAACTCCTTGCCGTTGCTGACGGGGCGTGGTGCGCTAGTGGTGGCGCGCTTGAACCGAGATGGGGTGGATGCACGAGGCTGTGGACCGATTGCCGCGTGCAACCCGTCTCGAAGGATTCCGGGAGGGGCCTTCACTGGGAAACAGCTCAGTGCCAATCGACTTCGATGGCGGAAGTGTGCGTCGTTGCACAAAGGTTCGGTGATCGCCGGTGTTCTCTCGCCAATGCCGGTGGATGTATTTCGATAGGTGAAAGGATGTGTGATAGATGTCAGGAAAATATTCGTCCCAACTATCATTGCGCCAGTGCAGAAATCCTCGCTCCTCCCAGAGTGGCGACAGGTCAGGCTGATGTTGCCACACTTAGCGTGTTAGCGGAGGACCGCTAGGCGGACCGTGACGGCGGATGACAGACGATGCTTGATCACCTGGCTGCCGGTCCAGTTCCAGGACGGGGAGCCAGTGACATGGATGTAGCGGGCGCGAGGGTCCAAACAGGTGTGCTGGTCCATATGATGCGTTACACCCAGTGTGCCGATGCCCTCCGGCCAGCAAGGAATTCAAGCAGAGCCTTGCCGCTAG
>JAABUZ0100008932.1_pt1 | contig 11628 bp, 10 predicted proteins | sample 5562091 | NCBI WGS metagenome assembly JAABUZ01 (sample SAMN12813069, study PRJNA571459) | rock metagenome | isolation source: Antarctica rocks | place: Antarctica: Victoria Land, Linnaeus Terrace sud | collected 2015-12-21
GCGGCCACCAAGGCCAAACGCACGGGCCAGTGCAAGGGACAATCCGCCCACCACGGCGGTGAACAGCATGTTCAGGATCCCCGTCGCTACCCCGATCTGGCCGACCGCTGCAACCACGAAGAATGCCAGCACACCAAAAAAGGCGATGAACCACTGTGCCAGGTCACCGATAAGGCCCGCAGCGTCCGTTTGGACGTTACCCCGTGCGAGGAACGCCGTGATGCCCGTCCGCTCGGCCACCTCGTCCACTCGCAACCGCCGCAGCACGGCGACCAGGACGCGGTAGACAATTCCCGCAACGATCCAGCCGATCAGGATCAGGAGCAGCGCCCCGATCAGTCGGGGGATGAACGCGAACAGCACGGAGAGCGCCGCCGCGACGCTCGTGATGATGGCCGCTCCGTAGTCGGTGACTCCTGACATACTGCTTGCCTCCTTGAACGTCGCCGGCACGCCTCTGGTCCGGTGTTCGTATGATCCATCTGCTGTGCCCACATGGATCACCGGTAGCGCGTCATCGCGGCATGCTGGTACACGGCCTTGTGGATACCGTACCAATGGTCAGAGGGGGTGGTGCTTCAGTACCCATATAGATAAACCACGAAACTCAACCTCGCATCCCCCATACCGCCTTTTTTTGTCGTGAACTCCCCACAAGACCGATTGTCGGTAGTACACTGGTCCTGAAATCGCGGCGGTGGTGGGCCCCGGTGTGATGCCGACATGCACTATTGCAGGGATGGTAGCAAGGAGGGTGGCCGTGGTCATGACGCACGGAAACACGGATGCGCTGGCACGGGTCGTGGATGCACATCTACCGGACCGGCACATTGCCCAGATTGAGGTCGTGGCCATGACGGAGGTCGGTACCGACGTGGACATGGCAGCGGTCGTGGTCACCGACTTCGACCGTGCCTTTGCCGAGTTCCTGCGGGTCGATGTGGCCAATGGGGACGCGTCCCCGGATACGATCCGCGGCTACCGCGCGCAGGTCGGCGCGTGGGTGGCGTGGTGCCACCACCACCAGCACGACCCGGCCGTGTGCTCGGTGACCCACGTAAAGGCCTACCGACAGGATCTCGTCGCCGCAGGGATGCAGCCCGCGACCGTCGCCCACAAGCTGGCCATTCTGCGCCGCTTCTACCAGGCGGCGGTCGCGGCGGGACTGCGGCCCGATAACCCGGCTGCTGGCGTGCGCCCCCCACGTTCCAAGCGTGCCCTGGAAGATTTCGGCTACCTCTCAGAGGTCGAACTCACCTTGCTCTTTCGTGCGGTCCCCAGGGATGGCTCGGTCAAAGCCCTGCGCGACCTGGCGTTGCTCGCACTCCTGGGTTTGCAAGGACTACGGACGGTCGAGATCGAGCGCGCCAATGCCGGTGACCTCCATCCCCGCGGCGACACCGTGGCCCTGCTGGTGCGCGGCAAGGGCCACGACCGCCTCGTCTACCTTCGCCCCGATGTTGCGACCGCCATCAGGACGTATACTGCCGCACGGGGTCTGGCCGGGGCCGACGACCAGGGCATACCGCTCTTTGTCGCCGTAGGCAATCATGCGGGCGGCCACCGGCTCTCGCGCCGTGGTCTGCGGCACATCGTTGATAGCTACCTGCGGGCCGCCGACCTCAAGCGTCCTGGCCTCTCCGACCACGCCCTGCGCCACACCGCGGCCACCCTCGGCTACAAACATAGCCACGACCTCCGCGCCGTCCAGGATATGCTGGGCCACGCCGACCCCCGCACCACCGCCCGCTATGCCCGTGTCGTCGATATGGCCTCCGCAAACCCCGCGCTCAAGGTCCCCGTCAAACTGTAGGGGCTGTGTGTCATGGATGTGATGTGGAAGGACGGGATGCCCTCGGCATTCGGGATATTGCTTATTGAGAACTGGAGAAGTGTTTATTTATATGGGCAGCATTATGGTCACCGCAGACATCGTGGAACCAGGTCGCGGCAGTTGGTGCCCGAACAGGGCTAGCATTCCACGAGGTTGGCCGTGCCAGTGAGCGCGACGATGGTGTACAGTTCCGTCTGTCCCTGGTTGAATGCGGGCACGACCGAGAACCGATGCAGGGTGATGATCCCTTCCGTCGCAATGGGAACGCTTGTGGCGTGGCCGAGAGTGACGTGAGGGACGAGCAGCGAGAACGACGTGCTCCCGGTGTCGATTGTCCGCCGGATGCTCACCGTGACCAGGCCGCCGATCTCGGAATTGAGTGTTCGGATCTCGTCATCTGTAAAGCTCAGGGTCTGGTGCGCATCCTGGTACGTAAGATGGGGCTTGCCATCGATACTACAAATATGTGTAGCCAAGGTCGTGGCCACGTTTGCGGGTGGTCCCTATGGAAAAGCGCAGCTATGACCCTTCTCTGTTTACGTCCTTTCATCGGTACATCGACGCCGTAGGAGTCGGTTCTCTGCGCCAGATTCCGATCACTTGGCACGAGGTTAACGACCGGGACAGGGGCGTGTCCCTGACCGGATCACCGGCCACACTTCGGGATCGTATGTAGGGTGGAAAAATGCGTTCTACGCCCTCTTCCTTCTCGTGGTGATAGAAAAGTCGTTCAGCAGAGAATCGGCCGTTCTTAGGCCATTCTAGAGCGCGTAGAACCACCAGGTATGAAGAGTAAAAACATAACATGGTTCCCGTAGTCGTCACATGGTGTCAAACATGTCCTTCCCGCAGGAAAACGATATACTCTTAATATTCTATGTCAACATAGGGAACCTCCTGGGGATACTCATAAGGCAATCCTCATCCCCACGTCAGATGGACCACCTCTCGTATCCCTCCGGTCAGACAGGAACGGTATGTGCAGCACAGCAACGAGCCGCAGCAGGTCTACTCGTCTCTCACGTACCAGAGTACGGCAATCAGATTGAGCCCCCGATGTCTTCAACAGTGATTGGTGCGCATCACTTGTGACCGCTGATGCTGTCGCCGTTGCGGCCTATCTATCAGGCTGGGGCAGTTCGTCCAGTGCCACATAGTCACACTGCACCGTATACCCAAGAATGGCTGCTAGCGCCTCCGCAATAGCCCCATGTAAGCGTTGTCGCAGCCAATCACGTTGAAAGGTAGAGATCGCGACAATCGTTGCGGTGGTCGCAGTACATGACGCCAGCACCGTGTGCGACAGCCACATCGCGAAGTTCGCGGCCGTCATCTGGCTGCGCAGTTCATCGAGGCTCTGCTGCCACGCATCCTCAGTGGTCAGAGTCGTCAGGGGAATCACCTGAGGAGGATAGAGCGCCACGAGCCGCGCCTGTTGGACTGCTTTTGCTCGGACAACGTCCTCCTCGACCGCGCGTCGCTGGAGCTGTGCCTCGTCCCGCACGTGCTCCTCCTCCTGATTTTCCACACCGCGGTCCGCTTTATTTTTATACCGACGAGGAGGCGTGTAATCATCTTCGATTGCTTTGCGTAGGTACCCAGCGGGGTTCTTGGACACGAGCGGAGAGTTGCTGCTGACGAGCCACTGTGCTAGATCGAGCTTCTGCAGGAGATACTCCTCCGGATAAGTGGTCGTGAGGTGTTCCGCTGCGGACTGCGACAGCCCAAATTCCCGTAGCGCGCCAACAACAACAACATTAAATTCTGTTTCTTGTTTAACTGTTTGTTGTGGGTTCGATTTTCGAACTAGGCTAGTTCGATTTTCATACCCCCCTAGTTCGATTTTCGTACTAGGGGGTGTTGCCACGTTGAGCCGATAATTGGTCGCCTGATTTCCCTTCTCGGGACTTGCGCGGTGCTCTGCGACAATCATGTTTTTATCGACGAGACTTTTCAACGCAGCGACGAGTGCGGATCGGCTCAGTCCTGTTCCCCGATCAAGCCGAGTTCCATTTCCGGTAACGATACCGGTAAGCAACTGATTGAGCGAGATATTGTCGCTCTGCTTTTTGAAGCCGAATGTCCGTCGAATGATGTAGAGCAATGCCTTGATTTCTGCACCGGAAAGATCTGGCAATTGGTCATCAAAAAGCTCATCGGGAACCATGGTGTAGGTTGGGCCTGCGTAGCCTGGAAAGGGCCGGGTAGGGGGATTGCTGGTCGCCAGTTTGTTTGGCATAGTAGGCTCTCCTGATAAGCCAGCGAACTTGACAGGCGTCAGGGATCCACGTATGCTCATCTTGCTTAGGGAAGAGCGGCGAGTGGTCAGGCCCTTACGGTCTGGTTGCTGGCCGTTTTTTCGTATGTACCCCTTTTAAGTTCGTTCGTTCGAACGTTCGTTCAGTCGTTCGTTCGAACGCTCTTGCCCATGGGCGATATAGGCGTCGAGTGCTTCTTGGACGAGATCACCAATCTTGGGTTTGCGTCCGGTACGCTCATGCAATCGAGCTTGAATTCCTGTAAGCGCTCGTAGTTGGTCCTGATACACATCGAAGGAATGGCGTACCCGTGTTCGTTCGTTCGTTCGTTCGTTCGACACGTCTCTTTGTGGTTGATCAATTGGTTGAGTGGGAACGTCCGGGTCGCTGTCGGCAGCAGGATGAATGGGGTTCTGGAGTTCCGCAAGTTCACTTTCCACCACGTCTTTGGGACGAAAGATAGACCCCCCGAACTCGCCTCTGTAGTCGATGGGAGTCCTTTTACCTCTGGGCATTGGCGACCTCCTTGGCGATCTCTAGATATGCCTTGGCTCCGTCCAGTTCTGGATGGAGGAGGACTAAGGGTGTCTGTTCGTTGGGGGCTTCGTGGAAGCGCACAGAGGACTTGATGTAGCTGTTAAAGAGCGGAAGGTGTTGACGTTCACAAATCTGTGTAAGGAAATCAAAGACCTCGCGGCTGTGAAGGGTGCGGCTATCGTAGTTGGTTGCGAGTATGCCGAGGAGAGTGAGGCCCGGATTTAGGTCGTTCCTAACTTGGTTGATGGTACTGAGTAAGGTATCGAGGCCACGCAATGCCATGTACTGGCACGCCATGGGAATCACGACAAAATGAGCAGCTGACAGGGCATTAATCGTGAGCATGCCAAGCGTGGGTGGTGTATCTAGGATGATAAAGTCATACTGGTCGAGGAGAGGGCTCAGTTTGCGCTGCAACACGAACTCTCGAGCCATCATCTCCTTCAGTTGAAGTTCGGCTGCAGCGAGGTCAATATTTGACGGCGCGAAATGGAAACCGAAATTCGTCTTCGCAATGACTGATGAGGTGTCCGTCGCTGGCTCGACGAGCACGTTGTAAATGGTTTTGCGAAGGGTCGCCGTATCCATGCCAATACAGAGTGCGCAGCCTCCTTGAGGATCTAAATCGACGAGGAGCACCCGCTTCTCGAGTTGGGAACCGAGGAGTGCTGCCAAATTGACTGCGGTCGTTGTCTTTGCCACTCCTCCCTTCTGATTGGCTACAACAAGAACATGAGCCTTTCCATTGTCCCGATGCTCCCCGACAAACAGCGCTAGGTCGCTCGCTCGTACTCGATAGCCTTTGCCTACCTTTACACCCTTGAGTTTGCCCTCCTGGATGTAGCGCGCAACGGTATTCGGGTGCAGCTTGAGTCGCGTCGTGATCTCTTTGATAGTGAGAAACTGGTCGTGATCGCTGTCCACCATGGCCACTTCGCCTCTGTACACCTTATAAATCCCACAGATAACTAATAATGGCACCATTGTGACGCTGGTATGCGTCCGTGTCAAGGGTAAAAGTGAGGAAGATGGATGACAAAATGCCATGGCATGGGGATCAACAGAGAACCCCTGCATGTTGGTATTGGTATGTATGCACATATTAGCCACGCAGTTCGTTCGTTCGTTCAAACATTCCTCTTCTCCTGGTGGCTGGTCAGATCGTGACCTACCCTGCACTACAGGTTTCACCTGTGTCCTCCGAGCCATGAATATCGGTGCTCACCCTCGGTGAACGGGTCACGCCACACGAGGCCGACCATGCCCAGTGGCTCGTGCTGGATCCGCTCCGTCGTCGTGAGCAGGAGGGGGAACGTGGCCAGCGAGGCATCCCTCGCGGTCTGGGCCGCACGACAGACGCGCTCCTCAGCTGTTGCGGTGACCGTCACCACGAGCACCAGCGGAAACCCTTTGTCGTGCCGTTGGGACCACTGGCTGTCCTTGTACACCTGGTAGCGGGTGAACTTCTTGACCAAATCACGGCCACGCATAGTGCCTCGGTCATACTCGAGAAAGAAGCCATCCCGGCTGCCGTGGTGTCGGTACAGGCCATATCCATCCGGACGCACATACGGTGTGGCACAGACAGCGGCCGTGTGCCAGGCGACCACCGCGCTGTCGTGACCCGCATCCGTTTGTTGCCGGGCCACCCGGTAGAGGTCGATGAAGCAGTCGTTGACCCCCAGCGTATGTGCCAGGTTGCGCAGCAAGTCGACGCGCTGTCCCGTGGCGTGGTCGCAGCCCTGACCGGTCAGTCCGTGAGCGCGTTGTGCCTGCGCTCGTGACAGCCCGTGCTGTGCGGCCACGATCTCCACCCCGGTACGGGTCAGTTCCAACAGACCATGCTTGTCTGTCCTCCCGGCGATCTCGACGGTCGTCAGCGTGCGCATCGTACCCTGCGCGACAAGCGTGGCGGTGCTTTGCGACACCACATGTTTCTCGCATCCGAGGACGATAGCGATCTCGTCGGCGGTCAGATAGGGATGCCGACCAACCAGATCGAGTATCCGTCGATCCCGCTCGGTTAGGCGTACCGCACATCGCTTTCGCCTCCCGGGGTACAGGCTCGGGCTCGCGAGCACCAACGGTGCTGCTCCTACGAACTGGGGGAGCGGTTGGTTCGCCTGATGACGTGCATCGAGAGGCGGACGCGTGGACGACCGGAGAGGGTCCGCCGTGAGGGTGGAAGGGGTCGCGATCGGCACGGGGATGCCAGCGCGGAGTTGCTCCCATGTCGCGATGTGCGTGCTGGGGGGCGAGTCGTGTCGCGCCCGTCCCAGGTCGATCAGGAATCGTTTCCAGTCAGCGACGCGATCCTCGCTCCTGGTCGCGATGATCAACGTCGGTACCATGGTGGGCCGCACGTCTCTCAGGCGTAAGAGTCGTGCGACGTCGCTACGATACGATGCGAGTGGACGATCGGCGATATCGGCGATGAGCATACAGCGTGCTGCGCGGTGTTCGTCGCCTTCCCATGACAGGGAAGCAAAGCCCGGTAGCGACGTTTCACGCTGCAGTCTGGTTCTTCTGCTCTGGGCCTTGGGTCGCCACGGATAGTCCCAGACTTGGAGGACCGGTGCTCCCGCCTCGGACGCTGCCAGGGCACCGAGCAGTTCATAGGTTGCCAGGAGTGGTGGCAGGCCGGCCAGACGTCTGACGAGATCGGCACGACGCAGTCGATACTGGCGCGCCAGTGCCGCGGGAGTGGTGCCATGCTCGATGGCGAGGGTCGCCAGACCGAGGTCCGTCAGATAGGCGAGATTCGGCGAACGTGTCGTTCTCCAGGGGAGGCAGAGTGTCCCGATCAAACCAGCGGCGGTGAGGCGGTTGAGCGCATGATAGATGCTCCTGTCCGTCTCAACACCCGACAGTTGCCGCAGCACCCCGGTCCATGCGAACGGCACGCGGGTCAGGAGCGTCAACGTTCGTCGGTCGCGACGGCTCAACCGTTTGTTGGCTCGCATCGCGTCGTCCCAGCACGGTCGCGAGCTCATATGGGCCTCCCTTCGTCGTCGCTCGTGCGTCTCTCCAGGGTTGCATCACGTGCAGCCGTGACACGCGACTCCCTATCAGAGAGATCCAGCAGGGTGTCTTGCTGTGACTGATCGCGTCGTGGTGTGGTCCTGTCACGGTTCCGCCCCTGATTTCTGCCGGATGGTTTCCCCTGGGGTTCATCCTGGCCCCTCCCCATGATGTGAGAGGAAGCGCCTTGCCTCTGGTGTCCGTCCTCACCCAGACGGTTCACCGCCTCGTGGGTCAACGCGATCCGTGCGCGGGCGGCACGCAAGTCAGCGTCCACGTCCTCCCAGTCGCGTCCGTACTGTGCGGCGGACTCTGCGGCAAGATGATCGCGCAGGTGCGGATCACTGGCGGGTGGTGGATCCAATCTGACCGAGAACACCGGCAGCCGCTCGCCCGCAGCCGAGAGCTTCGCGTAGCACTGGAAGTCACCAAGTTCCACGAGGTCGTCCTCGCGCAGCTGGCCGCCCAGCTCCTTGATGAGATACTGTGCGTCTTCGGCGCTCGTCTGGAACGCGAAGAGACCATCGAGGTTGGCGAAGAGGGTCGCACGGAGCGCCTTCCCCTGCTCGGCATCGATGGACTCCAGCCGTGCCAGACTCTGGGTCGCCAGGATCAGGCTCGCCCCATACTTCGCCAGCTCGGACAGGATGCCCTCGTAATCGGCGCCGTGGACCGTGTGAAACTCGTCGATCACCAGGGCGACTGAGCGGCGTGCCTTCGCATCGAGGGATGCCTGTTCACCGACCACGAGGCCGACGAGGTTGATGAGCGTGCCACCGACAAGGGCCGCCGTCTCCTCGCCGACGACCCCTTTGGCGGTGTTGACGATGACGATGGAGCCTGAGCGCAGCCACGCCGACGGATCCACCGTCGAGACGGGTTGGCCGAAGATCGAGCTCGCGGCCCGAGAACCAATGTAGGCCTGGACCTTCGTCTGGACCGGATTGACGATTTCCAGTTGAAAGCGATGGTCGAGCGGCTCGAAGTAGTCGTGCCACCAGCCCAGGATGGCGGGGTCGGTGACCAGCGTCAGCACGCTGCGGCGGAACGGGCGGTCGGTGAGGATCGTGGGCACCTGCAGGAACGTATACTGCTGCTGGCGTCCCTGGGGGTCATCCCGGCAGATCGCTTCGTTGGCTTCATACAGCGTGAGCAAGGCGAACTTGAACGCGTCCTGCATGCGGACACCCCAGAACGACCCGAACTCGCGGCGGAAGACGGCGAGGGTGTTCTCGACGGCTTTGTCCCGGTCCCATCCCAGGCCGGTGTCGAGCAGGTTCAAACCAAAGGGATACTCGTCTTCGGCGACGTTCAGGTACACCACGTCGCGTTCGCGTCCCGCTGGCACCAGACCGAGCGCTTCGCGGGCGAGGTCGCGGTGGGGATCAACCAGGACGACGGCCGGACGATGCTCGGCCTCCATCAGGGCCTGGGCGAGCCGCAGCAGCAGTGAGGATTTCCCACGTCGCGTTTTGGCGACCAGGAGCAGATGTCGTCGCAGGAGGTCGCTGGTCACACAGACGGGGACGGCGTGTCCCTGGTGGGTCGAGACGCCGATGCGACAGCCACGGGAGACGGAGACGGGGACGGGGAGCTGGCGTCTGGCGGTGGTGCGTTCGAGCAGCGGGACATCGGCGGTGGCCTGGGGCAGGTGCCACAACCCCGCCAGTTCGCGGGTATTCAAAACCGGCGTGCCACCAGCGGCCGGGAGGGATTCGAGGCTGCAAAGGTCCCACGTCTCCGTCCGGAGTGGTGCTGGCCGCAGGCCGTTGCCCGCCGACAGATTGAACTGGCGGTAGGCGGCCGTCACCTGGCGCAGCCGTGCTTCCACCTGCACGCCCGGTACGGTGGTCGGAGCGACCACGGCGAGTCGGATCTGGGTCCGATAGGCGATGCGGCTGACCTTTTCCTGCACCAGACGCGGGTCGTAGATGGCGCGGCGGGGTCGCCCCCGCACGATCCAGACGATTCCAGTAATCAGGGCAACCACGCTGCCCACCAGCATCCCCAGGTGCAACCAGTCGCCATCCGTGTACCAGAGGTAGCCACGGTACGTCAGGAGGCCCGCGACGAGCAGGCCCCCTCTGAGAAAGACACTGGTGAGTGACGTATCGGCGGTGCCCGCCACACGCTCTGACGCCAGTGGATGCTCGACCGCGAGCCGCAGGTACCCGGCGCACCAGTCGTCGGGTGCTGGTTGGAGGACGAGCTGGCTCACCGCCCGCCACCCTGGGGGAAGATCACCGAGCGCACCGAGGATACCCAGGACCGGATCGGCCTGGGCGGCACGCTCAGCATCGATGTCGACATCGCGAAACGTCCGGATCGGCAGATACTGGGGACCGCGCAGCGTCAGCACGCACGCGGCAACCTGTTCATCCGCCGCGATACAGGCGGGATCAAGGCACAGTGATGGCTCAATGTCCACCTGTCGGAGTTCGGCCTGTGGATAGGCGGCACCGAGCTGCTGCTGGACGTGGCCGTGCATGGCCTCGCTGCCGGTGCGGACGAGGAAGCGGCGGGACTGACGGGTGGCGGCAATCTCCAGGGAGAACGGCTCGGTGAGCGAGATGGCCGCGAGCAGGTTCTCCGCCGGGGTGATGGTCGCGGTGCTCGCGCGCGGCGTCACGACCTCGACCAGGTGCGGTTTTTCCACGGGCATCTGAGCGCGTTTCCTACCCATCGGCATGGCAGACCCCCGCCACCCGTGCGGCACGTTGTCGCGCCCTGGCGTCGATGGCTTCGGCAAGGGCCCGATACTCCTGCAGGACCGCGATGAGGTCGGCACGTCGGCAGCGTCGCCACGGACGGTGCCGGAGCGCCTTCGTGAACTCCTTCACCTCGCACGGCTGCCACCCGAGGAGTCCTCCGACGCGGAGGACCGCGTCCCGGAGGCGGGCGCGTTCACAGCGAGCGGTCCGTGGTGGGACCGTGATCTCAGGCACCAAGGAGGGCCTCCTTTCGTCCTGACCAGCGGGCCGCCGAGAGGAGTTCAAAGAACTTCTCCTTGCCGCCGGGGAGGAGCGCCAGATCGTTGAGGTCGAGTCCGTCGGGCAGGCGGATGGGACGCCACCGGTCCCCGAGCTGCGCTCCGAACACGTCGGTTGCCGCTTTGCCCGCGGCGTCGCCGTCGAGGACGCCGTAGACGGCTTCGGCCTGGGCGAGGAAGCCAAGCCGTTCGGCGGGCATGCTCGTGCCACACGGACTGCACACTGGTAGGTCCCAGCCGACGGCGGTCAGGAAGTCGAACACGCCTTCAACAAGCAGGACGTCGTGTTGGAATGCGGTTCGCTCAAAGCCGAGGACCGGTCGTTCTCCCCCCAGCGCCAGATACTTTGGCTGGCGTGCGTCATCGAGGGCGCGGCCAATGCACCAGATCGTGTTGCCGCCTCGCATCTCGGGAACCACGATCCGTCCCGCAAAGCAGTCGCAGTAAGGCCGTGTGCCGCCGGGATCATCGGGCGCGGGACGCAGCAGTCCCAGGTCCACCGCGACGCGCAGATCGACCTGGCGTGCCAGCCCCGCCTCCAGCGTCAGGCCATCAGCGTAGCCGAGACCACAGGCGTGGATGACGGCGTTGGTGATGCCACGGCGGTGGAGATAGGCCAGGGCGCGGTCATGGCGCCAGAGCGCGTCCTGCCACACCCGCGTCGCGATGTTCATCGCGGTTTGCTCCTCAAGCGTCAGTTCGCCCCAGCGCCGTCCGCGTCGATGCTGCTGACGGGACATCCTGTCGGCGTGCGAAGCCGTGGTCGTCGTGGCCATGACATCACGTGGCGATGGGGAAGGGTGCGCTGTGACATCTGCCCGGCCCGTCGGTAATGCGGCGATGCGCGCGCACGCCATCCCGAGGAAGTGTCAGGTTTCAGTACGCGGAGAGCAGAGGGTGCGTCTGCTCAGGTATCCTGATCCTAAAGCAAGATCATTATGTGAGGAGAAAGACCGTGCCGTGCCCGTATTGCGCCGCCCCCACCACCA
>JAABUZ0100008933.1_pt1 | contig 11625 bp, 9 predicted proteins | sample 5562091 | NCBI WGS metagenome assembly JAABUZ01 (sample SAMN12813069, study PRJNA571459) | rock metagenome | isolation source: Antarctica rocks | place: Antarctica: Victoria Land, Linnaeus Terrace sud | collected 2015-12-21
CTTGTACGCCTTCACGTCGTCGGCTGCGAGTAACGGCAGTGCGATGGCCCGCCTCGGCTCGATCACTTTTTAACGTGGCGCAGGGCATCGCGATGCTCGTCGCGCGTTACGGGTCGATCGTCCCGACGCTCGCACTCGCAGGCGCGCTCGCCGCAAACCGCGCAACGACGCGAGCAAAAGCACGCTGTGCACCGATTCACCTCTCTTCGTCGTGCTGCTGATCGTCAACGTCGTCATCGTGGGAGCGCTGACGTTCCTACCGGCCGACGCACAGGGGACCCGTTATCGAGCGGTTCTTCATGGCGCAAGGCTCGGCGTTTTAACCGCGCGTAGCGGCAGGCACGTGAGGCACGTCCGAACGGATGATCCGCCCGGCGGCTGACGCTCCCGCACATCGCTTGCTATGATCGGGCCGGACCGATTGAGGTGTAACCCCGATGTTTCTGTTGGAAATAACTGTAATCGTACTTTCGATCGTAGCGTTCGTGCTCTTCGACCTGTACGCACGCGCTTGCGACCGGATCTGAAGCGGCGCCATGTTCGATAACGTTTTGGGCCTGGTGCTCGCCGCAGCCGGTCTCGTTTATCTGACGTACGCGATGCTGCGGCCGGAAAAATTTTAGGAGAACGACGTGACCATCACTGGCTGGCTTCAAGCCGGCATCTTTTTCGCGCTGATCGTCGCCCTCACGAAGCCGCTAGGTGCGTACATGGCGCGCGTCTTCACCGGCGAACGCACCTTCCTTTCGCCGGTACTCGTTCCGGTGGAAAACGCGTTTTACCGGGTCTGCCGCGTCGATGCGATGCGCGAGATGAATGCGACCGGTTATCTCCTCGCGCTCTTCGCCTTCAGCGCGGTCGGGCTCGCGTGGCTGTACGTGTTGTTGCGCACGCAGAAATACCTACCGTTGAATCCGCAGGGCTTCGACAATCTCGCGCCGGACGCAGCCTGGAACTCCGCCGTGAGTTTTCTGACGAACACGAATTGGCAGTTCTACTCCGGCGAGAGCACGATGAGCTATTTCTCGCAAATGGCCGGCCTCGCGTGGCATAACTTCGTTTCGGCAGCAGCCGGCATCGCAGTCGCGATCGCCGTGATTCGCGGCGTCTCGCGCACCGACAGCAAGACCATCGGCAACTTCTGGGTCGACATGACCCGAGCGCTGCTCTACGTGCTGATGCCGATAAGTCTGATCGGCGGTTTGCTTTTCGTCGCGCAGGGCATGCCGCAAAACTTCCACGCCTACACGGACGTGCAATCGCTCGAGGGCATGAAGCAAGCCGTCACGCAGGGTCCGATGGCGTCGCAAGAGATCATCAAGGAACTGGGAACCAACGGTGGCGGCTTCGTCAATGCGAACTCCGCGTCGCCGAACGAAAATCCCACGGGCCTCACCAACATGCTCGAAATGCTGTGCATGTTTCTCATCTCGGCCGGGCTGACGTACACCTACGGACGCTTCGTCAAAGATCAGCGCCAGGGCTGGGCGCTTTTCGCCGCCATGAGCGTCCTGTTCGTCGTCGGCTTTTCGACGGCGTACGTGGCGGAGTCAACCGGCAATCCGATCGTACACGCCCTCGGCGTCGCGGGTCCGAATATGGAGGGCAAAGAGACGCGCTTCGGGGCCGCCGCATCGGCGCTCTTCGGGACGATTTCGACCGACACGTCGACCGGGGCCGTCAACTCGATGCACGATTCGTGGACTCCGCTCGGCGGACTCGTGCCGCTGCTGAACATGCAGCTCGGTGAGATCGTCTTCGGCGGCGTCGGTACGGGCCTCTACGGCATGTTGATCTTCGTCGTCTTAACGGTGTTTATCGCCGGGCTCATGGTCGGGCGCACCCCGGAGTTTCTCGGCAAGAAAATCGAACGCCGGGAAGTGCAGCTGGCGATCCTCGGCGTGCTCGTGTTGCCCGTCTTCGCGCTGCTACCCGCCGCCGTTTCGGTTCTGTTGCCCGTGGCGACGGGGCAACTCACCAATACCGGCGCGCACGGTTTCTCCGAGATGTTATACATGTTTACATCCGTCACGGAAAACAACGGAAGCGCGTTCGCCGGCGTCAGCGGCAATCAATACCTCAACATCCTCACGGGCGCCATCATGCTGTGCGGCCGGTTCCTCTTCATCGTGCCCGCCGTCGCGCTCGCGGGATCGCTTGCGGGTAAGCGCAGCGTTCCCGAAACGGTCGGTACGTTTACGACGTATTCGCCGATCTTCGTCGCGCTGCTGCTCGGGGTCATCGTCATCGTCGGCCTCCTAACGTTCGTGCCGGCCGACGCACTGGGACCCATCGTCGAGCATCTCCTCATGCTACAGGGGAAAACCACATGATTCCGTCTCGTCGTATCGAGCGCCGCCCGCAATCGCGTTCGCTCTTCGACCGCGCTATCGTCTCGCGTGCCGCTCGGGATTCATTCGTCAAGCTCGATCCGCGTTGGCAGTTGCGCAACCCGGTCATGTTCATCGTCGAGGTCGGCGCGCTCGTCGTCACGCTTTTCTTCTTTCGCGATCTTTTCGGCCGCGGCGGAAAAGACGCCGGCTTCGATCTCGCAATCGCGCTCTGGCTTTGGTTTACCGTCGTCTTCGCGAATTTCGCGGAGGCGGTCGCCGAAGGCCGCGGTAAAGCGCAAGCCGAGTTTCTCCGTCGCACCAAGACCGACACGCAAGCTCGCAAGGTGATCGACGGCAAGCCGCTCGTCGTCAACGCGAACGAGTTACGCAAAGGCGATCTCATCCGCGTCGAGCCGAACGAAGTGATCGCGGGCGACGGCGACGTCGTCGAAGGAGCGGCATCGGTCGACGAATCCGCGATTACGGGCGAATCCGCGCCGGTGATTCGCGAGTCGGGCGGCGATCGCAGCGCCGTCACGGGCGGCACGCGCGTCTTGTCGGACTACATCGTGGTGCGTATAAGCTCCAATCCCGGCGAATCGTTTCTCGATCGCATGATCTCACTCGTCGAAGGCGCGTCGCGGCAGAAGACGCCCAACGAAATCGCGCTTTCGATCTTACTTTCGGGGTTGACGATCATCTTCGTCATCGCCGTCGCGACCCTCGGACCGTTTTCGATCTATGCCGGTACCGTGCAGAGCGTCACGGTGTTGATCGCGCTGCTCGTCTGTTTGATTCCGACGACCATAGGCGGTTTACTCTCGGCGATCGGGATCGCGGGCATGGATCGCGTCCTGCAGCGCAACGTGCTCGCGATGAGCGGTCGTGCGGTGGAAGCCGCCGGCGACGTCGATACGCTACTACTCGACAAAACGGGGACGATCACGCTCGGAAATCGCCAAGCGACCGAAATCGTCCTCGCGGAAGGCGTCGATCGCAACGCGGCGTCCCTTGCGGCCTACTTCTCGTCGCTCGCTGACGAGACGCCCGAAGGCCGCTCGATCGTCGCACTCGCGGAGCACGACGTGGCGGCCGCCGGGATCAACGGCAAAACGCCCGACGGCGCGACGTTCGTTCCGTTTTCTGCCTACACGCGCATGAGCGGACTGGATCTTGCCGGCGGCCGCTCGATTCGCAAAGGCGCTCCCGATGCCGTTCGCGCGTGGGTCCGCGAACAAGGCGGCGGCGGCGCGACGCTACTCGCAGCCGACGTCGAACGGATCGCACGCGCCGGCGGTACGCCGCTCCTACTCGCCGAAAATAAGACGATTCTCGCCGTCATCTATCTCAAAGATATCCTCAAACCCAACATGAAAGAGCGCTTCGACCGTCTGCGTGCGATGGGCATTCGTACCATCATGATCACGGGCGATAATCCGCTCACCGCAAGCGCGATCGCGCGCGAAGCCGGCGTCGACGATTTTCTGGCGGAAGCCACGCCGGAAACGAAGATGGCGCTCATCAAGCGCGAGCAAGCTTCGGGCCGTCTCGTCGCCATGACGGGCGACGGCACGAACGACGCACCGGCATTGGCTCAAGCCGACGTCGGTGTGGCGATGAACTCCGGCACCCAGGCGGCCAAAGAGGCCGGCAACATGGTCGACCTCGATTCGGATCCGACCAAACTCATCGAAGTCGTCGAAGTTGGCAAGCAGCTGCTTATGACCCGCGGCGCGCTCACGACCTTTTCGATCGCGAACGACGTCGCAAAGTATTTCGCCATCCTGCCCGCGATGTTCGTTACCGCATATCCCGCGATGCAGGCGCTCAACATCATGCGTCTAGCGACGCCGCAGAGCGCGATCCTCTCGGCAATCATCTTTAACGCGCTCATCATCGTCGCACTCATTCCGCTCGCGCTACGCGGCGTCGCATACCGGCCGCGCGGCGCGAACGCCGTGTTGCGCGATAACGTGCTCGTCTACGGGCTCGGCGGTATCGTCGTGCCGTTCGTCGGCATTAAAATCATCGACCTCATCCTCAGCGCGCTGCGCCTCACCTAGCGGCGAAACGGAAGCAACGTCATGAAAACCACCGTCACATCCGGAAGCACCCTCGAGCAGCTCGGTACGGCCACGCTCTACACGCTCGTCACCGTCGTCATCCTCGGCATCGCATATCCGCTGCTCATGACGGGAATCGCGCAAGCGATTTTCCCTCAACAGGCCAACGGCTCGCTCGTCGCGGTCGACGGAAAGACCGTCGGTTCGGACATCGTCGGTCAGCTCTGGACGAAGCCACTATACTTCCAAGGGCGCCCCTCGGCAGCCGGCAAGAACGGCTACGATCCGACGGCGACCAGCGGCACGAATCTCGGACCCACTTCGAAGAAGCTCATCGATGCGACGCGCGACGCGATCAACGGCCTGAAAAAAGCAAATCCCGACGCAACGCTGCCCGTGCCGATGGATCTCGTTACGTCCAGCGCCAGCGGCATCGACCCCGACATTACGCCGGAAGCGGCCTACTATCAGGTGCCGCGCGTCGCAAAAGCGCGCCATCTCAAAAGCGACGCCGTCGATACGATCGTCGCGAAATACGTGCACGGTCGCGAACTCGGCTTCCTCGGAGAACCGCACGTAAACGTGCTCGAACTCAACCTAGCACTCGACGGCAAACGCTGATGTCCATGATCCGCATCTTCGCCTGCGCCGTCTTGTGTCTAGCCGGCAGCAGTCGTGCCCTAGCGCAATCGCCATCTCCGTCACCATCACCGTCCTCCTCCCCGTCTGCCTCGCCCGCACCCAGCGTGGCGGCTCCCGTTCCTTCGCCGACCGCGACGCCGTTCAAGCTCGTCACGCTTAGCGGCTTCGCCGATGCCGGCTTCACTGCCGTCGGCCTGACGGATCAGGTCCGTTTCACGAGCGGCGTACCGAGCCGCATCTTCGATGGTGCCACGGGCGCTTTCGCCGACGCAAACGGCGGACGGCAGCTCGCGAGTCCCAACGATTTCAATCGCACGCCGAACTTGCAGAATCTCAGTCTCCAGCTGCTCCTAAACGGTAGCGCCGTCAGCGCCAAATTCGAAGGCAGCTTCGGTTCGGATGCGGACGTCATCGCTTCGAACGGCCAGTCGCGCGCAGGCGCGAACCTAACGCAGGGGTACCTGCAATTCGTCAAGGGCGCGGCGACGCTTCTGGTCGGAAAGTTTTCATCGCTTGCCGGTGCCGAAGTCATCGAGTCTCCGAGCAATACGAATTTTTCGCGCTCGTATCTCTTTGGCGACGCCGTTCCGTTCACGCATACCGGCGTGCGCCTGACCTACGCGGCGACGCCGAAACTTTCAATCGTCGGCGGCTTAAACGATGGCTGGGACGATTGGAAGTTCGCCGGTAAGAAGAAGACGCTCGAAGGAGCGCTCGTGCTCAAACCGTCGCCGGGCTACTCGCTCACGCTCGCCACGTATAACGGCAGCGAGTTTGCGCTCAACGGGAACAGCAATCTGGGCGCCGTGCCGGTGTTGAGCAATCGCAGTCTCTACGACGGCGTGCTGACGCTTCATCCCACGAGCGCCCTTACGATCGTCGCGAATTACGACAACGGGACGCAACTCGCCGACGGCACGAACGCTTTCCAAACCGCCCGCTGGAATGGGGCGGCGGCCTACCTGAATTATCAGCTCAACCCCCGCTATGGTGTCTCGCTGCGCAAAGAATCCTTTCACGACACGCAAGGCTTTCGCACCGGAACGCCCCAGCGTTTACAATCAAGCACCGCGACGCTCGCCGTGACGCTTGAATCGAATTGCGTCCTGCGCTTCGAATACCGCTTGGACGCGTCAGACGCTCCTGCGTTTACGTATCGCGGCTACAGCCCCGTAACCGACACCGGTCGCAATCACCAGAGTTCGATCGGTTTCGAAACGATCGTGAAGTTTCCGTAACGGCGGGACGAAGCCGTTACGGCGGTGGGGCGAGCACGAGCAATTGTTTCGCACCCGCTTCGAGAAGGCGCCGAGCGAACGGCGTACCGCGCGGCGGCCAGCGGGGATTCGCGCGAGCGCCCTCGAGTGCGATGCTCGTGCTCCCTTCTCGCGCGGTCGCCTCGAGAAGCGTGCGCGCGGGATCTTTTCCAATGGCGATGCTCCAGCGCGCGCGTACGCGACGCGCGGTTTCGGCGAGCGACGCGACGATGCGCGTTTCCGCCAGCTCCGCCGTTTTCGAAACGTGGATGACGGAGAGTTCGATCTCGAGCCGTAAAGCGATTCGCGCGCAGCGCTCGATGAGGTCGCCATCGCGTTCGCGCGCTTTAACGCCGAGCGCGATCCGTGTGAACGGCGGAGGCCGTTTGAAGGTCCCACGCGCATAGACGACTTCGCGTAACGCGAGCTCGCGTAGTGCGCCGAGATTCTCCGTCCGGAAAAAGTGCGAGAGCGCGTCTTCGATCTTCTCGGGCTTATAGATCTTGCCGGCGCGCAACCGCTCGCGAAGCGTTTCCGGCGTCGTATCGACGAGAATCACGTCGTCGGCGATTTCCAAAATGTCATCGGGCACCGTTTCGCGGACTTTCTGGCCGGTCAAGCGGTAGACCGCATCGCCGAGCCCCTCGAGATGCTGGATGTTGAGCGTCGTCATAACGGAGATCCCTGCGCGCAGGATTTGCAGCACGTCGTCGTACCGTTTGGCATGCGCGTCACACGAGGCGTTGGTGTGCGCTAGTTCGTCGATAAGGGCGACGGCCGGCTTGCGCGCGAGCAACGCGTCGAGATCGAGTTCGCTCGAGGTGACGCCGTCGCACGCGACGTCGCGTCGCGGCATGAGCGCGAGGCCCTGCGCCTTTTCGTCGGTATCCTTGCGCTTGTGGGTCTCGACGAACGCGCCCACGACGTCGACGCCTTCGTCTTTGAGTTGATGCGCGCGGTCGAGCATGGCGAACGTCTTGCCGCTGCCGGCCGCCGCACCGAGATAGATCGTCAGCCGGCCGTAGCCGATTCGAAGCCGGTCGGCCGCCGTTTGTGCGTTACGTGAGAAAGCAATTTCACGTTCGGCTGCGGCAACGTACGTCGTCGCGTCGACGATGAGCAGGTCGCGCTCGACTGCATGCGAGGCCAGCCGATGCGCGAGTTCTCCGTTTGGAACGGCGACGAGGCTGGCTTTAAGTGACGCGAAACGCGGCTTCGCGATATCGAAATCCAGCAGCGGCACCACGCCCGCGTCGAGTTCGCGTCCGAGTTCTTCGACGATATCGAGATCGCGCTCACCCACCATCGCTACGTCGATGGCGAGGTCGAGTGCGTGCGCGACGCTCGCCGTCTTGCGCAGAAAAATCGCTGGATCGCCGTCACCCGTCGCGAGCGCGAGCGCCGTCGAAACTCGCTGCGGAGTAACTTCGGGAACGGTCAGCGTATCGACCGTGCGCAGCATCATTTCACGTAGAAAGCGCAGCGTTTGCGGGCGGTACACGGACGCGCGCGCGCGCTCGATATCTTCTTCGCGCACGACTTTGCCGGCGCGAAGACGCGCTTCCAATTGTTCGGGCGAGACGTCCAAAGCGACGACTTGATCGGCCGCGCGCAGGAAGGACAGCGGTACGATCTCCCTCACGGGGAAGCCGATGAGCCCTTCCGCCGTCGCGGCGACGGTTTCGATGTGCTGGATGTTGAGCGCGCCGCTCACCGCGATGCCCGCATCGCGGAGCGCGAGCGCGTCCTGCCAGCGCTTCGCGTGCGCGCCGCCGTCGAGGTTGGCATGTGCGAGTTCGTCGAGCACGAGCAACTGCGGGCGTACCGCGAGCGCAGCGTCGAAGTCGAAATCTTCGAACGTCGACGTACCGACGCGGATGCTACGCGCCGGGATGCGCGGCAGCCGTTCGACCAGACGGTCGAGGTCAGGCCGGCCTTTGGTTTCGATCCAGCCGATCGCGACGCGCAGCCCTGCCGCCTGCGCCCGCAGCGCATCGTCGAGCAGACGCCGAGTCTTTCCCGCGCCCGGAGCGCTCGCGAGATAGACTGTCAATCGGGGGGCGGTCCCCACATCTTTGAGCAGCGCTTCTGCCGACGGCCTGCCGTCACGCGCATCCACCGCGCGGACCGTTCTCGCACGCCTGGCACCGACCCGCCGGGGAGGCGTCGCATGCTGCGCGAACGTCACGCCGTGCCCGAACGCTGGCTTCGCCCGACGTGCGCCATCCTGCTCGTCGCCGCGTGGATCTTAGATCTGCTCACGCCACAGCTCTTCGTTGCAGCAATTTTACTCAACGCGCCGATCGCGCTCGCGAGCCTAACGCTCGACTTCCGCTTCACGCGGCTCCTGGTCGCACTCGCCCTCGTCGCGAACGTAAGCGCCGGTTACATGAACGGGCTCGGCGCCGGCAATCATTGGGATGCGATCGCCCTCGCCGACCGGCTCATCTCCGGCCTATCGTTTCTGCTCGTCGGCGGCTTAAGCATCGCGACGCAACGCTCGGCGGCGCGCGCCGGCGAACTCGGCGCGCGCCAGGAACGCGCGGCCCGCGAACGCAGCGTCCGCCGTGCCGTCGAAACGATCCGAGGGTCGATCAACCCCGAACTCATCGAGCGGGCGATCGTTCGCGAGGCCCGAACGTCCCTGCACGTCGACTCCGCACGGCTCTACGTTTTCTCACCGAGCCTAGACGAACCGACTACCTACGCGAGCGCCGGCCTCGACGTGGAAGTGCGCGGCGATCGGCCCGCCGCACCGATCCTCTCCCTGCTGCATCGCATCGCCGTGCAGCGCGAGGGCATCACGCGGGTCCCGCAGACCGACGCGTTGGGAAGGCTGCTGCTCGACACGCTGGAGACGGCGTACGCAATTGCGGCGCCGCTCGTCGAACACGAAACGGTGTTCGGCGTACTCATCCTCGTGCGCGCCGGGGCTGCGTTCGAACCGCACTTCGAAGAAGGGCTCGCCTATTACGTCGATCAAGCCGCGATCGCGCTAGCCCAGGCTTCGCTCTTCGTGCAGCTCGCCGCCCGTAACGACGAGCTGGCGGCCGCGAACGTGGCGTTACGCGAGCGGGGCGACGTCATTCGCGACATCGTGTACGCTCTGTCGCACGATCTGCGCACGCCGCTCGCCGCGGCGCGGATGACGATGCGGCAGGCGCTCGACGGCGCGTACGGGCCGTTGCCCGAAAGCTATCGCGACATCCTCACGCGCACGATCGCATCGAACGAAGAATTGCAGCGACTTTCCGAGACGTTGCTGCTCGTGTCGCGTTACGAATCGGGCGAGCGCAGTGAACGGCGCGAACCGGTCGAGCTGGCGGCGCTCGCGCGCGACGTCGTCGCGGAGCTCGAGCCGCTGTGGCGCGCCAAAGCCCTTACGCTGACGGTATCGCAGGGTGCGCAGCACGGCGCGTCAGCGGTCGTGTTGGGCGACGAACGCGAGCTGCGCCGGGCGCTCGTCAATCTCGTTGCCAATGCCGTGACGTGGACGCCCGCGCATCGCACGATCGACGTGTGCGCGAGCGCCTCGGGCGGCCACGCGCGAGTAGCCGTCGAGGACGACGGCTACGGCGTTCCCCCGGGCGAGCGAGCCACGCTCTTCGCGCGCGTTCGTGAAACGCCGAGCCGCCATGGCGCGGGTTCGGGTCTCGGACTCTATCTCGTTCGCCGCATCGCGGAAAGCCACCGCGGTACCGTGACCTACGCTCCCCGACCCGACGGCGGCAGCACGTTCGAATTGGCCGTGCCGCTCGCGCGTTCCGCCGTACCGGCATGAGCGCGCTGCAGCGGAGCGTGGTCCTCGTCGAGGATCACGCGCTGACGCGCGCGGGCTTACGCACCGCCCTCGACGCGGCCGGCGACTTGCGCGTCGTCGCCGAAGCCGCCGACGGTCCGAGCGGCATCGACGCGATCGTCGCCCATCAACCCGACGTCGCCGTCATCGATATCGGATTGCCCGGCATCGACGGCATCGAAGTAACGCGGCGCGCGCGAATCGCGGCGCCGCGGACGCGCATCGCGATTCTCACGGTTCAGGATTTGGAAACCGAAATTCTCGGCGCCCTGGCCGCCGGGGCCGATGCCTATTCCCTGAAAACGTCGCCGCTGGATCGAATCGTCGCGGCGATCCGGACCGCTGCCGACGGCGGCGCGTATTTCGATCCGCACATCGCTCACGTGGTACTCGGTCAGATCGGTAATCTGCGGCCGCCGAGCGATCTTGCTTCGCCGTTGACGCCGCGCGAGACGGAAATCGTGCGGCTCGTCGCGAGCGGCCGCGGGAACGCCGAAATTGCGCGATCGCTCTACATCGGCCTCGGAACCGTCAAAGGCCACATTCGCGATATTCTCGAAAAATTGGCGGCGACGGACCGAACGCAGGCAGCCGTCGTCGCGCTGCGGCGCGGACTCATCTGAAGCGAATGGCGCGCCCGGCTCTTACGAGCCGGGGCGCCGTTCGTGTAGCCGCCTTAGCGTGAAGCCTGACGGCGGGCCTGCGTCACCTGCAAGACGACGGTCGAGTTCGGGGTGATCTCGACGTTTTGCTTGTTGTTCTTCGCGGCGAGATATCCGCCGCCGGCGCCGATCACGCCGCCGAGGCCGCTCGCGATACCGCCGACGTGTTTGCCGAGATAGTTTCCGACGATCGAGCCGACCACCGCGCCGCCGATTTCTTTGACGGCATTGGTTTTGGTCTGCGTGTCGGCACTGACCGTATTACCGCTGATCGCGTACGAGGTTCCGCCCCGCGTGACGAGGCGATCGTAGGCGAGGCTGATTTTACCCGGCGTGCCCTGACCGGCTTTTTGCACGTTCAAAACGTGGCCGTACACGCGCGCGCCCGTAATATTGTTGTCGCTCGAGCGAACGTTGCTCATCGTGAACGGTTCGCCGGACGTCGCATGATTGGAACTCAGCGATTGATCGATCGAACCCGTTAACTGGGTGCCGACGGAGACCGCTGCCGATGCCGCGAGCGGAGAAAGTCCGATGAGGAGCGCGGCTGCCGCCGTCGATAAAAACTTCATATAATAACGTTTCCTCCGAAACAAGGTTGCTGCGCTCGTGCGCACAGGCGGAGCATCGCTTACGGCTTCGGGCCGGTCGAATGGCTTCATCCGCTAGAGGGGTAACGTACGCCGGGCGCGAGTCGTTGCCGACCGCTCAAGCGGCCCTAACCCAAGATATTGACCGCCCGGGACGCCACGATGGCGATCGTCGCGAGCGATGCCAGCGATTCTACCAGCATCAGCATTTTCGCCATCGCCGAAAGCGGCATGGTATCGGTCGGACTGAACGCCGTCGCATTGGTAAAGGCCAGATAGA
>JAABUZ0100008934.1_pt1 | contig 11625 bp, 9 predicted proteins | sample 5562091 | NCBI WGS metagenome assembly JAABUZ01 (sample SAMN12813069, study PRJNA571459) | rock metagenome | isolation source: Antarctica rocks | place: Antarctica: Victoria Land, Linnaeus Terrace sud | collected 2015-12-21
GATTTATTAAGTATGAATGGATTGAGATAGAGGCTTATAAATCCTGGTCAACTTTTGTGGCATCTGTCGAGAAAATTTTAAGAGAATTTGGCAGAAATTATGTAATTAATTTTGTTTAACTACTTACAAGTAACAACGCAGCGATTTCAACGGGCATTCCAGCACTGCCAGCTGTTGGAGCAAAAGTTGGCAACTCTTGACCCTCAAGCTGTGATCAAACGGGGCTACGCGGTGGTACGGCAGGAAAATGGAGCGATCGCCCGTTCTGCTGCTGAGTTAGCACCAGGTCAAGAGTTGTCGATTCAGTTAGGTCAGGGTCAACTTAAAGTCCAAATTACAGAGATTCAGCCAAGTTAGCCCCGCCTCGGGGCTTTGAATACATCAGCCCGGCAGTAACAGCTATGACCGACAACATGCCGGAAGAGGCGCTACTCATGACGAAGCCGCACTGGTAAGAATGACTCTCTGGACTACTATTGCCACTGGTTCGCGATCGTTGCATTCGTTACAATTTAAGATAGGGCTACATTTGTCAATAAGCGTAAATACTACACGAACCACTCCCCCGAATTGTAAGTTCTCCACCACGGTGAATGCAGATTTTTGAGTAAGATTACTTATTGACAAATGACATGCGACCTTAAGTTGTCACGAATGTGTCTGGGGAAGTCATTATGTTCACGCCTCTACGCGTTTTGATTCTCGAAGACTCGCTGAGTGACACTGAACTAATGCTATACGAACTGCGCTCCTCTGGGTTCGAACTGGACTGGCAGCGCGTCGAGACTGAAGCAGACTATCTCGCCCAATTAGATGCGGGCTTCGATGTGATTCTCTCAGACTTCTACATGCCTGAGTTTGACGCTATACAGGCGCTGCGGCTTTTGCAGTCACGCGGCTTGGACATTCCTTTGATTATTGTCACTCACAGCATCAGCGAAGAAGCGGCGGTAGAGTGTATGAAGCAGGGCGCGGCTGACTATCTGCTTAAACACCGAATGGTGCGGTTAGGGCAGGCAGTGATGCATGCTGTGCAACAGAAAAAACTGCGCGACGAGAAGCGGCAGGCTGAGGCTGCCCTAAAAGAAAGTGAAGAGCGCTTGCGACGCCTGGCGGACAACGCCCAAGACATCATTTACAGCTATCGGGTTAGACCCACTCGAGGCTTTGAATATGTTAACCCTGCAGTAACGGCTATCACCGGCTACACACCGGAACAGCTTTACGCCGATCCTAACCTAGGCTTCAAGATTAGCCATGAAGATGACCACTCTTTATTGCAGCAATGGTTGACTGGGGAGGAACTGACACAGCCCTGCGTCCTGCGTTGGTTCAACAAAAACGGTGCAATTATCTGGACAGAACATAGCAACGTTGCCATCCACGACGAAGTCGGGAACCTGATTGCCATCGAAGGCATTGCCCGCAACATTACTAAGCGCAAGCATGCTGAAGATCAAGCCGCCGTTGCCCTTTGCAATGCCCAGAGCTACGAACGCCTTGAGCAGTTAGTGAAAGAGCGCACCGAAGAATTAGAGCAGGAGAAACTGCTCTCAGAAGCAGCCAATCGTGCCAAGAGCGAGTTTCTGGCTAACATGAGCCATGAGCTGCGCACACCACTGACTAGCATTTTGGGATTTTCTGAAGTTTTACTGGAAAAGATTTTTGGTCCGCTGAATGAAAAACAACAACAATACATTGCTTGCATGTATTCTAGTGGAGAGCATCTATTGGCACTGATTAACGACATACTTGATTTATCTAAAATTGAAGTAGGCAAAGAAGAAATCTTCCTAGAAATCCTCCAAATAGAGGACGTATGCCAAGCGTGCATTTCTCTGATTCAGGAGCGAGTAAACAGCCGGGATCTGGAACTGGTGCTGGCAATCAGCCCAGAGTCAGCAACCTGTATTGCTGACAAGCGCCGCCTGAAGCAAATCTTGTTCAATCTCCTTTCCAATGCAGTCAAATTTACGGAGACTGGCTCAGTCACACTGAAGGTTAATAAAACCGAAAGCACAATCATGTTTTCAGTAATTGACACTGGCATTGGCATTTCAAAAGCAGACCAAGCAGATCTGTTCCAGCCATTCCACCAAGTGGATAGTAGTCTAGCTCGTAAGTACCAAGGTACAGGCCTTGGACTAGCATTGGCAAGAAATCTAGCAAGACTACATGGAGGAGATATTACCCTTGAGTCAGAACTGGGGCGCGGCAGTTGCTTTACCCTGTGTTTACCAGCCCATCCCGTTATTGAGCTTGAGTTATGATTGACCCCACCAGTGCCTCTGGTTTTGATCCAGCTGAATTGCCAATTCAGTCAGACTGGAATTATGAAGCGGCTGTCGCTGAGGTGGAAGCTATAATCACTCGAATTGAAGCGGGTGAGTTGGAACTCGAGGAAGTGTTCGACCAATTCACAGCAGCCGTTGAGTATTTGCGCCAGTGCGAAACTTTTTTGCAAGAGCGACAGCAGCAGGTGGGTTTGTTGATTGAAACCCTGAATGAAGAGAGGGGGAGAGAGGGAGAGGGGGAGAGGGGGAGCAGGCAGATTTAGATACATTGAAATGTGCTTAGTTCTCCCCTGTTTCAATCCCTAATTTTCAATCCCTAATAGGGATTTGTACAGCTCAACCGCCCCCACAGTATATACAGTACCACATTAGCACACAGAAGATGTATCTCACTAATCATGAAAATCGCTATAACAGGCTTGTAGCCTCTACCATTTCACTTTTTTGATGCTACATATCACCGGGGAGAGGGGAGAAATTCTCCCCCTCTCCCCCTCTCCCCCTCTCCCCCTCTCCCCCTCCTCTTCATTCAGGCGATGCTACCCCGCTTTCGCGCTTCTTTGTAAGAAGTCCCAACGTTTCTTAAGCCCGCTTTAATCATTTGTTGCTCCAGTAACCCAAAGAAACGAGTGCGATCGCCCCCTCGCACAACTGCCTGATTGTGAGCTTCGGCAAGGGCGACTGGGTAGCCATATCCCTTCTGCACCTGAGCTAACATCAAGCCGAGGGATTGGTCTAGCAGTGCTGGGTTTTCAGCCACCCATGCCGGAACCTCAATTCGGGCAATTTCGGTGCCAACGTGGATATAGCAGAAGTAGATGGCATGAGAGCCGTATAAGTCGAGAATCCGGGCGGAACTCCGCCACAGGGCACTGCGTTGCCCTGGTTTCAGTTTGATTGTCCAGAGGGCGGTATCCCGCAGAGGGTCTAATACCTGGCAAGGTGTTTTCTCTAGTTGGTTGGGACAATGGGTTACACAGTCTGGCACTGGATGGGGGCAGGCTTGAAGGCGCAAAAAATTCAGGGCTTCGCCACTGCGAGAGGCACTGACATAGCCCATTATTGGAATGCCAGCGTCGCGCAGCTGGCTCCAAGCGTCGAGGATCGGGGGCAAGATATGATCGCGTGCCGACTCTGGCAGTTGCTCTAAAAACCAGTAAATTAATGAACCATCCACCATCCCCAGGGTTGGCACCTTCGTCTGAACCGCACAGGCGAGTTCTGCCAAAATCGTTGCCTCCGATGCTGTGCGTCGGTATCCCATCCATTCCTCGGTGCGAATTCCCCACTGACGAGAAACGTAGAGGTCTTCAGGGCGATAGAACACCTCTGGCAAGCTATCCAGTAGTGGTTGCCGGTTCTGTCCGTAGTGCAACACTACCCGGCCTACATTAAGTAAATAGCAGTAGGCGATTTCGTGGTGATTGGGGGCAATTTGGGAACCGTCGGTGGCAATGACGGTGTGAACCGCTGGCGGAACTGGGAGGTCAATGCCCGTGTTTAACGGCTCTACTGGTGCAGCGGCGACAAACAACATGCGATCGCGCCATTTCCGTTGTCGCTGCACCAACTCTGCCTGCTGGGCATAAGCTGCCGTAAGTAATTGTTGAGCCAAGTCCAAGCGCTGGCGACTGGCAGCAGCCTCCAACGTTAGATGTTGGCTGATGCCCTGCATTTGCCGCGCTAGTTTTGTTAAATCAAGCATAGGTAGCCGCTTGCTGATAGCTAAATTTTAAGGCCAAGCGGAGAAATCCTGATCGAACTGCGAGAGTGACAACAACTGAATTCTTGAGTCATTGTGGGCAACTTCCCGCTCATCTGGCGTGTTGTAACCCCAATCTGCTAAGTATAGCTTCACGGCTTCAAGGTCTGGCTGGTGTTTTACCAATTGCAATGTTTTCAGCCGGTCTTCCACAAACCACAGGCTGAGCGGCTTCCCAGTTCTTTGTCCCATCAATTCTCGCAGAATTTGGTGCTTCGGGCGCTTGGACTCTTTGCCAATAATCGATTCTTCTGGTATCTGTACGCCCTGTTGCTGCAACAGATGCTGGGTAAAGCGTCCTTCTTTGGTGGTGATAATCAACAGCTCGACTGGACTGACAAGCAGCGATTGTAGTCGCTCCACGACACCCCCATAGAATCGGTGGAGACTTAGCCAGCTCAACTCATCCGCTTCAATCCACTCATCCCGGAGCTGGTCTAGTTTCTTCCCAATGTCTGCCGCTGCTAAATCGGTTTCTTTCAACAGCTGTTGTGTGATCGCCGCCCAGTCCTGCAAAATCCTCGCTTCTGGAATGCCCAACACCAAAGCTCTAATTAAAACAGGCATTTCCCAACCCGTTTCAATCACCGGTCGCAGCCGGTAGAAACTGGGCGCTAAATCATCTGGTGGTGCCTGACTGGGAGGCGACCAGATTTGACAGTAGGTGCGCCAAGAGGTCTGAAAATATTCAATCAGCCCGTCGCAAATCACACCATCAAAATCTAGGGCTAGAATCGTGGGAATATTTGCTGCCATTCTTCTGGGACTGCAATATGAGGGTTAATCATCGCACACAACACCGATGTGGATTGCTAGCCTCAAACATTTAAGGGCAGCGCATTTAAACGCTGCCCTTGCTATGCTGGGGCGCTAGGATTCGAACCTAGGGATGGCGGGACCAAAACCCGCTGCCTTACCACTTGGCTACGCCCCAACGATTTCGCTTTCACTATCTTAGCAGTAAGTGACACTGTTATGTCAAGAGGTTTAGCCAGATCGCGACTCTGAGCCGTAATCACATGCTGCAATTCCACCACGCCCTGTCGAAATCTCGAAAAAGACATGGGGAGATGGGGAGATGGGGAGATGGGGGGAGGGGGAGATGGGGGGAGGGGGGGAGGGGGACAAGGGGAAAGAAATCCCCTCTCTTCACCACTATTCCCAGAAGAGGTCCCGAGTCGCCTCATCTCCTTGTCCCCCCCTCTCCCCATCTCCTTGTCCCCCCCTCTTCCCCTCCCCCCCTCTTCTTGCTCAAGCAGAAACACTCTTCCACAACGGTGCCTATGCGATCGCAATTAAAGAGGCAGAGCAAGTAATTAAGCAACACCCTCACCATTTTGGTGCTTATTATTTAATAGCTCAAGCGTTTGCAAATTTAGGAGAGTGTGAACAGGCAATTCACTGGTGTGAGCAAGCGCTTAAAGTAGATTCGCTGTCAGTAAGCCCTTACTACCTATTAGCACATATTGCTGAGGAAAATGGAGATATTCTTCGAGCAAAAGAGTTGTTAAAGAAAATTATTTATCTTGCACCCTCTTCTATCGCTGCATATCTCGAACTCGGTAGTCTTTTATCATGAGAAGTTGCTTGCCTTTGATCAGTTCAGAGAAAACTATAGTAGTTTGGAAAAATTAAGCATACTCAACAGCTTTTACGTTGTATGTTGCCCCTCTGCCACGCCAGAAGAAAGGGCGATTTTTCGGGAGCGGGCTCTCGATTTAAGGCAGTCAACTGAAAGCTCGGATTTCACTGGACTGATGCCGCTGGCGGTTATTGGTCTAAATGGTGAATACTTTGGGCTTGATCTGGAGGTAGTGCGTGAGTTTACCAATATCCACAACGTCACCCCCATTCCCTGTTGTCCGGCTCATGTTGTCGGCAACATGAATCTGAGGGGTGAAATTGTGACGTTAGTTGATGTTCGCAGTGCGCTGAATATGCCGCTTTCTGCTGCAAGCACTTCATCTAAGGCAATTGTCATTCATGTTGATGATCTGGTTGCCGGGTTACCCGTGGATGAGGTGTTTGATGTGATATATCTGCGTCCATCAGAAGTCAGACCAGTACCCGCAGCAGTGCATTCCGTCAGCGACGAATTCCTCCGGGGCACTGCCCCCTACTTTGAAAAGATGTTGAGTATTCTTGACCTACCCAAAATCCTCACGAACGGTGGGCTAATGGTGGAAGAAGCATAAGGAAAGCAAAATGCAGCGCCATATAAAGATTAATCAAATTGTACCCCTTGGCTTTGGAGTCGTTTTTGTATTGATGAGTGCTACTACAGTATTCTCTCAATGGGCTAAAAATACTTTGGTAGAGTCTTCTAGTTGGGTGTTGCACACTTACAATGTTGAGTTAGCGTTAAGTTCTTTAGAAAAAGATTTATTAAATACTGAAACAGGACAGCGGGGTTTTATTTTCACTGGAAACGAGAGCTACTTGGAACCATACACTAATGGAAAAAAAAACTTTAAAAAGCATATTATTGCATTAAAAGCACTGGTTAAGGAAAACCCGGCTCAAGTCGTAAGAGTTGAAAAAATAGAGAGACTGGCTCAGGAAAAGTTAAATGAATTAGCAGATACTATCTCTTTAAAAAGAGGTGGAAAAGAACAAGAGCTAAGAGCCTTAGTGCTTTCAGGCAAGGGTAAAAATATCATGGATTCCATCAGAACTGGGCTGGCTGAAATAACTGAAGTGGAAGAGCTGCTCTTAGCTGAAAGGCAAAAAGCAGCGGTTCAAGTTCAGCAAACTTCAACTATCATTAATTGGAGTGGATTGGCTGCTACTATAGTGATCGGCTCATTCATCTCATATATTATTGCCCGCATCATCATGCGGCAAATCAATCAAATTAATCAAGCAGCCAGTGCGATCGCCTCATCTTCAACGGAAATTGCTGCCACAGTAGAGCAGCAAGAACGCACAGTATCCCAGCAAGCTGCTTCGGTAAATCAAACGACTACCACGATGGATGAGTTGGGTGTTTCATTCCAACAATCAGCACAGCAAGCAGAAGCGTCAGCGGCAGGAGCGCGTCAGGCGTTATTTCTGGCTGAGGAGGGCAGCAACTCCGTGCAGCGAACTATGGAGGGGATGTCTACGCTCAAAGAGAAAGTCGGGGCGATCGCGGAGCAGATTATGCACTTGAGCGAACAGACTAATCAGATTGGCAGCGTTTCAGACCTTGTGGGTGATTTAGCCAACCAGACGAATATGCTGGCCCTAAATGCTGCGGTGGAAGCCGCTCGCGCTGGTGAACATGGTAAGGGATTTGGCGTCGTTGCTGGAGAAATTCGCAAACTGGCTGACCAAAGCAAAAAGTCAGCCGAGAAGATTAATGCTCTGGTCACAGATATCCAATCTGCGATTAATTCTACAGTAATGGTTACCGATGAGGGAACAAAAAAAGTGAATGAAGGAATTAAGCTGGCTCAGGGAACGGCAGAAACCTTCACAGGCGTAACCGACTCTATCAATAACGTCTTTTTGAACAGCCAACAAATCTCGCTCAATGCCAAACAGCAAGCGATCGCCGTCCAGCAGGTGGTTAATGCGATGAACGCCATCAACTTCGGGGCAAAAGAAAGTGCTAATGGCATTACTCAAGTAAAAGTCAGCACCCACCAACTCAATGAAGCCGCGCACAAACTTAAAGCAGTTGTGTAGGTTTGGAAACCGTGATGATAGAAGACGAAGAACTCCGAAAGATCTTCAAAACAGCTAGTGAAGAACATTTACAGAAACTCGAAGATGGGTTGCTGCATTTGGAAAAGCACCCTCATGACCAAGCCAGATTAAATGAGGTATTGCGAGAAGCCCACACCCTCAAGGGAGATTCCAGGATGTTAGGTGTGGATGATGTTGGAACCCTCATCCATCAACTAGAAGGTACCTTGGAAGCATTCAAGCGAGGCGAGATCATCCTTTCACCGGAGATAGGCGATCGCCTCTATCAAGGACTCGATGCCATTCGCAAACTGGTCCATGAAGCAGTTACTGGGGAACCAGCGAGCGTCAATGTCTTCTATATCTTGGCCCAATTGACGGGAGCTAATACTGCTTCATCCGATCAGAATCTCGAAATTATTTCAGAGACTGATTCGTCACTATTCCCCGACATAAGCACTGAATCTCCCTCAGCTCAAGATCTCCCCTGCCCCTCTGCCCCTCTGCCCCTCTGCCCCTCTACCCCTCTGCCCCTCTGCCCCTCTGCCCCTCTACCCCTCTGCCCCTCTACCAGTCCCAAAGAACTCCCCCAACTACTAGACACGCCCGACGGCTACCAGATTGAGACTATTCGCGTAGAACCACAAAAGCTCGATACCTTGATGACTCAAGCTGGTGAACTCACCGTCACAAAAATTCGGATTGCTCACCTTCTGGCTGAAATCGAGGAAATCGTGACGCTGTGGGAAGAGTGGAACCGAGATACCTTTGTCAATCGCTTGGCGCTCGACAAACTAGGGCAGGGTTCACACAATGGTGCACTCAAGAAAGTGCAGAATTTCCATCATCGTGCAGAACAACGTTTAGAGCGTCTGGGAGTTGTGGTTAACCAATTAAGAAATAAGGCGTGCGTTGACATCGCCAGATTAGACATCGTGGTTGATGAATTGGAGTCGGGAATTCGGACACTGCGTCTCCTACCGTTGTCCACCATTTTTAATCTCTTTCCCCGGATGGTGCGGGATCTGGCAAAGCAGCAATCCAAAGAAGTAAATCTGGTAATTGAAGGTGGAGAGACTAGAGCAGACAAGCGGATCTTGGAAGAAATGAAAGATCCGCTGATGCACATGCTCCGTAACGCCATTGATCATGGTATCGAAACACCCCAAGAGCGTGAGAGCCTTGGCAAACCCCGCGCTGCGACGATTCGGCTTATAGGATACCAGAATGCCAGCAGCATTGTGATTGAGATTGTAGACGATGGGCGCGGATTGAACATCGACACCATCAAACGGACTGCCCTTCAACGCGGGGTTTGTCGTGAAGAAGAACTGGCAGCGATGACAACAGCCCAAATTCAGTCGCTGATCTTTGCGCCTGGATTCTCAACTCGGACGGCTATCACTGAGATATCTGGCAGAGGCGTGGGTTTGGATGTGGTTGCAAGGAACGTGGAGCTACTCAAGGGCACCATCGAGGTGGAATCTACTCCAAACAAGGGATGTACATTCCGAGTCCGGTTGGACACTACCCTGACAACAACCCATGTGCTGATTGTGGAAGTGAACAGCATCTCCTACGCACTTCCGGTGGAATTTGTGCAAACGATGCTGCTGGTGTCTGAGTGTGAGATTTTTACCATCGAAGGTTGTCAAACTATCGCCTTAGATGGTGATCCCGTGTCTGTCGCCAGGCTTGCCGATCTATTGGAGTTGCAGCGGGAACCGAAGTCACCAAAAGCAGCCTCAAGATCAAAAATGCTACCCTGCATAATTATTCAAGTCGGTGAAGAGCGCTTGGGGCTTCTCGTTGATGCCCTGCTGGATGAGCAGGATGTGATCTTCAAACCACAAAGTAAGTTGCTTCATCGGATTCGCAATGTTTCCGGCGCAACCATTCTGGGTACTGGCGAAGTTTGCATGATTCTAAATCCCCAAGATTTGCTCAAGTCGGTGCGACGAACCTTGTCTGTTACTTCCCAAATTGTTGAGCAAGCACAAAGAAAGCAAGCGATCCTGCTCGTGGAAGACTCCATTACTATTCGCACTCAGGTAAAGCGTATTCTGGAGGGTGCTGGGTATGAAGTGATGACAGCCGTAGACGGATTAGATGGCTTCAACAAACTAAGGACGCATTCTTTCGATGCCGTTGTGTCAGATATTCAAATGCCAAATCTGGACGGTCTATCGCTTACATCCAAAATTCGCCAGCACAAAGAATATAGCGAATTGCCAATTGTTCTCGTCACAACCCTAGCAACAGACGAAGACAAAATAAGGGGCGCAGAAGCAGGGGCAAATGCTTACATCGCTAAAGGTACCTTTGAGCAAAAAGTACTCCTAGATACGTTGAGAAGGCTTGTTTAAATGCCACACTCCCCAACTCGAGTTTTATTGGTAGAAGATTCAACTGTTGACCTGGAAATCCTCAAAATGCTCCTCGCCTCATCGCCAGAAATCAATGTGGTGGGCACGGCTCGAAACGGCAAAGAAGCACTACAACTGATTCCCCAGGTGCAGCCAGCTGTGATTTGTACAGACCTGCATATGAAAGACATGGATGGTCTGGAATTCACAAAGCAAGTGATGGCGAAGTACCCGCGACCGATTTTGGTAATTAGTATTTCGGTACAGAAAGAGGACACCCACAATATTTTGCAGCTTTTGTCAGCGGGGGCAGTGGATGTTTTTCCCAAGCCCGGTAGCAGATTAGCATCAGATTATGAGCGAGTCAAGCTAGAGTTGATCAGCAAGATCAAAATCCTCTCTGGAGTGACGGTTTTTACCAAGTGGCAACAACAACCCTTTACTACTACGGCTGAGGGGGTTCAATTTTGCTTTCAACCATCAACTGCTGGACGATTAATAGATATTACTGCCCCAATCAGGGTAGTCACCATTGGAGCTTCTACAGGCGGTCCACAAGCCCTAAACACCATTCTTGCCCAACTGCCATATAATTTCCCGGTGCCAGTGATTTGTACTCAGCACATTAGTGTGGGGTTTTTGCAGGGACTAATAGATTGGCTGGCATCAGAGTGTCGGTTAAAGATCAAAATTGCCACCGTCAGCGAGTCGCCATTAGCAGGGACAATTTATTTTGCACCAGAGCGAAGCCATTTAGAACTAGATGCTCAAGGTAGATTTATCTATTCCATGTCTCCACCCCTAGATGGTCATCGTCCTTCAGTGACGGTAACTTTTAAATCCGTTGCCAACTTCTATGGTAGGGCAACAGCGGGTGTCTTGTTAACAGGGATGGGTAGAGATGGCGCAGAAGGCATGCTAGCCATTGCTCAAGCAGGGGGCATCACCATTGCCCAAGATGAGAAAAGTAGTGTGGTGTTTGGTATGCCTAAGGAAGCGATCGCCCTAGGTGCAGCACAGAACATTCTTCCGCTCCACGAAATAGCCCCTTTGCTGCTAACCAAGATATTTGTAAAAGGGCGAGGGGTGAAGGAAGAGAGGTGAGGGTTCTCTTCCTTCACCCCTCTGAATCGGTATCTTTGCCTTTTCTTTATAAAAAACTCTAAGCAAATTAAAAACTTTATTATTTTTTCTAAGAACCTGTAAAATTACTGGTTTTTAAAGTTCCGTAATTTTCTCCTTCCAGTTCAATTTCTGCTTTGACATACTAAAAGCACCATCTTAATGAGAAATTCCCAGCTAGCTTACTAGGAAGTTTCTCAGCTAAGAATTATTAGTTTATATAATTGTGAAACCTGGGGTAAATATCAGGGTAAGCGCAAGAAAAAATGACTCATGATATGTTACTGGGTAGAGCAGCAGAGAGAACCTTGAGCATATAGTCGCTGTTCATGGAAGCCAGTTTTGCTTTTTGCCTGAGACTACGCTTAGTCGAGGTTTCCTGATTGAGCAGGCTAATGGCCATGCGCCGCAA
>JAABUZ0100008939.1_pt1 | contig 11622 bp, 13 predicted proteins | sample 5562091 | NCBI WGS metagenome assembly JAABUZ01 (sample SAMN12813069, study PRJNA571459) | rock metagenome | isolation source: Antarctica rocks | place: Antarctica: Victoria Land, Linnaeus Terrace sud | collected 2015-12-21
CGGCGACCAACTCCAGGCTGTAGGGCTCGTAGTCACACGCGAGGTAGGCGCGCCCGTCACGGTCGGGCCGGCGGCTGAGCCCGAACTGCCGCGCCCAGCGCTCGCCGGCGAGCTCGAGATCATCGACCCGCAGGCAGACGTGATGGATTCGACGCAGCGAGATCATCGTGTGGGCGCGGACGGGCACCTCGTCTGCCGCGCGAATGGATACAATATCCGTCGTCGTGAAGAGGGTCAAGGCGGGTGATCGCTCGTACGCCGGCATCGCCCGCGCGGTCGAAGCGACCTCAAGGTACTGAGAGCCGAGCAGGAGGCAGAGAATTGAAAGCGGTGCGCTTCACCAACCCGGCGGGCGAGACCCGGCTCGGAGTTCTGGCCGGCGAGACGGTTCGTGACGCCGGCGCGGCGGGCCCGCGAGGGTTGATCCCATCCGCGCAGACGTGGGCCACGCTCGCACAGGCCCCCGGCCCCGAACACGGCCTCGACGAGGTTACCCTGCTGCACCCCGTGATCCCCGGAAAGATCCTCGCGATCGGGCTCAACTACCGCTCGCACGCCGCCGAGTCAGAGCTCGACGTCCCGGCGGTGCCGGTCGTGTTCGCCAAGTGGTCCTCGTCGCTGATCGGACCCGGGCAGCCGATCGTCATCCCCCGCGAGGAGACGCGGCCCGACTACGAGGGCGAGCTGGCGGTGATCATTGGACAGACGACCTACCGGGCGACGCACGAGACCGCCCGGTCGGCGATCGGCGGAATCTGCGCGCTGAACGACGTCTCAGGCCGCCGGGCCCAGCTGGAGACGCCGCTGCGGCAGTTCACACTCGGCAAGAGCTTTGACACCTTCACCCCGGTGGGTCCGTGCATCGCTTCGATGGAGGGCATCGATCTGGGCGACATCGAGGTGCGGACCACCGTTTCGGGCGAGGTGATGCAGCAGGCCAACACCCACGATCTCATCTTCGGCGTCGAAGAGCTGATCGTCTATCTGTCCGCCGGAGTGACGCTGGAGCCCGGCGACGTGATCGCCACCGGCACCCCGGGTGGCGTCGGGGACTCGCGCACGCCGCCGCGTTATCTACGCGACGGGGACACCGTCGAGGTCTTCATCGGCGGAGTGGGCACGCTGTCAAACCCGGTCGTCTCAGAGTCCCAGGCGTAAGACGCGCGCGCAGCCCAGGGGCTTCATGGCTCCGGGCGGCGTCTCAGATGAGCAGGTCGCGCGAGCGCCGCATCGCCTCGGCCAGGTGGCGCCGGGTCAGCGACTCCGCTCGCGGCCCGTGGCCGGCCGCGATCTCCGAGACGATCTCCTCGTGCTCGTCGGCGTCCATGCCCATCCGCTCGGGGGACTCGCTCTGGCGCTCATAGACCACCTCGCCGATCCGCGCCACCCATAGGCGCTGCACGAATCCGATCAGGAACTCGTTGCCCGACGCCTGGACGAGCGCGATGTGAAACTCCCGGTTGGCTTCGAAGCTCCGGGCTACGTGGGGGATCGCCCGGCGCTGGGCGGCCAGCGCGCCGCGCATCCGGGCGATCGGACCCGGCGCCAGCTCCCGGGCGGCGAGCCGCGCCGCGCCCGGCTCGATTACCAACCGCGCCTGATAGGCGGCGTGCATGTCGCTCTGCCCGGCGTCAGCGACTCGGGCGCCGCGGTTGGTCCGCATCTCCACCAGGCCCTCGGCCGCCAGGCGCCGCAGCGCCTCGCGCACGGGCGTACGTGAGACGCCGAGCCCTGCGGCCAGCTCCTCCTGGTGGATGCGCCCCCCGCGTCGCAGCGATCCGCTGAGGATCTGGGCTCGGATCGCCTCATAGGCCTGATCGACGACGCTGGTGATCGCCAGGGGCATCGACGAGCTCGTCGATCTGGTCATCGGCCAGGGGCAGCTGGCGACCGCGCGCCCTGTACCTCTCGCTCGGCCTCCTGCTCGGGGATGGCGAGCGCCACGTGCAGGGTCTGCGTCGTGACCGCCGGCTGCTCGCCCACGGGCTCGAGCGCGTCGCCCGACTGAACCACGGTGTTCTCCAGCCGGCCGATGCCGTCGATCTCGACCGCCACGGTGTCCCCGGGCTCGACGGGGCGTGAGTTGGCGGGTGTGCCGGTCAACAGCACGTCGCCGGGCTCCAGCGTGATCAGGCGGGCGACGTCGGCCACCTGGTAGGCGAAGGAGAACATCAGGTCCGATCCCGTGTGGCCCTCCTGGACCTGGATTTCGTTGACGTAGGTGCGAAGCGTCAGATCGTCGGGGTCGACGTCGGCGGCGTCGACCATCGCGGGACCGAGCGGGCAGAAGCCGTCCTGACCCTTGACGCGCAGCATCGATCCCCGGTCGGCGTGGCGGAAGTCATGCACCCCCCAGTCATTGGCTACCGTGTAGCCGGCGACGTAGTCCAGCGCCTCGTCAAGCCTCACCCCGTGGCAGCGGCGCCCGATCACTACCGCCACCTCGCCCTCGTAGTTGAGAAACCGGCATCCCGCGGGCCGGGTCACCGGCGCGCCGTGCGCCGACAGCGAGCTCGGTGGCTTCATGAAGTACGACGGGGTCGACGGCAGCTGAGCCATGCGGTACTCGACCGCCCGCGAGCGGTAGGTGAGATGGGTGGCGATGATCTTCGAGGGCACCACCGGGGCCAGCCACTGCTGGACCTCGCCGACACCGAGCGAGAGCTCGCCGGTCCGGATCGTGGCGCCGTCGAGCGTCCCCTCGTGCACCTGGCCGCCGTGGCGGATGCGAACGTGCTTCATGTAGAGGTGTCCTCCTGGTGGCGGGCGATGACCTCGACGCCGTCCACGGTGTAGCCGAAGGTAAAGCGGTAGCCGCGCAGCATCTCGCGCGGCGCGATCGCCTGCAGATCCTCCAGCGTGTCGTCGTACAGCGCCAGCTCGGCCCGGCCCTCCCAGATCGGCGTCGCGTCACGGTCGCGGCCGCCGGCGCGCACGAGCTCGAAGACGTCGGGCCGGGAGCCCGAGGCGGCAGGGAAGTGGCGCGTGTTGTGCATCGGCGGGTCGTTGACCGTCGGGCCGGTCTCCGAGACATGCTCGAGGGTCACCAGCATCCGCGCGATCTGCCGGTCATTGGCGGCGCAGGTGGCTCCGAAGCATGCCCCTTCGGTCAGGCGGGGGGTTGCCTGGCCGGCCGCGAACAAACGCGTCATGTGGATCGAGCCGAGCTTCTTGGGGAAGCCCTGGATCCAACCGCGGTACATGGCGAAGTCCTTGTCGACCCAGATGTAGACGCAGCGGCTCACCGGCCGGCCCTCATAGCGCGCGCCGACGACCAGGAAGAACTCGTGGTATTGCGACTGGATCGGGTCCACGAGCTCGTGCCGGTCAGCCGAGCACGACTGCCAGTCGGCGAAGATCGCCGCCACCGCACCGGGATCCTCGGCCGGTTGCAGCTCAGCGGGGAGCAGCGCCGCAACGGCGTCGGGGTCGGTGCGGTACTCGGCGATCAGGAAGTCGCCCGAATAGTGCCAGGGCGGGGGCGGCACGATGCCGGCGCGCCCGTCGGGCGACAGCGGTGCCGTGTAGCCGCGCAAGCTCACGCCGGCAGTTTTGCATACATTATTTCAGACCGCCAGCGGCGGTCGGTCAGCTCATCGCAATGAACGGTCGGCCGTGGCCGCTGCCGTTGAGCCCAGCACGCGCCGGCGGCCCTCGGCTCGCGCCGCGGGAAGTGGGTGAGGAGAGTTCTTGCCGGAGGATGCGACGACACCTCTGAGCACGATCGCGAGCTGCTCGGCGGCGCCGGCCCACGAATAGCGCTCGCGCACCACGATCCGGGCGAGCTCCCCGCGGCGCTCGCGCTCGGCTCGGTTCTGCGCCACCTCGGTCAGGGCCGTGACCAGGGCGTCGGGGTCATCCGCGCCGACCAGCCAGCCGGTCTGCCCGGCGCTGATGATCGCCGCCGGCCCCAGCGAACGCGTGGCGACAGCCGGCAGACCGCAGGCCATGCCCTCGACGATGACCTGGCCGAACTGCTCGCGCTCGGAGGTCAGCACGACGGCTTCGGCGGCCGAGAAGAACTCGGGCAATTCCGCGTGGGTGCGCCAGCCGGCCAGAAACACCTTGGCGACGCCCAGGCGCGTGGCGATCTGCGCCGGGTGCTCGCCTTCCCATTCCCCCGGATGGCCGCCGACGAGCACAAGCCCCGCCGGCGTCGCGAGCCGCTCCTGGGCGCGCCCGAACGCGCTGATCAGTCGATCGAGTCTCTTGACCGCGGTGAAGCGCCCGACGTAGAGCAGCACCACCCCGGCGACCAGCGCCGACACCGCGGCCTCGCTGTAGCGCACGCTCCCCTCCGGCTCGCCCGGCCCCCAGCCTCGCGGCTCGCGCACCAGGACCCGGCGCCAGAACGCCTCGCGGTCAACCGGACGCGACGTGAAGAGGTCAAGATCGACGCCGTTCGGGATCGTGACCAGCCGTTCTCGGGGCAGCTGCAGCAGCGACATGGCGCGTTCGACCGCGGCCGGAGCGACGACGAGCCGCGCGCACGCCTGCGCCCAGCGGCGCATCCGGCGTGCCCAGGCCGCGGCGTATGGCCAGTCAGGCGGATCGGGTCCGGCGATCCGTTCGAGCATCAGCAGCTCGGTGCCGTGCAGCTGCCCGACGATCGGGACGCTGGGCGCGACGCGGGCCGCCGCCTCGTTGATCGGGGTGAGGTGATGCAGGTGCAGAACATCGGCCTCAGGCGCCCCTGCCCGGGTCAGCTCGCGCGACCAGGCATCGACCTGAAGCTCGTATTCGTCGTCGTCCAAGGCTGCGAAGACCCGATCCGGCGCGCCGTCGCGGTCCTCGTAGGAGGGATGCAGCGGCGCGCTGCCGGGACCGGCCGCGAACCGCTGTGGCGTCTCGCTGGCCAGCGCCGCGTCGAAGTTGACCCTGCGCACGTCGCCGTAGAAGGCGCGCGCGTCTCCGTGGATCCCCTGATCACCGCGTGAGCCGGCCACGAGCGTCACCCCGCAGCCGTGGTCGCGCAGGCCCTGCGCAAGTGCCCGCGCCGCGTGGGCCGAGCCTCCGCGCGGTGAGAACAGGATGGCGCAGAGAACGTGAGGCATCGGCATCGATACCGAGTATGACCATCGTGTGAACGCGGGTCGGCCGGCCTGGATGCGGTCACCGCCGCGGTCGAGCCGGCGTTGCCGGCACAGCGCTGCCGCGAGACGGCCGCACAAGACCATCACCTGCTTCGTCGGGAACCCTAACTCGGGTCGAACACGATCGCGGTCGCGATCGAGCGTCCTTCCAGCAGGTCCGCGCCGTGCTGCTCACGCGGTCGGTTGCGCAGACGTCCGGCATGCACCAGCGATGCCGAGCCGCCGCCGTCAAGGTTCAGGGCGTCGGTGGCGCCCAGCGCGACCAGCGCCCCGGCCAGCTCGCCGAGCGTCATGCCGGCATCGCGGCGCGAGCGGCCGTCGCACGCCACGGCGAGCACCCGGTCTCCCGCCAGGCCGAGCGCGGCACGCGGGTAGCGCCCGGCGGTGATGTCGGAGTCGAACTGATGGGCGCCGGCCGAGAAGCCCTCCCGGTCCTCTTCGTCGGTGTACGCCGTCCGGCCGCCGGCCACCAGCAGCGGACCGGCCTGGAGAAGATCGCCGGTCGTCTCGGCGCTGAGTTGGTCATGCCGGGCGATCGCCGGCCCGCGCGGGCCGGCGTGGACGCACGCGCGCACAGCGCCCCAGGGCGCGTCGAAGGCCACGGAGGGCTGGGCCGCGCCTCCGGTCCGGACATGCCCGAGCGGCACGCCCTGCGAGCGCAGGAAGAAGCCCCCGACGACCGCGTCGCGAACGTCGTTGACCCGGCACCAGCGGATCAGCGGCATGGGTTCATCGAGCACGACCACGCGCAGGCTCACCAGGCGCCGGTCGTAGCTGGCGACATGCAGCGTCGTGCGCAAGCCATCCGGCAGCCTGACCCGCACCCGGGTCAGGCGCGAGCGCCTGCGCGCCAGCAGGTCGACCGGCCGCGCGCGACGTGCGGGAAGTGAATTCGGGCTCATGGCAGAGGGCCGGCGCCTTGGTTCACGGCGCCGGACACCGACGATTACACCAACCCGTTCCCCGATGTTTGTTACCAGGTTGGGCACGGCCGGATCGACGCCGGGCCACAACCGACGCTGATCGTTTTCTCCGCGTCCTCACAGGCCCCTCTTACGCGATCTGAGCACGGTGGTGGCGAACCCGGGATGCACCCGGACGACAGGAAGGACCACAAGCCAACGTTCCAACCCATCAAGAAGGTGGTCGCGGGTGTCGCGGCGCTCGCCGCGCTCGCGCTCGGCGGCTCCGCGATCGCCGGTGCGGCGACGTCGACGACCACGATGGGCACGACCCCAAGGGCCAGCGCTCAGAGTTCCGTGGGCATGCAGACGCCACTGGAGTTCAGCGGCCCACATGAACTGCGCGAGGACGGGCGTGATCGCCGCCTAGCTGGGGTTGTGGACGTGTGGCGTGCCGGTCAGCTGTAAATCAGCGAGCCCGGCGTGGTCAGGATCTCACCGGTCTCCAGCCACGTCTTCAGTCCGGAGAGGATCATCGGCCAGCCTCCGTAGAGCTGCGCGTTGGCGCCCTCGCGCAGCTGATCGTGGGTCACGGTCAGCCGGCACGAGTCGCCGACCGGCTCGATCTCCCAGGTCACCCGTGAGGTTCCCTCCTGCTTGACATCTTCGCCCCAGAGCGCCCGGAAGGTTCCGACCAGCCGCCGCGGGGGATCGACCTCGAGGTTTTCGCCCTCACCGAGAATTAGATCTCGAACACCTTTTCCATCTCGTTCTCCATTCGGTTCTTGAGGTCGCTGAGCCCTGCGGCCCAGGGCTCGGCGTACTTGCTGACCCACCGGTCGTGGACGAGCCGGATCGGGACAGGGTTGAGGAAGTGCAGCTTCTCCCGGCCTCGCCGTCGGGTGACGACGAGTCCGGCGTGCTCGAGCTGTTTGAGGTGCTTCATCACGCCAAAGCGCGTGATCGCAAAGCGCGTCTCCAGCGCGCTCAGGGTTTGGCCGTCCTGTCTGAACAGCTCGTCCAACAGGCTCCGCCGGGTGGGATCGGCGAGGGCTTTGAACACGGCGTCCATGCTCCCGACAATACGTGACCAAACGGTCACGTGTCAAGAGCGCTCCGCGACTCTCAAGCGCCGCTGCTCACTGCCCGTCACCATCCCGTGCAATGGCCACCAGCGCACGCATCCTCGTCGCCCTCGCCGGAGTCACCGGCGCACTAGTCGTGCTCGGCTCGGCGGTTCGCTCGGTCGTGCTGCCCAAGGCGGTCCCCGCGCGGCTGGCCCGGGTGGCGTTCCTGGCTGTGCGGCTGCCCCTGAGCGCGGCGGCGGCCGGCCATACGCGCCGGGGCCGGTGGCATCGACGGGAGAACCTGCTCGCGCTGCAGGGACCGATGGGGATCCTGGCTCAGCTGGCACGGCCGTGCTGTGGGCGGTCGAGCGTCGTCCACTGTCCTATGACGCGATCCGCGACGCGGCCAGCGAGTCGGGCTCCTCGTTGACAACGCTGGGCATCGTGCACCCCGCCCACGTCGCCGGCGAGTTCGGCCGGGGCGGTGCTCGATGCGGCGGCGCTGGCCCGAACGGCGCTCGACGTCGAGCTCGACTCGCGCAGCGAGCTGACGATCGAGGCCGGCGTCAGCACGTTTGACCTGATCGGCCGGTTCATGGGCGTTCCGCCGGGCGAAGAGGAGCAGGAGCGGCAGCCGCGGCTGCCGCGCGAGGTGTTCCTCGACGCGCTCGACGAGCTCGAGCGGGTCGGCGTTCCGGTCTCGGAGAATCGCGATCTGGCGTGGGAGGCGTTCACGCGCGAGCGCGGGCGCTACGAGCGCATGCTGTTCACGCTCGCCGGGCTGGTCGACGCGGTGGCGACGGAGTGGCTGCCCGCCGAGCTGTTCGACACCCATCGCCCGCCCGTCCTGCGGCCGCACCAGCTCCAAGCGCCCACGCCCGGCGACTGACTCATGGGCGCACGCGCGCCCGCCGCGCGGATCTGCCCGGACCATCGTCCTGTCGGCTCCGGAGCAGGGTGCCGACCGCGATGAACACCGCCAGCAACACGACGAACCACCCGACGGCGAGGCCGACGCCGAGCGCCGTCGAACGAGGGTTCAGCCCGACTGCGAGCAGGCCGGCCGCGCCCGCCGCGAACAGGGGCGGCCTGGGTCGCAGCACCGAGAAGATCAGCGCCACGCAGAGCAGGACGATCAGCTCGGCGCGATGGACGAGCAGGTCAGCGAGCACGTGCGCCTTGAAGACGACGAAGAGCAGGCCGAGGACCAGGGAGGACCTGCCGCGCCCGCGGCGCCCGGGCCGCCGCGGCGATCGCTGCGCACCGGCTCCTTCGGGCCCAGGCGCCGGCTTCGGCGGGCTGACGGATCGCGAGCGGATGCCCATCACGCACGCGATCATATGTCCGCTCCGCGCATGACACGCCGCTCGTCGGATCGGGTCGCACATCCGGGTGATCCGGCCGCCGCCGTGATTCGTAGCCTCAATACCGGTAAATCAGCTGACGCATCCGGGTAAACGCTGATGGAGATCGAGGAGACCGATGAACCAGTCCGCTATGACCGAGCACGCCCAACCCGGCGAGGGGGTGGTGGTCCGGCTCGCGCGTGATGACTGCGCGCGCAGGAAGTTCCTCACCATGGCCGGCCGGCCGATCGGGGCTGCTGCCGCGGCGACCTCGCTGGCCGCGTTCATCAGCGCCTGCGGAGGCTCGTCGAGCAGTTCCGACTCGGATCTGAAGATCGTCAACTATGCGCTCACGCTCGAGTACCTTGAGACCGCGTTCTATTCCAAGGTGGTCAAGAGCGGCCTGTTCCACGGCAAGGTCCTGTCGGTCATCTCGACCTTCGGCCACGAGGAGCACCAGCACGTCCTCGCCCTGCACAAGGTGGCCAAGAGCATGGGCACGCCGGCCCCCAGACCCAAGAGCAAGTTCCCGATCAGGAATGCGGCCCAGGTGACCAAGCTGGCGGGCGTGGTCGAGAACCTCGGAGCCGCCGCCTACCTGGGGCAGGCTGAGCACATCCAGAGCCAGGAAGTCCTCGCCGCGGCGCTGGCCATCCACAGCATCGAGGCCCGCCACGCCGCCACGCTGAACCTGCTGCTGCACAAGAGCCCGACTCCGACCGGCGCGTTCGCCAAGCCGGCGAGCATGGCCAAGGTGCTCAGGGCCGTTAAGCCGTTCATTGCCTGAGGGCGGGTCCGAGCCCGCCGCACGGTGTTGCTGACCTGTCGTTGCGAGCCCGCCGCACCGCCTTGCTGACCGTTGGTTGACAAGACGGGAGGAGTTCCCTACCGTTCCCCTTGTCAACCAACGGTCAACAGGAGTGGTGGCATGGCGACACAGACATCGGAGCGGGACCTGGAGGCGAGGGTGAAGCGGCTGGAGCGGCGTCTGGACCTGACGCTCGATCACCTCGGGCTGGTCGTTCTGGATGCGCGCGAGCCACGGGCGCCTCGGGAGCCATCTGCGGCGATCGAGACGTCGCCTTGCGCTCCGAATACCGAGCCTGACGCCGTTGACGTCCTGCCACCAAGCCAGACCGCCGTACCTGAGCCCGCGCGGTCGCTTGGGCGGACGACGGTCTCGCTCGGCGACAGTCTCGGTGGCCAGTGGCTGGCGTGGATCGGCGGAGCGGCGACCCTGCTGGGCGTCATCCTGTTTCTCGCTCTGGCTATCTCCCACGGCTGGATCGGCCGTGAGGGCCGGGTGGTGATGGCGGCGCTCGCGTCCGCCGGGCTGATCGGCGCAGGGGCGTGGCTGCACGGCGGCCGGGGCCGCACCGAGGCCGCGATCGCGATGACGGGGGCCGGCACGGCCGGCCTGTTCGCAGACCTGATCGTGGCCAGTGAGGGCTACCGGCTGATCTCGTCGGCGCTCGCGATCGCGGCCTGCCTCGCGGTCGGCAGCCTGGCGACGATGCTCGCGATCCGCTGGGCCGGCCGGGCGCTCGCCGCGCTCGGTCTCGTGGGAGCGCTGCTTTCGCCGGCTCTCTCCGGGGCGCCGCTCGATGCCGCCACGGTCGCGGTGCTCGCCGTGGCCACGGCGTGCGGCCTGGCTGTGGTCGTCTGGCAGCGCTGGTCGTGGCTGGCATTGACCACGATGCTCGTGGGCACGCCGCTGTGGGCTCACTGGCTGGGCGCCGGCCACACGGCCCCGATCGATCTCTCCGTGTTGACGCTGTTCGCCGGCCTCGGCCTCGCCGCCGCGACCGCGACGCAGTCCCGCTCCCGGGGGCTGGGTCCGCAGCCGGCGGCGCTCGTGCTGCTGGCGCTGACCGCGTGCCTGACCGGCGCGATCGGACACGTGACCCTGGCCCGCGACGCGGGAGTGACGATCGCCGGCCTGTGGCTGTTCGGGCTGGCCGGGGCCTACCTCGCCATCGGTCTGGGCGCCCGTGGACGCCTCGCGGATCAGCGACGCTTCCGCCAGGCCCTGATCGCGACTGGCGTCGTGCTCGCGGACGTCAGCCTCGGCCTGACCACGCACGGTCTGGCCCTCGCCGTGGCATGGGCAGCGGGCGGACTCGCCTGCGCGGCACTGAGCCGCCGCAATCGCCTGGACGAGACCGACCGGACACTGCTGGAGCTCGGGATCGGCGCGCACGTCGGCTTGGTCCTCATCCGGACCGTGATCGCCGTGCCGGTCACCGAGCTCGGCTCGGCGACGGCCGGGGTCGCGCAGCTGCTGACGCTGGCCACGCTCGCGGCAACCTGCCTGGCCTGCGGGCGCCTGATCACGACCGGCCAACCAAGATGGGCCGTCGCGCTCGACGTGCTCGGCCTCGGCGCGATCGCCGCACTGACCGCGGGAGCGCTCGACGGCCCCAGCCTGGTCGCGGCCTGGTCCCTGGAGGCCGTTTCGCTTGCGCAGCTGCACCGGCGCGGTGGCGGGAGCGTGGCGGAGCTCGGGGCGCAGGCTTTCCTGGCCGCCGCCGGCCTGCACGTGGCGATCGTCGAGGTGCCGCCCGACGCTCTGGTCCGCGGCGTGCCGGACCTCGGCCACGCGGCGCTCGCCCTCGGGGTCATCGCAGCTGCGCTCGGGCGCTGCGCGATGCTCCAGCCCGCCGCCGGCCGCGCCCGGCCACTGCTGCTGGCCGCGTCAGCGGCGACGCTGCTCTGCCTCGCGTCGGCGGCGATCGTCACGACCTTCCAGCCGTCGCTGGCCGATCCGGGCATCGGCGTGCTCGCGCTCAGCATCCGCCAGCAGGGCCAGGTTCTGCTCAGCGCACTCTGGAGCCTGACCGGACTCGGGGTCCTGGTCCTCGGTCTGCGGACCGGCACGCCGGCCCTGCGCACGGCGGGCCTGACGCTGCTGCTGGTGACCGTCGGCAAGGTGTTCCTGTACGACCTCTCAACGCTGACCTCGATCTACCGCGTCATCTCTGTCGTCGTGCTCGGAGTTCTGCTGCTGGCCGGCGCCTTCGCCTACCAGCGCCTGCGCCCGCCGGCGCCCCCGGACCTGCGGTCCCTGCATGCCAGTCAGCGATGAATTTTGTCGCGGGGTCGCCGGGCACAACGACTAACTGATATGGAGAGTCGTTTGTCAAGGGGTGGTGCTGGATTTCTCGCATTTGCGCTTGGTAATTCGTGGGTTGTGGTCGGCTGGGTGGGTGGCGGT
>JAABUZ0100008943.1_pt1 | contig 11620 bp, 18 predicted proteins | sample 5562091 | NCBI WGS metagenome assembly JAABUZ01 (sample SAMN12813069, study PRJNA571459) | rock metagenome | isolation source: Antarctica rocks | place: Antarctica: Victoria Land, Linnaeus Terrace sud | collected 2015-12-21
GTCGCCGCCAGCATCCTCGACCGCGCCGGGCGCAACGTCGTCCACGTCGACGCCGAGTGGGCCGATGCCCCCGCGGCCGGACTGACCGTGACCCGGTGACCGGAGCCCTCGGTTACGTCGCCGAATGCTCGGTCGGCCACGGCACCGTGGCCTGCAGCACCGCTTCCGTCAGCGCTGCGGTCCGCCACTGCGTCACCTGTTGGTAGTCAGGATCGGCCACCATATCGCTGAAGGCCTGCCGCGACGGATACCGCACAACCAGCACAGCGTCCCACTGCTGACCGGACTCAGCGCCGAGCGCCGTTGATCCCTCGCCGGCATAAAGCACTTCGGCACCGTACCGGGGCAGGAACGTCTCCCTCAGTGCCTCCGCGTACCGCGCGTAGAGCTCTCTGCCGCCCTCGGCGTACCGCAGCAGGTTCAGCATCACCACCGGCCCGCCCGAGTCCTCGCTCAAATATCGCTTGAGATCTTTTCCCCGCGGATCAACGCCCATCTTCGCAGTGTCGCACGCGTCCGACACCGCTATCCCACGGGAGCTCCGCGCCGGCGGCCGCGAATGTTCGCCGCCTGCTGTGGTGAACGCGGTCAGCGCTTGAACGAGCCCGGACCGTTGCGCGACGCGCATCTTCGTCACCACGGCGCCGATCAGCACGGTGGGGCAGGTCGGACTTGAACCGACGGCTGGCGGATTATGAGTCCGCTGCTCTAACCAGCTGAGCTACTGCCCCGTGCGACCGATCGCCGCTGGAGAACCCGAGGAAGGGCTCCCCCGACTGGACTCGAACCAGATTTGCCTGGTAATGACGTTACTGTTTGTACCTCGCACAACAGGCATCTGACCTGCTGATATGGCAAACAGTAGCGTAAGTCAGGACTAGACACAAGGGGACAGGAAGGTACCCTCCTATTGCACGTAGGTTGCACGGGAGGAGCGTCATGGGGCGCGAAAGACGTCAGTTCGGCAGGTTGCGCAGGTTGCCGTCCGGGCGATGGCAGGCGGCTTACACCGGACCGGACACTGCCGTCTACTCGGCACCGCACACCTTCGCGGCCCGCATCGACGCCGAGGCGTGGCTGACCGACCGGCGCCGGGAGATAGACCGGGAATCGTGGTCGCCGCCCGGTGCGCCTGCGGCGACTGCGCAGACGTTGGCCGAGTACGCCGAGCCGTGGTTGGCGCAACGCACCCTCAAGCCCCGCACCCGCGCCCACTACGACCAGCTGTTGCACAACTTCATCCTGCCCGCCTTCGGCACCGCCACGCTGCCCAGCATCACCCCGGCCAAGGTCCGGGAGTGGCACGCCGGGATGGGCACCAAGACACCGACGCTGCGCGCGCACGCTTACGCGTTGCTGCGGACCATCCTCGGCTCGGCCGTGATCGATGAGCTGCTGACCGCCAACCCCTGCACCCTGCGCGGCGCCGGGAGCAGCAAGCGCGTGCACAAGGTGAAGCCCGCCACGCTGGGCGAGCTGGCCGCACTGGTGGACGCGATGCCGCCGAAGTACAAGACGATGACCCTGATCGCCGCCTGGTGTGGGCTGCGGTTCGGGGAGCTGGTGGAGCTGCGCCGCAAGGACGTTGACAGCGCCAACGGCGTCCTGCGGGTGCGCCGTGGCGTGGTGTGGGTCGCCGGGGAGGCGATCGTGGGCAGCCCCAAGTCTGCGGCCGGTATCCGGGACGTGGCCGTTCCCCCGCACCTGATGCCTGCCGTGAAGGCGCACCTCGCCGAACATGCCGAGCCGGGCCGCGATGGGTTGCTGTTCCCCGCCACCTTCGGCGGGCACCTCACGTCGTCGTCGCTGTACGCGGTGTTTCACCCCGCCCGCGAGGCCGCTGGCCGCCCCGATCTGCGCTGGCACGACCTGCGGCACACGGGTGCCGTGCTCGCAGCGTCGACGGGCGCCACGCTGGCCGAGCTGATGGGCAGACTCGGGCACTCCACACCGCAAGCCGCGCTGCGCTACCAGCACGCCGCCGAGGGCAGAGACGCGCAGATCGCGGTCGCCTTGTCGGCACTCGCAGAGGGAGCGAAGTGAGGCGTAGGACCGGCCGGGTATGTTGCGGCATCTGCAACGTCGTGCTTGGTGAGCCCCACCGACGCCGCACACCGACACGAGGGGAGCAGGCACAGTACGAGGCGATGGTGCCCGGAACGGAGCGCGGACGTTTCCTCTACCGCATCAGCCATTCCCAAGATCGTCTCGATTCGCATCAGGTGTACATGCGCGACTCAGGGGAGCGCGTGGAGCACTTCCACTGCGATAGGTGCCACGTGACCTACGAGCCCGACGACTTCGCTCAGCGCCTCGATGCCGCGGAAGGTCGGGGAGAAAGTCTGATCCTCACTGAAAACGACCGCATCTGATTCGACCGGGTACGCGCCGTCTCGACATGTCCCAAGAAGTACGCCGACGGCATGCTATGGTGTCGATTGTCATCAATAACCGGCTACCGGGGTGGTAACTCCCTAGGCCCGGCGACACCGGACGTACCTGTCGCGTGAAACGTCCCGCCTGCCCCGAGGGGGCGCGGGAGTCCTCCATGCGCAACACCAATTCCCAGCGTGTCACCAAGCGCCTTGTTCCGATCGCGGTCGGGGCCGACAGTGTGCACGTTTCGTCGAAGACCATCCGCCGCCGCATCGCTGACGGCTCATTGACCGGTTACCGGATGGGTCCGCGACTCATCCGGATCGACCTCGACGAGCTAGACGCCATCATGCGGCCGATCCCCACCGCGGGCGGTGCGATATGACCGCCACCGCACGTTCCCGCACTCGGATGTTCCACGAAGTCCGAGACGGGGAACAGACACGCCTTGAACCGGATCGCCTGATCCGGGAGGCACACGCGGTGTTTGACCGCCTCGGTGTCCCGGTGTCACCGGGCCGAGTGATCAAACTCGTCCGCACCTACGTGCGTCGCATGCAGGACAGCGGCTTGGCCTTTGGCGACTACATAGACCAACAGGTCGCGATGTCGGAGGTGCAGCGCCGCGCCGTCGCCGACGAACTGCACAGGGTGACGGCGTACCGCGACCCCGTCGGCGAGCGGGCCGTCAACAACGTCCTCAAAAGCCAAGGGCGGCGGGGATGAACGCGAGAAGCCGCCCCCGGCAAGGGACGGCCAGTGATCTCGCGGGCGGCGGAATCAACACCCAGGTTACCGCAGACGCGGCTGTTGCATCTGCTGCTGTCGATGATGGGTTTTACGGTACTAGCCCGGTAAAGCGTCGACGCTCAACGAATGCTCAGCTCGATGTAGTCGACGACGCGATCATGGCGGCGCTGACCGAGGAACATCCGGCCACCCTGCGCGGCACCTACTACCGGGTGGTTTCCGCAGGTGTGGTGGACAAGACCGACGCCGGATATCAACTGGTCGGTCGCCAGGTACTCAAACTCCGCCGCGCCGGTCGGCTGCCGTACTCGTGGATAACCGACGGCACCCGGTACATCGTCAAGCCGGATTCCTGGCTCGACGTGGACCAGATGCTCAGCGACGCGGCCTCGTCGTATCGGCGGATGCTGTGGCACGACCAGTACGCCCGGGTGCAGATCTTCACCGAGAAGGACGCCATCACTGGTGTGATCGAAGGCGTCACGGGTGAGTGGGACGTTCCCATCGGCGTCCTGCGCGGCTATGCATCGGAATCGTTCGCCTGGTCGGTCGCGGAGTCGCTCCGCCGGCAGTATCAACACACCTACCTTTACCAGCTCGGTGATCACGATCCATCCGGCGTGGACGCCTGGCGAAATTTCGAGGAGAAGGTGCGCGGGTTCGTGCCCGACGCCAAGGTGACGTTCCAGCGCATCGCGGTGCTGCCGGAGCAGATCGCGTCGCTGAAGCTGTTGACACGGCCCACGAAGAAGTCCGACAGCCGCTCTGCCAACTTCACAGGTGAGTCGGTGGAGGTCGACGCCATCCCACCGAGCATGTTGCGGCAGATCGTCCGGGATGCCATCGAGCAGCACATCAACGAACGCGCGCTGGCCAACACGCGAGCCGTGGAGAGATCTGAGCGGGAGCTGCTCACGTCGATGATCGGTGGTGCCTGATGAGCGAGGGCACTGAGAACTACTGGAAGACTCGGCGCTCCGCCGCTGCGCGCCTCCCAGCACTGCGATGTGGCGATCGAGATCCGTGGACCTGCCGCTGCCACCGGCGGCCAGCACCCGATGCCGACCTCACTGCTGCCGTCGCCGTGCACCTGATTGCCACCACAGGCGGTCCCGGCTTGGGCCACGACCTCGCCGCGGTCCGTGCCCTCTGGCGCCGAGGCGGACCTGCCGCACGGTTGGCCGAGCAAATCAACTCACTCGGCGGTGCCGCCTAATGAACCTCTTCACAGGATCCACCGTGACCGAGGACCCATGGGCCGATGTGCCACCACCGCCGGAGGAGAGCTGGTTAGACGAGTCGGTTCCGGCGGTTCCCGGTTCCGTACCCACGGTCCGGGAACCGGGAACCGTAGCCAGTTCCCCGGTTCCCGGAACCGCCCCGGAACCGTCTGACGTGGGTATCTCTACGGTTCCCGGTCCCGTAGTCACGGTAGGGGAACCGGGAACCGCCGGAACCGTGCAGGTCACGGTTCCCGGTTCCCGCATAGGGGGTACGGAACCGGGAACCGCCGGAACCGTGCGCTACGTCGACGTGGCTGCCCTACTCGACGGCGCCCTTCCTGAGCCGCCAGCACCTGATCTGCTGCGACGTTCAGACAGCAACGCCCTGTTCTACGCCGGACAGGTCAACTTGCTCTTCGGTGATCCTGAGAGCGGCAAGACGTGGGTTGCCCTGGCCGCCGTGGAGGAAGCACTACGCGAGGGCGGGACGGCGCTGGTGGTGGACCTCGACCACAACGGACCCGCGGCTACCCTGTCCCGGCTGGTCGCCCTGGGTGCCCCCGTCGCCGCGCTGCGAGACCCGAGCCGGTTCCTGTACTGCGAGCCGGACGACCGAATCGAGATGGCGGCCGTCGTCGCGCACATGGCGGAGTGGAAACCGGGTGTGGCGGTCGTCGACTCCATCGGGGAGCTGTTGCCCTTGTTCGGCAGTAGTAGTAACTCCGCTGACGAGTTCACCACGGTGCACACGCGAGTTTTGAAGCCACTCGCTCGCACCGGGGCCGCCGTGCTGGCCGTCGATCACCTGGCGAAGGGTCAGGACTCCCGAGCCCACGGCCCCGGCGGCACCGCGGCTAAGCGCCGCGCCATCGGTGGGGTGTCCATCCGGGTGAAGGTCAAGGACGCATTCACCCCCGGCCACGGCGGAGCGGCCTACCTCTCGGTGAACAAGGACCGCCACGGCGGCCTACGGGCGCACTGCCCCACCGGGGACCGCGAACCGTTGGCTGGGGTGTTCAAGCTGAACGCCTTCACCGACGGCGTACTCACCTGGACCGTGACCGCGCCCGCCGACGGTGAGCGCAACCCTGACGAGACCGCACCGCCGGGTGACGTTGCCGCGGTCAATGAGCTTGACCCGCCACCCTCAACGGTGGATGACGCGCAGACCCGGCTGCGATGGAATCGCCAACGCACAGCTCACGCGCTAAAAGCATGGCGCGAACAGCCCGCAAGTGGCACCGCGTGACCGCCCCCACGCTCGCCCTGCTGGCCGCGCTCGCGCCAGCGGAGGGAATGGCCGGTGCTGCCTGCACTGGCCTTGCACCGCTGCATGACTCCGAAGTGGATAGCGAGAGCGGCGAGGACCGCGAGGCCCGCCACGCCCACGCTAAGGCCATCTGCGCAGGCTGCCGGGTGCTGGAGGTCTGCAGGGCCTCGCTGGACACCCTGCCGCCACAGACGGTCGGTGTGTGGGCGGGAGTCGTGCTCACCGGGAAGGGGCACCGTGAGCCGTTGCGCCAGTGCTCGATCGACGGCTGCCCGTACGTGACCCGCGACCCGAGCCGGTTGTGTCCGCTGCACCGCAGCGACAAGGACGTGAGCGATGACTAACCCACCGCTGCAACGCTTCGGAGGCATGGTCATGGTGCAAGGCCAGGCCGTCACCGACGCGTACTACCTCGCGTCTGTTGGTTTGCGGGCCGTCCGCCGTGGCACCACCCCGATACCCAGCCGGTTCCTGCTGCTACAGGCCGAGCTTGCCGCAGCCGCCGCCGAAGTGCGGGCGTCCGCAACCGGACACAACGACGGCGCGCCCGTTGCCCCACAGCCACACTCAACACGTGAGGACACCATCGGCACCACCGAGGCCGCGAGCATCCTGCGGCTCAGCAACCGACAAGTGCAGCGCCTCGCCGCCGACCTCGACGGCCGTCTCATCGGCGGGTGCTGGTGCTTCGACCGGCTCGCCGTCGCGTCGTATGCCGCTCACCGCGACGCCCACCGCAACAACCCCGCTGCCTGAGACAGGAGAACCCCATGACCAACCCCACCGGCTCCAGCGATCCCACCGCCCGGCTCGGTTCAGCCGTCGAAGATCACCTTGCGAGTTTGTCGTCGGCCGAGTTCGACGCTCTGAGAGGCCGGGTCCGCCCACCGGACGAGAGCACCAAACCGCCCGCGGACAAGCCCAGCACCACGACAACCCGCCCGCGCCAACGCACCGTCGCCGAAGGCCGCCAAGCGTTCGCCGATCGCCAGGCCGCCCGATCCGGGCAGCAGCCCAGATGAGCGCCACCGAGGACGACCTCGCAACCCGCATCTGGGCCGACGTGCCCGAGCTGACCGCACTCGCCGCCGCCCTGTCCACCGTCAAACACCGAATCAACCAGTGCATGACCCGCGAACCCGAGGCACCCCACCTCGCCCGCCGCCGACTACTGCGCGCTCTCGTTGCCGGCGAACCACTGCCCGAGGACCTCGGGCGGCGCCTGCACGAGGAATCCCTGACGGGGCAATATCACGCCCATGAACTGAACGAGCTGCAGAACCTGGTGACCGACCTCGGCACGGAACTATCCGCCGCCCGCACCGCCGGAGCGGACACCGCCCTCGCCGTGCTCGACGCCGAGCTGCACCAGGTGCTCGACGAGGTGCGGGCACTCGAACCGGCACTGCGCAACGTGGCATCGGCCGACGACGCCGTACACGTCGGCGGTGAGGCTGTGACAGCGTGGCAGGCGCTCACCGCCCTCACCGGCCGCTACCAGCGGTGCCGTGGCATGCAGATCAATGTCACCGCCGGCGCACTGGGCGACCGGCACGCCGCCACGGGACTCGTGGAGCGCAACCGGTACGCGAACCGCCAGGACCACCAACCGCTGAAGGCCTACCTCGCGGACGGCACCGACGTGGCCCCGTCCGAACCGGCCTACTCCTCGCCCACCGAGCATGTGCGCTGGATGGCACGAGGAGACGTCATGGCGTGGGTACCGAGCGCCGCGGACCTCCAAGGCGCCGACGACGCCGCCCAGCAAGCCCGGGCCGGGGCCGAACTCGACCGGGCCACCACCAACGGCCAAGCCGGACCCCAAGCCGATGCCCGCCACCAACAGCAGCACCGGCAGAACCAGAGCTACATCGACGCCCGAAAGCTCGCCAACTCACACCGCTAGGGAGCAGCATGAACAGCACCATTCAGCTTCGCCACATCCTCGACTACATCACGCCGAAAGTCGGCTCACCGATCACCGTGACGCTGCACGGCGGCACGCAGATCACCGGCACCCTCGGCCCTCTCATCACCTCACCCAGCGACACCGCCGGTTACGCCACCGTCACCCTGCTGCGCATCACCACAACAGGAGGTGTCGTCCACCAGATCGACCCGGTCTACGTCGTCGCCGTCGGCGTCTGACCCCACGATCTCGGCGGCCACCCGGCCAGCGCAGCCACGACCGAGCCCGGCGGGAGCACACACGGTCAGGCCCGCGCACGGGTGGCCGCCGGGCTACCGATTGCAGGGCACCCCACCCACCCCCTACCCCCGTGCCAAGCGTGACCGAACCGTACTGGTGCTCGCGGCGCGGGCAACCTGAAACGTCCCTAGGGAGCACCCCCCATGACCCCACCGAAGACACCCGCAGGGCTCAACGCTGCTGGGCGCCGGCTGTGGCGTGATGCCTTGGCCGACTACGAGTTCGACACCCACGAGGAGTTGCTACTCCTGCAAGCCTGCCGGTGCGCCGATCGCCTCGACCGGCTCGCCGTGGAGGCCGAGAACGGCCCCGTTACGGTCGAAAACCACAAAGGTGACCAGGTTCCGCACCCCGCGTTGACCGAGTCCCGACAGCAGTCCATCACGTTGGCCCGCCTGTTGGCCGCGCTGCGACTGCCTGCAGGCGAGGAAGGCGGAGAGCTGATCCGTCCGCAGCGTCGTGGTGGTGCCCGCGGGGTCTACGGCGTGCGGGGTGTGGTGTGAGACGCCGCCCCGTCGAGCCCACCCCGACGGAAGTGCCGGCCGAGCTGGCTATGGGTCCGAGGGTCGACGTGTGGGCGGATGCCGCCGCCCTGGCCCGACTGGGAGGCGGCCCGCGCACGGGCAACACTTCCGAAGGCTGGGCCGTGCAGATCAGCGCCTACCGCAATCACAGCAACGCGGTCCACGCTTGGGCCGAGCAGACCGGGCGCACCTGGCTGCAGGCTCGGGCACTGATCCCCACCGGCCGGCCGTACTGGCCGCCAGCGAAAAGAGCGCGACCTAATGGCGACAAGTGATTCGCTCGACCCTTCCGCATCCGAACGCCGAGCTTGCATCCTCCTGATAGGCAGACTGCAACGAGACTTACTCGGCGCTACTCGCCTGTACCAGCCTGGGCCGGTGTCAAGCCCCGTCCGGCGAGGTTGTGACCCCGTGGGACGAGTAGCCGTCGCGCCGCAAGAATCCTCGCCAAGGTTTGCACTGCCGCTCGTTACGTGGCGAAGCCGCAGATGAGGTAAGACAGACTCGCGGTCATCCGGTGTCTCCAGGGATGACTGAAAAGTCAGGGGCGGGCGTGGCAAAGCAGCAGAAGCGCAAGGTCTACTTCTACGAGACGTACCTGGTGAGTGAGAAGGACGGCTTGGAGCAGCGGGCACCTGTTGAGTTCTGGCAGAACTTCAAGACTGAGCTGAAGTCGTTGGACAAGGACCACCGCCGAGTGGTCATCGACGGCACCGGCTACGCCGGAGTGCACCGGCAGTCAGTTAGCCCGGCACGGACGCTCGTGTACCTCGGGCGGCTCCGTAGCCCCGACGAGTGGCCCGATACGTTCGATGTCCAGACGGGCGACTTCGCGGAACTGCAGGTCGCGGGAGGGGCGAGCTCGTTGGCTGAGCGCAGCTACTTGTTGGACTATGGTAGGAGCAACGTCGCGGTCATGGGCGCGTCGTTCGGCGCTCCTCGTGTCTCGTCCGTCGAGGGTTGGCTGACGCAGGTATCCGGGGTTATCGCCAACGGCTTTCAAATCTCGCTGCGGCCGATCGTAAATCCAAACTTTCGACGCGACCTCAATGCGGCTCTTGGTGCCCGGTCGGTAGTGTTCAAGGTCGACAGGGGGACCGCAGTTCCCAAGGCAGGTGGAGGTGACCTGGGCGCCGCCGCCAGAGCTGCGCGGTCAGTGTCGGGGGAGATCGCCATCACCATCAGGCTGAGCGCTGAGACCGCCAAGGCCGCGGACGCAACCACGTCAGCACTAGCTGAGGGTGTGAAGTGGTTGGTCGACACGGATGTCGTCAGCCGCGGAGAGGTATCGCTCGTGCTGCCGGACGGGGATGATGGTCGTCGAGTGGAACACTACGACTTCTTTAAGTCACGCATGACTGAGACGGCGGTCATCCGGACAGGTCCGGACGGCACACGAGCCTCGGAAGACACAATTGTCGGTGCCATCGCAGACGCTATTGCGAAGCTACGCAGACGGCAAGGGTAGCGGCGGAGCGGAGGGGCAGAGATGATCGATCAACTAGAGCCGGGCTGGAAGAGGAGCGTTTCCGCGGTACCGCGATGGCTACTCAACCATCCAGTGCGATCCATGACGATCGAAGTACTGGTCGTGGTGCTCCACGCGGTCGCGACGGTAGTCCTCCTGCCGTCTCCGTTTGGCCGCCTCGCTGGGAATGAAGACGGAGCGCGTGTGCTCTTTCTCGGGATCGCATCCGCTGGAGCCCCACTGGCCGGGTTCGCTGGGGTAATCGTGATATTTGCCCTTGGCGACCGCCAGCAGTTCCGTGTCTTCCGCGAGCGAGGTGGTCGCCGGCTGGAGGTCACCTGGCTCGCCCTGTTCGTCTTCCCGTTCACCGCCGTCTTCGTCGGACTCGTGGCGGCCGCTGTTACTGCGCTCGGCGGCTTAACCTGGGCGCCGTTTCTGGTTGAGTTGTCGCTAGTGCTGCTGCTCGACACACTGCTCCGCGGCGGCTGGCTAATGAAGAACCTCATCGGCATCGTCACCGCGAACGACGAACAGGAGAAGTACGAGAACAACAGGTGGTCGATGTCCGAAATCGGCATGAGTAGCCACTAACCGTTCCGGGCGAACCGTCGGCGCGGATTCCTGGCGGATGCACCGCAACACGGGTCCACTCGAAATGAACCCGGGGGCTAGAAGTAGAACGGCCCCACCCCCATGACACTGGGGCAGGGCCGTTCGTCGCTGTACGGGACGCTCAGGCGGGCACCGTAGCCTCGGCCTGCACCTCCTCTCGCTTGTCTGCAGCTTCGAGGATCTGCGCCGCGAACTGGCGTGCCTGCTCGGCGTCCAGAGCGGCCCCGTGGGCCTCGATGTTGACGAAGAACTCCGGTGCGGACCCGGCGACCTCTTCCCCTCCCGCGTACACGCTCACGTACGCGCCGGCCCTGGCCGAGGGCACCGTGCAGTGGATGTCCGGGAAGCTCAGCAGGGTGTGCCCGCGCCGCGTGGCCCCGTCGTTGTCGAGCATCCACCCATCGGCGGCGTCGGGAGCCCAGTCCGGTAGCGGAATGTGGGCCAACCGCTGTTGCAACCGGTTGTGTTCGACCTCCTCATAGGCATCGCCGAGCAGGCTGGCATCCACATGCCGTCGGTCGTCCTCCGTTGCGCCCTGGGGTGCGAGTTCGCGCCGGAGGTGGTTTAGCTGACCGAGCTGCTTCTCGGTCATCTCCGCGGCCAGCTCCCCGAGCCAAGCGGTCGAGCTGCTGTCGTGAGTGGTGTTGGTAGTGCTCATGGTGGTGCTCCCTGTGCTCGGGAACGTCATCACCGGGAGGGAAGTTGCACGTAGGTCGCACGCCGAGGCCATATTCGGGTGAGATATGGCCCTGACCTGCAGTTATGCTGCTCCCCCGACTGGACTCGAACCAGTAACCTGCCGATTAACAGTCGGCTGCTCTGCCAATTGAGCTACAGGGGACCACGCCGCCTCGTCCGCACGCATTGAGGCGACGGTGCCGAAGCCTAGCGCACAGCGTCCGGCCGACTCCAATCCGGCGCCCTCCCCGGTGCCCGCGCGGCTGAACGCCGCCGAGTACGGCAAGATGGATGCCGAACCCACCGGCCAGAGAGAGGTGCTTGTCGATGATCGGTTTCGTGATCGGGGCCGCCACCGGCTACGTCGTGGGCACCAAAGCCGGCCGTAAGCGCTACGAGCAGATCAGCCGCAACTACCAGCGGATCGCCAACAGCCCCACCACGAAGAGGTTGGCCGACGTCGCACGGGAGCGCCTTTCGGAGGCGTTGAGCACCCAGCGCAAGTTGGAG
>JAABUZ0100008944.1_pt1 | contig 11619 bp, 10 predicted proteins | sample 5562091 | NCBI WGS metagenome assembly JAABUZ01 (sample SAMN12813069, study PRJNA571459) | rock metagenome | isolation source: Antarctica rocks | place: Antarctica: Victoria Land, Linnaeus Terrace sud | collected 2015-12-21
TTCGTTGATGAATCCGGGCTATCCGATTCTTTTGTTTAATCGAGTTGCGTTGGCCCTGCTGCATCCGGGCTTGTTTTCTTTGATGTCGCGCTAACCGCTTTTGTGAACGCCTGAAGTTTTGTTGAATAGGCTCTGTATTACCGTCAGATGTAGTTAAAAACAAATTCAATCCCACATCTATTCCAACCGCCGTTTTTACCTTGTCAAGCGGGATTGGAGTAGGTACTGTCTCGTCTGATAAGCTAATGCACGCGTACCATCCATCTGCTTTTTTGATGACAGTGCAAGTTTTGGGCGTAAACCCATCTGGCAAGGGGCGATGCAGAATAATCGGCATCGCCCCAATTTTGCTTAGAGTCAGTTTCCCCTTCCTGATATTCGCTCCAGCTTTTTCACTATTCACCCGTGGTCAGGTGAAGGAACGCATATCACCTTTTTTCTTGAATCGAGGTCTGCCACCACGCTTGCGCGTCGCATCAGGCAAGAGCCACCGCTCCCACCCCTTATCTATTCGCTTGAGGTTCTGCTGCTGAACATCGTGGTAAATATTACGATATTCCGGGAAAAGCTCCTTGCAAAGCTTTAACTCCCCTGCTTGAAAGTTGTAACCAGGAAATCTAGTTGGAATTTCTCCAATCGTTTCACTAATTAAGCTACAACGGTCAATCTGGCATCGCGTCCGCCGCAACCAGTCTAACCGCTGCCCCAAGGCATAGTTAAAATGTCTCCGCAACAACTCTAGCCACAAGTCCATGATGGCGACTAGCTCGGTGGTAGGCTGGATTCGGTAGACATAGGTTAGCTTCATGCCATTATTATACAGTTAGTCTACCGTTTAGCGCAATGGCTTATAATTTATCTAGTGGAGCCTGCTTTAGTCTCCAGATGCACTTAGTCTTAGTAACCAAGTACAGGCGAAAAGTTATCACTGGTGAGGTGTTGCAGCGCGAAGATGAAATTTTTCATGCTAATTGTTTGAAGTGGGAATCCAGAATAATTGAATTTAACGGTGAGGCGGATCACGTTCACCTATTGATTGAGTACAACCCCAAGGTACAAATAAGTAAGGAGCGTCAATAACTTAAAAACTGTCTCTAGTCGCTTGATACGTAAAGAGTTTGAAGAAGAATTAAAATCAGTATATTCAAAGCCGGTCTTCTGGTCGGGAGCCTACGCGCGTTTCATCTTGTGGTGGTGTCACCGTAGAGCAGCTGAAACGTTATGTCCAACATCAAGATAGTCCTACCTAGTTCAATACCCCGTCCGCGATTCCCCTCCCACCAAAAACATCGGGAGTACCCTCGTTTTATGGTGGAAGTACCCTCGCGGTTGAGAGATGGATTTAGAAACATTACTGCAACATCTGGACATCGGAGAAGACCAAGACTTTGAGTTCAAGTCTGCCGATGGTGGCTTACCAAAGGCTCTCTGGGAGACAGTATCTGCTTTTGCAAATACAGTTGGAGGTTACATTGTACTTGGTGTTAGCGAGAGTCGGGGTGGGCTTGTTTTTTCTGGGGTATCCAACCCAAGTGGAGCGCTGAAGACCTTCTGGGATATTCATAACAACGCACAAAAGCTCAACATCCTGATCTGTTCCAACTCTGATGTGCAAGTTCTGGAGGTTGAAGGACACAGACTGGTCATCATACGGGTATCCAGAGCAACACGCACACAGCGTCCTGTGTATATCAACAACAACCCCATGACTGGCACTTACAAGCGCAACTTTGAGGGGGATTATCGTTGCACCCCAGAGGAAGTGCGGCAGATGCTACGGGATGCCAGTGATGATCCACAAGACATTCAGATTCTAGAAGGATTTGATCTCACTGACCTTGACTCAGAGACACTAAAATCATTTCGCCAACGGTTTAGTTCTAGGGAGCCTGATCATCCTTTTCTGGGATTGGATGATCGGGGTTTGCTACATCGGTTAGGTGGCTGGCGTGAGGATCGCCACACAGGTCAAAAGGGACTGACACTGGCAGGGTTGCTCATGTTTGGTTGTGAGCGCAGTATCCTGGATGCACTTCCTCACTACCAGCTTGATTACCAGGAGCGACTTTCTGATGATCCAGATACGCGGTGGACTTATCGGCTGACGCTTGATGGAAAATGGGAGCCTAATCTTTTCAACTTCTACTATCGCGTGTATGGTCGTCTAGTTGACGATTTAGATGTCCCGTTTCAACTTGACAGGGAAGCTGTGCGTCGGGGTGAAACTCATGTGCATGAAGCACTTCGCGAGGCTCTAGTGAACACCCTTATCCATGCAGATCATCGGTCTACACGCCCCATTGTAGTTGTCAAACTCACAAATAGTTTTTCATTCTCTAATCCCGGTCGCCTTAGAATCTTTCTTGAGCGCCTTTATGAGGGTGGTGTTAGCGATCCTCGCAACCCTAACCTTCAGAAGATGTTCCAAATGCTCGGTTTAGGAGAGAAGGCAGGCTCCGGTTTTCAAAAGATTCTCCGTGCTTGGAAGGAGCAGCAATGGCCAATACCCTTGGTGTCAGAAAAACTAGATCTAGAAGTGACATCAGTTTCCCTACCAATGTTAAGTCTGATTCCCGAAGATGTCGAGAGGGAATTAAGAGAGATTGTAGGCGATGACTATTGTAGTCTGACGGAGCTAGACCGCATTATCTTGGTGCTGGCGCATCGATTTGGAGAGATTAATAATGTTGATGTTCAGCGTTACAGCTACGAACACCCCAGAGAAATAGGCGAATGCCTCAAGCGTTTAGTGAAAAATGGCTGGTTGGAAAGAGATGGTCGTGGTCGCGGAACGCACTACGCTCTGCCAAACCAGCGGCGACAGGATCTGTTTTCGCTGCTCCCAAGCTCCGAACATTACGAGCCAAGCTCCGAACATTACGAGCCAAGCTCCGAACATTACGAGCCAAGCTCCGAACATTACGAGCATTTGCGGGAGATTGCTGCCCCTGTCCGTGAGAAAGGACGCGTAGATAAAGAGCTAGTCGAGCGCGTCATCTTAAAACTCTGCTCCGAACATTACCTACAACTCCGAACATTAGCTAACCTGTTAGGACGTGAGCCGGACAGCATCCGCAACCACTATGTAAACCCAATGTTGTCGCAAGGCTTACTAGAACTCCGATATCCTGATCAACTGAATCATCCTCAGCAAGCATACAAAACAGCGTCACTGCCCCATGAAAGGATAAACATTACCTCTGATACTTCGCCATCTCCGCAAAAGTCATAAAACACCGCTCTCCTTGCTCCCTCCACCCACAAAGCCGGAATTGCAAATCTTGCCCCGCATCTTGAACATTCCGATAACAGGTGCAATTGGTGGCGATCGCACTCCATCGTCGCCTTAAACTTCCGCTTGATGCGGTGACAACGCTCTTGGGCTTAGCTTGCCCTTGCATGAAACATATGCAAACATCGCCAATCCTCTTACCCCTGAGCTATGTCCAACTACCAAGCGGTTATGTGATAAGGAACGAAATTGGTAATATTTATCCAATTACAGAAGTCAGAAAAATTGCGCAAAAATATGACATTCCTTATGCCAAGCTAATTGCCAGCCGTGACTCTATTCTAAATGGAAAGAAAAAACCTGGAGATATTCGCTGACGGCTTGATGCTGATGGTCAGCCAGAGTTAGACGATACCGGAAAGCTTGTTGCAGGGGAAGTGTTTTCGCCCGCCTCATAGGTTTAATAAATTAGACTTCTAGCGCTGTAGTACAGACAGGCTATGCTGCCAACTATGTAGACAAACCAAGTTAGGAAAAATCCCGTTGCTCGCCCTACAGACGGACCATATTTCCTAATCACTCCGTAGGCATGAGCAATTCGAGCGACTGTGAGCGTACCGCCAAGCAGCCATACTAGCCATACTTGAGCTTTCATTAACTCAAGTCCCACGACGAAAAGCAATCCATGCGGCACATATTCGGCAAAATTCCCGTGAGCGCGTACCTTACGCTGTAAAATGCCATTATCTTGAACGTTTCCAACCGAGAGCTTTTGACTCAGACGCTCCATCGTAGCCGCCCAAGCACTCGGATCGGCAAGTGGATCGCTTTGCATGGCAACATCCTCCTTTGACTCGCCGTGCCATACTCTCGCTCTTGTCCGTTCCGTCGCCGCAATGTAGGAAAGAGCAAAGGCGATGATACCATTCAACCCAATGAAGAGTGTAGATATTGGAATCAAACCTGGATTCATTGGCTACTCCACTGTTACCGATTTTGCCAAATTACGCGGCTGGTCAACATCCAAGCCCCGACGTGCCGCAATATGATAAGCTAATAGCTGCAAAGGAATCACCGTCAGAATAGGGGAAAGCAACTCTTCAACAGCTGGCACAGGGATCAGGTCATCAAACGTCTCAGCCGCCTCTGGATCGTTCATCGGGGTGACGCCAATCAGACGGGCATCACGGGCTTTGGCTTCTTGGGCATTGGACAGGACTTTTTCGTAGACGCTACCAGGCATCGCGATCGCCACCACTGGCACTTTGGCATCCAACAGTGCGATCGGTCCATGCTTCAGTTCTCCAGCTGGGTAACCTTCGGCGTGAATATAGCTGATTTCCTTGAGTTTCAGCGCCCCCTCTAGGGCAATGGGGAAGTTAATCCCGCGTCCGACAAAAATAAAGTCTTGAGTTTCAGCAAAGTCGTGGGTCAACTGTTCAATATAACGCTCTTGACTTTCCAGAATCAGTTCAATTTGCGCTGGCAACTGGCGCAAGCCGGTGAGAATTTGCTCGATTCTGGTTGGGGAAACATGCTGACGCCGATAGGCTAAATCTAGCGCTAAGCAGTAAAACGCCATCAGTTGAGCGACAAAGGTTTTTGTTGCGGCAACTCCAATTTCAATCCCCGCGTGAGTCTCAATCATCTGATCCACCATCTGGGCGAGGGAGCTTTCCGGGCGATTGGTAATGCCCAAAAGTCGCGGCTTAAACTTTGGCAGTTCACTTCTTCGGCGCTGTTGTTCGATTGCCAAAGCCGCCAACGTGTCAGCAGTTTCCCCCGACTGAGTCACGCCAATGGTGAGTGTATTCGGCGTTAGCGGTGATGGTGCATAGCGAAACTCTGAGGCATACTGCACCATTGTGGGTATCCCAGCCAGCTGTTCCAGCAGGTATTTCCCTACCAGCGCCGCGTGCCAACTGGTACCACAGGCAACAATTTGAATTTGTTCTAAATCCTCTAACAGTTCAGCTGGTAAACCCAGCTTCATTGGCATCCCAGACAAGTCAGCTGAGTGCCAATCATTGTTCAGGTAAGCTTCTAAACAAGCGCGTACCACCCCCGGTTGCTCATAGATTTCCTTGAGCATGAAGTGCTTGAATCCTTGCTTCTCAACCATGACAGGGTTCCAGTTGAGGGTGCGGGGGTGTTTTTTCAAGCGTTCGCCCGCAAAGTTGTAAACCTCAACGCCTAAGGGCGTCAGTCGCGCTAGTTCGCCGTTTTGCAACGTCAGTACGGTACGAGTATGGGCAACAAGGGCGGGGGTATCGGAGGCACAGAAGAATTCTCCCTCACCAAAACCAATCGCTAACGGAGCTTGTTGCCGCGCGATCGCCATTTCGTTGGGATAGTCGGCACAAATGACTGCGATCGCAAACGCTCCCTTTAATTTATTCACTGCCTGCCGCACTGCTTCTAAAAAGTCAAAAGGGGAGCGGGATAAAAACTCAGCGATCAAGTGGGGGATGACTTCTGTATCAGTATCCGAGCGGAAAGAGTGCCCCAGCTGTTTGAGTTCAGAGCGCAATTCGCGGTAGTTTTCAATAATGCCATTCTGAACTACAGCCACTCGCATCGCCGTATCCATGTGTGGATGGGCGTTGTACTCCTCTGGCTTGCCATGAGTTGCCCAGCGAGTGTGTCCAATCCCTATTTGGGCGGGGTTTTCTATTCGTTCTAGTTTTGAGCGCAGATTGTGGAGTTTGCCCTTGGCTCGGACGCAGTGGATCTCACCCGACAAAATTGTGGCGATTCCGGCAGAATCGTAGCCCCGGTACTCCAGTTTCTCTAAGCCAGCCACCAAAATTTCTGTAGCCGCTTTAGTGCCAATATAACCAACAATTCCGCACATGCAAGCATTCCCCTGTTCAACACACCACGTTCTAACACATATAGTGGGGAAGCCGTCAATCAGAGGCAGGGGAGCAGAGGATCTCCCCTGCTCCCCTGCCTCTTGAGTAACTTTCTCAGTACGCTAGACCCATACTGCGAGTGGTTTCAGCTCCCAGGTAAACCCGGATGCTCAAAAAGTCAGTGGGACAAGCAGTTTCACACCGCTTGCAACCCACACAGTCTTCTGTGCGTGGGGATGAGGCAATCTGTTGGGCTTTGCAGCCGTCCCAGGGAACCATCTCCAGCACGTCTGTTGGGCAAGCCCGGACGCATTGGGTGCAGCCAATGCAGGTGTCGTAGATTTTAACGCTATGAGACATTGAATAAAGACTCCAAACGAGTGTTCTTATTGGCGACCGACTCATAATCAAGCCATAGTTTACCGCAGCGCCTGAGTCCCCTTCAGCAAAAGGCTACAGAACTTTAAATTCTGTAATGAAGTAGTCAGGAGTCAGGAGTCAGGAGGAGCCAGCACGCTCAGGCGGGTTTCCCACAGTCAACGGTGACTGGCGTTCAGGGGCTAGGGGTGAGTGTTTCAAAACAGGCTGGTAAATACGCCTATATCAATCCGGTTTACCTCACTGCTTAACGGTTTGGCTTCGGCATTATAGAGAGGTATGAAACAAACACAGCTTAACGAGAACAAACGGAGATTACCTAGTCCTATGGCACTTATTCGTTGGCAACCTTACCAAGAAATCGCAACCCTGCGCCGTCAAATGGATCAAATCTTCAACGAGATGGCAAGTGTCAATCGTGAGTCTCAAGTGACCTGGAAGCCTGCGGTTGAGCTAAAAGATACAGAGGCTAACGTGATTTTACGGGCTGAAATTCCCGGTGTCGAAGGTAAAGACCTGGATATCCGGGTAACGCGGGAAGCAGTCGCGATCGCTGGTGAACACCGCTACGAGAAAAAAGCCGAAGAGCGCGGCTACGTCCGCAGCGAGTTCCGCTATGGCAAGTTCCAACGCGTGATTCCCTTGCCCGTCGCAGTTCAGAATGACTTGGTGCAAGCCGAGTTCAAGGATGGCATTCTGACGCTGACACTGCCCAAGGTGACAGAAGCACGTCACAATGTGGTCAAGCTCAATCTGGCGGATACCACCCCTGCCACTCCAGAAGTCACCAATGAGCCATCTGAGGTAGTTAACCAAACTGAAGCTACCCCAGCTACTGAATCAGCAACTGTCTAGAGTGAATCGGTACAGCATTGTCTATAGCAATCCGATTTGAGTTGTGACATAAGAGCTTGGAGTCAGTAGCCAGTAGTCAGTAGTCAGAGTTTACCTAGCTACTGGCTACTGGCTACTATTGCTATAATGTGCAACCCCCTTGCCGTCATTGCTTTTTATTGCGCATGGCAGGTAGTAGGCTTCAACCAGGGAATATCAGGTGTAACGGTGGGCGCTTGGGCAGTGAGAATTACCTCGCCTTTTGGACCAATCACCCATCCAGTAGCTTCCACAATTTGAGTAGGCGCTTTGTTGGTGGGATTGCTGGAATAGGCTTCTCTAGAATGGTTCTTGACTTTAGGGTTAAGGGTAGCCCAATTTGTCATTACAGCATCACTGCTGAGGGGCTGGGTGGGGCTGGGCGGGATGCCACCTCGTCCACTGACGACAAATTTGCTAGGTTCTGTCAGCGCAGCGATAGGATCTATAGCTGCATCCATTCGATTAGAGCCAGTGTTACCGTTTCTTGCTCGTGCTGATGAAATGGACACAGGCGACGGTGTGACGGCAGTTTTCTTGGCTTGTGGCGGAGCGTACGCTGGACAGCCTTGGGCAATTAGCCTTGAGGCATCGACTGGCACCACTGGCAAGGGGACTAATGCTTGAGTGCGGTTGATATCCAGCGTGTTAATTTGTACTGTACCGTTTATCCCCAGTTGAGAACTGGCACTGATGTAACTCTGCGATGTGTCCAGATTATTGGGCTGGATGCCAAAGACGCCAGAGGCTGTGATCCCGATATTACCCCCGTTACCCTTGTTGGCAGTGGCAATGATGTCGCTTCGTTCTGATGGGACGGCGACGAGGAATGGGGTGTTGATAGTGATATTGCCACCATTCGCAGTTCCTTGAGCTTCGGCGGAGATCTGACTGTTGTGGCGCATCAGCAGTAAGTCCTGGGCGTTCAGCGTGAGCTTGCCACCCTCACCACTTGCCGTTGCTGCCAAGAGGGATGCCCCACGGTTAAGGGTGACGGAGCCTGCTTGAATCAGTAAGTTGCCTGCGTTCCCTTTTCCCTGGCTATTCACTGCGACGCTAGCGCCATCGGTGAGGGTTAACTTGATTGGGTCAATGGAGATTGTGCCGCCATTACCTGTAGAGTTGGTATCGGTGTTAGCGAACAACCCGCTGACCACTGAGCCTTCATTAATAAAGACTTCTTGACCAAATCCGGCGAGCTGGGCAGTGAAGGAGCGATCGCTATCAGAGAGGGTAACGCTGGACGGGACATTGAGTTTGATGTCGCCTGCATGTCCACTGCTGCTGGTGGTAGTGAGAACTTGACCACCATTATCCGCTTCAAAGGTATTGGCCTTCACCGTAATGTTGCCACCCTTCCCCTCAGCTGTAGTAAGGGCACTCACAACCGCACCGTCTGCTAAGCGGAAGGTATTGCTATTAACAGTGATGTTGCCTGCCTGCCCCACTCCAGAGGTACTCGTAAATAATCCACTGGAGAACCCACCAGGGCTGACCCCGGAGAGATTAACAGAATTTGTTGCATTAACCTGAATACTCCCACCATTTCCCTGACCAGAAGTAGAAGCGGATACCCCTGCCCCATCCTGGACGAGCAACTTTCCCGTCGCAATCCTCAATTCCCCGCCAGATCCGGCACCAGAAGTCGAAGCAAACAAGCCGCTGCGACCCTGGTCTGATCCTCCAATCAGTTCCACTGAGTCAGAGGCACTCACAGATAAAGCTCCCGCCTGTCCCGAGCCATTAGTAGAAGCGGATACCCGTGCCCCATCCTGGACGAGCAACTTTCCCGTCGCAATCCTCAATTCCCCGGCAGCTCCGGCACTAGAAGTGCGAGCTATTAAGCCGGTTAAAACCGAGCCTCCAAGTAGTTCTACGGAATCAGAGGCGTTCACATATAAAGCTCCCCCCTGTCCCGAGCCATTAGTAGAAGTGGTTACTTGTGCCCCATCGCGGACGATTAACCGCCCCGTTTTCAGGGTTAAATTGCCCCCAGCGCCTGTGACTCCTTTGTAAACTCTAACAGCCAACGAACTGGCATAATCACTATTTGCTGCGGTTCCACTCAGGTCCACCGACTCCGAGGCAGTCACCGCCAACGTCCCTCCCGCTTCCGACCCCAGCGTACTCGCCTCAATCTGAGAACCATCGGTTAACCTCACCTGCCTGCCCTGCACCTGGATATCGCCGCCGCCCAAACCACTGGCATCGACTGCTGCCGTACCGGACAGTTGAATGTCCCGGAAGTTCTGGACGCCCGAATACCCCAGGGACCAGCCTTTTTCTATGGGGGTCAGGCTTACCAGACCCGAACCAGCAACACTGCCCAATTCAATCCGTCCCCCTGCTGTCTTCAGCGTTGCACCCTCCAGTGCTACATCACCGCCTACCAAAGCTAAGGTTTGATTTGACGCCACATGTAGACCAACAGTGGTATCAATCAGCTCGGTACCTGACCTTAGACCCTGACCATCCCCCTGCACCAGAATCCTTCCCGGATTCCCCCCAAATTGCAAACCAATGGGCACACTTATAGTCAGCAGCGGTGTGGTCTGGGGTGCAGTCGCACTGAACTTCGTCCCATCGGCAAAGTTCAGACTACTTGCCGTACTTCCCAGAAAAGAGCCACGGATGGAAAGCAAGGCGTTGCGGCCAAAAATAATTCCGTTGGGATTGAGCAGAAACAGGTTGGCTGTACCGTTGGCTCGGATTAAACCATCAATGTTAGAGATAGACGAACCCGTCACCCGGCTAATGATGTTCTGAATATCTGCGGCATTGTTGAAGAAGACTGTGCCCCCAGTGGGCACAGAAAACTCACTAAAGCTATGGAAAAGATTCTTTCCGGCTCGGTTCCCGTCAGTGATGCTGAAGTTTCGGTTATCCGTGGTCTTGACGTTGGTAGACAGAGTCCTATCTGAGGCGATTTGCGCCTGAGCCGGGCTTGTCGCCAGTAGACCGCACAGGGCAATCGCGCAAGCTTGCCAGAATTGAATAATCTGTTTCATAATTTCCACTTTCTCAAGGATTAACAGAATTCATGGGGTCAAGAAGTGTCAAGCCTATGATCAGCAAGCCTGTCTTACGGGATGACAATTATTTTTCTTTCGGGCTAGGGTGTTGATGCCAGGATTTTACCCCCCGCCGGTACCGGCACCCCATTTACGGGGGTATGACCCTGGCGGGAAATTTTTCCGGTAAGTTTTCTGGAATGAAGGAAGTCATTGTGTAGTACTTTTTTGGTGGGTACTAAACCCAGAAACTACTTAATACCCGCAGTCCCAATCTACTAAAACTCAGAGGATTCAACCATGGTTTTCAAGAAGCAAGACAAGAAACAAGCCTTACCCCAGCAGGTTTTGGCTCTGCCCTTCGTCGAGACGCTCTCAGACGAGGAAATGTCTGCAGTCTGTGGGGGAATGGGAACGATCTCCTCTTGTCTCTCGGATGGGGGAGATGGGGGAGATGGGGGATGGGGTTGGAAAAAAACCTTACCCCACAATTAATCAGATCTGACCCGTTGAGTCTTTATGCTTACTCTAACGGGTAGTTTCGATTACAATGCCGATCCTTGAGCTTGCTGACCCAAGGGGATTGTCTTGCTGGTTTGGTTCCTTGTTGATACTTCCGGCAAAACTCCCGCCCCAGGCGATCGCACATTCCTCTAGGGTGCTGCCCAACGCCAGAAAAGCGAGGTGCCACTGGTGAGACCATCCTGGGTCAATTCTAAGATTCAACCATTATGCTCGGCGACCCCGCCCCAGACCCTCTCCGCCCAGTCTCGAGCGAAGAGACGGTACCTTATATTTCACAGGTTTTAGCTGCCTTAGCCATTCCTCACTCAAAACGTGCGACCTCGAGTCGCACCACATAGTCAAACGTATACAGAGTGTTTGACTATTTACTAAGCTTTTGACTCACATTAGTCACAGAACGCTACTCTGAGCCGGATACTAATCTATTGAGCGTAGGATGTACTACCAGACATCCTCTACTCCGACTCTAAACTCGCTAATTCTAGATTCAGAGATACTTTTGTTTAATCGAATTGAGGTTTTGACTCAATTTTCATGGCGTCACTTCTTAAAGCTGCCATTTTCTAATTTCCCACATTTGCTTAGACTTGACTAGCCTCTAAACAAATCTTTGCAATACCCAGGGTAAGAGCGTCTCAATCAGGCTTGACACAAGGGAGCAGAAGAATCTAAAGTATTGTCAACGAAGCAAGAACTGAGAACTCGGCTCATATAATCATTATCCATAGCGGCTCGTTTACTTTTT
>JAABUZ0100008945.1_pt1 | contig 11619 bp, 14 predicted proteins | sample 5562091 | NCBI WGS metagenome assembly JAABUZ01 (sample SAMN12813069, study PRJNA571459) | rock metagenome | isolation source: Antarctica rocks | place: Antarctica: Victoria Land, Linnaeus Terrace sud | collected 2015-12-21
CACCACCGGTCGGCACGTCCCCTGTTCCACGCACCAATCACGACGTATCGCTTAGTCAGCAGGTCGCGGCCAGAGGCCAGGCGACCGCACGGGAGTAGAGACCTATGGTCGCAGCGTTGCAGATCCTGGAAGTCGCCAGGGTCAACCGGATCATGCAGGCCCTGCAGGATATCCGCGAGCTCCCGCAAGAGCTCGTCTTCTCCAGCCGTCTGGAGGATGTCCCGGCCGCCGATAACGAAATCATGGCGCGGTTCCTCGGCCGCGTCCAGATCGCCGACCTGGTGGCGGATGACCAGCGCGCCGTCGTCTATTCGAGCGGCAAGCTGAGCTTCGAGAGCACGACGGTCCCGAACCTCAAGCACGGCGTCAACCTGACGCAGGAGATGCTCAACCAACTGCTGGCCATCGAGGCCAACGGTGGCATCCAGAACGACGACGGCCTCTTCTCTCAGTACGAGAACCGCACGGTCGACGGTCTGCTGCTCGGCATCCGCCAGCGCAAGGAGGCCCTCGCCGTGGCCATGGCCATCGACGGCTTCAGCTACGACCGCCTCGGCATCAAGATGAACAATGTCTCGTGGGGCATGCCGGCGGACCTCAAGCCCACGGTCGCGATCACCTGGGACAATGCCGCGACAGCCACGCCGGTCGACGACATCCTGACGCTCAAGCTCGTGGCCAAGGTGCGCTACGGCCAGGAGTTCGACCGCATGAGCATGAGCACCACGGCGTTCCGCCTCATGGTTGCCACCACCAATTTTCAGACGCACGCGCGCTTCGTGCTGCCGCCCAACTCGCCCACTTCGATCCTGCCGCTGCAGAACATCGCGTACCAGAAGAATCTGGCGCAGAGCGTCCTGGGTATGCGCGAGATCGAGATCTACGACGCGCGCTATTGGTCGCAGGACGAGACCGGCGCGCTCACTTCGGCGCCGTATCTCCCCATCACCAAAGTTGCGTTCAGTTCCTCGGCGGACGACAACGACCCGATGGTGCACGACTTCGCTAATGGCGTCGTCACCGAGACCATCGTGAGCAGCCTGACGCCGACGAACATCGTGGGGCGCTTCGGCGGGCCCCAGCGCGGGCCGGTAGCCTACGCGACGGCCACGAGTGACCTCAACCCGCCGCAGATCACCTACTGGGGCGTGGCCCGTGGCTTCCCCCGGAAGCACCGCCTGCAGAGCACGGCCTGCATGACGGTGGGCGCGTTCGTCGATAGCATCGCCGTCGGCGTGCCGTTCTAAGCAGCCTGACGGGACACGGGACAGGGGACAGGGGAGAGGGGAGAACAGCGGATCAGTCTCGGCTGCTCTCCCCGTGAAAGGATGATAACGACATGGCTCAACTGACGAGCGCCGCGATGGCCGCAATCATTGCGGGTGGCGGCGTCGTGTACTGGAACGGACAGATCCTCACGACACCCGCACAGGTGCCGACGGATGCGCAGATCGCCGCGGCGGCGGCCGTGACCGCCACGCCGCCGGTGGTGCTGTCCAATGGCCTGGCCGTGCCCGCGGCAAGTATGGTCGGCGCCGTGCAGCAAAAATACAATGGGGCCACGCTCGACCTCGTGATGAACAACATGCAGGCCGTGCTGGCCCCCCCCGGGCCGCGGACGGTGGCGCCGCCCATTGCGACGCAGGTCAATACCGATGCGCGCGGCGTGCTCCTCTTTTTGAACATTACGGCCTCACCCGCCAACGCGGCGGCCGCCCTGGCGCTGGTGGTCAACGCGGTTGAGCCGGTGACAGGCACGGCGCTCGTCCCGCTCTTCGCGCCGACGGCGATCAGCGCGACAGCCGCGGCCAATGCCGTCACGGGCGTCTACGGTTTTCTGCTGGTCCCTGGCGCGGCGTCCGTGGCCGCGGCGACCAAGAACGGGGCGCCCGCCAGCGCCGGCCTCAGCCTGCCGCGCGTCTGGTCTGTCGCGCTGACGCCCGCGACCCCGGATAGCTGGACCTATTCACTGGCCTACCAGAGCCTGGCTTAAGGGCCACGAGACGAGACGAGAGGACGCATCTGATGGCATCAACGGTCCAGACAACAGCCGTCGTGGGTGGCCACTACCACATCACCGTCCAGCCGGCCGGACGGGCCGCCGTTGTGCCACGCTTCCGCAATATGGCGCCGGCTGGATACGCGGACCTACCGACCTACCAGTCGGCGTGCCAGGCCGCCGCAACGGCGCTGACGGATGCGCAGACGGCCCACCCGCCGAACGCGACGGCCGCCGTGATGACGAGCCGATAGAGAGGACATGTCCGTGGCTACAACCGCACAGAGCGTCGTCAGTGGGGGTCTCCTGATCGTCACCGTCACCCCCGATACGGGGGCGCCGACACAGTACGCGTATCCGTCCGTCCCACCCGACGGGCGCGGCGTCCCGCAGTGGCAGAGCGATTGCCAGGCCGCCGCCCTGGCGATCGTGGCCGATCCACCGCTTGGGGATGGGGGACCGGACGCCTCAGCCAGTATTGATACCACCGACCAAACAGGATAGGACACCCAGTAGGGCAGTCAGAAGGAGGGCCAGCGTGGCCAATGCAACGATAACACGCGCGGAGATGGAGGCGGTGATCGACGCCGGCGGCTCCGTGCTGCACGACCGCCAGGTGATCACCCGCCGCGAGGACCTGCCGAGCGAGGCCGACCTCGCCGCCGGCGATCCCGACAAGTCGCAGGAGGTCGCCGACAAGCTCAAGACGCAGATTGCCGACCTCAAGGAGCAGCTTGCCCAGGCCCAAACGCAGCAGAAGGAAGCGGCCGACGTGGCCCGGCAGGCGCTTGAGCAGGCGCACGCGGCGGCGTCGACGCCGCCCGCGACCCCGCCGGCGGCCTGACGGCCTGACCCCGACGGCCGACGACACACCGCGAGGAGAGGGATAGGCGATGAGCGACCAGGACACACAGGCGCAGATCGTGCGTGAGGTGGGCGACCCCGAGGGGACGCTGCTTCCGGCGGTCGTCGGCGTTCTGTGGAGCGCCTATGCGTCCAGGGCGCTCATCGCTCCCGCGCTCCAGGGGTTGTACACCAAGCGCGCGCTCATCGACATCAAGCTCGGTGAGGAACGCGAAAACACGACCTTCAGCATGCAGGGTGACCTGCAGGACATCCAGTCCGATCGTTTCAAGTTCCTGCTCCAGATGCGGGCCGCGACACAGGTCGAGATCGAGCGCGTGGAGGGGATCGCCGTCGCCAGCACGGGGCATGCCGCCGGCATGATGGACGCGACCACGGCGCAGCCTCCGGTCTACCCCGGGTACGCGGACGCGAGCTCACCCCTGTTTACCGGCAGCCCGTATGCGCATCCCTGGAGGTATCGACGATGACCACGGCGACAGGCGGCCTCTCGGCCCGCGAGATCGCGCGCCTGCAGGGACGGGCAGCCCGCTTTCTGACGGCCACGTGCGTCATCAATCGTGCCGGCGTCGCCGTGGCCACGGTCGCGGCGCGCGTGCAGCCGTACGTCGGCGAGGTGCAGGCGACGCCCGGTCCAGGCTCCGTTCCACTGAGCGAGGCGCGTTGGCTCGCGCATCTGCCGGCGGGGACGGACGTGCGCCATCTCGACCGCCTGACCATTGGCGGTACGGTGTACGCGGCGATCGAGATCCTGGCCCCGCGCACGATCGAACTCGACCGCCAGGTGGTCTGCTACCAGGTCACGACGGCCGACGGCTCCCTCGCGTACCTCCACGCCAACGCGACGGTGACGTGCCTGCGCGGCGGCCAACAGGTCGGGGGCCAGCGGCGCGTGCAGTTTGCCTGGGCCGGCGCTGACGACAAGCTCGACCCGACGGGCATCCTCATCACCGCGCGGATCTACGACGCGCCGACCGCTGACTGGCGTCGCGGCGACTACGTGCTGGTTACGCAGATCGACGGCATTCCGTTGCTGCCGACCGAGCTCGGGCTCGAAGTGCACGCCGTCCACCCGGAGCCCGCGCCGCTCGCCCTGCTACATCTCGACCTGACGGGGGATGCGCTGTGAGCGCCGTGCGCATCACGCTGGACGCGCCCGGCCTGGCCGCTGTCGAGACGATCCTGCGCCGCGAGGGCGAGGCCATCACCGGCCGCATGACAAGGCGCGCCGGTATCCTCGCTCGTCAGGGCGCGACGCGCCTGGCCCACGCGACACCCCGAGGGCCTGAGCGCACGGACCCACAGACCGGGGAAACGTTGCCCCACGCGGCCGACAGTTGGAGCGCGGTCCGCGACGGGAGCGGCGACTACACCATCGTCAACACCGCGCCGCAAACAGCCTACCTCGTCACCGGCACGGCGCCGCATACCATCCGTCCCCGCACCGGGACGACGCTGGCGTGGCAGGGCGAGGGAGGCGCCGCGTTCGCGCGCGAGGTGCAGCACCCGGGCACGACCGCCAACCCCGACCTGGTCGCGGCGCTCGACCATGAGCCGAGCCTGCTCGAGCGGGGCTTTGCGGCATTTCTGGACGCGGAGGCCGGCGCGCTCGCCGCATCGCTGGACCTTGCCGGACGGGTGCTCTAATGCCCACCGTCGAGGCAACACTTGATCTGCTGGCCAGCACGATCCAGGCGGGACTCACCAGCGCGGCGGCCGCGACCACGCCGGCTTTGTCGCCGATCACGGTCTACGCCTATCCGCAGCCGGACCGCACCATGGCCTATCCGTGTCTCGTGCTCAACGTGTGGCGCGATTACGTGGTGCAGGAGGGCGCGGTCCGGGGCAACAAGGACGGCCAGCCCAACCTGTACTCATTCGTCCTCCTGGAGCGACTGGCCAGCGAGCAGCAACAGCCGCCCGACCAGGTCGCGCGCCAGATCGTGCGCCGCGTCGACCAGCTCAAGGCGATCTTTGACCACGTGCGCGCACAGAAGCTGCTCGACGCCGGCGGCAACCCCGGCGCCGTGGCGGCCGGCCATGTGATCGAGGTGGTGCACGGCCAGTTCGGACCCTACGTCCAGTACCGCGGCCGCGATTACATGGGCTGCTACGGCGCCATCAGCGTCATCGAGAATCCGACTCATACCGTCTACAGCTAAGGAGAGCACGTCCATGAAACGCGTGACGTTCACCTATCACAGCCCGGTCCAGTTGCCCACACTGGGACAGAATTGGCGGCCGGGTCAGGTGGAGGACCTCGATGATGCCGTGGCCGCGCTGTTGCCCACGGGGCTCTTCGAGATCGCCGACGCCCCAGCCCCGGCGCCTGCCCCGACTCCGACTCCGACACCGGACGTGAGCGCGCCCCCGGCCCCGACCGAGCCCACATCACTGGCCCCGACTGCCCCGAGCGCCCCGGACCCGCTGCCCGCGCCCACGGTGGCGCTGCCCGGTGTGGGGGCGCAGCCGGTAGCCGAGCCTGCCCACGAGGCCGCTCTGCCCACGAACCCCGCCTAACTCACGGGGCACGACGCCACACCGCACTTCACCGACCGACCGATAACCCAGACCCAGGAGGCTCATCATCATGCCCGGAGCAACATTCAATCCCGCCGGCGGCGCGCAGACCGTCGTCGGCTTCGGCGTCGAGAACCAGGCGGCGCCCGGCGTCGCCGTCCCGCCGACCATCTTCCTGGCCGTCGACCCCGACAGCCTCGAGGGGAGCTTCGACCCCAAGCGGTCCACGGAAAACCTGGCCGTGGGCTCGATCTTCAACAAGCAACGCGTGACCGACAAGGACGGCGAAGTGGTCGGCAAGGTCAAGGTCCCGCTCTCCGATGTGGCCGTCATGTCCTTTCTCGCGCAGTGTGGGTTCATGGACACCCTGACGGGCGCCGCCGCGCCCTACACGCACACCATGCCCATCACCCGGCCCAAGTTCATCACACTCTATATCCAGCGCGCCGGCCAGTGCGAGGTGTACGCCGGCATGCTCTGCAAAGGCGGCAAGCTGACGTTCAACAGCAAGCAGGTGGCCTACCTCGAGGGCGACTTCGAGGGGATCAAGCGTCCGGCCGATCACGCCCCGCTCGTCCCGGTCTACCTGCAGGACTACACCTACGGCGCGACCGACCTGCAGCCCTCGCAGCTCCAGACGGACGCGGCGCAGACCTCGGTCGACGTCGAGGACATCGAGGTGTCGTGGATGTTCACCCTTGACCGCTTCTACGGGGCCGGCGGCAACGGGTTGCCGACGTATCTGACGCCGACCGAGGCGAATGTGACGGCCAAGGCGACGAAGATCTTCCGCAACGCGGACGCCTACAACGCCTTCAGGGCCGCGGCGCCCACACCCGGCTTGATCAAGTTCGGCGTGGGCAACACCCCGGCCCGCTCGGTCGTCCTGGCCATTCCCGGCGCGTTCGTGCCCAAGCACGGGTGGAAGACCCCGAGTGCGGGTACCGTGGTCGAGGACTTCGAGTTCATGACGGATCACGCGGCCGCGATCGTCCCGCTCACGCTGACGGTCATCAACGGCGATAACACCGTCTACGCCACCGCCTAACGGGACGGGAGAGGACACAGTATGCCCGCGTTCAACACGCGCAAGATGGCGCGGATCTTCCGCGCCCCCGGCTGGGATGAGGGCGAGACCGTCACGCTCAAGCCGGCCTTCACCGCCGAGATGTTCGCGCGCATCCAGACGCGCTCCAACACCATGCCCCAGGACGTGCGCGCCAAGCTCCTGACGATGGAAGAGGAGGAGCGCCAGGCCGCTGCCCAGGAGTACAGCGACGCTGGCCTGTGGAACAGCGCCGTCGTCTTCGAGTACGTTCAGGACTGGACACTCCGAGACGCGCCAACCGAGGCGCAGGAGGCGGCCGGCGAGCCGGGCGCGATCGTCCCGCTCACGTGGGACATGGTCCGGGCGCTGCCCCAAGGGTACGCCGGCCCGATCATCGAGCAGGCAAGCAAGGCGGGCCTCGAGGACATCATCAAAGAGGCCGCGGTGACCGACGAGGCGACCCCACTGGGCGCCACGTTTCCGTCTGCAGCTCCAGTTATTGTGCAAGAACAAGCTCCCGCGGCAGGTGGGCCGGCTGGCGCGGGAGACACGGCGGGATTACCTGCTGGTGTTCGAGGCGCACTGGACGCTGGACCAGATCGACCGGGTGATGCGGACCCAGGGGCCTCGGCTGGACCGGATTCTCCTGTATAAAGCCGTGGCGGACGAGGCCGAGGCGGACGCGATCGCGGCGCTGCACGACAAAAGCTAGCACGACGGACCATGAGAAACGAGGGAGGGACAGGGGCCAATGGCAAGCTACACATCGTCCCTCTTTCTCTCTATTGTCGCCCGTGACCTGACCGCGGCGGGCGTGGCGGGCGCGCGCCGCAACATCGCCCGTGTGCGCGACGCGACGGCGGAACAGACGAACGCGCTCCGCATGGAGGCCGCGCGCCAGGTAGCCGCGACCCGCGAGGGCGCGTACCAGCAATCCGTGGCCATTGCGCAGGCCGCCACGCGCGATACGGCGGTTGTCGCGGACGCGGGGCGGCAGAGACTCGCACAGACACGTCTGAGCGCGCAACAGCAAGTTTTCGCCCTCCAGGACGCGGCACGGGGCCAGGATCGGGCCGCGCAAGACGCCGCGCGGCTTCAGATTCGGGCCGTGCGGGACGGCGCCGCTCAACAACTGTCGACGACCTCCCGCACGACGCGTGAGCAGGTCGCCATGGTGCGTGCCGGCGCTCTCCAGGCGTCGGAAGCGGTTCGGGCCGGGGCCATGCGCGACGTGGCGGCCATCGACGCCGCGAACCGCCAGCGCGTCATGGCTGTGCGCAAGAATGCCGCGAGTCAGGAGGCGCACGCCGGGCGGGGCATGGGTGGCGGGGGCGCCCTCGCGGGCATGGGCGGCCTGCTGGCCATGGCTGGGGCAGGCGCGGCCGTCGCCTTAACCGGATCATCGATCAAGGCGGCAAGCAGCTTCAACTCCATGACACAGAGCGTGGCGAACAATACCACACTTGGGGTCAAGGGCCTGGCTCAGATGCGCGCGAGCATCACCGACCTGGCCGCCCATTCCCCGGCTCAGCTGGATGACCTCGCGCAAGCCTACATGCACATCAGCAACTACGGTAACAACGCCAAGGACACGCAGCTCATCCTGCGCGCGGCCATGGAATCGGCCGTATCCACGCACACCAAAGTGGCCGGTGTCGCCAACACGCTCGCTAACGCGATGCACGAGTATGGTTTGCGGGGGATCGACGCAGCCCACGCGATGGATGTCCTGCACCTCGCGGCCGCGCAAGGTAACGCCACGCTCGAGCAATTCACCTCGGGCGGAGCGCGGTCTATCGACATGGCCGCGAACCTCGGTATCTCCATGAACACGGTCACGGCCGCCCTTTCCGCCCTCTCGCGCCATGAGTCATTGCGCGACGCCAACACCCAGCTGGTGGGCCTCTTCTCGAAAATCGTCAACCCGGCGCAATCGGCGCAAAAGGAGATCGCCGCCCTCTCGCTCAAGACCGGCGTGAACCTGGTCAACGACTTCACGGCAGCCGGCCTGCGCACGCGTGGGCTGACCGGCGTGATGAACGACCTCAAGGCGGCGACGGGCGGCAACACGGCGGAGATATTCAAGCTCGTGCCGGCGCTCCGGGGCGGTCTGGGCGCGATGCTGCTGACCGGCACGGGAACCAAGGACTACCGCGATATCCTGACGAGCCTGAACAACGTCCAGAAAGGAGCAAGCCCGACGGCGGCGGCCTACGCGGCCAGCCAGAAAACGGCCGCATTCAGTATGGGCACGTTCAAGAATCAGGTACAGCTGGCGAAGATCGCCATCGGCAACGCGCTCCTGCCGACGCTTCAATCCCTGACCGCGTGGGCGTCCGCGCGTGGCCCCGCTGCGTTGCATACCCTCCAGGGGGCGCTGGCGGCCATGAGCACGGCGGCGCGGACGGGCGCGGGCTTCGTGCGCGCCCATGCGCAACAGATCGGCTTCCTGTTCAACGTCCTCAAGCCCGTCGCCGCCATCATCGGGCCGATGGTCCTCGCCTTCACGGCCTATAACCGCGTGCTGGGTATCGCCAAGGGCGTGCAGATCGCCTTCAACATCGTTATGGACGCTAACCCAATCGGGATCGTGGCACTGGCGCTCGCGGGCCTGGTGGGTGGGGTCATCTACGCCTACACGCATGTGAAGGGCTTCCACGACCTGGTGAACAACCTGTGGTCGTTCCTTTCTGGCAACCTGGGTCCCGTGTTCAGCCTGGTAGCTAACGCGGCCCAGCGCGTCTTCGCCGGGGCCATCGACGTTGCCCACCAGCACGCCGGCCAATTCCTCTCCATGGTTACGACGGCCGCGACCTTCCTCGCCCACACGTTCGGTCCCGCCATCCGCACCGTATCTGGGATCTTCCTGACCGTGTGGGTGGTGCAAGTCAAGGCCAGCGTCGCTATCGTGCACACCCTGTGGGACCTCGGCACGCGGTTTGTCGGCTGGATGGGTGGCACGCTTGTCCCGGCCGTGGGCCGGGCCGCCGGCGCGTTCAGCGGGACACTACATGGCGCGATCGACGGTGCCTCGAAGGTCGTACAGGGTCTATGGGACAAGTGCACGGGTTTCCTGGCCTTCCTGGGCTCCAAGCTGCCGGCCGGGCTAACGGACGCGGCATCCTCATTCACCAACACGATGGGGAAGGCCATCGGCGGGATCGCGGATCAGGTAAGCAATCTGACCAAGGGCATCGGCGGCTTGCTCAGTCTGCTGGGCCAGAAGGTCAGCACTTTCGGTATCGACCAGATCACGGGTGCGTTCGCGGCGGCCAAAGCCTATGCCGATAGCCGACCGTCGGCGCGTCCGACCGTCGCCACCACGTATCCACATCGAGCGGTCGTAGACGCACGCTTACGCCTGTTCGCGGAACGCAACGGGCAGGGACGACACGTGACTGGCGCGGGTGTACCCTTCATCGGGCCGCCCGTCCCACGCGGGTACGGTGTGTTCGGACCTCCGGCGCCGGGATCGTCGGGCGATGTGTCCCGCCTCGACGACGCCGGCCGGCGGCGCGCGCAGGACATCATGCGTGGAGGCAAGCCCGACAAGACGAGCTACGACGCGGCGCTGACTCACTACCGCGTCGTCGAGGCGCTCTACAAGGGCCACCAGGCCACTATGGCACAAGTCACAGCAGCCATCACCGCGCTACAAAAAGCGGAGCGCGGGACGCCGGGACTGAAGGGCGGCGCGCACATCGACGTGCTCCGTGCGCAACTCTCGTCGACCGAACACGGGCGGAACGATGCGATTCGCCACCACGCCGCCGCGCAGCAGGTGCGCGTACAGCACCACAATGAGGCGATCAGGCATCACGCCGCGCTCGTCGCGGCCCATGCCGCCCGTCGCGCTGACGCGATCCGCCACCACGGCGCGGTCATCGCCCAGCGCGCCGCGCACCACGCCCAGGTCCTCGCGCACCACGCTGCGGTCATGGCCGCCCATGCCCGGGCGCACGCCCAGCGCGTCGCCCATACGGCGCTCCTGACTGACCTCCGGGGCCGGCTGACCGTGGCCCAACGCCAGGAGGGCACCGATAAGCGCGCCGGCAATCGGCCGGCCGCCCTGGCCGATATCGCGCGCATCGTCAACCTGGACCGCCGGTATGAGGTCGCGCGCACGGGGAATAAGGCGCTGGCCGACCAGATGGCCACCTCGTTGGGCGCGAGCCTGACGGCTAGTCTCGACCAGGCCCAGCGCCGCGGCCTCGCGCTGGTCGCGCCGCGCGCCTCCGGCCTGGCCCGCGGGGCCTACGGCCTCTATCCGCGCACGACGCCCGGTCAGGCCGCCGAGTTCGGCACGACCACCGCGGCCTTCGGCTCCGCCGGCGACACGGGGCAGGCGGCGATTATCCGCCTGCTGACCGAGCAGCGCGACGCCGCCCGCACGCAGGCTGACTACTACAAGCGCAAGTACGACCAGGATGAGGCCCTCATCGTCGTAGGCACGCAGACGCGCGACGGCGTGCGGGCGCTCGTCGGCGGCATCGGCCGCGGCCCCCTTATCCCGGCGACGGACCCGCTCCGGCTGACCGGGCGCCCGCGCCTGGCGACACTGGGTTAAAGACGAGCCAGGGACAGAGAGGCATAGAGCAGCATGGGCACACCCCTGGGAGGGCTCAAGAGCTTCGGCGCCATCACCTTCGACCCCACGAAGACGACGGCGGTGCAAAAAGCCCCGAACAGCTACGTCAAGGACCTGGCGCTGACCGGTCAGCCGTACCCGTACCGGCAGCACGGGCTGTCGGCCGCGCCCTACGACGACACCAGCATGCAATTCGAGGTGCTGGTGCTGGCGGCGGCGGGCTTGACGGAGCAGGCGGCGTACACGAGCGTCGTTCAGCAGATCCAGGCCATGCAGGACGCCTTGGCGAGGACCTACACGCTGGGCGGCGTCGCCGGCGTCAGCGGTCAGGTGGGCTACCTCACGGTGTATAACGACGGCACGGCTACGACGAGCCAGAAGGCGCTGTGCTCCTGTCGAGGCATCCCCGCGGACATCACGTCGGGGCACGCGTATTCATACAGGTTCACACTGACGTTCGACCGTCTCACTGACTGGCAGGCCGGGCCATGACGGCGCATCAGATCTACGGCTTACAGCCGCATGTGCGCTTCTACAACCTCGTGACCGATGCGCTCATCATGGAGTCCTCGCGGCTCGTCGACTACACCATCACGCACG